>Ga0074197_1001824_pt1 | contig 16499 bp, 13 predicted proteins | sample EPASupsiteSAE305_FD_64526 | JGI IMG/M metagenome (GOLD analysis project Ga0074197, IMG submission 64526) | Bioremediated contaminated groundwater microbial communities from EPA Superfund site, New Mexico - SAE3-05 reassembly with SPADES | ecosystem: Environmental > Aquatic > Deep subsurface >...
AGCTGGATGTTGACCTGCGCGGACAAAGCGGCCGCTTCTTCGAAACAGCGCCTGTCGAGGCTTGCAAAATATCCCCGCGGTGCGAGAGAGCCGTCCTCCGCCGAGCCTATCACCGTGAGAATCCAGGCGATCGGAGGAATCTTCCCCGCGGCCACGCCCAGAGCCTCGTCGAACAGCGCCCGCACCGGCGTATCCGCCCTCCCCATTATACCTTCCATGCCGCACACCGCGCCAAGGTAATGACTTCGGTCGATCGCTTCTTTGCCCCCCGTGCCGACGAAAATGTTCTTCGCGTGGTTGGCCATTCCCGCAACTTCGTGAGGGACAACCTGACCCACGGAAAAGATAAAGTCGATTTCTCCCGATGACAGGAGCTTGTTTGCCTGCACAGGGTAGGAATAGCGCACTCTCCCGCCGGAGATTTCGCTGACGCGCGCCTCCGGTATGCGCCCGAGCTCGGCGACATCCCGCCTCCAGTCGTGGATTCTAAAGAGCGACGCGGGAGAACCGGGGTACATGTGCGCGATTTCTTCCCCGGTCATTGGTGCGTGAGTCCCGATCGCCGGCATTATTGCCGCCACGCGGGAGCCCAGCTTCGCGACAAGCAGATCCGTAATCTGCCCGGCACGAGAATGAAACCGTGTGATGTCCGGCGGAATGATGAGTATTCGCTTTGACGTGAGCGCGCCCGAACCTTCGATGGTCCTCTCGACCAAGAGTTCGAGCTCGCTTTGATGTATGCTCCGGTCCGGATTTTTTTCATATATGTACATATGTATACTCCATGTTCAGCGGCGTTGTGTTCAGACCTTTGAGAAACAAGGCGCCCCTCCGCGGTACTCACGGCACAAACAACGGGGCCAAGCCCAGCTCTTGCGCTGTTTCACTTCTGTCGACATTATATAAAAAAGAAACATGGAGGAATAGATAATGCGACTTTCCCGTTTTTCCATTGGGACAGGTGATCGTTTTGGCCTCGAAGGCGAGGCGCAGATAGCGGCGTTCAAAGAGTTGCGCGCGCATGGCGGCGAGGCGGATATCGTCTGGAACAAGAGCAACCGCGAGCACGTGATCATTGGCTCATCGCCTGCGGACCAGGCGAACGCGGCCGCCGCGTCGGTAACAAACACCGGCTGGGATGGCAAGTGGTTTGTCGATGCCGATCACATAAGCCTGAAAACCATCGACTGGTTTCTGCCGCACTGTAATTTCTTTACGATCGATGTCGCGGAAACGATAGGCAGGCAGGCCTCCGCCGGCGCACGGGCGGCCTATCTGGCACAGGCCCAGTTCCTTCTTGAAAAAGGCGCTGCGCCCGTACCCGTCACCCAGGGGGACATCGAGACAGTGGCGGACAAATTCCTGGCCGCCGTTCAGGAGGCGGGCAACACCTATCGCTATATTGCCGCAAGAAAGCCGAAAGACTCTTTTGTCGTCGAGCTCTCGATGGACGAAACCGACGCGCCTCAGACTCCCGCTCAGGTCGCCGCGATTCTCGTCGCGGTGGCGGCCGAGAAGATTCCGCTTTCCACGTTTGCGCCGCGCTTCCCGGGGAAATTCCTCAAGGGCATCGACTATGTGGGCGATGTCGCGGAGTTCCTGAGCGCGTTCGAGGCGGAGACCAAGATTGTATTGTGGGCCGCGGACAGGTTAGGGCTGCCAAAAGGCTTCAAACTGTCGGTGCATACCGGAAGCGACAAGTTCAAGCTCTATAAGGGAATTCATGAGATCGTCACGCGGCTTGGGGCTGGCGTGCACTTGAAGACCGCCGGCACGACCTGGCTTGAAGAGATCGTGGGACTCGCGGAGGCTGACGGTGAGGGCCTCGCGCTCGCGAAACGGGTGTACGCCGCTGCCTACGCCAGAATCGATGAACTCACGGCTCCCTATGCGAATGTCGTCGAAATCGACAGGGCGCGCCTGCCCCGCCCCGATGAGGTGGCGGCGTGGGATTCAAAGACCTTTGTGAATGCACTGCGTCATGAGCCAGGTTCGCAGACGATGCAGCCGGATATGCGCCAGCTCATGCATGTCGGGTTCAAGATCGCGGCGGAGATGGGCGAGGAATACACCGACGCCCTCGTGGAATACCGCGAATCGGTAGCGCGCAATGTCCAGAGCAATTTGTATGCGCGCCATCTTCTGCCCATCATTCTCGGCTGAGCCATGCATATCCCGCGTCCAGGCATTCGGGGCAAGATACTGATATGCTTCGCGGTTATCCTCGCTTTTTTTCTTGGGCTCACCCTGGTCATGCAGAATGAGTCCATAAAGCTCTCCCGGGAATATGGAGAGAATCTTTCCAGCTATCATCTTGTGCATCGGTTTCGACTGAATTTAGGTTCTTTTCATGCTCTTGCCGATCGTTACCTTCGCGAACCGCTTTCCGTCGATGTAGAGGATGTGTATACAGGCATTGCGTCTCTCAATGCTCAGTATGCTGAATTGATTCCCCTGGAAGATGTTTCCATCCCTGTTGAATTTGAAGTGCGCGCGACAGGCTATGGCCTTGATGCGTACCTCCCCCTCGTGTCCCGCGCGGTGGGGCTGCGGGCCGGAGGTTCGCCGGATTACTATCAGGCCTTTGTCAAGGCGACCCGGATTGAAGGCTACATCGATGTATATCTCAACAGGATGCTCTCCGCGCTCATGCAGAATGGAGAGGAGACCTACGCGAAGCTCTCTCGTAAATCAGAAATACTCAACCGTACTGTTTTTATCTCGATGATTCTGGTGAGCATTCTTGCGGTTGTCATCATCGTGCTCGTCGCCGAGGCGATTACCGCACCCTTGAGGAGGCTCGCAAAGGAGGCCGAAAAGCTCGCGGGAGGCGATCTCGACGCCGGCATCGTTGAGGCTCATACGAAGGATGAAGTAGAGACACTTACGCATTCTTTTGCGACAATGGCCACGAGCATCAAAGAGATGGTAGAAGGCCTCAAGGAGAAGGCCGAACTTGAAAAGCTGCTCCATGAAGAAGAGCTTGCCCTCGTGAGCATGGGCAAGGCTCTTCGCGAAGCCCAGTTCATGAATCTGCAGGAACAGATGAAGCCGCACTTTCTTTTTAATGCCTTGAACACCATCGCGCGCAGCGCACTTCTGGAGCATGCTCCCAAGACCGAATCGCTCAGCCTGGGACTGGCGACTCTCCTGCGTGCGACAATAAAAGATTCCGGCGCGCTGTCCGGCTTGGATGAGGAGCTTACAGTTGCGCAGGCGTATCTCGAATTTCAGCATGCGCGCTTTGGAGACCGGCTGCAATGGAAAATCGATGTCCCTTCGACGCTGCTCTCAGCCAGAGTGCCCCGGCTTATGGTTCAGCCGCTTGTGGAGAATGCCGTCCGGCACGCGCTTGAGCCAAAACTGGAAGGCGGTTCTGTGTATATCAAAGCCCGCAAGCGAAAGGGGAAGCTTATCCTGTGGGTGCTCGACAATGGCATTGGCATGTCGAGAGAACGGCTGAATGAAATCCGGTCGAATATTGCCGCTTCCCTTACCTCGAAAACGTATGGACAGGGTGAATCTTTTGCAGGCATGAATGCTGAAATTCCGGCTATAAAGCAGGAATTGGGCAATGAAAATGCACTTCTGGAAGGGACTGGCATAGGTCTGGCCAATCTCGCGACGCGTTTTGCCATTCTCTATGGCGACACGTGTCGTTTTGAAATCCAGTCCAAGCTTGATAGAGGCACGCTTGTGCGAGTCATCATCCCCTTGGGAGCGGCCATAGAATGATCCACATTCTTGTTGCCGATGATGAAGCGCTTGAGCGCGAGGCCATGCTGCATATTTTGACAGGTGCGGAGCTGGGTGAACCGATACAGGTGGAAGAAGCTGCCAATGGCCTTGAGGCGCTCAAGGCCGCTCAGGCCAGAAAGCCCGATATAGCCTTCTTGGATATTCGTATGCCGGGCGTGGACGGCCTCGGCGTTGCGGAAAAGCTTTCTTTGCTCCCCGATCCGCCGATCATCATCATGGTGACCGCGTATGATTATTTTGCCTACGCGCGCACGGCACTGCGGTTTGGCGTCCTCGACTATTTGCTCAAGCCCGCATCGACGGAGGACGTATACGCCGCGCTCCGCAGGGCACTCCGGGAAATCACTAAAAAAAAGGAAGAGACCGCCCGGCGTTTGGCGGCACAGACCATGGCCGCTGATCTGGAAGCGGTGATCAACGCCGATATCTGTAACAGCCTTCGTGTCGGTACGGTGGATGACGGCGATATTCAACGGCTTGTCACCTTCCGGACTGGGGCAGCGACATGGGATTGCATCGCAATGGTTGCGGGAACGGCGCGACCATTGGCCGATGATGCTTCTTCCATCGCCGCTCGCGAGTTCTCAAGATTTTTCTATGCACTCGCCGAGCGTTTTCTTGTGTCTGATTTGGGACTGGGGAAAGCAAACCCCATGCTTTTTATTGCCTCGCAGGAACAAGATGCGGCTAAGACGGAAGCAGTGCAAACAAATTCTCCAATAATGAATTTGCTTCTTGTCATTCCACATGCTGTCCGCGTGCCTCATGCCGACGCATCTCAAAGCTTTCTCGATATTCGGCATGTGCGGGAGCAGGTTGGCGGCAGAATTGGGCAATTCCATCATCGCTGCAGCGATGCGGGCGGAGCAGATTTTCATTTCGGCATCAGTACTGAAGAGGACGGCAGCGCCAAAATCGCGCTTCAGACAGCGAAAATTGCGTTCAATCTTTCAAACGCCGGGCGTCCCGTACTGCTGTTGAACTCGGCGCATGAAATTCAGCAGAGACGGGGTTCTTCTTCCAATTCTCTGTCGGCCATTGCAATCGCATGGCTTCAGGACCATTTTATGGAAAGCATAGGTATATGGGATGTCGCGCGTGAGCTCAGGGTGAGCCCGTCACATCTTTCACGCGTCCTGAAAAAAGAAATCGGCATAGGTTTTGGAGAAACGCTCGTCCGGATTCGCATCGCCCGCGCCAAAAATTTTCTTGCCAACGGCATTTCGGCCAAAGAAGCTTCATCCCTGGTAGGTTTTCGGGACCAAAGCTATTTCACCAAAGTCTTCATGAAAATCGAAGGTGTCTCGCCCTCTCGATATATTGAGCAAATTCAGTCTCCGCAGTAGAAAACGCCCAAAGAGCATCAAATTACCAGTAATTCGCATGTAATTACCACACTCAAATTGCAAAAGTGCTTTCTATAATTTTAAGACTGCGGGTAATCTGCAGCCGATACACTACCTTTCAAAACCTTAAGGAGGTTGTACGTATGAAAAAAATGCACAGAGCAGTCCTTGTCCTGCTGCTTATCCTTGCGCCAGCCATGCTGTTCGCCCAGGCAAAGCCGATTGTCTTAAGACTTGCGGAGACCCATCCCCAGGATTATCCGACGACCAGAGGTGACTATGAATTTGCGCGCCTTGTCAAGGAGCGTTCAAATGGCCGAATCATCATCGAAGTATACCCCGGTTCTCAGCTTGGAGAGGAAAAGGCCGTCATCGAGCAGGTGCAGTTCGGCGCCATCGACATTACCCGTGTATCGATCAGCCCGGTCGCCAGCTTCGTTCCGAAACTCAACGCATTCCAGATGCCGTACCTCTACAGGGATGCGGACCATATGTGGAAAGTGCTGAAAGGGGACATCGGCAAAGAGCTTCTGGCGAGCCTCGAGCCATTCGGCTTTATCGGCCTCGGATGGTTTGACGGTGGTGCGAGAAGCTTCTACAACAGCAAAAAACCCATCTACAAGCCTTCCGATCTCAAAGGCATGAAGATCAGAGTCCAGGAAAGCGAGCTCATGATGGGTCTCGTGCAGTCCTTCGGCGCTGTCCCGACCCCAATGCCCTACGGCGAAGTATATTCGGGCCTTCAGACTGGCGTCATCGACGGTGCTGAAAACAATCCCCCCTCATACTATTCTGCGAGTCACTATGAAGTCGCGAAATACTACACCCTCGACGAGCACACCATGGTTCCCGAAATCGTCATCGGTTCCAAGATTTCGCTTGGCAGGCTCTCGAAGGCGGATCAGGATTTGGTCAAGCAGGCCGCCTTCGATGCCATTGATTTCCAGCGCGCTGAGTGGGCGGCCTATGTACAGCTTTCGATGGATAAAGTCAAAGCTGCCGGTTGTACAATTATTCCCATACCGGACAAGACTGAGTGGATGAAGGCTGTGGACCCCATGTATAAGAAGCAGCCCAAGGAAATCCAGGACCTCGTCGCCCGCATTCGTGCGGTGAAGTGAGTCCTTTCCAATCATGCTAAGGCCGCGCGCGATACACTGCGCGGCCTTTTGCATTCGATTTCGGCCTGTACTATCCTTCAAAATAAAGACTGCATTCTGCTCTGGCGTTTGAGGTATGATATGAAGAAGTTTTTAATTTCAGCGGTGACCCTGATTCACATCCTGCTCATCAATCTCTCCATGATTATGATTGTGGCCATGTTGCTGCTGGTGTTTGCGAATGTTGTGCTCCGCTATGTCTTCAACAGCGGCATTTACTGGTCGGAAGAAGTTGCCCTCGTTCTGGAAGTGTGGTTCATTTTCCTGTCGCTGGGGCTTGGAGTAAAACACCGACTGCATATTTCCATCAACATACTGAAGCGCGAATCAGTGTCTGCCTGGCTCAATAAGGCGCTCGACCTGCTCGCCGACATAATATTCCTCATCGTCGGTTTTGTCATGATCGTCTACGGAGGCAAGCTGGTTCAGTTCACCATGCGGTCGATAATGCCCGCGACAAAGTGGCCAGCCGGCATTCTCTATCTGGTGCTTCCTATTGCTGGTTTTGTGGTCGTTGTCGAAGCGCTTTTTCATATTCTTGGATATAACATGTTCGATGAAAAAATTGATAAATACCTTTCCGGCAAAGGCGGAAAGATACGTGATATTTTCAGGAGCGAATCATGACCGATCCTACTATTGCGACTATCATCCTCCTGGGTAGTTTTGTGCTGCTCATGATACTGCGGGTACCGATCACCTTTTCGCTCGCATGTGCGTCGATTGCCACCGCGGCCTATTTGCATATTCCTCTTATGGCTATTGTCCAGCAAATGGTGCAGGGGGTTAAGTCTTTCTCTTTGCTCGCGATTCCCTTCTTTATCATTGCGGGCGAGATGATGGGGCGAGGAGGGATCGCGCTCAAACTGATCAATCTCGCGAATGTGCTTGTGGGAAGAATCCGCGGCGGACTTGCGATGGTCAATGTCGTTGAAAGCATGTTCTTTGGTGGCATTTCGGGTTCTGCGGTCGCTGACGTCGCTTCGACTGGCACCATCATGATCCCGCTCATGAAGCAAAAGGGCTACGATGACGATTTCTCAGTCGCTATCACGGTGACAAGCGCGACGCAGGGAATCATCATACCGCCGAGCCACAATATGATCATTTATTCGGTGGCGGCGGGTGGTGTTTCAGTCGGACGGCTGTTCCTGGGAGGTTTCGTGCCGGGCGTGCTCCTTGGCATTTCTCTTATGATAATCGCTTATATCATTTCTGTGAAAAGAAATTATCCCAAAGAGCGGAAATATACCTTTAAGGAAGGCGTAAAAATCTTTGGGGACGCGTTTTTGGGTCTCTTAACCGCGGTCATAATCATGGGCGGCGTCATTTCCGGCATCTTTACCGCCACGGAGTCCGCGGCGGTCGCAGCCATCTATGCGTTCATCATTACCTTTTTTGTCTATCGGCAAATTCCGCTCAAGGAGTTCAAGGGCATCTTGTACAGTACACTCAAGACTCTGACGATGGTGATGACACTCATCGCGTCGGCGAGCGCATTTTCGTGGCTTATGGCGTATCTGCGGATTCCCGCAAAAGTCACTGAGTTTCTCATTTCCATTACAGACAATAAGATATTGCTTTTGATGCTCATCAATGTGCTTTTGCTGGTTTTGGGAATGATTATGGATATGGCGCCGCTCATCCTCATTGTCACGCCGATTCTCTACCCCGTAGTGGTCGGGAAGCTCGGGCTTTCGCCAATACACTTTGGCATCATTCTCATGATCAATCTCGCGATCGGGCTCTGCACGCCGCCTGTGGGGTCGGCTCTGTTCGTAGGGTGTGCCGTAGGCAAGGTCTCGATTGAAAAAGCTACGAAAGCGATGGTACCATTCTACATCGTGATGGTTATTGTCCTGCTGCTCATCACGTATGTGCCGCAGATAACCATGTTTGTGCCAAATCTCGTCATGCCCGGAGGCTGAGGGCCCGGACAGAGCGGCACGCCGTGCGTTTCGATTGTCTGTTGAACCTTGATACAAAATTGTGAAGGAGTTTAAGATGTCATTCGTTGAATCGCTCTTTAACGTGCAAGAGAGTGTCGTTGTGGTGACAGGAGGCGGCGGGGCCTTGCCTTCTTCGATTGCGGTCGCGTTTGCAAAAGCGGGCGCGAAAGTGGCGCTGTGGGGCCGTGGGACGCATCATCCCATGACCCGGGCTGCCGATCAGGTTAAAAAGCAGGCAGGTTTGCCGGCGGAAGACCCCAATGTGATAGGCGTCACTGTGGACACAGTTTCAAGTGCCGCATGTGAGGCAGCCTTTGATGAAACAGTGAAGTTGCTTGGCATGCCGGATATTCTTCTCAACGGCGTTGGTGGGAACATGGGCCGGAGCAGTTTTCTCGATTTCGATGAAAAAGTGTTTGAGGATGTGGTCCGGCTCAACCTCATGGCGGGGCTCATGGTGCCTTCGCGAGTCTTTGCAAAGCGCTGGATCGATGCGCGCGTAAAAGGTTCCATGATCAACATGACTTCAATGGCGAGCTATAAGGGCCTTTCGGCGGTGTGGGCATACGATGCGGCAAAGGCGGGTGTGCTCAATCTCACGCAGGCCCTTGCCAAGGAGCTTGCCCCTCACGGCATACGAGTGAACGCGGTAGCACCGGGCTTCTTTGTGGGGAATCAGAACCGCGCGCTGCTCTTTGATGAAAAGACGGGCAATCTCACCACCCGTGGCGAGGCGATTATCGCGCGTACGCCATTTGGCCGCTTTGGCGAGTATGAGGAACTCTGGGGCGCGGTGCTGTATCTGGCGAGCCCGAAAGCCGCAGGATTTGTGACGGGCGTCAGTATACCTGTCGATGGCGGATATCTGAGCGACAACATCTGATTCGGGGAGGTAATATGGCTCAATTTCTGGATGAGAATTTCCTGCTGAAAAACGAAACGGCGAAGCGGCTCTTCTTTCATGTCGCGAAAGATCTGCCGATCTTCGATTATCATTGCCATCTGTCCCCACAGGCGATCGCCGAAGATAAACCATTTGATGACATTGCTCGGATGTGGCTTGAAGGGGATCATTATAAATGGCGCGTCATGAGGGCGAACGGTGAACCGGAATCACTGTGCGGCGGGGAAGGGCCGTGGGACGAAAAGTTCGTCGCCTATGCCCGGTCTCTTTCAAAAGCCGCGGGGAACCCGCTCCTTCAGTGGTCGCACTTGGAACTGCGGAGAATTTTTGGCATCAGTGAGGTGCTTACACCGCAGAATGCCCTCGAGATCAGGGGAAAAGCGAATCATGTGCTTGCGTCCGAGAGGATCAGCCCGCGTTCGCTTCTGGCGAAGTTCAACGTAAAAGTGCTGTGTACGACAGACGATCCGGTGGATGATCTGCATTGGCATAAGGCTATTGCTGAAGAACAAAAGGCCGGCTCCGGGTTTCAGACGAAGGTGCTTCCTGCCTTCCGCCCGGACAAAGCATTGAATGCAGGCGATATTGCGGCATGGAACAAGTATGTCGATGAGCTCGGCAAGGCTGCCGGCACCGAGATCGGTTCGTACGAAGCTCTGCTCGATGCGCTTGCAAAACGCCATAATTACTTTCATGCAATGGGCTGCAGGCTCTCGGACCATGCGCTCCTTGTGCCGCCGTATGCGCCAGCTTCGGAGACAGAGCTCGATATCATCGTGAAAAAAGGTCGAAGGGGGGCGGAGCTCTCCCCTGTTGAACAAGAGAAACTCGCTACTGCGCTTTTATTGCATTTTGCCCGCCTCAATGCGCAAAAAGGCTGGACAATGCAGCTGCACATCGCGGCGCTCAGGAACGTAAATCCACGGCTGTTCAAGGCCTTCGGTCCGGATGTCGGGGGCGACAGCACTTCCGACGCTCCAATTATAGCTCCGCTTGCCAGTCTTCTCGGAGCTCTGGAGAATGAAGGCCACTTGCCGAAAACTATTCTCTATTCTCTCGACCCTTCGAAGCACAATCCTCTGGCCGTGCTCGCGGCGAGTTTCGCGGGCACATCGCCTTTTGATAACGCTTCACAGGTGCCCGGCAAGGTTCAGCTTGGCGCCGCGTGGTGGTTCAACGATCAAAAGGATGGCATGGAACGCCATCTGAAGGAATATGCCGGGGTCGGGCTCATCGGCGTGTGGGTTGGGATGCTGACCGACTCCCGCTCCTTTATGTCTTTCCCGAGGCACGAATATTTCAGGCGTTTGCTCTGCAATGCGGTGGGCGAATGGGTTGGGGCAGGCGAGTTGCCCGATGATCCGCTCTATACCGACCAGCTTGTGCGTGGCATCTGCTGGGAGAACGCGGCTCACTATTTCGGCATGTTGTAAACAAAATCATTATAAATAAAAAGAGCCTCGCAGTTGCAGCGCTGCGAGGCTCGCCTCTTATGAGATGTGTGAAGACCTATTTTTCCGTTTCCGTCATGCCCGCGATAAACTGCTTCTGCATGAGCACCACGACAATGACCGGCGGCAGCATCGCGAGCAGAGTTGTCGCCATCGCAATCTGCCATTCGATCTGGACGTCCGCGCCCGACATCATGCGGTTGATGCCGATGAGCAAGGTATAGAATTCAGGCTTTGTCGTGATCAGCAAGGGCCACAGGTATTGGTTCCATCCATATATGAACTGAATGACGAACATGGCGGCGATTGGCGTGCGGGTCATCGGCGCGAGAATGTAACGGAAAAACTGCATCGGCGTCGCGCCGTCGATCTGGGACGCTTCGGCAATTTCGCGTGGAATCGACATGAAGAATTGTCTGAAGAGGAATACCGCGGTTGCCGATACAATCATCGGCAAAATAAGGCCGGCGTAGGTATTAAGCAAGCCAAGGTCCGCGACGACCTTGTAGGTCGGCATGATACGCACTTCGACCGGCAGCATGAGCGTAATGAAAATGCTCCAGAAGCAGAAGTTTCGAAGCGGAAACTTGAAGAAGACTATCGCAAAAGCCGCCATAAGCGAAATCACAATTTTGCCTACAGAAATTCCGAGCGCCATGATGAGTGAATTCTTTAGCATAGTGAGCACAGGGGTGCCCATGTTCTGTGTGCCCTTAAAAAGCGCCTGGCGATAGTTCTCGATGAGATGGGGCCCGATGTTGAGCGGCATGGGCGCAGCCTGTATTTCAGCACTTGTATGCGAAGAAGCGGAGAAAATGAAATAAATTGGAAATAGAATAATGACAATGCCAATCCACAGCATGATGTGTGGGAACATTCTTCGGATTGCTTTTGCGCGGTGAGCGGTTCTGTCGATTTTTTGTTGTTCTGTCATAGTATATGCTCCCCGCCTCAGTAGGTGACTCGCCGCTCGATGAAGCGGAACTGAAATACTGTCAGCATGATCACCAACAGCATAAGAATGACTGACTGAGCCGCCGAGCTGCCGAGGTCCAGATTGATGACGCCATCGCGCCATACTTTATATACAAGAATGGCTGTAGACTTGCCGGGAGCTCCCTGTGTAATGGAGTGCACGATCGGGAAGGTTTCAAAAAACCCGTACACGAGATTCATGACGAGCAAGTAGAAAGTCGTGGGAGAGAGTAGCGGGAAGATGATTTTCCAAAATCGCGTTCCTGATTTTGCCCCATCTATTTCGGCGGCTTCAATCAGTGTCGCCGGCACGCTCTGCAGTCCGGCGAGGAAAAACACAAAATTATATGCTAACTGCTTCCAGGTCGCCGCAAGGGTAAGCAGCAGGAAAGCCTGATTGAAATTTAAAAGATATTGCCAATCGACATGGAAAGTATGCTTGAGCACATACGCGATGACGCCGACATTCGGGTTGAACATGAAGAGCCAGATGACGCCCGCGACGAGGGTCGAAACGGCATATGGCCATATCAGCATGGTTTTATAAAAAGAAGCGAACCGGATTTTTTTGTTTGCCTGAATCGCGAGGAAAAGAGAGATTGCCATTGCACCGAGGGTGATGCACACGGCAAAAGCAGTAGATACCGAAAAGGACTGCCAGTAATCAGGATCCGCCAGGAGTTTCGAATAATTCTGAAACCCGACGAAGATCATTTTGCCGCCAAAGGGGTCCTGCAGATAGAAGGATTGCAGAACAGCCTGACCCGCTGGCCAGAAAAAGAAAACGAAGACGATGACCATTTGCGGCAAGACAAGCAGATAAGGGAGAATCGATGCTTTAAACTCATATTGTTTGGACATAGCATTTCCTGCAAAAAAGTTGAATTATTATATACACTCACAAATCAATTGTACAGTTAAAGGTCATTCTTACATCTCAACGCTTAAAAAAGGCCGCCGGTTGGCAGCCTTTTCATTATCTGAATTGCTGAGAATTTGGCATTTTCGCCCACACAAAGTGCGGGCGAAAATAGCGTCTTTATTTATAAAGCTTCTCAAATTCGCGCAGAGTCTTGTTGCCCTCGCGAACCATCTTGTCGAGGCCATCCTTCACGGAGATCTTTCCGGCAAGGATCTCTTCCCACGTCTGATCCTCAATCTCGCGGATGATATTGAAGTTGCCAAAGCGGATGCCCATGGAGTTCGCGGTTGGTGCCTTGTTCAGCAACTGCTTGATGGCGACTTCAAGGCCCGGATTCTTTTCGTAGTAGCCCTGCGATTTCGTCAGCTCGTATGCGGCCTGCGTGATGGGCAGATAGCCTGTTTCCTTGTGCCAGAGAGCCTGGGTTTCTGGCTGGGAGATAAAGTTGAAGAACTCTGCGACAGTCTTGTACTCGGCCTTCGATTTGCCATTGAATACCCACAGCGAGGCCCCACCGATGATCGAGTTCTGGGGCGCGCCGGGGACATCGGGATAGTAGGGCAGACGTGCGACTCCAAAATCGAACTTGCAGGTTGCCTTCATGTTGCCGTACCCGCCGATCGACTCGAAGTGCATTCCTACGCGACCGGAAGTGAAGAGCGGGTTGGCCTTATTCTCGCGACCGCCATAGATGAATACGCCGGTTTTTGAGAGATCGTAGATATTCTGGAAATGGCGGACATGGATGGGACTGTTGAACACGAGCTGTGTGTCGAGGCCATCAAATCCGTTGCTTCGGGTCCCGAAGGGGAGGTTGTGCCACGCAGAGAAGTTTTCGAGTTGAATCCAGCTGATCCAGTTGGTGGTAAAGCCACCCTCCATGCCGGAGGCTTTCAGCTTCTTCGCCACTTCGAAGAACTCAGGCCATGTGACAGGGGGTTTTTCCGGATCGAGGCCTGCCTTGCGGAACGCATCCTTGTTGTAATACATGACGGCGGTCGAGCTGTTGAACGGCATTGAGAGCATGCGGCCGTCGGAAGTGGAGTAGTAGGACTTGATTGTCGGAATATAAATGCTCGAATCCCACTTCATGTTGTTTTCGGCCATGAGCTGATACACTGGCTTTACGGCATTTTTAGCCGCCATCATGGTCGCGGTGCCGACTTCATACACCTGAATGATGGCAGGTGGCTGGCCGGCGCGATACGCCGCGATGCCGGCATTCATCGTATCGCTGTATGAGCCTTTATACACAGGAACCACTTTGTAGTCTTTCTGGCTTGCGTTGAACTGATCGCAAATGGCTTGCACCATTTCACCGTTATGGCCGGTCATGGCGTGCCAGAACTCAACAGTTGTCTGGGCATATGCTCCGACAGCCATGAGAAGGACGGCCATCAGCAAAATGACTCTTTTCATTACTTCGCCTCCAGGATTGATGATATACCGGAGAGACTCCCGGCTTTTATTACATAGAGTAGTCTACAACCGCTTTGTTAAGCGCGCAATAGAAAGCTGTAAAAAATTCTTTAGTGCAAGGCTTTGGTTTTGGCAAGTCCCAAATCCGGGAAATCCGTGATGATCCCCGTCACTCCCCATGTGATAAGGTCAGTCATCCTCGATGGATCATTCACGGTCCACGGGAGCACACCGAAACCGGCCGCGCGCACCGCCTTTACTGTCGCCTCATCGAGATATCGCGCATTCGGATTAAGGGCAATGGCACCAATGTCTTTGAGCGTCTGAACCGGATTCTCAATCGGCTTGTCGATGAGGGCGGCGACGGCGATCTCTGGCGCGGCCTTCTTCACTCGCCTCAAATACACATGATTAAAGGAAGAAATCAGCACTGAAGAAACCATATCGAGTTCTCTCACAAGGGCGACGGTCCTTTCGACAATCCATGAATCGCAGGCGAAGCCAGTCGCGTCTTTGATTTCTATGTTGACACGCCAGCCGAGGCGCTTTGTCAACTCAAGGGCCTCGCGCAGGGTCGGAATCTTGATACCGGCGAACGACTGAAGCTCTTCGGATTTTACTCTTCCTGCCTTGATCTGCATAAAAGGGTCAGTCTGTGAATACCAGGAACCCGCATCGAGAGATTTCAGCTCGGCAAGCGTGAAATCGTACACATTCCAGGGTGAACGGGCGGGAAAGCGCGCTTTGGCGTCGGTGGTGCGGACCAGCGTATTGTCATGCAACACGACGAGTTCGCCATCACTCGACGCCGCGACATCGAGCTCCCACATGTCGGCGCCGGCATCGTAGCCTTTTTGTGCGGCGACAAGTGTATTTTCCGGCGCAATGCCGCGAAATCCGCGATGGGCGATCACAAGAGGACGTGATGGTTGCATAATGAGTCTCTCCATTGAAAGATTTTCAGGCCTGTTCTGGCCACAGAGCGCGAGTCCAACACTGAATATGAAAAGAACACAGAAAAAAGGCTTGTGGCGTGTGCGACGGCGGCTCGTCTTCCGGGCACGATGATGAATTCGGGAACGCATCATGCATATTGTAGGTTTTTTCCCCGGTTCTGGCAAGCAAACACAGGCCCGCACCAGCTTGCGCTGAAAACAGCTTGCGCTGAAAACAGCTTGCGCTTCATGACTCATAAGAATAGGATGGTGCGCGGAGACGCACATGATCGCAGGCGATGGAAATGGCGCGCGCAAGTGGATTACCCTTTCTTCGCGCAAAGTCTATGAATGTAATGTATTCAGCGTATTTGAACAACAGAGCCAGGGGCCTGACGGACGCATAGGACATTTTTCCGTTATGGAAGCGAAGGACTGGGCGGTCATCGTTCCTTATGTCCAGACCGGGCAGGATACTTCGTTCTTGATGGTGCGCCAGTATCGCCACGGTGCGGATGTGGTGAGCCTCGAATTTCCCGGCGGTGTGATCGAACCGGGGGAAGAACCGGCCCATGCCGCAGCGCGCGAGCTTGCCGAGGAGACGGGGTGGGTATCGGAACGCATCCTCCACGCGGGCACGGTGTTTCCCAACCCCGCAGTTCAGGACAACCATTTTCATATTTTTGTCGCGCTTGGTCCGAAACCCCAAGTCGATAGGAATCTCGACGCAAATGAGATTATCGATGCACACCTTGTTCCCGCGGACGAGGTGCGCCGTCGCATGGGAGAAGGTGAGCTTCAGCACGCGCTCATGGTCGCCGCGCTTCACCTCGCGGACAGGCTTGTCGCATCGCTTGGGCCGCAGCCCTGATCAGGCCCGATAGATATCGTTGCCCTTTGAGTCGATAGCCACGATGAGCGGCATCCTCTCCAGCACGGCGACGCGCACCGCCTCCATCCCCAGCTCTTCGAATTGAATCGTGCTGAGCGAGCGAATGTGCCGTTCGGCATTGAGCGCCGCCGCACCCCCGATCGCCGCGAGATAAACCCCACGGTGCCTGGCGATTGTCTTCCGGGCTTCCACGCCGCGGCTTCCCTTGGCAATTGTCACGAGCGACGCGCCCGCGCCCATGAACGGCTCAAGGTAGTTGTCCATCCTCGAAGCGGTGGTCGGACCGAAGGCTCCCGTCGCGTAACCCTCTTTTGCCTCGGTGGGCCCCGCATAGAAGACCGGTAGCCCGATGAACCAGTCGGGCAATTTTTTTTCAGTCTCGAGTATTTTGAGGAGCCTGGCATGCGCCGCATCCCGCGCGACGAGCACAGGGCCGGAAAGAAGCACCATCGAGCCTGCGGCAAATGATCTCAGCTCTTCGAGCCATGCTGTGTCCGTATGTGAAATTTCGACAGAAGGAGCAGTGGAAGAAACTTGGCGGATGAGCCCTTTGACTGTTTCTTCCAGCTTCTGCTCGGGCGGCACGAGTTTTTGGATATGCCAACCCCCGCGGTTGACGTACACCGCAAGGTGCCGGTTTGCGGCGCAGGACACCGCGACGGCGAGAGGCAGATTCGCCGCGTGGCGCGAAAGCCGTATCGCACGGGCCGAGATGGCCAAGTGAGAACCGCCCCACTGCGCTCCGAGGCCGCTTTCGCGCGCTATTGCAAGTATTTTTTGTTCCCAG
>Ga0074197_1001825_pt1 | contig 16493 bp, 17 predicted proteins | sample EPASupsiteSAE305_FD_64526 | JGI IMG/M metagenome (GOLD analysis project Ga0074197, IMG submission 64526) | Bioremediated contaminated groundwater microbial communities from EPA Superfund site, New Mexico - SAE3-05 reassembly with SPADES | ecosystem: Environmental > Aquatic > Deep subsurface >...
CCGTCCGGGTATCACCTTAAGGTAGAAGTGCTGTTCGAACCCGTCATCAGTTGTTATGACAAGGACAAGGCCGACTCCCGAATCTGAAACGAATGTCTCCCTGAAGACCCAGTGCCCTCTACCGCCGACACCTTTGCCCTCCGCGTCTTTGATCTTTAAAAGGACATCCTCAAGTTTCATTAAGCTTTCACACTCCATTTCCATCTGCCAGTCATTGTCTTCCATGATCGGATCATCGTATTTGCCCGTTTTATGCAGGACCAGGTGCCATGTGCTTTTTCCCATGGCTCTCCACTTTCTTTCGTACTTTGTGATATATGGCCTCTTTGGGTCGACCTCTATCGGATCTGCCTGAAAAACACCCGGAACTGATATGGTTTCAGCTGCTTCCTCTGCGTACCAGTCTACATCTGTGGCAAGTTCAAATGATCCTCCGCGAACGATGAGGTATGACAGAAGGTCAGCAAAGTGCGGTACCGTGACGCGCCTTGAAGCGTGCCTTGTTTTTGGCCAGGGACACGGGAAGTTCATGTAGACCCTTTCGACCGACTCTGGAGAGAAACAATGGCGAAGCAGGAAACGCGCATCTCCGTGCATTATACGCACGTTGCCGAGTCCGGCGGCAAGTGCTCTCCTTGCTCCCTTGGCAACGCACCACTGTGAGACCTCAACGCCCACGATCAGCACTTCGGGAAATGTTTGTGCAAGGTATTCCAGAAACTCGCCGTTCCCGAACCCGATTTCAACAAAGACCCTTCCTGACAGAGAAAGCGAGCCCCAGTCAAGGGGCAGATCGACATTCTCATCTACTATTATCCTGTGTAGATCCCAGGTCATATTTCTGACTCCTTCTCGTCTTTTGGTTTGAGGTAAAATTCGGGCTCCCGGGAAAGCCGGCGCCAGGTATCAAGGCTAAGTTCTTCTCCCCTGGCAGTGGGTTTCAGTTCGTTTCTTTCAAGTATCTCCAGTGCTTTATCGCGATCAATGTCAGTGTAACCTGATATCCAGTTGTTTATAAGTGTCTTCCTCCGCTGGGCGAAAGATCTAGCCAGCAGACCCCTCCATGTCCTGTCACATGCAAGTGTCCTGTTATTCTCGATCTTTACCTCGATAATGCATGAATTGACCCTTGGCTGAGGCCTGAAGGCAGACGGAGGAACGTTCCTAAGAATTGCTGATGTTCCCATTGCTTCAACTGTTATGCCAAGAGGGGAGCGTTCACGATGTCCGCAGGGTGATGTGATCCTCTGAGCGGATTCAAGCTGCACCATCAGAAGCATGTATTCAAGTCCATGCGGAGCAAGCTTTTCAAGGAAGGTCCAAAGAAGAGGCGTGGTGATATGGTATGGCAGGTTGGCAATTATCCTGTTGGGCATCCATGGAAGTTTGCTTTCGTAATCGAACTGCACTGCATCTCCCCATAAAGGGTGAAGCCTGCTGTCTTTTATGGCCAGCATATCTATCGTGTGCTTGAGTCTCGTATCGAGTTCCACAGTACATACTCCCGAGCATTTGGTCGAAAGGAGCCCCTCTGTGAGTATGCCCTCACCGGGCCCTATCTCAAGGACTTTGTCCTCAGCCGTCAGCTTTGCCCTCCCGATCATAAAGTCCACGATAGAATGATCGATGAGGAAATTCTGCCCTATATCTGTGTTGTGAACAAAATTCGGTATTCTGGCCATCTCATTTTCCTTTTTTCTCTCTTTTAATTGTCTTAAGCTTTATAAAATACCTGACATTAATAAAAACATATATCTTAAAAAAACAAAAGTAAAGGGGCTTCCATAAACTACGGAAACCCCTATATCGTCTGGTCGGGATGAGAGGATTTGAACCTCCGACCACCTGCACCCCATGCAGGTACGCTAGCCAGGCTGCGCTACATCCCGTAAGCAGGGAGTATAATAACCCGCTATAAGCTTTTGGTCAAGTAGTGCAATAAAAAAATCCCAACAAAAATCGTCGGGATTTTTTTATGTTTCCAAAAACCTAAAAGATATAAAAACTACTTCTTCTTGCTGTTAACTGCTTCTTTGAGGGCCTTGCCTGCACGGAAGACGGGAACTTTCTTTGCAGGGATCTGGATGACTTTCTTGGGATCCTGAGGATTACGGCCCTGACGAGCGGCTCTCTTCTGGACTTCAAATGTTCCAAATCCTACGATCTGGACCTTGTCTTCCTTCTTAAGGGAACCATGGATACCTGCAAATACTGCGTCTACAACTTCTGCGGCCTTCTTCTTAGTGATTCCTTCGACAGACTTTGCTACGGCGTTGACGAGATCTGTTTTTGTCACCTTCTGCCACCTCCTGACAAGATTGACACTGCTAGAGCAGTTCACTAGCATTTATACCGATAAAATCCGCTCAGGTCAAGTACTTTTGGGAAAATCGGCTAATTTTCAGTTCTGTTTCTCATAAAAATCTTTATTGGTACGCCCGAAAAATCTGCCATCGATCTTAGACAGTTTTCCAGGTGGCGCTTGAAAGATTTTGAGCAGAGCTCAGAGTCATTGACAAAAAAGATGAACGCCGGCGGTGCTCCGTCCGCTTGAGTACAATAGTATATTTTAAGGCTGTGGCCTTTTCCGTCGCCTGGCATCCTCTCAAATACAAGAGTCTCCTTGACAAGTCTGTTTAGCTCAGAGGTGGGTATCCTTCTTCTCCTGTTTTCTTCGACCTTCATGATAAGAGCCGGTATCTTGGAGATGCTTCGACCCGAGTTGGCTGAAATAAAAATTTTCGGTGCATGTGAAGCGAAAGGCAGCTCGTCCTTGAGCAGTTCTGTCATCTTGTCCCCAATCTTTTCTTCTCTTGGTGCAAGGTCCCACTTGTTCATTACGATTATGAGTCCCTTGCCCCTTTCGAGGACCTGGCCAATAAGTCGCTTATCCTGTTCTGTTACAGGATCCTGAGCATCAAGGAGCACAAGCGCGACATGGCACCTGTCTATCGCCTGGTATGTCCTGACGTTGGAATAGTATTCGAGATCAGTGTTCACGCGGCTTTTACGCCTGAGTCCGGCAGTGTCGAGAAATCTCATTTTAACTCCATCGGTCTCTACAACCGAGTCAACTACGTCACGGGTCGTTCCGGCCATTTCGCTTACCATTGAACGCTCTTCTCCGGCTATTGCGTTAAGGAGGCTTGATTTACCCACGTTGGGCCTCCCAACGATCGCAACTCTTATGTCATCTTCCTCTGACTCAACGTCGTCCGGCGGAAGTTTTGAAACTACAGCGTCGAAGATCTCGTCGAAACCTGTATTGTGCTCCGCGCTCGTCGCTATAACAGTATCAAAACCAAGAGAGTATGCCTCGTAGAGCATCTCATCTTCCTGTTTCTGGTTATCAAGCTTGTTCATTGCAATTATGACAGGCTTGCCGCCTTTCCTGAGCTTTAGCGCGATATCTTTGTCCATAGGGGTGATGCCCTGTCTGCCGTCAAGCACAAAAATTACTGCGCTGCTCTCGTCAAGTGCCAGATCCACCTGCTTTGCGATAAGGTCCATAAAGGGGTGGTCAACTTCAGACATTATTCCCCCGGTGTCAACAACGTAGAATCTTCTGCTGGCCCATTCGGTCTCGCCGTAGATCCTGTCCCTTGTCACACCTGGCTGGTCATCTACAATTGCAGTTCTCCTGCCCACCATTCTGTTGAAGATGGATGACTTGCCTACATTAGGCCTTCCAATTATTGCTATTATTGCCATTTTATTCTCCTTGCCGGCATATGGCTGCTTTTATAGTATGCCATTTGATTTTTGTCCTCCCCGTGTCAGTCAAGCTTTATGCTGACCCTGGGAATCCCTGATCTGGTATTTTTTATGTCAAAATATGGTGCAAGTATCTTCCTGAGGGCGTTAAACCTCTTTGTCCTGACCCAGATCTGATCTGATCTGTCTTCAGACTCCCAGTATTCAAAGTCTGCCCGGTTAAGATGTTCTGCAAGGCTATTCCTCTTGAAAGCCGGAATGTCTATTTTGAGCATTGGCACGTATGGAGGAAGCTCCCATTCTCTGCGTTCTTTCAGCTCCCTCTCCCAGAAATACCCCCATCCGATTCCAAGAGCCTGCTGCCATGCCTTATCCGGCCTTCTGCTCTGTATCACTATTTTTCTTCTGTCAGGTTCTTTTCCCCTCCATGCGGATTCCCACATTAAAGAAAAAGCCCTTGCTTTTGCATCATACTCCTGTACTCTGGCTTCCGCATCCGCATCTATCCAGCCAATGATCTCCGGTGAGATGTCGTCAGCAAGAGAGATAATTTTTCTCGTTCCAAGGATCACCCCTCCGTCGGGGTACTTTTTAAGTATCGATTCCCCTGAAGGCATCTTTGATCCTTCCTCATGAAAAAGGATCACATTTTTGTCCCTGAAAAAAAAATGACTCGCTCTTTCTTCCAGTGCCTCAAGCCCCGGTCTCTGTCCCTCAAGGAACGGGCCCCCGCATGACGGGCACTTTTCAGGAACAGGATCTCTTTTCCCGCAGTCAAGGCATTTGAGTGATTCTGATCTTCCTTCCCATCTCATAACCCCCGCACATTTAGGACAGCGGACCGGCGACCCGCAGTCTTCACAGAAAATCTCTCCTGCGTAGCCCTTGCGGTCAAGGATCCAGAAAGCCCATTTTCCCTTTTCAAGCGTTTCTTTCGTCTCCCTTATAAGAGGTCTGCTGATGGGGAGAGTATCCTTTATGCCATCAAAGTCATACGAAGAAGAATCTTTCATATCTACAAATATCAGCCTTTCCCTGAGTCCGCTGCGGCTGAGGTCTTTACCGCTCTGCATAAATGCCTTTGGAGAGGGCATTCTGCCGCCGAGTACAAGGTCGGCCCCTGAAAAACTTGCACGTGCTGCCAGTATCGTCCTGTGGTGGAATTCAGGGTGTTTCTGAGTTCGCCATGCTCCGCTGTTCTCTTCGTCCACAATTATAGTCGAGAGTCCTGATATAGGAATAAAAGATGCGGTCTGACACCCTACGGCAAACCTTATCTCGTTTTTCCTGGATCTGTTCCAAAAGTCCCACTGTTTCGCTTTTGACAGATCCGTCCATAAGACCCCTTCATGCTTCAGTGAGTCGGGCAGTATGTCCCAGAATCTTTTTGCCGCTGATACCTCAGGAAATACAACTATCGCCGCACGTTCTGATGCAGCAAGGATATCGCGGTATGCGTCCATTCTATGCGAGTCTCTGGGCTCGTATACATATTTTACTGATGAGGATCTTCGGACAGGCTCATAAACTGTTTCTTCCAGCGGTTCTCCGCTGAGGAACCTGGCCGGCAATAAGGTCTTAGCTGCCATTCCGGTACCCACGAACCATGTCTTTCCGAACCAGCTTATAGTCCGCCACAGTTCATCCGGCAGAGGAGGGGTTTGGTCTATTACCTCTTTTATTCCTTTAAGTTCTTCCGGCCCCTTTGTCCCGGAATTATCTCCTACGATCAGCCCAACTCTGGAAGAACTTCCTAAAGGAACCCTGACCCTGGTTCCGTAAGGCAGGGCACATGTATGTGTATAAGAGAGATCAGTCCACCACGGTCCCGGGACCGCGACAGATAGTGTCTCCATTATTCTTTATTTTTTTTTCTGATGACAGCATCGAGCAAAGAGTCGGCAACGTCGTCTTTTGTACCTGAAAACTCGACCTCTGACCCGCCTTTTGTCATTATCATCAGAGAGTTTGTGTCCGATGCAAATCCGGCTCCGTTGGCGAGCACGTCGTTACAGGCTATCATGTCCAGGTTCTTCGCTATCATCTTCTTCCGGGCGTTTGCTATAAGATCCTGGGTCTCAGCTGCGAAACCTACAAGCATCTGCCCTTCTTTTTTCATCCTGCCGAGCTCTGCTGCAATATCCTTGTTCTGGACAAATGTCACAGTCAGCGGTTCACCGTCACGCCTCTTAAGCTTCTGTTTCATCTCTTCTTCCGCTCTAAAGTCACCAACAGCAGCTGCTTTGACGATGATGTCCATTTCAGGGGCTTCTTTTATGCATGCCTCGTACATCTGCTCGGCGGATACGACATCTATCACTCTTACTCCTTCGGGACGCGGTATCGATACCGGTCCGGAGACTAGAGTCACATCAGCCCCTCTGTACCATGCAGCTTTGGCTATTGCATAACCCATCTTCCCGCTGCTTGGGTTGCTTATATACCTTACAGGATCTATGTATTCGTGGGTGGGGCCAGCTGTTACCAGAACCTTCATGCCCCTCATGTCCTTTTTCGGAGAGAGGGCATTCCATACATGTTCGTAAATCACCGAATTGTCAGGCAGCCTGCCTTTGCCCTCATAACCACATGCAAGCATTCCGCTGTCAGGGTCCACAACCGTATGTCCCATGGCTGTGATCTTATCGATGTTGGCTTTTACAGCAGGGTTCCGGAGCATGTTCGAGTTCATGGCCGGGAAAATCACAAGAGGACTTCTGTTGGCCAGCATCGCTGCGCCCAGCAGTGTACTGCCGTCTCCCTGCGCGCATGTGCGCAGGCAATTTGCCGTACATGGGGCTATGACAAATACCTCTGCCCACTCTGTAAGAGTTATGTGAGGGATCTTCCATCCTTCTTCAGCAGAAAGAAAATCTTTTTCTCGCCAGACCTTTCTTCCCGTAAGGGTCGAAAGGACAAGAGGACTCACAAACTCTTCAGCAGAGCCGGTGATAATTACCTCTACCTCACAGCCCTCTTTTCTCCAGCCACGAAGGATATCCGGAGCTTTATAGGCAGCGATTCCTCCCGTTACTCCGAACAGGATTCTTCTGTTATGCTTCCACGGGCTCATTGGGATTCTTTTTTGGAGAAGTATCTACGAAGGTATACTTTATCCTGCCCTGCGTCAGATCCTCTACTGCCCTCGTTATAAATTTTTCGTCATAACCGCTTATAGCTCCCTTTCTCTCGCTAAGCTGGCGAGCACGTGCGGATACGACCAGTGTCAGAATGTATTTGTTTGGGATGTCCCTGTTTTTGTAAATTTTTTCCAGATCCATAAATATCATATTGAACCCTCCCGGTATTTTTTTACTATTTTAATGAAATCCTCAGCCGCTTTTTCTATTTTGTCGTTGATGATCATGTGTTCATATTCCTCCGCATGACTCATTTCCGTCTTCGCGTTGCTGATCCTGAGCTTCAGCTCTTCCGGTCCTTCAGTCCCTCTCTTTTGGAGTCTTCTGACAAGCTCTTCGAATGAGGGCGGCTGGATGAATATCATTACAGCCTCAGGCATTTTTCCCTTCACCTGTGATGCTCCCTGGACATCTATCTCAAGAAGTACATCTTTGCCCTGCCGGAGAATCTCTTCGACAATGTCTTTTCTTGTCCCGTAAAAGTGTCCATGCACATTTGCCCACTCAAGAAACCTGCCTTCATCGACCATCTTTTTGAAAGAAAGTTCATCCATGAAAACGTAGTTGACACCGTCTCTCTCTCCGGGCCTTGGTGCCCTGGTTGTGCATGAGACCGAATAGGCTATATTGTCGAGTTTTTCAAAGACTCTTCTGAGGACAGTCCCTTTGCCGACTCCTGCCGGTCCGGAAAGAATATAGAGCCTGCCTCTCATTGTTTTTCTTCTTTACCTTCCTCACCTTCGAAACGGCCAGTTATTGTTTCAGGCTGTATAGCAGACATTATTACATGCCTGCTGTCCATTATCAGGATCGCCCTGGTCTTCCTCCCCTGTGTGACATCAACCAAAAGTCCGGCCTCTCTGGCCTCTTCCTTGAGTCTCTTTATCGGGGCAGAGGACGGGCTGATTATTGCAACTATCCTGTCCGCTACGACCATATTCCCAAATCCGACATGCACAAGTTTGTAATTCATTATCATCTACTCCAGGTTCTGAATTTGTTCGCGTATACGTTCCAGCGCAGCCTTTGAATCTACTGCAAGCCATCTTATCTCCGCGTCGGATATTTTGGAATCAAGTGTGTTGACTTCGCGGTTCATCTCCTGAACAATAAAATCAAGTTTACGTCCCGATGATTCCGCATCTTCACCTGTAGATCTGAATTTGGATATATGGCTTTTGAGCCTGGCTATCTCCTCGGATACGTCCCACTTGTCCGTCATTACCACTATCTCCTGCATCATCCGGGATTCTTCCAGCTTGCCTCCGAGAGTATCGAGCATTTCCGTTATCCTCTGCCGGGTGGTCTCAAAGGCTTGGTCCCTTGCCGGAAGCCATTTCTCCTCAATAAGGACCGAAAGCCTTTCAAGTTCTGTAAGGTGGGTGAGAACTTCTTCTTTAAGATGTTCTCCCTCTGTCTCCCTCATCTCCTGCCAGGAGCTGAGGCCCAGTTCTATCAACTCGCTGAATGAAGCCTCCAGTTCCTCTGCTTCGGCGCTCTCTTCAAACCTGGGGATGTCAAGGACACCGGGAAGCGTGACAACGCTCTCCAGCTGAAGATCTTTTGCCTGTCCAAGCATGCGCTGTATCTGCATCAGCTCTTCGCAGTAGGATGTCATGATATCTTTATTTATCCGCCCCATCCTGAAAGAGGACGCCCACAGGACATCCATCCTGACTTGTACCTTGCCTCTGCGGAAACCCTTACGGAGCTTCTGGTGGAACCATGGTTCCCAGCTTGAAAATTCTCTGGGAAGCCTGACATAGATCTCCTGGTATCTATGGTTGACGCTCGACACTTCCAGGCTTACTGTGCCCCAGGATCTCTGGATCTGTGTTCTGCTGAACCCTGTCATGCTTACATACATAAGATCACATCCTGTCTCCTCTGGTCGGCTTTATTGAGCATGTGCAGCTTCCAGCCTGCTCTCATTGTTTTCCGTAGTGTGTTTTTTCACCGCCGCAAGGAGATCCTCAAAACCTTCGCCTGTAAGGGCGCAGACCTTTACGGTCTCTTCGCCTCTCGCACGCAGCTCCATTGCTGTAAAGTCCGCTTCTGATCCGGTCTTGTCTATCTTATTCAGTACTACTATCCTGGGCAGATCATCTGCTTTGAGCTCTTTTAGAGTATGCAGTACTATGTCCATATTTCCGACAGGATCCTTGTCCGCCGAGTCAATCACCAGCAGGAGCAGATCGGCGCCTGACACCTCTTCAAGTGTTGCCCTGAATGCTGCCACAAGTTCAGGGGGCAACTTGCGAATAAATCCTACCGTGTCTGAGAGCAGAAAACTTCCGCCATCCCTGAAACTGATCTTTCTTACTACAGTGTCAAGTGTAGAAAAAAGCTGATCTGCCGCTAATATCCCGCAGTCTTTTGAAAGCGACCTCAAAAGGGTGGATTTGCCGCTGTTCGTATAGCCTACCAGTGCGGCGGTAAACGCTCCGTCCTTTTTGCGTCTCTCCCGTCTGTCCCTTCTTCTGTCCTTGACAGCTTCCAGACGCGAAGTGATGCTTTTCATACGTCTTTCGAGCTTTCTTCTGTGCCTTTCGAACTCCGTCTCCCCCGGGCCCCTCGTTCCTATGCCTCCGCCTGTCCTTGACATCTGATGGCCAAGACCTTTCAGGCTCGGTATCTCATATCTGTACTGGGCAAGCTCCACCTGGAGTTTGGCTTCTGCGGTGTGGGCCCTGCTTTCGAATATTTTCATTATTACAAAAGCCCTGTCCCAGACGGTCATGGAGGTCAGCTTCTGAAGGTTGCTCTTTTGCGTCGGGCTCAGGAAGTCATCCACAACAAGAAGCGCCGCTTCTGATTTCTGCGCGAAATCCTTTATCTCCTCTGCCTTGCCCGAACCTACAAAGCTGGCCGGGTCAGGGGTGTTCCTTTTCTGTATGACCCTCGCCATGGTTGGTATACCCAAATTTTCCAGAAGCATTACCAGCTCGTCAAGCGAAACTTCCGTATCGTCTGCGCTGTTGATATCAACTCCGCAAACTATTGCTTTTTTGGGTTTTATTGAAAGATCAATGGATCTTTTCTGCCTGCTCAATTCTCTATAGTATCTCCCAGTTCTCTGGCCAAACTGACGATAACGTCAGTGACTTCTTCGATAGTCATTTTTGTGCTGTCGAGTATCACGCATCCGGCTGCAGGCCGCAGGGGGGCTATTTCCCTGTTCATGTCATAGAGGTCTCTTTCGTTGACATACTTGAGTATTTCCCCATAGTCTGCTTTTTCGCCACGGGCAAGCCTCTCCCGATAACGGCGTTTTGCCCGTTCTTCCGCATCCGCTGTAAGGAATATTTTTAGATCGGCGTTTGGAAAAACAACAGTACCCATATCTCTGCCGTCTGCAACAAGGCCATTGGCAGCCTGTTCTCTCTGCAGTCCTATAAGGGCATCCCTGACAGGCTTGAGGGCAGAATAAGACGACACTGAAGCATCAACGTCGGGTGTGCGGATTTCGGCAGTTACATCGCGGCCGTTAACCGACACCCTGCCGTCTGATAAAGAGATCGATATTCCAGTCAGGATGGCCTCTATCTTATTCGTTTCTCCGGTAGCTACAGACCGGTCTTTTAAAAACCACGCCACTGCCCTGTAGATAGCACCTGTATCAAGGTAGGGAAGCCCAAGTTTATCTGCAGCGATCTTTGCTACAGTACTCTTGCCTGCCCCTGCGGGTCCATCTATCGTTATAACAAGCGTACGGACAGTTTTTTCATTCATTTGAAAACTCCCTCACATGGCTGATGGCAACACAAAAACTTTCCGGGCCTGATATTTTGGACCGAAACTTTCATAAAGAGACATCTTTTAAACTCTTATTATACTATCTTTCCGTCTTTAATATAACTCCAAAGTTCTTCCCTACTGACTGAAATATAGCTGCCAGTAGTCAGCTCTCTTAGTTCCAGACTGCCTATCCTTCGCCTTATAAGCCTTCTGACATCATTACCGAGAGAGCGTACCATTAGGCGTATCTCTCTTTTTATTCCCTCTCCCAGTACCACTTCAAACCAACATTGAAGAGGGCTGCGTCCGATCCTGCGTACTGAGATCGGCTTAAGGAAGAGTCCTTCGCATTCCACACCTTTTGTCCACTCTATGAGTTTTTCTTCCGGCAATGGGTTCCTTAGTTCGACTTCGTAGGTCTTGGTTATTCCTTTTGAAGGATGAATGAGTTCCTGGGAAAACATCCCGTCATTTGTAAGGATCATAAGTCCCTCGCTCTCCCTGTCCAGCCTGCCGACCGGGAAGAGACGGTATTTGTCCATCTCAGGCGGGAGAATATCGATCACTGTGCGCTCCCTGCTGTCTTCAACTGCGCTGAGTATCCCGCACGGCTTGTTGAAGATCAGATATTTCTGCTCGACAGGCGAGATTTCTTTGCCTTCGAACAACACGACATCCGACTCTGTGACCTGCCTTCCCGGCTCAGTCACCACTTCTCCGTTGATACTGACCTTTCCGGCCAGGATGTGTTCTTCAACTTTACGCCTTGCGCCGATCCCGCAAAGGGCAAGATACCTGTTCAGTCTGATGCTGTTATTAGATTCACTCATCGTTATCATCTTCTTCTGTCCGGTTTTCCGCTCTTTCGAAGGGATCGAAAGCAGCTTCTTCTGTCCTGTAATCTTTGAGCTCGTCAAGCGAGGGCAGTGAATTTATCCCGGCAAGGCCAAATATCTCGAGAAACCGGTCAGTCGTTCTGAAAAGCAGAGGAGAACCAACGCTTTTTTTTCTCCCGGCTATCCTTACAAGTCCATGCTTCATAAGGGTATCTACTACCCTGTCACATCTTACAGAACGGATATCCTCTATCTCAGAACGTGTGACAGGCTGATTATATGCAATTACAGAAAGGGTCTCAAGGGCGGCTTTGCTGAGCCTGACCTTCTGCAGTGATACAGAGTTTGAGAATGCTTCGATCGCTTCGGCAAGGTCAGGCGATGTCGCCATCTGCCATCCGCCCGCGACAAAAAGGATAGTCAGACCGTGTGATCTTGCATATGTATCTTTCAGAGTTTTCACAGCTTCATCCACTCTGGTTTGTGAAACTCCAAGATATGATGCTATCTCCTGGCTGGAAACAGGCTGAGGAGAGACGAACAGCATAGCCTCGACCTGCCTCTCCAGAAGACCCGTCACGCTATTTTCATTTTCATCAAACTGCTGCAACTAGAACATCTCCCAACGTTTCTGACTGAGTGATCCTTACCATTCCAAGGCGCGACATTTCGAGCAGGGCAAGCAGCGTAACTATCAGTATTTTTTTATTCCTCTCCTCGAGGAGGTCCCTCAGCGAGAGTTCCTTTTTCCTTATGCTGCGCAGAAGTTCTTCCATCCTCTGCTCCACCTGTCGTTCCTCAGGAATGGCATCGGGGATATCGTCCCAGATAGATTCTTCGCAATAGTCGCCTAAATTTCTTTTTTCATTGTATCTGTCAAGCAGCTGCCACCAGAGGGAAGCAAGTCCGTAAAGGTCACCAAGATCATAAAAGGGTGTGCTTTCCTCGTCAGCGATCCTGATAAAAGAACATTCCCTCTCCCTTTGAAGCGATACCAGGTATGCCGCTGCGTTCCTGTAGGGCCTGAAGATCTCGATCATTCTCCTGAGCTCTTCTTCGTCGGCATACATGTCTTCATCCGGAATATCTTCGTCTTCATCAGCGTCACGCTGGGCGGGAAAAAGCGAATGGACCTTCCTCAAAAGGAGTCTGCTGGCAAAAGAAAAAAACTCGGCCATTTCGTTAAGTGAGGTACGTTTGCTGTTCACAAGAAACCTTACATACTGGGATACCAGCTCAGTCAGGTTAAGCTGAGCAGGATCCATCTCCCTGCTTTCGACCAGATGGCACAAAAGGTCAAGCGGACCGGAAAAAGCCCCGAGCTGAACCTCGAAACCCCTCCGGTCCTCTTTTTCGTTTTTAGGTACTGCTTCGAACTGTTCTGTCAACTTTTCCTCAATGAAGAAGTCCCATCGCCTTGTATACGTCTTCCATAGTCTTTTCCGCTACTGAGCGCGCGCGTGCTGCGCCTGACTCGAGGATCTGCATCAGGTCGTCCTCGCGTTCTTCGTAATAGGCCCGGCGCTCCTGTATCGGCCCCATCATTTTTTCGAGGTGCACCATAAGTTTCTTTTTGCAGTCAACACATCCGATACCCGCAGTCATACATCCCTCGTGTATCTCGGACATCTCCTGCGCATCCCTGTTGAAGAATTTATGTATATCCCAGACAGGGCACTTCTCCGGTGTCCCGGGGTCGGTCCTTCTCTCTCTTGCGGGATCTGTTGTCATTGTCCTTAGTTTTCCCCAGATAGTTTTCATGTCATCTGCTATGTCGAGCGCGTTGCCGTATGATTTGCTCATTTTACGTCCGTCAGTACCCGGCATTTTGGCAGAAGGCGTCAGCAGTGTCTCAGGTTCAGGGAATATATCCCCATAGAAGTGGTTGAACCTTCGCGCGACTTCTCTTGAAAGTTCGAGATGGGGTCCCTGGTCTTCTCCCACTGGAACCGCCCATGATTTATAGAGCAGGATATCGCCTGCCATAAGCACAGGATATCCCAGGAAGGCATACGTGGAAAGATCTTTGTTCTGTAGGTTAAGTATCTGCTCTTTGTATGTTGGACAGCGCTCAAGCCATCCAAGAGGAGTTATCATCGAAAGGGCCAGGTGTATCTCGGCATGCTGCTTGACATGCGACTGGATAAATATCGAAGACTTCTCAGGATCCACCCCGACCGCAAGCCAGTCGAGCAGGATCTCCCTGCAGTTTGTCCTGACTTTGCTGCAGTCCGCGTAATCCGACATCATAGCATGCCAGTCAACTATCCCCCAAAAACAATTATAATCGTTCTGGAGCTTGACCCAGTTGATCAGTGCGCCTGCCATATGGCCATAATGAAGTTTGCCGGTCGGCCTCATTCCGCTGAATATCCTCTTTTTTTCGTTCATTCATTCCACTGTCCCTTCTAAAGTTACGCCGGCCCCTGACAGGGCGGCAAAATATGCTGATTATCCTACAGTATAAATTTTTCTCTGTCTGTTTCTGGGATCAACTCAACGATGAGTCCCGTCTCTTTTTCAATTATTGATTTTAGCCTTGGAAGGCTGGCCCTTTCCATCTCTCCATGGTCAACATCGATAAGTTTGAGACCGCGGTTAAGGGCATCCTGTCTGTTGTGGTATGACATATCGGCAGTAACAAAAAGGGAAGCGCCCTTCTCCTCGGCCTGCTGCCACATGTCTCCGCACGAACCGCCTCCCAGAGCGATCTTCTTGATCAAAGCGGACTGACTGCCGTATCCTGTGCATGATGAAAGGCACCATCGTTCTTTTATCAGTTTCATTACAGTCTCGAAAGGCATAGGCATCATAAGCTCTCCAACAGATCCCATTCCCCATGAGGAGGATCGGTCAGTCGGTGGTATCAGAGGTTCTATTTCATCAAGGCCAAGCAGTTCTGCAAGGATAAAATTGACACCCTCGGGAGATGAATCCCAGTTTGTGTGAGCAGCATATAATGAAAGGCCATTTTTTATTGCCGATACCATTGCTTTGCCGGCTGGTCTGTCAGGTATGATATTCTTTATAGGTCTAAAAATGATGGGATGATGCGAGACAAGGAGCTGGCAGCCTGAGTCAGTGGCCTTTAAAACTGTATTTTCAGTCACGTCAAGGGCAATGCCAGTCTTTACTATTTCCGAATCAGGATCTCCCACAAGCAGTCCGGAGTTGTCCCATTCCTCGGACCATGCGAGGGGCATTCTTTTTTCAATAAGGCTTACAACTTCGCTCAGTTTCATTATGATCCTCCCATTTATCGCAACTTTTCTATTCTAATATACCCGGGCTGACCAGTCAAAGAAGATAAAAAAATCAGCTGTAATCGCCTCGTTCAATTGGTATTTCATACCCTATCCCTTCGATTTTCTGCCTTACATAAGCCAGACTCTCTAAAGGATCATCAGACGTGCCAATTTTATTGTCGTAAAGCATGTAATTCTTACGGGCTTCCAGCGGCGTAATATTTGGCATAACCACATTCGCTCCTGCAAGTATCCCCTGTTCCCTGCCGTCGGATCTTACAGTTCCCAGAGCAGTGGTGGCAGGCAGAAGCACCCTTGGGTGCATCAGTCTGACAAGGCTTAGCATGAAGAGAGAGTCCTCTGCGCTTCCGGCAGGGCGATCCCTGAAAGGGGTGTCCCTGTGAGGTATGAAAGGACCGATACCTACCATTTGCGGACCGAATTCTTTCATGAAGAGAAGATCGTCCGCAAGGTTCTCTTTTGTCTGGAAGGGAGATCCGACCATCAGGCCGCATCCTGTCTGAAAACCGATCTCCCTGAGGTCATAAAGACACCTCTTCCGTTCACTCAGTGTTAGAGCAGGTGGATGGAGCAGCGAGTAATGTGAATCACAGGCCGTCTCATGCCTAAGCAGATACCTGTCCGCCCCTGCGTCAAAGAGCCTTTGATATGAGCTTCTCTCTTTTTCCCCGAGCGAGAGGGTAATTGCGCAGTTACTGTATTTGTATTTGATGCTGCTTATTATTTTTACCAGAAGGTCGTCTGTAAAATAGCTGTCTTCTCCTCCCTGAAGGACAAAAGTCCTGAACCCTGCCTCATATCCCCAGTCACAGCAGTAATAGATCTGATCCTCCGAAAGCCTGTACCTGACCACATTAGAGTTGCTTTTCCTTATGCCGCAGTAGTAGCAGTCGTTCCTGCAGTAATTGGATATCTCCACAAGTCCCCTTGAATATATCTTTCTGCCAAAGATAGACAGAGAAACATCCCGTGCCTTGTATGCCGCGTACTTCCTGTCTTTCTCACTGAACGAAGAAAGAAGTTTTACAAGTTCTTCTTTTGGTAGTTTGCCCTCGGCAGCAAGAATATCTATCCTGGTCATGTTGTCCATATGATCAATTTTCCTTTCAGATCTGCAGTATGTGAGTGCAATATACTATTCTATAATTTATACAGCTTCCCCATCTGGTGAGTTTAAAGTGAATCCTATCACGGACGATTTGTGCCTGCAATGATAAAACAACTAATTTTCCCCTCAGACATTCATCAAAAAAATCCTTTTTCTCTGACCGTCTGTCTCTGTTGTCCAACAATGTTTGACAATGATTCCAACGTCATACGATAATAATGAGAAGAAAGGCAGATGATGTATATGTCATACAGCCCCAACATGAGTTCAGGTTTTAACTCCACCAGACTACGCACTCCGGACCATTCGTCCTGTTCAGGCATGTGCTCCGACTGCGTGCAGGAATGCCCCGCCCTCTGCGAGATCGGACTCTCCGCAATAAGGGGAACGGAGGCGGCATATCCTGCGAATCCAAACGGAAGCCAGTTCGCCTCAGAGAAAAAATATCCCATTGATTTTTCTGATTTCAACATCAATGGCAGGGTTTTCGGTGCACAGGGACTACCCGAGGATGCGGACATAGCCCATCCTCTCAGCGTTGACCTTTCCTGCAGTTTTGGAACGGCGCATCCTGTAATGCAAAAAATGCCGGTTATACTTCCTGCCGTAGCAAAACTGGACTGGCAGGGCTACTACGCAGGGGGCGCCATGGGCCGGGGCACAGCGGTCATAGGAGCGGCTGTAGACAATA
>Ga0074197_1001826_pt1 | contig 16484 bp, 5 predicted proteins | sample EPASupsiteSAE305_FD_64526 | JGI IMG/M metagenome (GOLD analysis project Ga0074197, IMG submission 64526) | Bioremediated contaminated groundwater microbial communities from EPA Superfund site, New Mexico - SAE3-05 reassembly with SPADES | ecosystem: Environmental > Aquatic > Deep subsurface >...
TGGATGGTGTTCTTCTCCACTTCGTCCAGGCTGGGAAAAACCTCGATCCGGGCCGGTTCCATGGCACCGAACTCTTCGGAAAAGTTCAGAATTTCACGCTCGGTGATCAACCGCCCCTGGGACTGGACCGCCAACCGCAAGAGGACATTGCGCAACTGGCGGACATTGCCCGGCCATTGATACTGGGAAAGGAGCTGCAGGCCGCTGTCGGAAACCCGAGGCTCCTTCCAATTGTATTCAGCGGAAAATTTCTCAAGAAAATAATGGACCAGGGGTTCGATATCCTCCACCCGCTCGCGCAGAGGCGGCACCTTGAGGGTAAAGCAGGACAGACGCTGGAACAGATCGTCGCGAAAATGGTTGTCGTGGATCATGGCGGCCACATCCCGGTTGGTGGCGGTCACCACCCGCACGTCGAGCCTCCGCGCCCGGGTATCGCCCAGGCGGGTGATCTCGCCATTTTCGAGAAAGCGTAGCAATTTGGGCTGCAGGGTGAGCGCCATGTCCGCTACCTCGTCGAGAAACAGGGTGCCGCCCTCGGCCAGTTCCAGCTTGCCCGGCTTGTCGACGGCGTCATGATAGGCGCCCTTTTTCGAGCCGAACAACTCGCTTTCAAAAATACCTTCGGGAATAGCCGCGCAATTGAGGGGGATATAGGCCCCTTTACGCTGGGAAAAGGTGTGCAGGGCCGCAGCCACATGCTCTTTGCCGCTGCCTGCCTCTCCCTGGATAAAAACCGGTACGCTGATGGCTGCGATCGTCCGGATGTCCTCGTAGAGCTTGACCATTTTTTCACTGCGGACGATAGTCTTATCCTTGGCGGCAAGCCTCGATTTCAGGGACTCCCGCTCCCGGTGCATCCGTTGGCGGCTGCTGAGGTTGTCGAGCAGCGCCGCCCCGTGCACGGCCAGGATCTCCAGGCTGCTCTGGCTCGCCGGGCTAAATACCCTGGGGTTGTGATGATCGAGATAGATACAGCCAACAGCCTTGCCGTCCCGAACCAAGGGAGCGCTGAGTAGCGATTGCGCCTTACTTTTGCGGCCCTCTCCCGGATCGATGCCATCGATCCTCACTGACCGGCATTGGTCCATCACCTGCTGCACCACCTGCTGACAAACCTCCCGGCTCTCCCGGTGGGGATCAAAACAGTGGGTGGCGGCGTAGAGAAGTTCTTTTTTCTCGTTGAGCAGGGCGAGAAAACCCCGTTCCGCTCCGGCCAGCTGCACCGCCCCGGTCAGAATCCGCTCGCCCAGGAGACCTTCGTCGTCAATCCCCTGCAATTCCAGAAGCACGCGAGACAGCAGGACGACTGGCGTCTCTTCCGTTATCGGCTCAGGGACGGCCATGGAATCCGGCGGCAACGGTGCCGGGCCCGCTTCCAGATTAAAGAGAATAGTCGCCGGATCCATCGGCCGCGGCAGAGCTGAAGGTCCACTACCTTCGATGGCAAAGACCCGCGAAGGGCGGCCGTCGTGGCGTTCGTCGATGAAGGTGAAGAAAAAATTGACGATCCGGAAGGTCATGCCGTGCCGAAGACGAATGCCGCTGACCCGGCGGTCTTCCATCCAGACGCCGTTGGTGCTGTCATGATCAAACAGCATATACTCGCCATCCTCCCGGAGAACGATGGAGGCATGGCGGCGGGAGACCTGGGGCGAGGCAAGGACAATGTCGTTATCGCTCTCGCGGCCGATGGTGAGCGAGGCGGCAAACTCCACCACCCGGTAATCCTGGGCATCCTGGCAAACTATTACTCTGGGCATGACACAACGGCGAATATCGGGGTTTTGATTGGTTAGACAAAAGGTCTCAAGGACAATAGTCCCTCTTTTCAATTTTCGCGCCAGAACGGGAAAACCCCTCATGCTTCCTGGCTTCCGGGAAGCAACAGCATAGCATTGCCATCAATTTTCGGCGATGGTTACCGTGGCCTGCCAAGAAAAAGTCTGTAGCTTGCGGTACCCTCACCGACGGGTACCGGCTATTTGTTGAAAAAAAATCCAAAAAAGCTGCATTCTTGTTTGCGTAATCCGAAATTTCGAGCTAAATTTTCAAGTTTACAAACTTGTAAACTACTGTTGCAGAACAGTTCCCCGTATACCCATTCAGAGTAGAGATCCCACGGAGGCAGGATGTTGGAGTTCAAAAAAGGCGTTGATATTCTATCAGCGGTTGGCGGTATTACCACCATCGGCGAGGCCAGAAAACTGTTTGAGCAACGGCTCGACAGCGAACATCTGGGCCGGCTCGCCATGATCACGAACGAAGAAGCATTGATGAAGGTGGCGAACGCCATTGCCATGTGCACCCCCGACCGGGTCTATATCCATACCGGCAGCGAAGAGGATTGCGCCAACGTTCGCCGGATGAGCCTGGAGAAAGGTGAAGAACAACCGTTGAACATGCCCGGCCACACCATCCATTTCGACCTCCCCGAGGATCAGGGCCGCATGGTCGACCAGACTTTCTACATCGCCAACGAGGATGAACAGGTCTCATCGCTGGCTAAAAAGGAGCTGCGGGAGCAGTCGCATGCCTATGTCCGCGAGCATATGCGCGGGATCATGCGGGGCAAGACCATGTTCGTTGGCTTTTACAGCCGCGGTCCGGTGGGCGCCAGGGCATCGATCCCGGCCATCGAGATCTCCAGCTCCACCTATGTCATGCATTCAGCGGAGCTGCTCTATCGCAACTGCTTTGCCAATTTCGACGCCGAGGTGGCCCGGCGGGGCGAATTTTTCACCAATGTCCATTCCGAGGGGCCTAACCGCTCGGAGGATGTGCCCAAGGCCCGTATTTACATGGACCGCAGCTGGCAGACCACCTTCTCGACCTTCTGCACCTATGCCGGCAACACCCTGCTGATGAAAAAAGGCAACCACCGTTTCGCTTCCGACTGCGCCATGTACAAGCATAACGGCGAGGAACTCTCAGAGCACATGTTCATCACCGGCATGACCGGCCCCGGTGGCCGTAAAACCTATTTTGCCGGCGCGGCGCCCTCGGGCTGCGGCAAGACCACCACCGCCATGGTCGGCAGCGATTTCGTCGGCGACGATCTTGCCCAGATGTGGATCGAACAGGATGGCACTCTGCGGGCGGTCAACCCGGAAATCGGCATTTTCGGCATCATCGAGGACGTCAACCTGGAAGGTGACCCCTACCTGATGAAATGTCTGCGGCAACCAGGGGCAGAGGTCATTTTTTCCAACGTGTTGGTCGACGATCAGGGCAAACCTCGTTGGACCGGCGACGGCGAGCCGCTTCCCGAGAAGGGTATCAACTATCAGGGGCAGTGGACAAAAGCAATGGCCGGGGTGCCGATCTCTCACCCCAACTCACGCTGCACCCTGAAGGCGGAAGCGGTGGGCAACCACAACAAGTCCGTTAACGCCGACCCGAAGGGCATCGTCATTAAGGTCATCACCTACTCCGGCCGCGACGCCGACACCATGCCGCCGATCTGGGTGGCAAAAAACACGGATGCCGGGGTGGCCATCGGCGCCTCCATCGTCTCCAAGGCAACCGCCGCCGAGATCGGTGCCAGCGGCGTCAACCGCCAGCCCTGGGCCAACACCCCCTTTGTCGCCGGCAGCCTGACCGACTACCTCGAGGCCCAGCTCAATTTTTACAGCAACGACAAGATGACCAAGAAACCGGTGATGGCTGGTCTCAACTATTTTCTCACTCATGAGGCCCGTGGTGGCAGCGGCAAGGGGCTCTTGGGGGAGAAAAAAGATGTCCATGTCTGGCTGGGCTGGCTGGAGCTCTTCACCCATGGCGATGTCCAAGCCATCGAGACCCCGATCGGGCTGATCCCGAAATACGAGGACCTGAAAAAACTGTTCAACGAAAAGATCAACAAGGAATACCCTGCGTCACTGTACACCATGCAGTTCTCCCTCTACATCGACAACGTGGTTGCCCGGATCGATCTGCAGGAGGCCGCCTGGCGTAAGGAGGCCGGAGCCTCGGACCGGCTCTTTGCCGTGTATACCGAGCAAAAAGCCGGACTGTTGGCGTTGAAGGCTGTCAAGGGCGATGTGGTCAAGCCCCAGGAACTCTAACCGCACCGTTCGTCAAGTACCCGCCGAGCCCCTTGCCCCCGTGCAAGGGGCTTTTTTTACGAGTTGTTTCCCGCTTGCTTCCCAAGTATCGAGCAAAAAAAACCGGAGTGCTTTTGTAAAAAGCATCTCCGGTTTTTTTGTTACGGCAAGGAATCTACATCCCGCCGCCGCTGCAAGAAGATTCAGTCTTTGAGCATCTGCAACACCTTGTCGCGGATCGCCTCAGTCCCCATGCCCTGATAGGGAATCTGTTCGGACAGGCCGCCAGCGCCGTCTTTCCACGTACCCATGGCACCGTATTTCGGAGTGTAACCGCGTTCGAGCAGCCAGCTGCCGTAGCGGACGCCGAGACCGGTCTTGCTGTTCTGGGTCTCGATCACCAATGCCATCGGGCTTGCCCCCACGGTGGCCAACACAGCTTCATCGACCACATTGAGCACCGGTTTGTTGATCAGGCCAAGTTCGATCCCCTCATCCTTGAGCAGTTCGACCACGTGCAGGCAGCGATAGAGCATTTCTCCATAGGACACAATGTAGCCGTCGCGCCCCTGGCGGATCACCTCGTCTTTGTCCGGCTGAAAAACATAGCCGTCACCGAAGCGCCTCTCTCCTTGCTCATCAAGGATGAACGGGGTGCCGGAGCGGGTGGAGTAAACGAAGCGCAGCCCCGGATCGTGGAAGATCGTGGTCAGGATGGCTTTCAACTGGAGGGCGTCGGCCGGGAAATAGAGCCGGGTCCGGTCGTGCTCGGCTAATCCGTTGTCAGCAAAGAAATTGTTGATGCCGAAATGGCAGGTGTTGTCCGCCATATCGTCCACTCCGGAGTGGGAAAAGTGGGCGAGCACGTTGGCCTGGTTGAGCCGGGCCATGGTGATTTCCGAAATCACCATCTCCTGGAAGGCGGCAAAGGTGCCGAAGATGCCTTGCTTGCCGGGAACGGAGCCGAAGCCGGCGGCCACCGAGAAGTTGTTGCGCTCCATGATGCCGCCATGGACATACACCTCCGGGCAGTTCTTGCGGATGTGGTGCAGGCCGCAGGAGCCTTCCAGGTCGGAGTCCACTACCAGTACCTTGCTGGCAGGATTGTCGAGCCCCTGAATCAACTCGCTGACAATTTTACCGAACTCGTCCCGGTTCTTGGCCTGCTCCGGAGTACTGCCCCGGTATTCGAACTTGGCCCCCTTAGCCGGGGTCTCTTTGAGCATGGCCACAGCCGCGTCGCGGCCCTTGGCGGTGAGATAGTCAATGGCCATGGCCACTGGAATGACGTCGTGTCCCTTGGGCAACCCTTCGATGCCAGCCACCCCCGGCGCCATCTTGCGCTTGATCACCACCGCTACCGGCCCTTGAGCGGCAATGGCCTGACGGATGCAGGCAAACAATTGATCGATGTCCTCGCCGGCGCAGCTCTGGACATCGAGACCGTGCCCTTCAAGCGTCCGGACCAGATCGTAGCCCTGCAGGTATCCGCTGGGATGGCCGGCAATGGTGACGTCGTTGTCGTCGAGCAGCAGCTTGACGTTGAGTTTTCTGGCCACCGCATAACGGGCCGCCTCGGCGTCATCGCCCTCCTGCTGGGAGCCGTCGCTGCCGAAGAGAAAGACCGTCTTATCCGGATGGGCCTCGGCCACGCCGTTGACATGGCTCCACATGTGGCCCAGACGGCCGGAGCTGAAGAAGACACCGTCCGCCTCGTTGCGTTCGGGATGACCGTAGAATCCCTTGCCGAATTCCCGGTAATGGAGCAGGGACTCGGGTTCTTTATAGCCGTTCAGCACCGCCATCATATATTGAATGGCCACCCGGTGTCCGGCTTCGTCGAAATAGACCGGGTAGCAGGCATCGGATCCCTTCATGAAACCGTCGGCGATCAGCAACTCGGGCACAATGTCGTAGGCCCCGCCGGTATGGCCGCCCAACCCCTTGGTGTTGGCCAGGGCGGTAAAAAAAACGATACTGTCGCGCACCAGGGTGATGTTGGCCTGTAAAGTGGCGCGCTGCTCACCGGTCAATTGCTCCTGGGTCAGGGAAAACCGCAAGGGTTGATACGTCGATACATCAATAGGAAAATTCATAATACATCCTGATGAGAAGAAGTTCCGGGAACGGTCATGACCGGCAGTCCCGGCATCCGTTCGCGTACGTTAAAAAAGTACTGCACAGATAACAGAAATGCCAAAATCCGCAAGGATGATCTTACCCATCGCACCGTGCCTGGGACGAAAATTGGCGATACCGGTCAGGTTCCTTTTCCCGGAAGGAAGACTCGACGCTCGCCGTATCCGTGACCGCGTCATTATAAATCGAGAGCGTTCTTACCATTTCGCCGCCGATAGTGGTCATCATGGCGGATTATTTTTCCGGTCGATCATTTTGTTTTGTGATTGATTCTCAACCTCCCGTATAATGTATTGACACCTCGATTTTTTCTCTCCCTGGCTCACTGCGGTCTTTGGTTATCCGCCACTCCGGGGTACCCTCATTTTGATACCATCCTGCTGAACTCGGCTGGGACGAGTCGACCTGCACGAGAACACTAACAGCTTAAAACAAGGAAAAGGTTGATGGTGAACACCAACGACAAACAGCAAGGGGAAGCGCCGCCGCCCTCTCTCCCTGCCGATGATCTCATCAGGCTTCTCTTTGAGGAGGCCGCGGACAGCATGTTCATGACCGATCCCCAGGGGCGCTTAATCGCTGCCAATGCCAAGGCCAGCGCCTTGACCGGTTATGCATCCAAGGAGCTGATCGGCAGGCACATTGCCGATTTGATCCACCCCGAAAATCTGGCCAGGGAGCCCATTCCCCTGGAAGAGCTCGCCCAGGGGAAGTTCGTCAACAAAGAGCGGCGCCTGCTGCGCAAGGACGGCACCTCCGTGTGGGTGGAAAACCGGGTCAGGATGCTTCCCGAAGGCAACATCCTGGGGATCACCATCGATATCAGCGAACGCAAACGGGCCGAGGAACTATCGGACCGGAGAACGCAAGAATTGACCGCCCTGCACAGCTTGACCCTTGCCACCAGCAGCTCTCTGTCCCTGCACCAGACGTCGACCGCAGCCATGAAGAGCATATTGGACGCAACCCGGGCCGATCTAGCCTTTTTGTTCCTGCGGGAGGGCGAACGATTGCTTCTGCACACGGTTATGCCGCCAGAAGAGTCGGTACGGTTGCTGGGCGTGGTCCCGGAACATCGGGTGGGCGAATGTATCTGCGGGCTGGCGGTGCGAGAGGCGCAACCGCTCTTTTCGATGCATATCGAGTGTGACACCCGCTGCACCTGGGACGAGTGCAAACAGGCCGGCATCCGCTCATTCGCGGCCCTACCCTTAAAACACGGCAAGGAAATTATCGGCGTTATTGGACTGGCTTCTTTGACCATACGGGATTTCAGCACCCAAGCATCGTTCCTTGAAACGCTGGCGCATCAGGTTGCCATGGTGCTGGCCAATGCTCAGTTCTACGCAACCGCCCAACGGGAGTTGGCTGACCGCCAACAGGCGGAGAAGCAATTGCGCCTCACCCAACTTGCCCTGGATCATGCAGCCGAGGCCGTGTTCTGGATGACCGCCGACGCTCGCTTTTTCTATGTTAACGAAGAGGCCAGTCAGAGTCTTGGCTACTCGCGGCAGGAACTGCTGACCATGACCGTGCATGATATTGACCCGGACTATCCTCCGGAAGCATGGTCTCTGAGCTGGGAGGATCTGAAACAGAATAAAAGCCAGCAACTGGAGACTATCCACCAAAGAAAGGACGGCACCCGCTTTCCCGTTGAGGTCAGGGCCACCTTTCTCGCCTTTGGCGGACAGGAATACAACTTCGCCTTTGTCCGCGATATCAGCGAGCGCAAGCGGGCCGAACAGACCCTGCGGGAAAGCGAGGAGCTTTTTTTCAAGGCCTTTTCCCTCTCTCCGGCCCCGATGGTCATCTCCGAGATCGAAACCGGCCGCTTTATCGACGTCAATGAGCAGTGGCAGCGAATGATTGGCTACACCAGGGAAGAAACCATCGGCCATTCTTCCTATGAACTCAATATTTGGGAAGACGAGACCGCCAGGATGGCTATGGGCAAGAACATCCGAGCATTAGGTTTTTTCCGCGAAGAACCAATCCGTTTTCGCACCAAATCGGGAGCATTCAAAGACACCCTGTGGTCGGCGGTGATTGTCACCCTCGGCGGCTCAGAAGTCATGCTGTCGCTCGTCTACGATTACACTGAGCGGAAACAGGCAGAGGAGGCGCTGCGCTTCACCCAGTTCGCCATCGATAATTCAGCCGATCAGATCTTCTGGATCGACGAGGACGCCCGGTTCACCTATGTGAACAACCATGCATGCCAAACCTTGGGGTACTCGCGGGAAGAACTGCTGCAGATGACCGTGCACGACATTGACCCGAACTACACCAAGGACATTCGGCCTGACTTTCGTCGTCAACTCAAGGAAAAAAAACATCTTGTCATCGAGAGCACGCACCGGACCAAAGGCGGTGTGCTCCATCCCGTTGAAATACGATCCAACTATCTGGAGTACGGTAATCATGTCTACAACTGTGCCTTTGTCCAGGACATTACCGAACGAAAAAAGGCAGAGGAGACTCTCAAGGCTAAAACAGAGGAACTCAATCAATTTTTCTCGGTGACCCTGGATCTATTCTGCATCGCCGATCTGGACGGCATATTCCACCGACTCAACCCACAGTGGCAGCAGGTACTCGGCTATTCACTCGCAGAACTGGAGCATGCCCGTTTTCTCGACTTTGTCCATCCCGACGATATGGAGGCCACCCTGAAGGCTTTGAGCCATCTCGCCGAACAAAAACCCATTCTTGATTTTATCAACCGCTATCGCTGCAAGGATGGTTCCTACCGCTGGATCGAGTGGCGCTCGGTTCCCGCTGGCAACCTTATTTATGCCGCTGCTCGGGATATCACCGAGCGCAAAAAGATCGAGCTGGAACTGAACGAATCGCACCGGATGCTGCGCGATGTATTGGAGACCATTCCGGTGGGAGTGTTCTGGAAGGATAGCAACGGCAGATACCTGGGCTGCAATAGCCTCTTCGCCAAGGATGCGGGGATGCCAAACCCGGAAAGCCTGATCGGCAAGGATGATTTGAGCATATTGAGTCCGGAACAGGCCCTGATGTTTCAGGCCGATGACCGCCAGGTGATCGAAAGCGGTGAAGCAAAGATCAATTTCGAGGAACCCCTGAACACCCCAAATGGCCGCCATATCTGGCTGCGCACTTCCAAGGTTCCCCTACGCAACAGCGCGGGCGCGATCTATGGGGTGCTGGGGTCCTATGAAGACATCACCGAGAGCAAGCGTGCCCAGGAAGCCCTCACCGAAAGCAAAAATAATTTCACCCAACTCTTTCAAGCGGCACCGGTTCCGATCGCTTTTGCCGCCGAAGCCGATGACTGGGGCACGATCTGGAACGAGGCCTGGTATCGGACCTTCGGCTATTCCCGCGAACTGGTGGCGGGGCGGAGCGGTTTGGACTCCGGGTTGTGGGTCGATCCCGATGAACGCAAACGTTTCATCGAGCTGGTGATGGCGCAGCAGCATGTCCTCGCCTTTGACACCCTGCTCCGGCGCCAGGACGGCGCCATCCGGCACTGCTCGGTGTACGGCAGTTTCATCGGTACACCCGGTAAACGGTTGTTGATGATCGTTTTTCTCGATATCACCGACCGCAAGCGGGCGGAGCAGGCCGAGGCGGCCAACCGGGCCAAGAGCCGCTTCCTTGCCAACATGAGCCATGAGATCCGCACGCCGATGAACGCCATTCTCGGCATGACCCACCTGGCCCTCGATGCACGCAACGCCGGACAGCAGCGGCGTCTGTTGCGCACCGTGCAACAATCGGCGGAGAGCCTGCTGGGCATCCTCAACGACATTCTCGACTTCTCGAAAATCGAGGCCGGTCAGTTGCAGATTGACCACCGGCCCTTTCAACTCGATCGGCTTCTGGAAACACTCATCTCCACCATGAGTGTCCAGGCCACGGAACAGGGACTCCAGCTCAAGGTCATCAAAACTCCCGGAATACCACAGGCCCTGATCGGCGACGATCTCCGCCTCCATCAGATCCTCCTCAACCTGGTGGGCAATGCCATCAAATTCACTGACAAAGGATCGATCACCATCCGGGTCGAGCCGGCGGTAGCCCGACCGACGGAGGGCGGCAAGATTGCACTGCATTTCAGTGTGGCGGACACCGGCATCGGCATCCCCAAGGACAAACTCGAGGACATTTTCAAGAGTTTTGAGCAGGCCGATAGTTCCTATGCCCGGGAGTACGGCGGCACCGGTCTGGGGCTGGCCATCAGCCGGCAACTGACCACTCTCATGGGGGGGACCATGTGGGTGGAAAGCGAGCCCGGCCTGGGCAGCACCTTCCATTTGATCCTGGACCTGGAGCCCTGCACCGACACCCAGGCCGAACCTTTGCTCGCTGGCCACGGAGAACCGGACCAGCCAGTCAAGGATCTGCGCATCCTGGTGGTGGACGATAACGAGGTCAACCGCGATGTGGCCTCGATGATGCTGGAGAAGGACCACCGGGTGACCACCGCGGCCAATGGTCTGGAGGCCCTGGCGGCTCTGGGCGATCAGCGCTTTGATCTTATTCTCATGGATGTGCAGATGCCGCTCATGGACGGTTTGACCACCACCAAGATCATCCGTGCCCTGGAAGGGCGCCTGCCGCCGGAGGACGATCTCCCCCCGGACCAAGCCCGCGCTCTTGCCACGCAGTTGCACGGCGGTCATCTCCCCATTGTGGCCATGACCGCCCATGCCATGGACGAAGATCGGGAAATCTGCCTGCTTGCCGGCATGGACGACTACATCACCAAACCCTTCCACCCGGCGCAACTCTCCGGAATATTGCAGTCGCTGGCGGCATCGGCAGCGTTCAAAGCAACCGGTGGGAGGACAACAGGGGAGGTTGGCGCGGCGAGCGAAAGCACTGGTCCATCGCCCATTCTGGAGCAGATCGCCACCCATCTCCAAGCCACCACCGGGATGAGCGTGCCACAAGTAGAACGAGTTCTGATAGCCGCTCGCCGGAGCATCAGGGACAATCTTGCCAGGGCGAAAGAGGCCCTGGCAGTCGAAGATTACGAGACGCTTGGCCGGGCCACCCATACCCTCAAGGGCACCCTGTTGCAGTGTGGCCTGGACGAACTGGCGGTGCAGGCCGAGGAAATTCATACCCACGCCAAGGATGGTCTGGCTTTTTCCTATGCAGAGGGACTGACGGCCATCAAGACAAGGTTATCCGATCTGGTTGCAATATAGAAACTGTCAACTTAATCAATACCTTCTCTTCTTAAAACAGCCAATCCAACCAGATGGAAACACAAACAATGAAAACCCTCATTGCGTTCACCATGCCCCTCCTCATGTCAGCCTCCTTTGCGCTCGCTTCACTCTGCTTGGCCCAGACACCTCTGCGGCCGGCGGAACAGGTTCAATTGACCGCCGCCGGATCGGGCGCCAACCTGGGCATTACCCGATTACTGGCGGCAGCATTTACTGCCCAGAATCCACAAATCCTCATCGAAGTGCCCGGCAGCATCGGCACCAGGGGCGCCATTGAAGCGGTAACCGAAGGGGCCATATCTCTTGGTCTGATCTCACGGCCCCTGAAAGAAGAGGAAAAAGCACAGGGCCTCGTTGCCCAACCCTATGCGCGCACCGCGATCGTCATTGGCGCACATCCAAGCGTCAAGGAAGACACCCTCACCGCTCAGGAAGTGGTCGAGATCTTCAAGGGAATAAAGACCAAGTGGCAGGACGGCAACCAGATCGTTGTCCAGGCGCGGGAAAAATCGGACAGTGGCTTTCTGGTCCTGGCAAACGCCCTGCCTGGATTCAAGGAGGCCTACACCGAAAGCCATGAAGCCAAACGCTGGATCCTGTATTACAATGATCAGGATGCCAACCAGGCGCTCACCTCCGTACCGTTCGCCATTGGTGTCACCGATCTCGGTATGACCACAACCGAGCATCTGAAAATCAAAATCCTGAAATTAAACGGTATCGCGCCTGCTCCGGAAACCATCCGGACAGGTGTCTATCCGTTAAGCCGCCAGCTCTCGTTTATCTACCGTGCCGACGCCCTCTCGCCGGAGGCGAAAGCGTTTCTCGACTATGCGGCCTCCAAGGCAGGCATCGCCCTGTTAGAGGCAAATGGCTACATTTCCGCACAATAGAGGGGATCAATGGTAGATTCACACCAGCAGATCCACATCAGCAGGGAACTGGCCGGGAAACTTGGCCCCCTGGCTATATGCGTCTTTCTGGTGATCTCGCTCATCATTCCGGGAGCATACGGGGTTATTGAATACAGAAGGCTGCACCAAGAGGCGGGGACGTATTCCAAGCAATTGGCAGAGATCATCAAGAAGGTGGCCGCATCATCCCCCAAGCTCTGGAAATTTCAAGCAACCAAGTATTCCCAGATACTAGACGACTTCGTCCCCTATAAGGATATTCTAGACATTGTTGTGCTGGATGAACGCGAACTGTCCGTCAGTCACCTCGGACATGTCCCTAAAAATGACTTCGCCTTGCACCTTTGGGGGGTCGAAGGTGAGCCCGCACCAATAGTCCTCAATAATATCAGGATCGGTGAAATACGGATCAAGGTGTCGACTGCTCCGCTCGTTATCACCTCGCTGGTGGTGTTCATTCTCTGTGCTCTGATCGGGACGCTTCTTTCCCTGCTGTTGTACCGTGTGCCTTTACGCATTGTTGTGGCCCTGGAAAAAGAGCTGCTCACCTATCAGGATTCACTGGAGAAACTGGTTCAACAGCGGACAGCGGAGCTCCAGGAAAGCGCCAGCAAGGCGGAGGCCGCCAACAAGGCCAAGAGCCTCTTCTTGGCCAATATGAGCCATGAGGTCCGCACGCCGATGAACGCCATCATTGGCATGACTCACCTAGCCATGCAGACAAAAACTGATGACCAGCGGCAACGTTTTTTGCAAACCGTGCAGCATTCCGCGGAAAGCCTGCTCCGCCTGCTCAACGATATCCTTGATTATTCCAAGATGGAAGCCGGCCAATTGCAGCTGACCCCCATGCCATTTGTTCTGGATCAACTGTTGCAAAGGATCGTCTCCATTTTAAACGTGCCGGCGGCTGAGAAGGGATTGCTGTTGACGGTCAGCACCGAAGAGGATCTGCCCGCTGTTTTTATCGGCGATGACATGCGCCTGCAGCAAATTCTGCTCAATCTGGTGGGCAATGCGGTCAAGTTCACCCCCTCCGGCTCTGTCACCCTCAAAGTCAGCAGGGATACCAGCGAGAACGCACACACCACCCTGCATTTCACCGTCACCGATACCGGCATCGGCATTCCACCGGAAAAATGCGCCTTGATCTTCAAGAGCTTCGAGCAGGCGGACACCACCCATGCCCGACGGTTTGGCGGCACCGGCCTGGGATTGTCCATCTGCAGCCAGCTGGTCGACATGATGGGCGGAAAAATCTGGGTGGAAAGCCAGGTGAACGTCGGCAGTTCCTTTCATTTCACCGTTACCCTGCAAGCAGCAACGGAACAGCTGCCGGCTGTGAGCGAGGGGAAAGCACCGTCCCGGCAACCGGAGATCAAAGGTTTACGAATTCTGGTAGTGGACGACAACGAGGTCAACCGTGATGTCGCTTCAATGACACTGGAACAGGATCACCTGGTCACCACCGCCGCCAACGGCCTGGAAGCGCTGAAGATGCTGGCGGCCAATGATGCTGACGTCATTATCATGGATGTACAGATGCCGAAAATGGACGGCCTGACCGCCACCTCGGTCATCCGCGCCCTGGAGCAAAGGCTGCCGCCCCAGGAGGAACTGCCTGAAGACCTGGCCCGCGACCTCGGTAACCGCCTTTGCGGCGGCCATATCCCGATTATCGCCTTGACCGCCCACGCCATGGGTGAAGACCGTGAGATGTGTCTAGCTGCCGGCATGGACGACTACCTCACCAAGCCCTTTCATCCGGAGCAGCTCACGACGATTCTGCGGTCACTGGTCACGGCTGATCCCCGCATGCCAAGAAACAACGAGAGGACCGTTGAGCAATCCTCAACGGACACTGCTGGTTTTGACCCGCCGCCGACCCTGGCCCAGATCGTCGTCCATCTCCAAGCCACCACCGGCCTGCAGCCGGCCCAGGTTGACCGATTGCTGGCCGCCGCTCGCCTGAGCGTCACCTACAATCTTGTCAAGGCGAAGGAGGCACTTGAGCATCAGGATTACCCGGAGCTTGGCCGGGCCACCCATACGCTCAAGGGAACCCTGTTGCAGTGCGGCCTCATCAAACTGGCGGCCAAGGCCGAGGAAATCTCTCTTGGCACCCAAAATAGCGAGAATCACGCCTTCGACAGCCTCCTGGATCAACTGAACACCGGACTGGCTGGATTGATCGACACGAAAAACAGCAATACTGGAACTATCTGAGCGAAAGTTGGCCGCAACACCCGGTGACGGATCGGCCTCCACTGTCAGTAACAAACCTACCCAACAAAGAAAGTGCGCGAGAACTCGGCATCCTTTTTACCACTCACCCTGCATCTGCGGTTGCAGATGCAATTAACCCTATAAAATACCGGGCTCTCTGTTGTCGAGGCGGCTTGCGCCGAGGATCTGGCGGAGTGAAAGCGGAGACGCCAGGGACGACTTCTTGCGGGGAGATCAGAGGAGATCGTGTTTCTGTTTCATTTCCTTGTAAACCAATTCCGAAAAATCACGGATCGCACCACCGCTGGAGCGCATCCATTGTTTATAATTCGCTGGTTTTGACGGCCGTTCAACTATGCCCACGATAGCATAGGGAACCTTGCGGCCATCCTTGGCCCGTGCCACCAAGATCCCCATGTCGCCACAGAGATGGGCAGTGGTACCGGTTTTATTGTAGACTGCTGTGCCGCGAGGGACTTCCGTGCCATACAATAGACGATCGGGACCAGGCAGCGACATCACCCGGAGCATTTCCTTGGAATTCGGCAATTGATAATTCCAAAGTGCCTTGAGAAATTGAATATAATCTGATGGTTGTGCGCTATTTTTATAAGTCCGTCCATCTGCAGGAATGTATTCCTTGATCCTGACCTGCGAAAACAAACGTCCGTATTCCTTTTTTAACAGCGCCTCACACTTGGCGGGACCGCCGAGCTGCCGGATAAACCAATTGGTCGCCGAATTGCTGCTGTGCTGAATCATGGCTTCCATCATGTGGCGATGCTGGGCGGTGTAGGTGGCTTTCCCCGTACCGGCCTGGTGAAAAAAAGCCAGAGCCACAAAGGGTTTGATCATACTTGCAGCTTGAAAGGGGCGATGAGAGTTAATGCTGACCACATAGCTGTTGTTGGTGAGATCATAGGCTGCCCAGGCAGTTCGTTCTCGTGGCTGTATTTTTCCCTTGCTCGTTTGTTCTTTGAGAAAGGCTCCCATCCTGCTGTTCAACCCGGCCTGCGCCTCGGGGGGAAGAGGTGGTTCCTTGAGCTGGGCCTGTGTCTGGCTTTGAGTTGCTGGTGATTGACCATCGGTTGCAGCCTGTTGCTGACTATTCTGAAGTCTGGGGGCGGATGAGGCCGGCGGGGTGGCCACTCGAACGCGCATCGTTTGGGTGGCTTCGGGAAGGCCGGGTGGACCATGAACAACCGGCCGATCCGCGGCGGGTACAAGGGACAGGTTAACGTTCCTTTTTTTCAGCAGCACCGCATGATGCTGGGCAACTCTGAGAGTATCGGCCTTGCTCTGCCAACAGCGGTAAACGATCGCCCAAGTCCGGGAATCAATTTTTTCAATAACCAGCTTATCGGCGGCCTGGCCACCAAGCGATTTTTTGAAGTGGGTATAATCCCTCTTCAAGGAAGCAAGATTCGATCCTTTGGCATAACGGAGATGATACAGGTTATGGTAGCTGGTCTTTTGGGTGAGTTGAGCCGGCTTGAGACCTGCCCGTCGAAGTTTCACATTCTGTTTTTCAGCAGTTTTTTTCGCCTGCTCTGGCGTACCGTTGATGTTCCAGACGATGCCATATTCTTGACCGCGTCCGACCATCTTGAGCTGGCGGTCGATGGTCAATTCAAGCAGGGACGCCAGGCGTTCACGGTAGGCGAGAAGACGTTGCTTCTCTGTATCCCAGGCATAGACGAGCGCATAGTGCTGGACGTGAGCCGCACCGGCACCAGTCGCCTTCACGAGAAAGAGGAATACAATGAGCATGAAATATTTATAGAATCGCATCGCCTTAAACCTGGGTCGATTTTGTGTTGCTATATAGAGCACCGCCCTCGCAACAACGAGGAAGCATTGCCATTCCGCTGCCAGCGTTCGTCCTACATAATCCTGATCGGCTATTTGATGCAAACCAAAATGGAACGTGGCGGTGGAGGCGC
>Ga0074197_1001831_pt1 | contig 16435 bp, 11 predicted proteins | sample EPASupsiteSAE305_FD_64526 | JGI IMG/M metagenome (GOLD analysis project Ga0074197, IMG submission 64526) | Bioremediated contaminated groundwater microbial communities from EPA Superfund site, New Mexico - SAE3-05 reassembly with SPADES | ecosystem: Environmental > Aquatic > Deep subsurface >...
TGGGGTTGCCAGCGGCACTGGCCTTGGCCATACCCGATGGGCAACCCATGGCGCGCCTACCGAGAATAACGCCCATCCTCATACCGATTGCACTGGCGATTTGGTCGTTGTTCATAATGGCATTATCGAGAATTACAGTTCGCTAAAAAATGAATTGACGGCCAAGGGGCATGTGTTTACTTCGGAAACCGATACCGAGGTGTTGGCCCACCTGATCGAGGATTGCCTGGAGGGAGACCTGGTAAAGGCGGTTCGCACCGCCCTGTCCCGGGTTGAAGGTTCCTACGCCATCGGTGTAATGTGGGCCAAGGAACCGGAACTGCTGGTAGCCGCCCGCAATCATAGTCCCCTGGTCATGGGGGTTGCGGTAGACGCCTGTTACATTGCATCGGATATACCCGCGCTTCTACCCTACACCAGGGAAGTTATCTTTCTTGACGACCGGGAAATGGCGATTCTGCATAAAGGCTCTTATACCATCCTTCAGGTCGACGATGGTTCCGAGTTAACAAAGACCATTTCCGTCATCGATTGGAATGCCTCGATGGCCGAGAAAGCCGGCTATCGCCATTTCATGCTCAAAGAAATTTTTGAGCAGCCCCAGGCCATCCTCAACACGGTCAGTGGTCGGATCGTTCCCGATACCGGTTTTGTTGATCTGCCGGAAATCAATCTTGATCATGCCGCCATCAACGCCATCGAGCGCATCGCCCTGGTCGCCTGCGGCACCTCATGGCATGCCGCCCTCATCGCCAAATACTGGATCGAAAAATGGGTGGGTATTCCGGTGGAGGTGGATATTGCCTCCGAGTTCCGCTATCGTCGGCTGCTGCTTAACGAGCGGACCCTGACCATAGCCATTTCCCAGTCCGGGGAAACCGCTGACACCCTGGCCGGCATTCGCCGGGCGGCCCAATTGGGTTCCAAGGTGGTGACGGTGTGCAATGTGGTGGGTTCCACTATGACCCGGGAAGCCGACGGCATTATTTACACCCATGCTGGTCCGGAAATCGGAGTGGCCTCAACCAAGGCGTTCACCTGCCAACTGGCGGCGCTCTTCCTGCTGACGCTCTATCTCGGCCAAACACGGAAAACGATCGACCCGGTGACGCAAAAAAAATTGGGACATGCCTTGATTGATATCGCTGAGGTGATTGCATGTGAGCTGCCTCGTCTGCAGGCAGAGATTAGGACGTTGATAGAGTCGTACTACGAGGCCAAGGATTTTCTTTTTGTCGGTCGAGGCCTCAATTTCCCCATTGCGCTGGAAGGAGCACTGAAGTTAAAGGAAATTTCTTATATCCACGCCGAGGGATACGCCGCCGGTGAACTGAAACATGGTCCCATCGCCCTGATTGACCGTGAGATGCCGGTGGTCGCGCTGGTGCCCAGGGATTCGGTCTACCTGAAGGCGGTTTCCAATGTGGAGGAGATCAAAGCCCGGCAAGGCCGGCTGGTGCTTTTTGGAACAAGTGGCGATGAGCATCTGGCCGCGCTGACCGGGGACATTCTTTATCTACCGGAAGTCTATGAGGATCTGAACCCGCTGCTCTACACCATCCCGGCGCAGCTGCTTGCCTATGAAATCGCCAATCGTCGCGGGTGTGATGTCGATCAACCACGCAACTTGGCAAAGAGCGTCACGGTTGAATAAGTCGCGACAGGAATATGTCGGCAAGTCAATGATTTTCCCCGCATGAGGTATTCTTTTGCCTCATGCGGTTTTCCTCATGCTGTGCTTCTTTCCATCTACTGCCTGCTTAAACCTATATAATTGTGGGAGCAGGTCAGTCCCTCCTGCCAGTTTCCTGAAAGAATCGATACTGCCGCTGTGAAGAGATCTTCGGTGTTTGTATCCCTTTTGGAAAGTCTCTGTTCAAGCCCCATAGCCTTTAGTACTATCTTGATCGACCTGGGCCGTTTTGTGCGTCGACAGCGTAGTTTTCGCATGCGAAAGATTGGCGTATTGTACCGAATCCTGATGCAAATTAACTGGTGAGCAAAACTTTGCTGTTCGCGTTCATCAGGATATATGCCTGAGGAAGAAGGATTCGAAGCAAGAGGCCCTTTAAAAAACACGCTTGCATACATTCATGTCTGTATGTATAAAGCCGCTTGCGTTCCGGTCCCTGTTTTTTCGTGTCCTCTTCGAAAAGTGTCGTCCAAGGAGTGTTACCCTATGAACATCGTCGCGCGGAAAATGTTTGTGCTTTTTCTGTTTTTTGTCACAGGTCTTTTGCTCGGAGCCTGCAAAAACACGTCAAAACAAAGCCCTGCGGCTGGCAGCCCGGTTGAGGTGACCGTGGTAACCCTGCATCCGCAGCCGGTGCATTTGGTGGTGGAGCTGCCTGGCCGCACGGCCGCCTTTCGCGTGGCCGAGGTCCGTCCCCAGGTCAGCGGTATTATTCAAAAACGACTATTCACCGAAGGGAGCGAAGTCAAGGCCGGACAACTGCTCTATCAGATTGATCCCGCCATCTATCAGGCCAATTTCGATAGCACCAAGGCTACCCTTGCTAAAGTTGAAGCCCAGGAACATTCCGCACGTCTCAAGGCAGATCGGTACAGAACCCTGGTGCAAACCAAGGCGGTGAGCGAACAGGAGCAGGTCGAGATGGAGGCCAACTGGAAGCAGGCCGTGGCGGATGTGGCAGCGGCCAAGGCAGCCTTGGCCAGCGCCCGTATCAATTTGGAGTACACTAAGGTCACCGCTCCCATCACCGGCCGGATCGGCAAGTCAACGGTGACCGAAGGGGCCCTGGTGACCGCGCAACAAAGCGCCGCCCTAGCCACCATCCAGCAACTGGATCCCCTCTATGTCGATGTCAGCCAATCGAGCACGGAACTGCTTGATCTGAAGAGGGAGGTCGCGGCCGGACAGACTTCGGCAGGCGATAAACCCAAGTCCGAGGTCAAGGTGCTGTTGGAGGATGGCAGCGAATACCGACACCCAGGCAGTCTTGAGTTTTCGGACGTCACCGTCAACCAGACCACCGGCACCGTGATTCTTCGGGCCATCGTGGCCAATCCCGATCAGGAACTGTTGCCGGGGATGTTTGTCCGGGCCCGGATCGACAAGGGCCAGCGGTCAGCGGCCATTCTTGTGCCTGCGGCCAGCGTCAGCCGCAACAGCAAGGGGCAGGCCTTGGTCATGGTGGTCAATAAAGAGTCGGCGGTCGAGGCCAGAATCGTGCAAACCGGACAGAATGTCGGCGCCCAGGTTCTGGTCACTCAGGGGCTTGTCGCTGGCGAACAGGTGATTGTCGCCGGTTTACAGAAAATCAAACCTGGCGTGTCCGTGCAGGCGGTCGAGCAATCTGCCGACGCGGCAAGTCAACCCAACGCAGCCGCCACCCCGCCGGCTGCCAAAACGGAGTAACTCATGGCTCGTTTTTTTATTGATCGACCCATCTTTGCCTGGGTTATCGCCATTGTCATCATGCTGGCCGGCGCACTTTCAGTCCTGCGCCTGCCGATTTCCCAATATCCCGAGATCGCGCCGCCTTCGGTGAAGATCACTTCAAAATATCCCGGCGCCTCGGCCAAAATCATTGAGGATAGTGTTACCCAGATTATCGAACAGAACATGAATGGGCTCGATAACCTGATCTACATGAATGCAGAAAGTTCCTCATCGGGCAATGTCACCATCACCCTGACCTTCGAGGCCGGGACCGACCCGGATATTGCCCAGGTGCAGGTGCAGAACAAGTTGCAGCAGGCGCTGAGTCTCTTGCCCCAGGAGGTGCAGCAGGAAGGGGTCCAGGTGACCAAGTCCAACGCAACCTTTCTGATGATCGTCGGCCTGATCTCGGAAGACGGCAGCATGGAGAAAAACGATCTGTCCGATTTCATGGTCTCGACCCTGCGCGATCCCCTCAGCCGGACGCCTGGCGTGGGCTCGATCCGCATTTTCGGCAGTCAGTATGCCATGCGTATCTGGCTCGACCCGCATAAGCTCAACAGCTTCCAACTCACCCCCGTGGACATCAAAGCCGCTATCCAGGCCCAGAACAAGCAGGTGGCGGTGGGCGACCTTGGCGGCACACCCTCGATCCCCGGTCAGCAGGTCAACGCCAGCATGATGGCCCAGACCAAAATGAGTTCACCCGAGCAGTTTGCCCAGATTCTTTTGAAGGTGAACAGCGACGGTTCCCAGATTAGGCTCAAGGATGTGGCCCGGGTGGAAATCGGCGGTGAAAGCTACGACGCAGTGACCACCTTTAACGGTAAACCGGCCGCCGGCATGGCCATCATGCTCGCCACCGGAGCCAACGCCCTGGATACGGCCAAGGCCGTGCGCGCTAAGATCTCAGAACTCCAACCCTATTTTCCTGCTGGTGTTGCGGTGGTCTACCCCTACGACACCACCACCTTTATCGAAATCTCGATCAAGGAGGTGGCCCACACCCTGGTTGAGGCCATTATCCTCGTTTTCCTGGTGATGTACCTCTTTCTCCAGAATTTCCGGGCAACCCTCATTCCGACCATTGCCGTGCCCGTGGTCCTGCTCGGAACCTTCGGCATCATGGCGGCCTTCGGCTTTTCGATAAACACCCTGACCATGTTCGGCCTGGTGTTGGCGATCGGCCTGCTGGTCGACGACGCCATCGTGGTGGTGGAAAACGTCGAGCGGATCATGGCCGAGGAGGGGCTGTCGCCGCTTGAGGCCACTCGCAAATCCATGGACCAGATTACCGGCGCCATTTATCGCCAGTTCTCCCTGACTATCGTCTCGGCCATGGTGCTCTCGGTGCTGGTGGCACTGATCCTGACCCCGGCCCTCTGCGCCACTTTGCTCAAACCGGTTAAGAAGGGCGGGCATGGAGCAAAGCGCGGCTTTTTTGGCTGGTTCAATCGCCTGTTCGAGCGCAGCGCCGATAGCTATCGCAACAGTGTGAGCTATGTGCTGAAGCGCACCGGTCGTTTCAGCCTGATCTATCTCCTGCTGATCGGGGGCATGGTGTTCCTGTTCACCAAGCTGCCGACCTCCTTCCTTCCCGAGGAGGACCAGGGCGTTTTTCTCACCATGGTGCAGTTGCCCACCGGGGCCACCCAGGAACGGACCCAGGCAGTGCTCAACCGGGTACGTGATCATTATTTGATCGAAGAGCAGGCGAATGTCAAATCGGCTTTTACCGTGGCCGGTTTCAGCTTCGCCGGTGCCGGGCAGAACATGGGTATGGTTTTCGCGCAGTTGCGGGACTGGAGTGAGCGGAAGCGTCCGGAGCAGTCGGTGAAAGGGGTGATCGGTCGGGCTATGGGGAAATTCATGCAGATCAAGGAGGCGCAGGTCTTTGCTTTCAATCTACCCTCGATTCCGGCCCTGGGTACCTCCACCGGGTTTAATTTTTTCCTTCAGGATCGCGCCGGACTTGGCCATGAGAAACTGATCGAGGCCCGGAACATGCTGCTTGGCCTGGCGGCTAAGAACTCCAACCTAGCGCGGGTGCGGCCCAATGGTATGGAGGATACGCCGCAGTACAACGTGGATGTCGATTTTGAGAAGGCCATGGCGCTGGGCGTGACGGTGAGCGACATCAACACCACCCTCTCCACTGCCTGGGGTTCCAACTACGTCAACGATTTCGTGCACCAGGGAAGAGTAAAGAAGGTCTATGTTCAGGCTGACGCCCCCTATCGGATGCAGCCCGAGGATCTCAACCACTGGTACGTCCGTAACGCCAGTGGCGAAATGGCGCCCTTTTCAGCCTTTAGCAGCGGTCACTGGAGTTTTGGCTCGCCTCGCTTGGAGCGATTCAATGGCAACTCCGCAGTGGAGATCGTCGGCGAGGCGGCACCCGGCAAGTCGAGCGGCGACGCCATGAAGATTATCGGCGAACTGGTGGCCCAGCTGCCTGCCGGCACCGGCTATGAATGGACCGGCGCTTCCTTCCAGGAACAACAGGCCGGGACGCAAGCGCCGGCGCTCTATGCTATTTCGATCCTGGTGGTTTTTCTCTGCCTGGCGGCCCTGTATGAGAGCTGGTCGGTGCCGTTCTCGGTTATTCTGGCCGTGCCGCTCGGAGTGTTGGGGGCGCTGGCGGCGGCCTATTTTCGTGGCATGGAAAACGACGTCTATTTTCAGGTGGGTCTTTTGACCACTATTGGCCTATCAGCCAAGAACGCCATCTTGATTGTTGAATTTGCCAAGCGGCGGTACGACAAGGGCAGAGACCTTGTTGAGGCCACGGTCAAGGCCTGTCGGCTGCGTCTCCGGCCGATCCTCATGACCTCGTTGGCCTTCATGCTCGGGGTGCTGCCGCTGGCGATCAGCAGCGGCGCCGGCGCGAACAGTCGGCACGCCATCGGCACCGGTGTACTCGGCGGCATGCTGTCGGCCACGGTGCTGGCGATATTTTTCATTCCCCTCTTTTTTGTGGTGGTGCTGCGATTATTTAAAGCTGAGCGGGCAACTGTCGCAACAGCTGACCCCGGTGCAGGAGGTTTGAGATGAAGCCCGTACAACGCAAATTTTTTGCTGCCGGCCTGGTGTTCCTACTGCTGGGTGGCTGTACCCTGGCTCCGGCATACCGGCAACCGGATCTGCCAGTGGTTGAGAATCTGCCGGCAGCGCAAGCAAACCGGAACAGTCAGCCGACAACCAAAGACGCGGCCACCATCACGGCTGAACTCGGCTGGCGCGAGTATTTTAGCGATCCGCGCCTGCAGCAGTGTATCACCTTGGCTCTTGCCAATAACCGCGATCTGCGCGTATCCGCACTCACTGTTGAAGCCTATCAGGCCCAATACCGCATCCAGCGGTCGGCCTTGTTTCCGGCCATCAGCGCTGAGGGCACCGGCAGCAAACAGCGAACCCTCAGTGGTAGCAATTATGTCACCAGTGAGCTCTATTCGGCCTCAGTGGGAGTCACTGCGTATGAACTCGATCTGTATGGACGGGTGCGTAATCTTAAGGATCAGGCCTTGGAGCAGTACCTGGGCATGGAGGAGACGCATCGGAGTGCCCGGATCAGTCTGGTGGCCGAGGTGGCCAGGGCATACCTCACCTGGGTTGCCGATAGTGAACTGTTGACCATCACCGAGGATACCCTGCGGATTGAGGAGGAGTCCTTTCAGCTTATCGAACAGCGCGCTCAAGAAGGGGTCGCCAACCAGCTGGATGTGGCCCAGGCCCGTACCAGCCTGGAAACGGCCAGGGCTAATCTTTCTCTGTACCAGCGCCTGGTTGCGCAGGAAATCAACAGCCTGACCCAACTCGTCGGCACGGCCTTACCAGCATCATTTTTTCAGGATGCTGGTCCGTTGAACGCGCAAAGGATCGTGGCCCGCCCGCCCGCCATGCTGCCTTCACGGGTTCTGCTGCAACGGCCCGACATCATGGCGGCCGAGCACGAATTGAAAGGAGCGCATGCCGATATCGGCGCGGCGCGGGCCGCCTTTTTTCCCACGATCAGTTTGACCGCCAAGACCGGAGCAATCAGCGGCGACCTCTCCCATCTTTTTGACGGCAATTCCGGCTCCTGGCTGTTTTCGCCGTCCATTAACCTGCCGATTTTCACTGCCGGCAGGTTGCGGGCCCAGTTGGATGCGGCCGAAATCCGCAAGGACATTTCTGTGGCCTCCTATGAAAAAGCCATCCAGACTGCCTTCCGCGAGGCGGCCGACGCCTTGGTCGCCAGCGACACTTTTGTCCAGCAGCTATTGGCGCAAAAGGCCAATTTGGACGCCAATCAGGCGTATCATACGCTGGCCAGGGATCGCTATCAACAAGGGCTGGACAGCTTTCTCACCCTGCTCGATGCCCAGCGTTCCCTCTACAGCGCCCGACAGAGGTATCTTGCTTTGCAACTGAATCAGTTGATCAATCAGGTCAATCTCTACAAAGCCCTCGGCGGCGGGTGGAAGGAGCGGTCCTGATATACCCTGTGCTTCAAGAACGACGGGTCGAGCAAAACAGAGAGATCCTCGACTGCACCCCTCATCAGCAAGGAGCTGAACAGCATTATGGCACGCAAAACAAAGGAAGAAGCGCAAGAGACGCGGAATGCTATTCTTGATGCAGCCGTGCGGGTTTTCGCTGTCACAGGGGTTGCGCATGCTTCGTTGAGCGATATTGCCCAAGAGGCCGGAGTAACCAGGGGCGCCATCTATTGGCACTTCACCAATAAAGCAGACCTGCTCAACACCTTGTGGGACCAGGTGCTGTTGCTGTACGCTCCCCTGGCGCAAGCCAGTGAAAGCCGGGATGAGCCCGATCCGCTTGGTAAAATGAAGGCCTTGTATCTTTCATTCTTCTCCGGTCTGGTTGAAGATTCTCACCAGCAACAGTTGTTCCGGATATTGTTTGATAACAGCGATAGGAGCAAGGAGACGGAAGCCATCCGCTTACGCCATATCACTATCCGTCAGCAAAGATTTCAGGGTATTCAGACTGTTCTCCATAATGCCATTGCCAGGGGGCAGTTGCCACCGGATTTCAATGTTCGGGTGGGGGCGATAGCCGTCCTTTCTTTCATTCACGGCCTTGTTGTTAACTGGATCACGACGCCGGATCTTTTTGATATCAAACAGGAGGCGCCGTTGTTGGTTGAAGGCATGCTGCGGATGCTGCGGGCCGGTTTTTCCTGCGGGGAACGTGAGACGGTCTGATAGCGACCCTTTTTTGTCTTTTATTGGAGGTAACTGTGGCAACAACCGCTGTGCTGACCGACCCGTGCATGGGGGATGACCTGAGGCAGGAGGTTGAGTAGACAATGGAAGAGGAATTATAATCCGGGGATACCGATGTGCTGGATCCGGACCGCGTTGAGCCCTTCTTCATAGGCCCGTAGTTTTCCTTCCTTGCGTACAAGGCGGAAGGCCAGGGCATTGCAGAGAACCCGGATGGGGTAATCGCGTGGCAGTTGCTGCAAGTAGGGCTGGATGGTAACAAAATCGGTGGCGCCGTATTGCTGCATGATAAAGCGGAGCCCCCCGTTTCTGGGTCCGATGTTATAGGCAAGCAGGCCGAGGAAGAGATCGTTGCGCATCTGATTAAGATAATAGTGCAAGGTGGCAGCGGCGAGATAACCGTTGTGGCGATGATCCGCAATGACGGGTTTGTCCGTGCCAATTCGATCGCCCGCCGTCCGCATTGCCGCCTCCGGGATTTGGGTGATCTGGAACAGTCCCTGGCCGCCGTCCTTGCTGGTACGGGGCAGGAAAGAGGATTCGGCGGCGGCAATGCCGTGGAGCAGGTCTGGGTCGAGATCGAATGCCTCGGCGGCAGCATCGATGTCCTTGGTATAGGTTTGGGCGCGATCGACCATCTGCTGAAGCTGGGCGGAGTCCAGGCGGCGGTAGGCGGCAAAGACCTGATGGGCCAGGGTTACCCGGCTTGCCTCTTCCTTACCGCCAACCAGGATGCGAAATTGGCTGAAGGCGAAATAGAAATCTCCCTTGAGCGTTAAGCCTCCCATGACCAAAGCCAAGGTCAGGGCAAGGGCAGCTGGCAGAAAAAGAAATCTTTGCCGCAGCCACCGGCGCAGTCGCAGCCAACCAATCAACAGCAGGGCGGTGGTCACGATCAGCCCTAAAACACCCAGGGTGAACGGCAGGAGATGGGAGAAAAACCGGGTGCCGGAAAATCTGTCGGCCGCATAACCAAGCAGGACGATGATACCGGTCACCGAGCTGGCCGTAAGGCCGAAAATTTCCAGGCCGGTGAGAAGAAGGAGTGTCCGGGTGAGAGTCTGCGGCTTCTTGGCCCCTCGTTTACGGCCGGTTCCCTTGGCGGTTGATGACCGGGGTTTGCGCTTGACCGGCGGTTTTGTTTTCCGGGGCGGCAACGGTGTGGCGGGCTCTTGTTTTTGTTGTTCAGTCGCTTTCTTCATCAAACAGGTCAGATGTGCTCTTCGTCTCTCTTGGGAACGCTATCCATGATAGCCTCTGCACAACAACGGAAAAGGTGAGGGTTTGGGCTCTGACGGTCTGGCTGTCAGGTTTACCCGGCAAACATCGCAAGGATATCAACCATTTTTTGCTGTTTTCTGTCAATCAATACCGTAGGAGGAAGAAAATGGAACTCTTTGCAGTCAACCCACAGACCTGCAATCGGGACGGCCTCTGCGCCGCCGTTTGCCCCATCGGCATCATCGATTGGTCGCAGGGAGCCCTGCCCGCGCCCTCCGCCGAAGCGGAGAAGCTCTGCATCCGCTGTGGCCATTGTGTGGCAGTCTGCCCCACTGGGAGCCTTAGTCATCGGGAAATGACGGTGGAGGCCTGCCCGCCGGTACGACCCGAGTTGCAACTCTCCACCGAACACTGCGAACACTTTCTCCGCGCGCGCCGCTCCATCCGTGTCTACAGGAAAAAAACGGTGGAGCAGGAAAAGCTTGCCCGTTTGATCGAGATCGCCCGCTACGCGCCTTCGGGCATCAATTCCCAGGGGGCACGATGGCTGGTGCTCGCTAACCAGGGCGAGTTGCGCGAGCTCTCCGGAATTGTCATTGACTGGATGCGATGGATGCAGGCCAAAATGCCGGAAGCGGCCCAGGCACTCCATGTCGAGGGAACGCTGGAACGCTGGCGTAAGGGCCAGGACGTCATCCTCCGGGGGGCGCCGGCGGTGATTGTTGCCCATGCGGAGAAGGACAACCGGATGGCGCCCACTACCTGCACTATTGCCCTGACCACTCTGGAACTGGCAGCGACCTCGATGGGGCTCGGCTGCTGCTGGGCCGGATATTTCAATGCGGCGGCCACTACATTTCCGCCGATGATGGCGGCGCTGGGGTTGCCGGAAGGCCACCTGTGCTATGGGGCGATGATGGTGGGGTATCCGAAATTTCGCTATCATCGCTTGCCGACTCGGAAAGAGCCGGAGATTGCTTGGCGTATGTAAAGAGAACAGCTTCTATTTTTCCGGGAGGGTTCTTTTACCGGTGAGAACTACCACCCCCCAGGCTTGATGATATTTCACCCGAACCCCCATCCAATCTGTACCGACTGCCTTTGCTGGCCATCGCGGACGGGGGAATGGCAGGCCTTTTCCGGGTTGCGCGGCCGATATCGATGCTTATAAAGTGAGAGACAATTTTTCCCCATCTTTTGAATGGCATTCCCCTGAGAAGAACAATTTGATGACCACGAACAACAAGGTGCAAAATGCCGCCTGGCATTCCATGGATGTGAAGGCGGTTTTTACAACGCTTGCAGGCCGCGAATCCGGGCTCAGTCCAGAAGAGGTCCAAGAAAGGCTGCAGATCCACGGCCCCAATCAGATCAAGAGAAAGTCGAAAGAAGGGGTGCTGCAAGTTCTTTGGCGGCAGATCAATAATCCTTTGATCTGGGTTTTGCTCGGTTCCGGCACGCTGGCGGTGCTTTTGGGCAAGATGACTGATGGCCTGGTGGTGCTGTCTGTGGTCCTGATCAACTCCGTGATCGGTTTTGTCCAGGAATTTAAGGCCGGCCGGGCAATTGAAGCCCTTTCCGATATAGTGCCACAGAATGCCACGGTCATCCGCGAAGGGCGAAACGTTGCGGTTCCGGCGGTTGAACTGGTACCAGGCGATGTCGTCCTGCTGGCCGCGGGCGATAGCGTGCCCGCCGACATGCGGCTCATTGCCCTGAAAAATCTCCAGGTCGAGGAGGCGGCGCTTACCGGTGAGTCGGTGCCGGTGGAAAAGACGCTGGCCGCCGTCGTGGCTGAAGCGGTGCTCGGCGACCGCACCTGCATGGTCTACAGTGGCACCCTGGTCACCTCGGGAACGGCCACGGCCGTGGTAACCGGGACCGGTATGGCCACCGAATTGGGCCGCATCTCCGACATGCTGGAAAGCGCCGTTGATCTCCAGACCCCGCTCACGAAAAAACTGGCCGAGGTCAGCACCTGGATTACCATCGGCATCGGCATCATTTCCGTGGTCATCCTTGCAGTGGGCGTCAAGCGCGCCTTGGATATTGCTATTCCGCTTGGCCTGGCGCTGAAAGAAACGCTCATCTTTGCCATTGCCCTGGCGGTCGGGGCCATTCCCGAAGGCTTGCCGGCGGTGGTCACCATTGCGCTGGCCATCGGCGTGCAGCGCATGGCGCGGCGCAACGCCATCATCCGCCGGTTGCCAGCGGTCGAAACCCTGGGCTCGACCACCGTCATCTGTTCCGACAAGACCGGCACCCTGACCTGCAACGAGATGACGGTGACGGAACTCCTGACCCCGCACCATGCCTGCAGGATCAGCGGCATCGGCTATGCCCCGGTGGGCAGCTTTACCCAGGATGGCCGGACCGTGGAGCAACTGCCCCCGGATCTGCGCGATCTGCTGATCAATTCAGTGCTCTGCAACGACGCCACCCTTAACCACGACCAAGGCGAGTGGACCATCACCGGCGATCCGACCGAAGCAGCACTGCTGGTCGCCGCAGCAAAGGCAGGCATTACGGCTGAGGCGGTCAACGGTCAGTTTCCCCGGCTGGATGTCATTCCCTTTGCCTCGGAAAACCAGTACATGGCCACCCTGCACGGCGGCGAGCAGCGGTTCGTCGTGCTCAAGGGAGCGCCGGAGGCGGTGTTCAAGCGGTGCCTCCAGGCTGGCGATCTGGTTGTGCAGCAGCAGGTCGTGGCCGAAATGCACCGTATGGGGGCAAACGGCATGCGCGTGCTGGCCCTTGCCGTGAAACCTTGGGCAACCGCTGACGACGAACTGCTGGCGGAGACCATTGACGACGGTTTTGATTTTCTCGGGTTGATTGGCATGATCGATCCGCCGAGGGCGGAGGCCATTGATGCGATCGCGGCTTGCCACCGGGCCGGGATCGTGGTCAAGATGATCACCGGCGATCACCGGACCACGGCACTGGCCATTGGCGCGGACCTCAAGCTGGCCGACAACGGCCAAGCCGCCACCGGGGTGGAGTTGGCGAGCATGGAAGATGATGCGCTGCAAGAGACGGTGCGGACCACCAACATCTTTGCCCGGGTAGCTCCGGAACATAAGCTGCGTCTGGTCAAAGCATTGCAGCAAGATAACCATATCGTAGCCATGACCGGCGACGGCGTCAACGACGCGCCCTCGCTCAAGCAGTCGAATATCGGCGTGGCCATGGGGATCACCGGCACTGCGGTGTCCAAGGAATCGGCTGATATCGTTCTGGCTGACGACAATTTTGCCAGCATCAGCGCGGCGGTGGAGGAGGGACGGCGGGTGTACGACAACTTGATCAAGTCGCTTGCTTTTCTCCTGCCCACCAATCTTGGCCTGGCTCTGATCCTGATCTATGGCATTATCTTTTTTCCCTTTGACCCGGTGACCAAGGTTCTGCTCCTGCCCATGCTGCCCACCCAGCTGCTGTGGATCAATCTGGTGGCCGCTGTCGCCCTGGCCTTGCCGCTGGCCTTCGAGGTCAAAGAGCCGGATATCATGCGTCGGCCACCGCGCCGGCCCGAGGCACCGCTGTTCAATACCTTTGTCGTTTTTCGGGTGGTAGCGGTCTCGATCCTGATGACCACCGGCACCATCGTGCTGTTCAATATGGAATACCGTCAGGGACTGGCAGTCGGGATTGCCGAACCCCTGGCCCTGGCCAAGGCCCAGACCATTGCCGTTACCTTTGTTATCTTTTTCCAGATTTTTTATATGATTCACTGCCGATCACTGAAGGACAACATCCTTAAGATCGGCTTTTTCAGCAATCCCATGGTGTTTTGGGGCATCGGCGTTGTCCTTGCCCTCCAGGCACTGTTCGTTTATCTGCCGTTTCTGCAAAAGGTGTTCAAGACCGCGGCCTTGTCGGTCGAGGATCTTGCCCTCACCACAGCCGCCAGTTTTGGTATTGTTCCGCTCATCTCCCTGGAAAAATGGGTTCGCGCGTTCGCCCGGAACAAGCGGACCGCCGGCTCCTGAAGGAGCTGTGGTCCCATTTTTTTCTCTCCTCCCCGCCAAGGAGACTTTAACATCTCGTTCCAGTCCTTTTTTGCCCCACCACCAAGCCTGTACCACTGAACAGACCATTCTGCGGCAACGAACAGAACCGCATAAAAATACCGCCAATCCTTAGGATTGTGAGTATGGTTTTCCAGTCGTTTCGCTGGCAACCGCCAGACCAAAGCCGGCCATTCTTCTCATTGCTTTATTCCTGTCGCCCCACCCATAATCCCCAAAGGAGGTCGCCATGCAGACTACATTTGCCGGAGTGAAGGTGTTGGATTTGTCTCGTCTCTTACCGGGGCCGTTCTGCTCCATGCTGCTGGCGGATTTCGGTGCTGATGTCATCAAAATCGAGGATCCCAACGGTGGCGACTACATTCGCTGGTGGCCGCCGCTACTGGGAAAAAACAGTGGCTTCCACATTGTACTCAACCGCAACAAACGCTCCCTGACCCTGAATCTGAAAAAGCCCGAAGGTAAGGAGATCTTCAAACAACTGGTCGCCGAGGCCGATGTGGTTCTTGAGGGGTTTCGTCCGGGGGTCATGGACCGGTTGGGAGTAGGATATGAGGTGTTGCGGGGGATCAATCCCCGCCTGATCTACTGCGCCATCACCGGCTATGGCGCAGACGGGCCGAGGGCACAGCGCGCTGGACACGATATCAACTATCTGGCCTTGAACGGGGTGCTCTCCTACAGTGGCCGGGAAGGTGCTCCGACCATTCCGGGAGTGCAGATCGCCGATCTGGGCGGCGGTGCGCTGTTTGCGGCCTTCAGCATCGTCACCGCGCTCTTTGCCCGCGAACGGCTGGGGCAGGGGCAGTACATCGACCTGGCCATGGCCGACGGTGCCTTGACTTGGCACTGCCTCCGTTGGGGCAAGTACCTGGCCGACGGCATGGTGCCAACTCAAGGCGACGATTTTCTCAACCACGGCTTTGCCTGCTACAACCTCTACCCGACTCGTGACGGCCGCACCATGTCACTGGGGGCGCTTGAACCGCAATTCTGGCAACTCTTCTGCGAAACGGTCGGCCGTCCAGACTGGAACCGGCCGGATTATTTCGTGCCCGGTCCCCATCAACACGACTTGCAGCAACAGGTGGCCGAGCTCTTCCGCGGTAAAACCCTGGTTGAGTGGACCCGGGTTTTTGCCAACACCGACTGCTGCTGCGAACCGGTGCTCAATCTCGACGAGGTGATGGCCGATGAACAGACTCGGCAACGCCGGATGGTGGTCGATCTCCTTCACGAGCGTTGGGGGGCCTATCGCCAACTGGGCATTGCCCCCAAATTGTCACTGACTCCGGGCACCCTCCGCAGCCATGCCCCGGAACTGGGTGAGCACACCGCCGAAATTTTAACCCGGATCGGCATGGATGGAACGGTTCAGGAACAACTCAAGACAGGCGGGGTGATCTGATGATCTGAGAAGAGCAAGAATAATGCTCATAGCCCAATACGAGAGGAGCTATGAGCAAGAGGCGGAAGGTGCAAGGATTTGATGAGGGGGCGTTAACAGCCCCACCTGCGGGGAAAGGGGATGTTCACATCCCCACGGCAAACATGGCTTCCAGATCGTGGCGGGAATAGGCCTGGAAGGCTAGCATGGTTTCGGTTTTGGCGATACCGTCGATGGCCAGCATCTTTTTGGTGACCAGATCAGCCAGATCGTCATTGCTCGTAACCCGGATGATGGCGACCAGGTCATATTTGCCGCTCACCGAATAGACCTCCGAAACGCCGGTTATCTCCTGCAGTTTCTCGGCGACCTCGTTGATTTTATTGCGTTCTGCGTTGATCAGAATGATCGATGTTACCATCATTGCACCTCGTGGCCCCGATGCGTGAAGGTATCGGCGGCGTAACTAAATGAATTGAAAAGAACAATGGAATATCTCGAAGGTGTCCGCCCGGCCAGGCGTATCCTAAGGCACGGTTTATTCGTAGGTGATGCATCCTGCCGGGCAGGAACCGATAGCCTCTTCGATGCAGTCCTCGTCGCCGCCTTCCTCCATGATCACATAGGCCTTGGCTTCATCGATATCAAAACCGAAAATCTCGGGGCATAATTCCACGCAGGCTTCGCAGCCCAAACATTCTTCCTGGTCAATCGCTACTTGTTGTGACATTCTATGCCTCTTGCAGAGTTGAAAAAGAGGTGCCATCTCCCATGATCGCGGGGGGCACGACGGTTTATTCCAAAAAGGAGTTCACGGCCACTCCGGATGGCCTGAAAGGCATGCGGTGGTGCTTTTCAGGTCACAGCTTTGCAGTTTTCAGGTCAATCGTCAACTTGTATTCCGTGGGTTCTTGACCCTGCTTGACGCTGAATCCCAGTTTTTTGCCCAGGGCGATCATGTAGGAGTTTTCCGCCAGGACCGTACCCCAAACAATCTCCATGCCGCGTTCTTTTGCTATTGCAAGACATTGCAGCAACAGCTTGGCCCCTATACCCTTGCCCTGCCAGGGATCGCCGATGAGCACGGAAAATTCACCCCGCTTGCCGTCTGGCTCGCCGACAATATTGGCCACCCCAAGCATCCGGTCTTGGTCCTCGCTGTCGC
>Ga0074197_1001833_pt1 | contig 16425 bp, 16 predicted proteins | sample EPASupsiteSAE305_FD_64526 | JGI IMG/M metagenome (GOLD analysis project Ga0074197, IMG submission 64526) | Bioremediated contaminated groundwater microbial communities from EPA Superfund site, New Mexico - SAE3-05 reassembly with SPADES | ecosystem: Environmental > Aquatic > Deep subsurface >...
TTTTGCCGCCGGCGGAGCCTGGATTCTTTTTATCGCTATATCGCAACCGCAGCCGGCACAGATGCCAAACGTTCCGTCGTCGATCCGCGCCAACGCCTCCTCGACCTTATCCATCAGCTTGCGTTCCCTGCCACGAATGCGCAGTTCAAAGCTACGGTCCGACTCCATACTCGCCCGGTCGTTTGGATCTGGTATGTTACCGGAGTAACTGGTCATCTCGGTCAAAGTCTGCTCGACATCGGTATTGATCTCGGCCTTCATCGCTTCAAGCTGCTCTTTGAATTGCAGCAAATTCTGTTCATCCATGTTCATTCTCCAGCAAGGTGGTTCTCATGATCTAATTCAATTTATCATGCGGCCGACGGTCTGACAAACAGTCCGCTCTTACCACCGCTTTTGCGCTGGAGACGGATGTTCGAAATCACCATGGTTTTATCGACGGCCTTGCACATGTCGTATATGGTGAGCGCAGCCACCGATACCGCCGTTAGCGCTTCCATCTCCACCCCGGTCCTCCCAGTCATCGCGACCGTTGCCTCGATAGTGATGGCATTCTGCTCGTCATCGAACGAAAAAACGATATCCACTCCTGTGATCGCCAGAGGATGGCACAGCGGAATCAGTTGATCTACTTTTTTGGCCGCCATTATGCCAGCGATTCTGGCCACGCCGAGCACGTCCCCTTTCTTGACCGTGCCTTGCCGGACCATCTCATACGCCTGCCGCGACATGGAGATCGAGCCGGCCGCTGTCGCTTGCCGGGACGTTTCCCCTTTCTCACTCACATTCACCATGCAGGCATGGCCACTGGCATCGAAATGGGTGAACCGTTTCTCCTCAGCCATTGGCTACCTTTTCCTGGTCGCTTTTTTTCTTTTGTTTGCCGAGATGGCCATGGAAAAGACGGGCAAAGAAGCCTTCTTCCTCGTTTTCCTTTGTTAACTCTTCAAACTCGCGAAGCAGCTCTTTTTGTTCCTTGGTCAGCTTAGTGGGGGTCTGAACCTGGACCTCAACGACCATGTCGCCCTTACCTCCGCCGCGTAGACTGGCCACTCCTTCGCCGCGCAGGGTGAACCGCTCGCCGGATTGGGTTCCGGCGGGTATCTTCAATTTGGCGGTTCCATGAATCGTAGGCACATCGGCCTCGCAGCCAAGGGCAGCCCGTACCATCGACATCGGCAATCGCAGATAGATGGTCTGACCGTCCCTCTGAAAATGCTCGTGTTCATCAACATGAATAACTACATACAAATCGCCGGAAGCCCCGCCGCGGCGACCACCCTCGCCTTCCCCCGACAGCCGCATCCGGGAGCCGGTGTCGACGCCGGCCGGAATGCGAATGCTGACTTTTTTGCTCCGGTTAATCAACCCCTCGCCGTGACAGTCGTCACAGGGTTCGGTGATCACCTGACCAGCGCCGTTGCATCGTGGGCAGGTAGTTGTCACCTGAAAAAAACCTTGGGAGCGCACGACCTGGCCCCGTCCTTGACAGGTCGGACAGGTTTGGGGTTTATGCCCCGGCCTGGCTCCCGATCCCTCGCAGGTCCAGCAGGTTTCCTTTTTGGTGATCTCGACCTGACGGTTGATGCCATGCACCGCTTCCATGAAGGAAATGCGGATGTCGTATCGCAGGTCTTCGCCCTGCACCGGTCCGTTGGGATCGCGGCGCCTCCCTCTTCCCCCGCCGCCAAAACCAAAGAGATCGCCGAACAAATCGTTGATATGCGAAAAAATATCCTCGTTGTTACCCGGTCCGCTGTAGCCGCTGTTGCGAAGGCCTTCCTTGCCATATGCATCATAAATCCGCCGCTTTTGCAGATCACTGAGCACTTCATAGGCCTCAGCGGCTTCCTTGAATTTTTCCTCGGCCGCCGCGTCCCCCTGGTTGCGATCAGGATGATGCTTCATGGCAAGTTTGCGATAGGCCTTCTTGATGGCTTCGGCCGAAGCGTCCTTATTAACGCCGAGGATCTCGTAATAACTTTTGCTCATGGTCAATTATAATCTGCTGAGGCTACTCTTCAACTCCACCTTCGTCAGCAGCCGGCTCCACCGCTTTTTCCGCTTTGCGTTGCTTCGGGAGGTCGTGGATATTGCCAAAGGTCACCTTGCCGGCAGCAATTTCCCGCAGAGTCATAACAATTTCCTTATTCTTTCCTGCAACGAGATAAGGCTCTCCTTTCCGGTGTTGACGAACGCGCTCAACAGCCAAATGGATAAGGGAAAAACGGTTGTCGTCGCCAACTTTTTCCAGGCAATCTTCTACGGTAATACGGGCCATGTTGTCTGCCTCCATGGAATAAAAATCCCGGAGAGACCTCCGGGATGATGAAACAATTTCTGACGGGTTGCCGTCTCTGCTTGTTGATCAACAAAAAAGCAGCTGAACAATCAACCTTTTCTAATAATCATTGTCCAAAATTTGACAAGATCCGGCGGCGTACGGATCTGCGGTTTTACCCGGCAAAGGGGTTACGGAGCAGGAGCGTTTCCTCGCGGTCAGGCCCTACAGAAACTATCGCCGGCGCCACACCAGTCAAATCCTCCAGGCGCTTCAAATAAGATTTGGCTTGTTCTGGCAGATCCTCAAAGGAGCGAATTCCGGGAAGCTCGGTTTCCCACCCCACCACCTCTTCGTACACAGGCTGAGCCAGGCCGGCTTTACGGATATTTTCCGGCATATACCCGTATGACACCCCTTCCACCTGGTAACTGGTGGCAATTTTCAATTTCCGCAGACCGGAAAGTACATCGAGTTTGGTCACGGCAAATCCGGTCAACCCGTTCAGCCGCACGGCGTCGTTGGCAACCACTGCGTCAAACCAACCGCAGCGGCGGCGGCGACCGGTTGTCGCACCGTACTCGTGTCCTTTACACTGTAAGGCATCGCCGATGACGTCGCCTTCCGGCAACTCGGTAGGAAAGGGACCCTCACCAACCCGAGTGGTGTACGCTTTGAGAATGCCAATCACCTCGTCGACGTGAACCGGGCCGAATCCCGAGCCAATACAGGCGTTACCGGCGATGGTGTTGGATGAGGTGACAAAGGGATAGGTGCCGTGATCGATATCAAGCTGCGTTCCCTGGGCACCTTCGAAAAGGATGTTCTTCCCGTTTTTCCGGGCCTGATCCAGCACTACCGAGACGTTGCCGATAAAGGGCGCCAACTGGGTCGCAAAGGCCTCGAACTGATCGCTAATTATTGAAAAATCAACTGGTTGGGCGCCAAACTGCCGAGTAAGAATAAAATTCTTCTCATCCAGTGCAGCCTGGAGCTTATCGACAAACAGGGTCCTGTCGAGCAGGTCGCCAACCTTCATGCCGACGCGGCCCACCTTGTCCATGTAGCAGGGACCGATGCCCCGGCCGGTGGTGCCAATCTTCTTGCCCTTGGCAAGAGCATTTTCGCGGGCAACATCCAAGCTCTGGTGATAGGGCATGATCAGGTGGGCGTTGCTGCTGATCAGAAGTTGTTTTGGGGTAACGGCAAAGCCTTTCTCTGCCAAATCGGCAAGCTCCTTGAGCAACACGCCGGGATCGATGATCACCCCGTTGCCGATGACGCAGGTCTTGTCTTCGTACAGAATACCGGAGGGGATGATATGGAAAATGTATTTTTTCCCATCCACAACCAGCGTATGGCCTGCGTTATTTCCACCCTGGAACCGGACGACGAAATCCGCATACTGGGTCAGGAGATCAACTATCTTCCCTTTGCCTTCATCACCCCATTGGGTGCCGACCACCACCACACTGGCCATGTTTTCTCCACGAATTGAATAAGGTGTACGCGGGGCGGCTCCCCCTTTTGGGACGATGCACAAACAACACCGCAGGGTATTGAACCCGCACCAAACCTTGCTAATCTAGCAGAAATAGCGTGAAAAGTCAAACGTGACGAAAAACCGTCCGTTTTTGAGAGAAACTCGACACTACAAGGGAATAGAATGAAAAAAACAGATCCTTCCGGTCCAGCCCATTGAAAAATGGGTGGACCGGAAGACAGAAAATGCAACAGAGAGGCAATCAGTTATAAGAAGTTTTCAGGACCATATCCTTCCGGGATTGTGGATCATACAGACCTTTTGCCTCGGATTTTTTGAACCATTCCTGCTTGAGCGTATTGAGGAAGTTTTTTTTCTCTTCGACCAACTTGCCGTAATCCATGCCGATGAGCGCCTGGGCTTTTTCCTTGGTGGAGAAGTCCGGGGCAACATAATCAACGGCATTATATTTTGCGAGGATGATGCGTAGTTTAAGGCGGGCGTCCTGCCCTTTGTTGATGGCGCCAGCGAGGGTCCGTAGAATCTCTTCCGGAGCATGGAAAAACGCACCATGCCCAGCAACAGCATAATCCCAGCGCCACTGACCGTGGCGGATATCTTGCAGAGCCAATTTCATCTCTTCCTCGGTTGCCCCAGCGCTCCAGGCTTTGGCGGCCTCTAGATGAGCCTTGGCAAGAATATCCATGGCCATCGCCGCCAGTTCATTCTTGCGCGCCAACTTTTTCTCCACGGTCTCGCGGAATTCCTTTTCAGTGCCCTTATGGCAGTTCAGGCAGGTGTTGGCGATATTGTCCAGCGGACTGCCAACTTTGTGACTGGAATACTTAACTCCACCTTCCCGAACATAAGGCATGTGGCAGTCGGCACACGCCAAACCGTTCCGGCTATGCACGCCAGTGACATAGGTTTCGTAGTCTGGATGTTGGGCTTTGAGCATCGGGGTTTTACTCAACTGATGGGTCCAGTCGGAAAAACCGTAACCATCGTAATACTCTTCCATATTTTCAGCAGCCAGCCCTTTGCTCCAAGGGAAGGTGACCACCATGGCGGTTTTCTTCTCGCCCTTGTCTTCCCAGTCGGTCTTTTTAAAGTAATACTCGGCATGGCACTGGGCGCAGACGAGTGACCGCATCTCCTGATGGGTGATATCGGCGACCTTGAGGCGCCCCTCTGCCTCCAAGCCGCGCTTAAGATAGTCGCGGGTCAAGGTCAGCTTCATGGTCTTATTGTCGTGGCAATCGCCGCAACCGATGGGATTCACCACCTCGTCGCCATACTTGGCCCATTTGCCGGTAAAAAATTCATTCTCGCCATCTCGCTTGATCAATCGGGGCACATCAGGGGACTTGCAGGTCCAACAGGCCGTCGGCAGAGGCCCGGTCTTACTGTCGACCGGGGCGCCGGTTCGCAAGGTGTTGATATTGTCCTCAAGAGCATAATAATGACCCCGCGGTTTGTTGTAATCCTTGGAAAAGGCATAACCGGCCCACATAACCACGAGTGCGGGATCCTGCTTGAGCACATCGGCAATCTCATCGCTCTTTCTGGTCTGCATGTAGGTGTCGTACTGACGCGGATAATGCTTGCCCCATTCCGAAGCGCGGGTCTCGCCATCCTTGATGACCGGGACTGCGTTCATCGCCTGTTGGTCGGCCTTGTTCTCCCTTATGGAGAGGGTCAACAACACCATCGGCACCGTAACAAGCACACACAGGGTGAAGATAATGGACGATTTTTTCATGAACATTCTCCTGGTTAAGATCCTTAAAATACCTTGACCGTAAAATTATTCTGCGTTGCCGACAAGTTGCGCATGGTTCCATGAGGCAGACCCCGATGGCATTCCCAACAACGGCGGCCCATCTGGATGCTGCTGTCCGCCACCTTTTCATAGAGCGCACTGTTGGTCAGCATTTGCGAGACGACCTCCCGGTGGCAGGAGATGCAATTGTCCTGAATTCTTCTGGCGGCATCCTTACTGACACGGAGATTGGGGCCATAGGTTTTGAAGGTCATGGCCACGGAATGGTTATAGCCGTCCCGAGCCTTAGCCAGCATCTTGTTGACAAACGAATCGCGTGGCAAATGACAATCGACACAGGTCGCCCTGTTTCGATGCGAACTATGCTGCCAGGTTTCATAATGGGTGATCATGGTATGACAGTTGATGCAGGCCTTAGGATCGCTCGAGAGATAGGTCAGCATTTTGGATTCGTGCACCAGATTGGCAAACACGCCCACAACCACGACAACGGCAAAAATGGCGATGTATTTCATAGGCAGACACGCCCCCCATGCAATTCTTCTGGTTGATATGTTTCCCGCGATTTAAAACAAAATATCCCTACATTCCATATATCCTTTGTCGCGTACGCTTTCCTCGCATCCCAGCTGAGCGCGGTGCACCGCAAAACGATGCAAACTGGGAACAGTTCATACATGATACAATACCGAAAATTAATCAACAATTTTGTATAAAAACAAACAACATGCCGAAAGAAAATACCCCTTTACAGCCACACAAGCAGCCACCAGCACCCCCGGCTTCCAACAAACGCCTTTACCCGCACTCTAGATCCATGCGCGCGGCGCCAGCACTCTTTAGCTGTTTCAGTATTTGCAATGATTCTAGTGAGCAACTATGGTACATTCCACTAAAAGTGGATACAGATCAGCTTCCTTGCCCGCACAGAAATTCTATGCCCCATCCTTTCTCTTCACGACGCTTGCAGCGCGAAGCCCGGACCGTGGAGGCCATGATCCGCCTGTTCTGCCGGGACCACCACAGCAGCGGCGCAACGCTATGCGAGGAGTGTCGCGAACTGCTTGCCTACGCCCGCAAGCGGTTGCGCCACTGCCCTTTCCAGGAACGGAAAACGACCTGCGGCAAATGTCCGGTTCACTGCTACGCCCCCGGGAAACGCGATCAAATCAAGACAGTGATGCGCTACGCCGGACCACGCATGCTCTTTTCCCACCCGATCCTGGCCATCCTCCACCTGATCGATGGCCTGCGCAAAACGCCGTCCAAGAGCTGAGTCGCCGCTGCTTGACACCTCCAGCCAAATCCCGTAGAGTTGCTGTCTTGCAACGGCTATTCAGCCACCCTTCCTCAACCTCTTCCCGGTAATTGCCCATGTTCGGAATAGGCCTCCCGGAAATGATTGTCATTTTTGCCGTCGCCCTGATCGTGGTCGGCCCGGACAAGCTGCCCGGCTTGGCCCGATCGCTAGCCAAGGGGTTGATGGAGATGAAAAAAACGCTCAACCAGGTCAAGGAAAACTTGACCCAGGAAGGCGAAACCCTGGATTCGGTACAGAAAGACCTGCGCAAAACAGCCGACGAACTCCGGGAAAAGATGATCGATGTTGACCCATCAGTCTGGCGGCCAGCCTCCGGTCCGGCGGCAAAAAGCACCAGTGAAGAGATCATTGATGTGGAAACCGAGGCTCTTGCCGATGAAGCCGAAATTCTTTCCGAGGGCATTCCTCCAGCCAGGATCGCTGCCAACGAGCAAATGGATGCTGCTCAACAGCCAGGCGAGCCCCCTGTCGGGAAACAATCAACAGCCGCCATCGAAAAGCAGCAATGATCGAGGCTCTGGAGCACTTCCGCCCGCACCAGGAGGAGCTGCGCCGACGGTTGATCCGTTGCTGTCTGGTCCTCGTGCTCACCAGCATCATTGCATATATTTTCAAGGATGAGATTGCCGCTTGGTGCATGCGGCCACTGTATTTAGCCTACCCGCAACTCGGCAAACTGGTCTACACCAAGCTAACCGAGGCCTTTCTCAGCTACCTCAAGCTCTCTCTACTGGTGGGCTTAGCCGCCGGTTTGCCTTTTCTACTCTATCAGATCTGGATGTTCGTTTCGCCTGGACTCCTCGACGAGGAAAAAAGGACCGTGTGCGCAATTCTTCTCTGGGCAACCCTGCTTTTTGCCGGAGGCGCCTTATTTGCCTTTTTCATTGTCCTGCCCAAGATGCTCCACTATTTCATGAGCTACGCCTCAACCACCCTACAGCCGATGATCAAACTGGGCCTCTACCTGACATTCACCGCCCGCATGGTTCTCGCCTTCGGTATTGCCTTTGAAATCCCTTTTCTCATGGTGATGGCAACCCGTACCGGCCTGATCAAAGGCGATTATTTCCGCAAAAAACGGGTTTATTTTTACATCGCCATCGTTGTTCTTTCCTTTCTCCTGACCACCGGCGAGTTGACCGCCACCACTCTGCTCTCGTTTCCCCTTTTCGCCTTGTATGAATCCGGCATTCTCGCCGGCCGCGTCTTCGGCAAATCAAAAGCGGGGGAGGCGCCACCCGGTGATGCGCCTGCTGCTTAACGCCGCCACCATCTTCCGAATCCTGAACGCTTTTCGTCCATGACGGCATCCACTGTATTATCGGCTGGAGCGTGACCTATGCCCTGACCGTGCTCCTTTTTTACAAGGCGGTTGATTTCTCCTCGGTGGCCAGCGCCGACATCCTCGACATAACCTATTCCCTTTTTGTGGCGACCTTTTCCAGGTTTTCACTCAGCAACCAACGCGATGTCGCTATCCTCCACATTGTCAGCATCGCCTCACTGGGCTTTTTTGCGGCCAATATTTTTCTGGCGGTATAAAAAAAAATTGTAACCGCACGTTTTCAAAAAGATAGCGAACATCCTTGCTCCCGAATTGCTTTCCAAAGGCAACACCTTCTCTTTCTTTTTTTCTTCACCCTTGACACATCATAGCTGTTTCCAGATAATCCTCGCATATTGCTATTTTTCAATTTTGTGCTCTTTACCGGGTGCCGTTGCTTTTAATATGAACAAGGAGGTGTCATGAAAAACATTAATCTCGGCGTCAAACTGGTCGGAGGATTTCTCCTGACCGCCCTCATCATTCTCGCAGTGGGTCTGCTATCGATTATTCAGCAGGGAAAACTGGCCCATGAAACGGCACGTCTGGGCACGGAACAACTTCCCGCGGTGGCAAGCATCCTGACCGTCAAAAGCGAAGCCGCCTCGATCGCCGCCCTGATGCGTTCCCTGTTGACCCCTTACGCGTCCAAGGAGCAACGCAACTATTCGCATACACAACTGCTCGAATCACGAAAAATCTACGGCGCAGCCAAAGAGAAGTTCGCGGCTCTACCCCTCATGAGCGACGTTAAAACCGAATGGCAGGAGTTTAATACCCATATTACCAAATGGGCGGGCGCTAACAACCAGGCGGTCGAGCTCTCCAAGGAGCTAATCGCCATGGACATGACCCAACCTGATGCCATGAAGGCACATGTGGCTGATTTTGAAATTACCCACAATGCTCTAATGGCCAAAATCGGCAAGCTGCTGCTCCTCAACGTGCCGTTTGAAGGAGGAACAAATGATACTGAATGTTCCCTCGGCAAGTGGATGCGCAACATGGATACCGCCAACGCCGACATGGTGGCCTTGGTCAACGAGCTCAAACCCGTTCATGCCAAACTCCACCAATATGCCGCGGAAATCAAAACCCTCGCTGCCGGTGGCCAGCACAGCCAAGCCAAAGACCTCTATGAAAAACAGCTCATTCCCGCCTCGGAACAGCTTTTCGCCTTGGTTCGCAAAATGGGCGCGATAACCGATGCAGCCAATGAAAAATTTGCCAAGATGAATACTCTGCTGTTGCAGGAAGGGGCAACCCATCAAACCAACACCTTTGCCGCCATTGACAAAATGGTGCAAACCGCTGAAAAGGCAGCCGCAACAACGGTCATCGAGGCCAACACCGAAGCTGGTCGCGGCCGCCTGATCACCATTATCTGCCTGGCTATCGGTTTAACCCTGGCCATCGCATCGGGTTTCCTCCTGACTCGCCTGATCACCAAACCATTGTTCAAAGGTGTCGATCTGGCTAAGGCCATGGCAGAAGGCGATCTCACCAAAACCATGGACGTCGACCAGAAGGATGAGATCGGCGTTCTTGCCAAGTCGCTCAACGAAATGGCCAAAAACCTCCGCAATATGTTCGACGACATCAACAACGGCGTTGTCCGGGTCGATGAATCCTCGACCCAACTGGTAGGCATAGCCAACCAAATGTCTGCCGGCGCGGAATCAACAGCCGGCCGCTCCAGCCAGGTGGCCGCCGCTGCCGAGGAAATGAGCGCCAACCAGACTTCAATCGCCACCGCCATGGAACAGGCGGCCGTCAATGTCAACATGGTGGCCGCCGCCGCCGAAGAGATGAACGCCACCATCAACGAAATCGCCAGCAATTCAGGCAAGGCCAAAGAAATCACCAGTGAAGCGGTGAAACAGTCGCTCAAAGCCTCGGAGCGAGTAAACGAACTCGGTAAGGCCGCTGACGAAATCAACAAGGTCACCGAGGCAATCACCGAAATCTCCGAGCAGACCAACCTGCTGGCGCTCAACGCCACCATTGAAGCAGCCAGAGCCGGAGAGGCAGGCAAAGGTTTTGCCGTAGTCGCCAATGAAATCAAAGATCTGGCGCGGCAGACTGCTGCGGCAACCCTCGACATCAAGAACAAGATTCAGGGCGTACAAGAGGCTACCGGCGTCACCGTCAAGGAGATCAACGAAATCGGACAGGTTATCGCCGATGTCGACAAAATCGTCGCCACTATCGCGGCCGCGGTGGAGGAACAGACCGCCACCACCAAGGAAATAGCCCAGAATGTTCACCAAGCCTCGCAAGGGATCGCGGAGGTCAATGAGAACGTGGCCCAAAGCTCGACCGTCTCCGCGGAAATCGCCTCCGATATTGCCACGGTCAATAGCAGCGCCAACGAAATGAGCCAAGCCAGCCGGCAGGTCAAAGTAAGCGCCGAAGAGTTATCGACCATTGCTGACCGGTTGAAGGAGATGATGGCCAAATTCAAGACCTGATTCAACAGCCTTTGTCCAAAATCAAGGGGGGAGCGTTTGCGTAACGCTCCCCCCTTTTTGGTGGACTGAACCGAATTGATAATATGGCCGAACTCAGGGAAGAGGACGCATCTCCTGTTTAAGCAGGCAGCAGGAAATGCGGTGAACCGGCAAGCCATCCGGACGGTAGCTGATATTATCGGGCTGGAGGAGTTTGTTCATGACGCAGCCCTCCGGGATGGAAAGCGGAAAAAAACGGTCCTCGTTGAGGCCGTCGCGATGGATGAGCTGGTTGTCTTTAATATTGTAACTGTGAATGGGATAATCCTCGCACAGCGGACATCGATAGACCCGCCCATTGGGGAAAATAAAAAAATTCTCCGCCACAATACCAGCACACTGAAAGGGCTCCCCGGGATCGAGATAGACTTTGGGATAGACCACATGGATACCCAGGCGGGCAGCCTCCTCGGCCACGTGGGGCACAACTTCGAGCCATTGTTCCGGAGCGACCTGCCAACTGGCGGAACCTTCCGCCCTGTTTGCCGCCGGGTTGCCACGCAGGCCGATCACCTGAATGAAAAAGCGGCGGATGCCGAGATCGGCGAGCAGGGACGGCATGCGGTGCAGATGGTTAATATTGCGGCCAGAGACCGTGTAGATCAAGCTGGTATTGAAGCCACGCTCCACTGCTTTGCGGATATTGTCAGTGCAAAGCGCAAACACCCCTTCGCCGCGAAGTGGATCGTTGACCGCTGGCTCTGGGCCGTCGAGGCTGAAGCTCAAATAATCGAGTTCTCGTGTGCTCACCCGGTCAAGCAGATCATGAAAGAGATAGCCATTGGTATCCACGGTCACCGCATAACGCATCGCCTTGGCCGCCCTGATAATAGCCGGCAATTCGGGATGCAGGGTCGGTTCACCGCCTAGGAGAATAAGATTGCTCTGCCGTTCGGGTTGGGTAAAGAGCGAAAGCCACTGTCGCACTGTCTCGAGCGGTAAGGTGGCTGCGCCGTGCTGGCTTGGATTGATGTAGCAGTGGCGGCAGGCAAGGTTGCAGGCAGTGAGGATATGGAAAAAAACGTTACGCTCCCCGGGCTGGAAACCCACGGTGCGAGCGATCAATCCGCTGCTCATGGCTGCGCCGCCTTCACGGTCTGCGCCTGGGTATAGCGGGCCAGCAGGCTGTCCTGCCAATAAGTGCCTGTCCGGAAAAACTCTTGAAAAAGACACAGGCTTTCGTCCCGCAGTACCCGGTCGAGCAAATGGACCCGCATCTGGGCATAGAGGGTATTAAGCATGTACAGGGGCAAGTTGGCACCGCCGCCCATCACATCCTCGTAGGCCCAGACAAAGCTGCGGATGCCGGACAGCAGCATGGTGGTGTAGCACATCAGGCAGGGTTCCAGGGTTGAATACACGGTAACCGTTGCCAGATTCAGCTGCGGCTGTTCGGCAATCAATCCCCTGAGAGTGACCACCTCGGCATGGTCAATTTCGTTACGACAACCCTCGACGCTATTCATACGCCGCCCCCTGGCCACAATCCGCTTCTCAGCCACCATGACGCAACCCACCGGGAAATCGCCTGCAACCAAGGCCTGCTGGGCCTCCTCCAGGGCAGCCCGCATGAAGTGTTCATGTTCGCTCATCATCTCGGTACATGCAAAAAAGTAATCCATTGAACCGCGTTGCATTGACAAAGTGTAGCTATACCATGCGGCTGGGCACCTGTCAAAACTACAGAGAGCGGCCAAAGCGGAGGATATTTTTGCCGATGGCCACTCCGGTTTCGGGTTGCACCCAATCATGCCCCTTGTTAACGAAGGGCAGATAGATCAGCTGCAGCGTCACCTCGGTCAAGCGGACCTGGGGCAGATGGGGAAAAATACGTCTCGGGCTGGCGGTGGCTGCGGCCAGCATCAGCTTGACTGCCTGCCGGGCCTCCGAAGAAGGCAGAGTCACTGGAAACAGGTTTGGACGCACCCGGCCCTCCTCTGGTTTAATCAGCCACTGCCCAAGTGTCACCTGACGGCCGACCTGGAGAAAAATTTTAGGCCGCAGCTTGACCGCCGGGATCCATAGGCTCAGTATCCGATCATGCCACTGCGGCTTCGGCAGAAAAGGCTGGTTACTGCACTCGATAAAATCAGCAAAACTGTAAATGTTCAGTGCCGGGATATGGGTGGAAACCTTCCAGAAAGGAAGATAGAGTGCGGTTTCCCCATTGCCCGGATGCACCTGCCAGTCAACCCCGGTCAACCCCTCCGGCCCCAATGCCCAGGCAGTGTGGCAGGTGGCACAGGTCATTACCTGGCAGTCCCCTGCCCCTTCCAGTCCAGCGCCGCACTGGGGACAAAGGGTGGCCAGAAACTGCACTCTCCAGGCCTCGTCATAGCGCTTGCCTTGCACGGAACTCCCGGACAGCTGGTCCAATTCGAGCAGCCGTGTGTCGGTCACGCCGTCATACACCCCCTGATCCTTGACCACCAGGGGCAGATAAATATAACTGAGCTGTTCGCCGATATAGGCCCGATGGCAGAGGGTTCCGCTCACTTGAGCGGTGAGATTACCGACAGATGCCGCCTTTTCGAGAATGGTACTCGCTTTGAGAGTCTGCGGCAGATACAGATTTCCTGCCTCGGGGTTGATCCGGATCAGTCGCATCGCCTGGGGGCGCAGCCCCAGTGAAGGCGGTAGACCAAGTACCGGGTTGGCGGCCTGAGTGGTATCGATCACCCGGTGCTCAATACCCTCGTTCGTCACCAGATAGATGGTTCCTTTAAACCGCAGGTAGGGGGCGAGCAGCAATCCGGCCGAGGAGGCATTGCCGGCCATGGGCAAAACGAAGCGGAACGGGCTGTCGCTTCGTAAAAAATTCCTACCCCCGCAAAATCCGCAATGCAGCACCTGGTCAGTCTCGATGAATTCGACTGAGGCCCCGCACTGCGGACAACCCTGCTCAACCTGGATATCCATCAATCCGCCCATTCAAAAAGGCACATTCGTTACCTGTCGGTTCAGCCCAGCTTTTCGCCGCAATGGTTGCAAAACACCGCACCTGGCAAATTAGCGGTTCGGCAATGGGGGCAGATCATCTCACTGGCCCTTTCCTCTGCCGGATGGCCGCAGCGGGGGCAAAAGGCCGCGTTTGGCGACAGGTTTTTGCCGCAGTTGCCACATTGCAGATTGAGCAGTTGCTGATGGCCGCAAAAAGGACAGAAGCGGGCATTGGCCGCAATCAGGTTGTCGCATTCCTGACATTTGACCTCGATCACTTTGTCACCGCCAGCGACCCGATTGCCGTTAGTGTACAAACCCGCGAATATGGACGGCATCATCATGCCCAGCCCCAACCCCAGACCAGCTCCAGCCTCACCCCCATTGGTCGCGGCCTTTTCCATGGCCATGGCGGCTTTCATCCGCACGAAATTATCCATATCCTTGATCACGCTCATGCGTGAGCGGTCGTCGATAGCCTGTTGCACTTCAACGGGCGGGGTGATCGAGGTCACATAAAATCCCGCCAGCGCCAGGCCGAAGCGGGCAAAATCCTGGGCGAGCCGTTGCCGCAAGCCCTCGGCGATATCATCAAAGATACCGGGCAGATCAAATAACGAATGGAGGTGCTCGCCCAGATAATCATTGAAGCGGGAGACAATCACCTGCCGCAGATAGTCCTCGACCTGCTCGGTGGTGTAGCGGCCCATGGTGCCGGCCAGGGTGTTGATCAGAAGCAACGGTTGGATGACGCGGATATTGAACACTCCATGGGCCCGCAGGCGAACCAGGCCAAGCTCGGTGTCGCGGAAGGCCACCGGATCGCGAGTGCCCCATTTGAGATCGGGGAATATTTTGAGGTTAATAAAGAAAACTTCGGCCCGCAACGGGCTGATCATGCCCCAGGGCGCGGAGAGAATCTTGGTGAGAATCGGGATATTGCCCGTCTTGAGGGTGTGGCGGCCGGGCCCGTAGGCATCGCAAGCCTTGCCCTTGTAAAACAGTACGGCAGCCTGGCTTTCCCGCACGGTTAATTGCGCGCCGCATTTAATTTCCCCCGATCCCTTTTCCGGTAGACGGTGGAGCAACTCCTTGCCGCTCTCGTCGAACCATTCCAGGGATTCCAGTAAAATAACGTTATCCACGCCCATTATTTGCTCCTGCTTGGAATAGATTGCCGTAATGATTGTCTGTATTATAGTGGAGGACCAAGAAGGCACCAAAGAGAAACGCTTCTCTTTGTAAAATAATGACCACCAGACATTCAAATCGCTTGCAGCAAGACAACCGGGATAAGCAACCAACACGCTGCGGCCCTCTTTCAACAGACAGCACACGATGAACACATTCAAACAGGAATGGACCCTGGAATCGGCCATGGAAATTCTGCAACATCCGACGGTGGACAGTCAGATCTGGGCTTCGGCGGTCGAATGGCTCCTGGTCTACGGCCCGCCGGAGATCCGGGAGATGCTGCAACAGGCAAGCGGTCATGCCACCAGCGAGCATTTCCCCGGACTCAAGCCGCAGCGTTACGGGCCGGACGGCAGTCCCTGCTACGATATTGCCGAACTTGCCGGAATGCTCGGCATCTCCGAGGAAGAGGCCAGAGCTCTGTTATTGGAAAAAGAAAGAAAACACGGCATTCAGCACGGTTTTACGGAGGACGACACCACTACCCTGCAATAGCCGCCCTGTCTCAAGCCGAACCGAAAGAGTAGAAAGAAAACCGCCGTCCTACCAGCCTCCGCTGGCCGGAGGCCCGCTTTTATAGGACACCATCTCAAAGATCCGTTTATGTGGATCGATCTGGATATGGTAGTAGCGATCCTGGGGCATATAGATATAGGGAATCTCCTCTTCCTGGCGGGAAAGAAAGCTGGAGAGGATCATCCGATTGACTGCTCGATGACCGACGATCATGATATTCTCGTCGTGGTTATTGAGGAAAAACACCTTTTTCAACCCCCGATGCACCCGCTCTTCCATGGTCGTGTATCCCTCCCCCTCAGGGTACACATAGCGGTACTTATTCGGCCCCCGCGCCTTGGCCACCTGCGGCATCTTCTGGCGGATCTCCTCATAGGTCATGCCTTCGCATATCCCAGCATGGATTTCGTTGAATTCCGGCAGGGCAATGATCGAGCAGGGGTCTTGCCGCTCGGCGATCGGGGTGGCGGTCTGCAGGGTCCGTTTGTAATTGCTGGTGAAGATGATAGGTATACGGATAGTTGCGAAATGCTCGGCTAGTGCGTTGGCCTGATCGCGGCCCTTATCGGTGAGATCGGAATCGCCGCCGATACGGTCCTCACGGTTGTAATGCGTTTCCCCATGGCGGACGAGAAAAAGGTTACGCACCACCCGGGTGGTAATGATGTCGCGGATCCGGTCATAGTAGGGCAGGACATCGGTAATCTTCTCCTGGAGGATGCAACTTTCGAAGGAATCCACCAGGATACGGTTGGGCTCGGTGTCGAGCGGCTCGTAGATCGACTCGTAGTAAGCAATCCGTTTGAGAAAACTTTCCAAGGCCTTTTCCGCAGGCAGATGCTGGAATTCCTTCAGCCTCGCCTTACGTTCCAAGTTCGCCTCCAGCGCCTCCTCATCGGCATTGAGGCACTCGATATAGCAGAGCGGTAAAGCGGGGAAGGCCGCGGCAACGCTTTGCCGACGTTCTCTTGTGACGTTGCTTGCATCGAGAATGGCCACCTCCCCGCCTTCAAGGAAAAAGGCTTGGGCCAGTTCGATATTCATCCGCGAGATCTGTTCCCGTATCTCTTTGC
>Ga0074197_1001834_pt1 | contig 16420 bp, 14 predicted proteins | sample EPASupsiteSAE305_FD_64526 | JGI IMG/M metagenome (GOLD analysis project Ga0074197, IMG submission 64526) | Bioremediated contaminated groundwater microbial communities from EPA Superfund site, New Mexico - SAE3-05 reassembly with SPADES | ecosystem: Environmental > Aquatic > Deep subsurface >...
ATTCTTGGCCATAATCTTCGTTCAAATTAATTAGTTTAATTCAAACCTGATTATGGCACAAAAATTGTTAACTATGACATTTTAACTTTGCCCGCCCTATGACATTATCACTTGGGCGGGACAGGATTGCCGCTTATCAACCCGCGATCAGGCGGAAGAGAAAATCAATAATCGGAATGATTAATGGAAAGCCGAAGAGAACAAAAATTAAAACCAGAAACATGCCGTAACGCTCCAGACCGATTAAAGCCCTTTCCGCGCCAGCCGGAAGAAAAGGCATGATGATTTTTGAACCGTCCAGCGGAGGAATGGGAAGCGAGTTGAAAACCGCTAAGAGAAGGTTAATATAGACAACAATCTGGATTAACTGTATCGCGGAAAAGCTGAGCGATAAAATGCCGGCGTTAACCATTCGTAAAATCAAACCGAAAAGCGCGGCTAAGAACAGGTTGGAAAGCGGTCCGGCCAAAGCGACTTTGGCGGAGCCGTATTTCCGGTCGCGCAAATTATACGGATTAAAAGGTACGGGTTTGGCGTAGCCGAAAATAAAAGCGCCTCCGGTTGAGAAAAAAATCAAAGCCGGCATTAATACCGAGCCCCATAAATCAATATGGGCGAGCGGATTCAGGGTGAGCCTGCCTGATAATTTCGCCGTATCGTCGCCGAGCTGGTTAGCGGTCCAGCCGTGCATGTATTCGTGGATTATAGCGGACAGAAGAAGCGCTACCAGCTGAAAAATCATTAAATTAGTATCCATAAGAAAATATTATCACAGCTTGCCATTTTAATCAAAAACTGTTAAGCTCCTATTAAGTTTAAGTTAAGTCCAAAAAGTCTGAAAGTAAAAAGTCTGGAGTATTAAAATTAAAACCTGACTTTTTGACTTCGGGACAATATTTGACTAATAGACTAATATTATGGCAAGAACATGCGACATCTGCGGACGCGGAACGCCCCGGGACGCCAGCCGATCCCACTCCAACATCCGGACTTTAAAAAGGCAGTACATTAATTTGCAGGCACGAAGAGTTGACGGGAAAAACCAGAAAGTCTGCACTAACTGCATAAAAACCATTAAAAAAAACGCCGCCAAAACTCCGAACAAACCTAAATCCGTGAAGAAAAAGACAGCCTCTAAATAAGAGCGCTGTTTTTTATTAATCTCTGGCAAATTTCCTAAATTCGTTTAAAAAAGATGCGAGCATTGAAAAATTTTGGCGATAATCATGAGCGTAGAAGCCGTGTAAAATTTCACTGTTTGAGGAGTCCCGCCATCAGGCGGAGCGACGAGTTTGAAATTTTACTAGGCTTCATAGCGAATGATCCAAAATTTTTTCTGCTCGCGATTTTTGCGCCGCTTTTTCTAAAAAAGTGGCAGAAATCATTCATATCTTCCTCAGCTCCCTTCGGAGTTCCCGGTAATCGGGAATTGTTTTTTTTACGAGATCCCAAAAACGCGGCGAATGGTTCATTTCTTTTAAGTGGCAAAGTTCGTGGACGACTAAATAATCGGCGAGGCGGGCGGATAAATCGCAAATCTTGTAATTGAAATTCAGGTTGCCTTTACGCGAACAGCTTCCCCATCTTTTTTTCTGGATCTTGACAGCCACCCGGCCGAAGGTAAAACCGTAGAAATTGTTAAAATGCCTGATTCTCGTTTTTACGAGACTCAAAACCCCGTCTTTTTTCCTTAAATATTCTTCTTTTGAAGAACTTTCCAAGATTCCCGGGACATCATGCTCTATACGGTCAAGCGCTTTTTCAATCCATGAAGTTTTTCTTTTAATAAAGGATTCAATCTGTTCCAGTTTTCCGCCCCGCGGTATTACTCCGACGATCTTCCTGTCCCGCCGGACAAAGATGTAAAAACGCCTGGCGGTCGGGCTTTTTCTTATTACGCAAGGCACTTCCCTGCCCGAAAAGCTATAAACTTTAGTGAGGGTTTTTTGGGATTTCATGAAAAATATAGCCCACAAATATACAAATCACCTCACAAACACGCGCGTACTTCCGGATTTGTGAATAGATTTGTTGATTTGTGAAAATGTCAATTTTTTAAGCAGCCAATGCTTGTATCCATTCTAATCCCCCAATATTAAGATGGCAAGCTGAAGAATAATTAATCCCGCATTTTAACTAAAAGCCAAAGCTCTTTACCTTTTTCCCGCCTGAATCTTGTTAACGCGAATCCGCCTTTTAATTTACGACCCTTTAAGTTCACGGCCAGATGCCCTTTCTCTAAGGACGTTTCCATTGACGCGAGAAGCAAATTCGCGTAACTCCCCTTGTCCCAGATTTCCACGGTTCCGGCGCCGTATTCCCCCTCAGGAATCACCCCTTTAAAATTCATATATTCAAGCGGATGATCTTCAACCCGGACGGCCAGCCGTTTTACGCCCGGGTCTTCGGACGGCTCTTTTGGCACGGCCCAGGACGCGAGCGCGCCGCCGATCTCCAGCCGGAAATCATAATGCAGATGCGAAGCGTCGTGTTTTTGGATGACAAACCGGTTTTTCCCGGCCTCACTTTTCTTCGCAATCTCCTTTGGCTTTTCAACAGCTTTTTTACCAACGACAACTTTTCCGCCCCTTGGTTCGGGCGTTTTTTTAAAGTCGCGTTTTTTATGATATTCATTTAAACCGGTCGGCATAAATAGAATTGAATGCTTATACTCTAAACAGTAAATATAAAACATAAACAACACTTTCCCGAACGACGTATTTAAAAAGCGCCCGCCAGTTATTATTTACCGGCCCATTTTTTACCGGAGAACCATAAGAGTTTATTCCAAGATCTTCCGTCATTTTTTTTAACCTCATCACATGAAACCCGTCACTGACTAAAATAACCGACTTAAAGTTATGCTCTTTTAATATTTTATCCGCTTCATTCAAGCTTTGCCATGAAGTTCTTCCCTTTTCTTCCATAAAAATTTTAAAACCGTCTATCCCTTTTTTAACCAAATATTTTTTTCCCGCCGCGGCCTCGGAAATCTCCTCTCCTTTTCCTGTCCCGCCGGTTAAAATTATACTGTCGGCATAACCATCCCTGTAAAGTCCGTAAGCGTGATCCAGCCGGGACTTAAATACCGGACTCGGCTCGCCGTTCCATTGACTGGCGCCTAAAACTAAGATGGAATCGGCTTTTTTCCGATTATCAATATCGGAATAGTAATAAATTTTAGCCAAAAACGAAATCCAGGACAAAAAAATTATCAGCCCCAAAATCAATACGGCCTTTTTCCATGCTTTTATTATTTTCATAAACCCAATAGTCCCTTGACCTTAAGATAATTATTCTTAACGCCATTTCCAAAATTATTGGACTCGGGATCGGCATTGGGCTTAACTGGTTTTTCAACGTTTTCAATATTATACAAAGTGCCTAAAATTTCCGGCTTATCATTAATTCCATAACCGGCAACATCCCATCTTTCCAGGGAAAATTTTATCTTCGCCGCTACATATCTTATGTTCGTCAGCGGATCCTTCAGCCGTTCAACCCGGACAGCATTTGAATCGGCCAGAGGATCGGATTCTTTATCCAAAGGATTCAAAGCCGGGTAAATTTTTTCTAAAGATTCCGCGGTCTGAACTCTTACCTGGCCTATCCCGATTGAAGTATTAACGCGAAGCAATCCGCCTATATAGTCAGTCAAGGCGTCTACGAAATTCACATTGGTTGATTGTTCCTGATATATTACCGCCCCCACCATAATCGGATCAACACTAAATTCCTTCGCCGCGTCTTTTATAATTGAAGAATAAGTTTTAATCAGATTTTTCGCTCTTGATTCGGGTGAAGTTTCAATGTGCTTAAAACCTAAATTTATCTTATGAAGTATTGGTGTTCTGTCGGCCCATAATTCAATGTAATGAACTCCGGAATCCAGCCCGGCATTAATGCTCAGATTCATTCGTCTTTGCTCGCCTTTCCGCTCTTTGAAAAACCATTTTAAAATTCCGCCGGCCAGCACCCAAAATTTAAATTTCCCGCCGACAGCGTTCTTCTTTATACTGCCATCAATTATGATCTTAACATCATCAGAGTCCCATAATCTTTTTTCAATTGTTGTATCGACTGAAATATAACTTAAAGGCAGATCTATCAGCACAAAAGTCAGCCAGGGAGAATTATTGCGGTCTTCGGCTTTTTCATTGAGTATTAATTCAACATCTTGGTTTGCCGATGATGATAATTCCTGTACCCGGATTTCTTCTATCAACGCGCTATTTCTTGGGATTACTGTTAAATTATGTTTTCCGCCATTTAGCGGGGTCAGTAAAACAACAGTCTTCTTTCCTCCTTTTTGAGCCGATCCGTTAAAAGCCGCGGGAACATTAAAAAGCTGAATATTTTTCCTCGGAAGAATTTCCCTGAATTCAAGTCCGTTAAGCCGTAATCGCAAATCTTCGTCGGTTTTCAAACCAGCATTATTTTTTGATTTGCATCTGGCGGAAATATAGACCGCTGTTAAGCCCGCTTTTTTAATTTCAAAGCCAAAATTAAAATTTTTAGCAATAATTTTGTTTAATTTCATAATATTAGCTTTGAAGCTATGTGTTCATTATATACGCATTATAGCTTATTTTAAAGCAAAAATAAAATTTCATTTTAGCGCTTTTTATAATATTTTTCTGATCCGTCTGATGGAATAATAAAAAATAATAATTTGTAATGGCTAATTTAAAATTGATCAAATAACCGGCAATTTTATTAAAAACGTCGTTCCCCGGTTTTCCTCCGTCCATTCTATTTCAATACTCGCGCCCTTATGCATTGTAACTATCTTTTTTACGATATAGAGTCCGAGTCCGGTTCCGTCGGCGTAAGCGTTTACGGCGTTTTTCGCCCGGACGAATTTATCAAAGAGTTTTGGCTCGTCATCTTTCGGTATGCCGATGCCGGTATCGCTCACTCTTATAAAAATCATTCTTTCTTTTTCCTCGGCCTTAATAAACACCCCTCCTTTGACCGTGTATTTAATAGAGTTGTCAATAAGGTTGCCAATAGCCTCGCTCATGTATTTTTCATCAATCATAATCGGCGAAAGTTTCCCGGCGACCGTGAGCTTAAAACTTAAGCCTTTTTTATCAGCGAGGATTCTCTTGTCTTCAATTATTTTTTCTAAAATAGCCTTAATGTCAGCTTTTTCAAACTTCAGATTAAATTTCTCGCTTTCTGTTTCCGAAGCCCTTAATATATCATTGATTATTTCACCAAGCTTAATGGATTTTTCAAAAGAGGCTTTCATAAATTTATCTATGTTTTCCTTTGACATACCGCCCTCTAAAATCATGGAAAGCATTCCCTTAATTACTGAAACCGGAGTGCGAAGCTGATGCGAGGCGGTATCCAAAAACTCCGACCGCATGGCCAGGAGTTTTTTCATGTAAGCGTTATTTTCTTCAAGGTCTTTAGTTTTTTTCTCCAGCGCTTCTTTTTTCGCGGTTATATCTTTTGTCTGCTCATCCACTTTCTCTTGAAGCGTTTCCGAAAAATCCTCTATCTTTTTATAGAGCCTCGCGTTTTCAACCGCGATACCGGCCTGCTTTGACAGGGTGTTTAAAAGTTCCAGATCTTCCGACGTATAGGCGTCGCCGGAAATCTTCGCGCCAAGGACGATTATGCCGATCAGCTTTTTACCGCTCATCAGGGGCAGGCAGAGCGACGCTTCAATTTTTTTCATATGGGCGTGCAGAGTCTCTATGCTTTTTTTATCTTTGAGTATTCTCGCGTCCCGGGAAAGAAGCGTAAGCTCGTCCCGCACCAGAGGCTTCTGGGTTTTTTCCAACTGCCGGGTCAAAAAATTATCCTGAACAAGCGATATGCCGTTTTGTCGGTTAAAGCCGATGACTTTGGCGATCTGGTAGCTTATCGGCCTGGTTTCGGCGTTAACAAGAAGAACTCCCGCCCGATCCAATTGCATGGTTTTTTTAATCGTGTCCACGATAAGGCTGATAACTTTATTTAAGTCAATATAATTATTCAGTTCATCAGTAAGTTTATTGATTGTTTCCTGATAGTTATAGAGCGATGCGAATAAATACTTGTTGGCGAATCTTTTCAGCCCGCTATCCAGTCGGTAAAAGCCGAAAACAAAAGCCGGGGCGACGACCAGTCCGGCCGCGTAAGCTCCCGAAGAAAAAATGCCGCCAAAAGCCCGGCTATAAAGCCAGATGGTAAAATAAAAAAAGCCGTAGGTAAACGCCCCGGCGCCAAAATAAATAAAAATCCGCCGCGCAACAATCCGGATGTCCATCAGCCGGTAGCGGATGATGGCGTAGGCGATAAAACCAACCATTATAAGCGACAGTATCTGTCCCGCCCAATTTAAAGTAAATATTCCAAAAGTAGGCAACGACATATTAGTAATCATTGACAGCCCCGAAGCTAAAAATGTTCCTAAAAATACATACATTATCTGCGCCCGGGTAATGCCGATACTAGCGCGCCACTTTTTTATGAGAATTATATAAGCCCAGATAAAAAATCCGGTTATCAGCGACTGATAAAAAATAAAATATAACTCCCCAAAAATTATTATTTTTTCACGACCCGACACGAATTCCACGCTCTTAATTATGGACTCGCTGAAAAGGCTTAATAGAATAAAAATTATTCCGGTCAAAATTATTCCGGTTCCGATTTTTTTACCAGCGTTCCCTGAGGGAAAAATATAACTGAAATATAAGAAGCTCATGACAATCAGGATTGGAGCAGTATAAAGAATCCTGCACCAAAATATAGATTCTTCTGCCGTAGAAGACAGCCGGTATAATATCATCCCAAAAGACCAATAAAAAACGCTTAACGCAATCGCCGCGTAAGCCTTATTAACTTTTTTATCCCGGCCTTTAAAATAAACCGATACTCCTAAAAGCAGGTTAATTAAAGCGGAAACTAAAATCGCGTAATTTTTAAAATCCATAATTGACTGAGTTTAGCTACTCTTCAATTATAGCAAACTGAGCTTTAAAATAAAAGAAAAAGAGGAGCCCGTGAATTGAAGCTCCTCTGTAATACGCTTAACCCGGTTAGCGATAAGGCAAAAGCATACTGCCCTCTCGCTAAACCGTTTAAGGAACGAATTTACGCGGCCTTTGGCCATGACCAAAGGCATGATGTCAAGTCGCGCTGACCAAAAACTTTAACAATCCAGGTGGGCGAAAAATCCGAGATCTATTGCCCTCTTCCTGAACTGATTAAAATTCAAGTCTGAACAGTCGCCGCGGGAGGCGCACACAATCGCCTCAACCGCGCAACCAGGGATCCAGTTGGCTCGATATCCCGGAAGCCGGGGCCGGAATTCAACCCCATTCAGACCGACAGCCACCTTAATAAACTCCACGCCATCCGGTTTTTTCGTAATACGAGGATGGGTATCATCTATCACGGTTGCACCGGCCTTGAGCCAGCCGGTGTAGGGATCAAAATCCGATCCCCGCGGTGTCAAAACGACCACCATATCAGCCTGCTCCAAGACGGCTCGGCTCTCCTCTGGAAGGAGGACGCCTTTTTTAGTCGGCCGAATGTCTATTCCGCGGACACGATGGTCATCTTGATAAAGGGCGTTGTAAAGTGCTCCTCCACAATGACCAACGCCGATCTGCGCCACTTGGAAAGTACCCACATCTTTTTTGCGAGCCCTTTCCACAGTTTCCATGACGCAGAAGACCGTGCCGTGAATACCCCGGACAAACTGTGAGCCGAACGGGACTTTCTGTTTCCGTTCAACCACACCCGGGAGCATCCCGGCCAAAGCGATGACTCGGCTCCCGACCAGCCAGTTTAGCCGCTCCAACCTACGGAGTACAAACCAACAGAGCGGTTTGCTGGCCGAAAATTCTTGGATGGTGTTGGGGACGACGAGAACAAGTCCTCTCACCCCCGCTCTTCCCTTGGTCACAATCCCGCCGATTGTTGGCTTACCTGAAAAAATCCAGGACTTCGCCAGCCAACGAGGACAGTATCCGTCCAAGTCGCAATCGCTACCAGGATAAACCAGAAAGAGGTAGTCAAAAAGCCGGAGTGGCCGCAAGATAACTAAAATAACCCAGATGGGCCATCTCAGTATCAAGCTGACCGTCAAAAAAACGGCTTTCCGAATTAACGTAGAAATTCCCTTGCCAACTTTGCCGGACACTTTTCTGCGTCCAGCCACCTTTGCCAATTCTTGCTTTTTCGTAGCTTCCACGATAAAAATACCTCCTATTTTTTCAGTGGAAAGGTTGACTGTTGTTTTCAATGTGCCAAACTTCCGAATATTTAAAAAAATAACGGTAAAATTACCGAAAAAATGTCAAAACACGACCCTTTACCCTAACAAAAAACGGCCTTTTTGTCAAGGTCTGGTGATATTTTAAAAAGATCGTGGCGTTAAGCCCAAAATAAATTCAAAGCCCGGGCGCCAATCCTTTTAACAGTATAGCATGAAAATGGTTAAGAAAAGGTTAAATTTAAATTTTCTTCAAAAAAACAGGTTAATATTTGTTACCATGTCTTAAATCATCGTGCCAGCTTCTTTTTCGCGAACAGTATTGCTTAAGCCAGGAGGAAGCCGGAGATAGATAAAATTGTCGCCCACAAAAACATTTTCCAGCTGTTTACAAACCCTTGAGATGCCATTTTATTTCTTCAATCTCTTAATTGTCACTTCTACCAGCCAGCCGATCAAACCGCCGGCGACAGTAAAGATAAAAAACCAGAGCAAATGCTTTTGGCCGCCAACTAAAACCATGGTAAAAGGAATAAAAATTAAGGCCAGCCAGGCCAGCCATTGCTTTCTGGAAACGAATATCATTATAAAAAGGGGCAGAAAAAAAAGATAGGCAAGTACAATTCCTCCTACAATTAATTCTTCATTTCTTCCATAGAAAAACCCATATCCAACTAAAGGCGGATTTAAAACTTTATCATAAAAAATTCTAAATGCAGGCAAGAAAATGAACGAACTTATTAATGCGGCAACAAACGAATAAACCGCGGTTAAAAACACTGGTTTTTTTTCTAACATACATTTACAAATTATCCCTTAAATAATTAACATTATCTTTAATTATATCATAAGCCTGCTGATTAATTAATCCTCTTTTTAGGTATTTGCCGAGCGACCGCTCAATCCGGTCATAAACAATGTTGAGTTTTTTGTCGTTTTCCTTGTCCAGCCGTTCCAGTTCTTCGTTAAACCTTTGAATCATTTTTGTTTTCAGTTTTTCCGGCAGAAACCTGTTTTTCTCGGTTTTTTCAATGGCTTTGAGGATTAATTTTTTCGCTTCGTCAGTTAGCTTTAATCGCCATTTAATTTCTTCAATCTCTCTAATCAATATCTTTGAGATTGTCCGGTCAGTAATCCATCTTAAATCATAGAGCCTTTTAATATCCGATATTGCGCTGTCTGGGGTGGCGATTATTCTAAATCTAACCGTTGAACTGCCGATATTTCCGGCTTTATCTTCGGCAGATACCGCAAGGACATGCTCGCCGGTTTTGTAGTAAAACAGGTCAACGGTTGTTGTTGCCAGTTTTACTCCGTCCAGTTTAATTGTCGTTGTCGCTATTCCGGAAAAATCGTCAGTGACAATAAATTCTATATTCATCTTTTTGCTGTGTAAATATTCGGCGTTTTCAGCGGGCGAACTAATCGCAATAACCGGCGGGATATTGTCTTTGGGTTCCAGTTCGCTGATCGGGTCTTCGGCCTGCTCGTCGTAATTCAGGTTAAATTCCTGAACTTGGCTAGCGGCTATATTTCCGCTGAATTCTTTGTCGCTTTCTTTTTCATCGTTAATCAGGCTGGCCGAGAGTTTGTACTGCCCGCCGTTATCAACTCCCTGAATTTCCACTCCATACTCCCCGTCCCCGGGATTGGGTATCAAAACAAATTCCGCCTCTTCGCTAAAACCGCTGTAAAACGCGTCGGGAATTTCATTTATTTCTTCTCCGGTTAAAAAATCCTTGCCAACTTTCTTTCCGTCCGGAGCGACTACGGCAAAATCAACCGGCGAATATACCCGAAAGAAAAGCCATTTTTTTATGGTTGAAGTGATCTTGCTGTTAAAATAGTTTTCCGGCACTTTTCCGGTTAAAGTCTTTATGACTTCTTTTTGCATGACGGTCGGTAAATTTCCATGATCCGATCCGTTAGTTTCTATTATTTCCACTCCGCTTAAACTATCAGCGCTGATTAAAGGAACCATGCTATCGCCGTTGCCTTTCTCTAAACCTTCCAAATTACTATCTAAATTTTCCGGATAGCCGTTTTGCCATTTGTTATCGCTTGGATCAGGATCAGCTATAGTCCGCAGATAATTAAGGGTGCTATTTTGGCCTAAGTCGCCAATAATGTTTGTTACGCTAACCCGCTGTTTTAACAAATCAACATTACTTTGGCTATTTAAATTTTCCAGAAAAATATTTTGCGGATAATTTAAGGGATACGGACGCGATTGCCAGGAATTATCCGGCTGTTTATCTTTTAAATAACTAAAAACCGGCAATAACTGCTCTACTGACAATACTTTTGCCCTGATATAGTCGGTTAAATTGAAATAACCATTAAGTGCGGCCTCTGTTTGAAATAAATACTTTTGAACAGCGCCGAAATAACCTTGAAAATATGCTCCGCCATATCTCAAATAACTTTCAGTAGCTCCCAGATGCGGCGTTCCTAAAAACACAAGCTGATCAACATCGTTTTGATAATCGCCGCCCTGAACGTATGATCGAGCCACAAGGCCGCCCATGGAATGGGCCACCAGATCAACCTTGCTCGCGCCGGTAAGGCTTTTAACCTGCTCTATTTTTTCTTTGAGCAAGCCGGCGGTAATATTGTTGTCAGCCCGCCAATTATATGGAAAAGTAAATAAATTCGGTTCTGATTCCAGTAAAGAATCTTCTTTATATCCGGCCACGATAAAAGCTTCCATTAAATTATCATAAGTATGAAAAATCGGATCAATCTGCCATCTGCCCGAAACATTCCAGCTCCCCATTATCCCCGGCACGAGGATTACCGGGTCAAGGGCGGATTTTTTTCGGGGCTGGCCGGACGCGTAGTGTTGAGCTATCTCATCCGAACTCAAAGCCCCCTGAAAAACCGCCAGTTCGTCTATTGAATAGGGATAATTATCACCGCGGATGTGAATTTGATTGAAAGCCGGATTCGCGAGCGGGAGGCTTTCTTCGGAATGGATATTTTGGCCGTCTATGTAAAAATCATAGCGGTAATCATGAGAATTAAAAACCAGAGCAAAATAATGCCAGTTATCATCCGCTAGTTCTGGGCGGGCGCCAAAATACTTATTGCCGTAAGGCGTATAGACGGTTAAGGCGGATGGGGACGGCCGGATGCCGAAATTTCCAACCGAACCAGAGAGATATATTGATCCCCGGCCTTCGTTCGGGTGGCTTGAATTTTTAAACCATAATTCAAGGCTTAAGTCCCTGGCGTTTATGGGTTCGTTAAAATTCGCGTCAATCCTCTGGTCGGCCGGCCAAGATTGCAAAAGTCCGCTTCCCCATTTTCCTTCGCTAAATGCGGCGTTTTGGGGCAAATCAGCGTTTCCGGCGGCATCATGAATTGCGCTCCCTTCTCCTTCGTCAAACTGCCAAAGATGAATCATTTCTTTTTCCGCGGCAGGAATAATCGGAGCGGCCGGAGGCGTTTCCCGGTTTAAGACGTAAGTTTCATTTATTTCCGCTCCGCTCAGAGTCCGGCGCCAGACAGCCACTTCGTCAACCAGGGTGTAATTGTTGTTAGTCCCTATTTCAAGGCGGGAAAATTGGGAGAAATCGTAATCTTCAAGGCTTGAACTAATAGCTTCCGATCCGTCAAGGTAAATTCTCCATCGCCCTTCGGACGAATTGACTGAGAAAACCGCCTGATGCCAATCGTTATCAGCCGTCCAGACCGGCGGAAGGCGGAGAAAAGAACCGGTAAGGTTTTCCGCGTCAGTGTAATATTGGTCAATTGACAGCTTAGCCGCTTTGCCATCCGCGCCAACCAGCCGGAAAGAAAGGCGGGAATTTTCATAGGGAAAGCGGAACCACGCGCTCACAGTAAGATCGCCGGCCAAAAGCGGATCATTGAAATTAACATTGAGCGGAGCGTAAGACCACAATAATTCCATAGAGCAGTTCCATTTTCCTACGCTCCAGACGCTCTCTCCTAAATTCAGATTTTCGCTTCCCAAAAACGGGGCAGTAGAAGCGCCTGAACATTCATTAAAATGCCAGAGATTGTCCGGCGCGGAATCGGCTAAAACCGGCCGCGCGCCAAAAACTCCCCCAAAAACAAAAAACCCCGCTATCGCGAGGGTCAGTAAAATTTGTCCGGACAGGGTGAGTCTTATTTTAAACGCGCGTTGCATGACGCGGGGCATGTTCCTAAAACGCTTTGAAAAATTGTTTTCCATACCTCCTTAGGGTTATGAATTAAACTAATTTTATTTGAACCAAAAATGTCAAACGCTTACCGGACTTATTCCGGTTTTTTCTTCTAGAACCCCAATCCTTTCCTCAAACCGGTCATGGGCGATTTGGTTGATATCATGAGATTCCTGGTGATCTTTAAAATTTTTAGTTATCCCGTCAAGCGTGGTTATTATAGTATTTACATTTTTATCAATCCTTTTAACGCTCTCCTTGAGATCGTGGATATCTTGTTTGTTACATAGCGCCAGAACAGATACTTTATCAACCCTTTCTTCAATTTTTTTAACATCATCCTTACTGGCAAATTTTTTTTCCATTCTTTCTTCAAGTTGCCTTAAATCATTTTTGGTAGCAAATTCTTCTTTAAATTCCTCTTTCAATTCATCCTTTAATTCTTCTTTAAATTGCTTTAAATCATCTTTTTTTACAAGCTTGTTAAATTCTTCAGACGTTAAAGTCATATTATTGATTATATTATTTTCATGCTCAAAAACATTATAGCATTCTGTTTTTCACCGGTCAATTTTCTCTTTCGCCATCCCCTACTCCCTCTCCTTCATCGCTATTTCACGGGTAATTTTTGTTATGTTTCTTTCTATTTTTTCCTGGCGCAGGCGAAGCCGGAAGACCGCGTAAAAAAGAAGAACTACGGCAACGTAAAAAAGCACGTCTATCCCGAGAGCGGAAAACCCGAGGCCGGCGACCAGGCGGTCTATTTGCTTAATAAATATTATCGCCAGAGCGGCGAGCGACCAAAAACCGAGCCAGAACAAAAACCCCGCCCGGCTTATCTCTTCCTTTTTCCTCTGCCAAAAAAGCCGCGCGATAAAAAAAAGAATGACGGCAATCGCTAAAATTTGCTGGATCATATTTTCATCCGATGAATTTTGAATATATCAAATCCTTTAAAATCCTTATTCCGCCGGACATGTTCTGGCCGAACTCGCGGTAAACTACGGTTATTGGCGCTTCTTTTATTTTCAGGCCAGAGCGAAAAGCTTTGCCGATTATTTCCGAACAGTGAGCCATGCCGTCGCTTGTTATCCGGATTTCCCGGGCGGCTTTGGCGTTCATCGCCCGGAAGCCGCACTGGGGATCGCTTAAATCCGCCCCAAACAATATTCGGTTCATAAGCCTGGCCAAAGGCATTATAACCAGTTTTTTAAAAGCCGGCATGTTGGATTCCCGGCCTAAAAACCGCGAACCAAAAACTATGTCCGCCCGGCCGGATTTAATTAATTCAGTAAGTTCTTTTATTTCCCCGGCTAAAAACTGGCCGTCAGCGTCAAAATGGACGATTAATTCCGCGCCTTTTTTTAGCGCGTATCGGTTTCCGGTCTCCAGGGCGGCGCCCTGGCCGCGGTTAATCGCGTGCCTAAGCGCGACAACCCCCTGAGCCTTTGCCAGCTCAAAAGTCTTGTCAGCCGAACCATCATCAACAATTATTACCCTGTCCGCGAACGGCTTAACTGATTTTATTACTTCCACGATTGTCTTTGCTTCATTAAAAGCGGGAATAACGCAAAATAACTTCATAGTCTATTACTTACGCGATTTTGCAGTAGAAATCGCATACATTCACTCGCGATTCACTCTCAAAAGACCTTTGCTCGCCCGTAAATCATCAATGGTTTTTTCAATACCCTTATCAAGCGTAACAACCGGCAACCAGCCGAATTCCTGCCGGACGCGCGAGGTGTCGGGCAGGCAGGCCGGAGTTAGGTATTCAATTGAGCCATCATAAGTTATCTTAGAACTTGAATCAAGCGCTTTGATTATTTTTTCGGCTACTTCGCGGAATTTAACCTCAATCTCCGAGCCGAGATTAACCGGCGCGCGGACTTCGGATTCGGCGATCTTAATCGCCCCGTCAACCAGGTCGGAAACATAGCAAAACGAGGAAGAAAAATTTTCGCCCCCGTGAATGACGAGGTCTTTATTATCCAGCGCGTTAAAGATGAAATCAGGAATCATGTGTCCGTCGTTTAATTTCATTCTCGGGCCGTAAGTCCGGAACGCCCGGATGATCTTAGCGTCAAGGTTATAGATCTCCCGGTAATTGGCGACCAGCGTCTCGGCGAACCGCTTCCCTTCTTCGTAAGAACTGCGGGGCGAAACCGCGTCCACCCGGCCGAAATCGTCCTCGTTAATTTTTTCCCCGGCTCCCCGGCTCTGGCCGTAAACGACTGAGGAAGAAAAATGGATGAATTTGGCGCTGTGCCGAACCGCGAGGTCAAGAAGGTTTTTTGTTCCGTATGAATTAGCGAGCAGGGTGGCCATCTTGTTTTCGGAAAAATTTTTCGGCGAAGCCGGACAGGCAAGGTTGTAAATTTCCTGCACTCCCTGAAATTTAATTTTAAATTTTTCCAGCTCCGGCAGGCTAAGGAGGTCAAGCGGTTCGCTTATATCGTAGCGGACGAATTCAAAATCCGGATTAGCGAGAAGATGGTCAATATTCCTTTCGTCGCCGGTTAAAAAATTATCCAGGCAGATGACTTTGGCGTTTTTAATGAGCTCGTCGCAAAGATGGGAACCGATAAAACCGGCGCCGCCGGCGACGAGGATGTTTTTTTTGTCAAATATCGCGCGATGAGACATAAGATTAAATTTTCAATTTTCAATTTACAATTTTCAATTGCTTCCGGTTATGGCTCTACGCGTTGAAAATTGAATATTCATTAAAAATTGAATATTGATAGTTAAAAAGTGGCTAAATATTTTATTTCCCGATTCTAACATATCCCGCGTTCACTCCTTTGTTAAAATCGGCCGCCAGCGCGAAATAGGAGCCGATCAGGTTGCCGGACGAATCAAAAGAACGGACATGGGGCGCGCCGCCCGGTCCGGCGGCGGCGATTATTTCGCCCCGGCCGTCAGCGTCAATATCGCCGGCGGAAACGCTTATTCCGCCGCGGAAATACTGGTTAAACGCGGTAAAATGGCTTAAAAGATTAGCTTTATCATCAAAAACTTTTATTTCCGGAATAAGCCCCGGGCCGGGCGCGGTTATAATTTGACCGCCGATTTTGCGCGACAGGCTATATACATTGCCGGACGCTACTCTTACCCCGCCGCGGAAGCCGCTATCATAAGCGAAGAACTGGCTTTTGACTTTTCCGTCAGCGGAAAAAACCCGGACATGCGGCCCGCCGCCGGGTCCGGCGCCAACGATTATCTCGTCAATTCCGTCAGCGTTTATATCGCCGGCCGCTACGTTCACTCCTCCCCTGAACCGGCTGTCATAAGCGAAGAACTGGCCTTTGACTTTTCCGTCAGCGGAAAAAACCCGGACATGCGGCCCGCCGCCCGGTCCGGCGCCAACGATTATCTCGTCAATTCCGTCAGCGTCAATGTCGCCGCCGGCGACGCTCGCGCCTCCGCGAAAAAGCGGATCAAAAGCCGGAAATTCCGCTCCGGCTTTTCCGTCTTTGTCGGAAATCCTTAAATTAGCCGGAGCGCCGGAAAACGGAACGCTCGCGATCCCGCCATTAAAAGGGCTTACTTTGGCAAGGGTTTTTTGCAAAGCATTAAAAACATTCAACCGTCCCCGGCCAAGCTGGCCTAAATATGCCGGATTGACCCGGCTGATATTATCAGTATTATCAAGCAGCAGCGCGATTATCTCGCCTCTTGCCAGGCCATAATCCGCTTCAAGGAGCAAAGCGAGAGCGCCGGCCGCCTGCGGCGCGGCGACTGAGGTGCCTGACCAATAGCCGTCGTAATATTTATTAAAACTTTTATCGCCGATTGTTTTTTCCGGAGCGTAAGCCACGGCGCTAAAAACGCTTTCGCCCGGCGCGGAAATGTCCAGGCACTTAGAACCAAAGCTGGAAAATTTTGATTTCTGATCTATCGCGTCAACCGCCGCCCCCCCGATCCCCCAATTTTCACCGGCCGGTCCGTCATGGCAGACCGGATACATGGGAGTCTCATCAAGAAAATATCCCTGCCCGTCGTCTGATTCGTTCCCGGCCGCCGCGACAAC
>Ga0074197_1001835_pt1 | contig 16406 bp, 21 predicted proteins | sample EPASupsiteSAE305_FD_64526 | JGI IMG/M metagenome (GOLD analysis project Ga0074197, IMG submission 64526) | Bioremediated contaminated groundwater microbial communities from EPA Superfund site, New Mexico - SAE3-05 reassembly with SPADES | ecosystem: Environmental > Aquatic > Deep subsurface >...
GAAACGATTTCTTTTTACCTCCCGATTCAACCGAAGCCGTGTAAGTACGATCCTGTTCGGGTAGAAAAACAAAACTCCCCATCCCCAGATGCTCGCTTTGAAACTGGAGCAACTCCTTCCCCGTATCATCCCGCACAATGCCCCGGGCATCCTTTCCGAATCCGTCGTTACCCAATACTTTAAAAGCAACTTTATTTTCCATCCCCTTGAGAAGAACGCCTCCTTCGGGAAAGAACGTAACCTGAAAATCTGAATCTGCTGAGAGATTCTGGGTCTTTGAAGCCGAGCTTCCGACAGCAATATCCCGGTGATAAAAATACTCTTCCCCCGCATTTCGCATCCAGTTAGTGTACGCCCTTAAATGATAATTTGCAGGTGGAAGGGAATCCGGAAGTTCAATTTGTCCGGCAAACTCATTTTTATCCGATTGTAATACGATACGCCGAACCGTATGTTTCTTTTGATCCGTAAGCTCCACGTATATAATCCGGCTACCTTCGATATCCTTTTTCAGATGCATATTTGTTAAGTAAGCCCTGAGGTATATAATCTCTCCTTCTGCATAGTAAGGCTTATCAAGATGAAGATAGATTTTTTCCACAGGATAAGAGCCGGCATACTCATTAAACGAATGAATAAGATTATTCACTTCCTGCGTATAACAAAACTTAAAGCAAAACACTAAAAATAGGCAAATCAATAGTTTTTTCATGGCTAAAACAAAATTACGGGTTATGATACACAACTAGTACCGGAAATTCTTTTCTTGTCCGGTTGTTCATTACACGACAAAAGCGCTGACAAGACAAACAAAGCTGCGACTATATATTTTAGTTTCATAATGGTTATATTTAGAAAAATCTTTCCATTAAAATCTGCATATATTACAAATCTTCGAACAACTTACGCTATTCTGTATACAATAATTTGAATTACTCCTATTTTGTCTTATTCAACTTCACTGTATAAAGAAATATATTATCCTCAGAGTTTGAATTTAAACAACCAATACTGTCAGGGATCTTCTTACAATCATCTTTATTTACATAAAGTAAAGCTCCAATCTCATTATCGCTATTTGTTCCTATAGGCCATATATTTTTAAATAATTTAATGTCATCGTAAATTCCACCAAATGTATTATCCTCTTTTACATATGAATATCCTTTTAGCATATGCGTCTTATCTTTTATGATATCATAGAGTATATATCTCACAGTACTTCCATAATTACAGCGTGCAAACAAATAGTTATTTGTTTCCATTACATGAGAAATTCTGTAATACATATAGGGCATAATTGTTTCTCCTGTCTGGAAGTAGTATGGAGCTTTATATTTTCCCAGATTAAAATAATACTTTGGATACAGAAGCTTATAATCGTTTGATATCTGGTATACTGTATCCACACTTGTTTCAAAAAAGTTAACTTTATTACCTAATTGATATATTACAATATCACCAAAAGGTCTCCAAGTATATGCATTCGGAGGGTAAGATTGACTATGTTCAATTCTACTGGTAACTTTTTTTTCTTTATAATCCATAAATTCAAGTCTTGGAGCAGACTTGTCTTCACTATTATAATAATAGCTGACATAATGCGTATCAGTAAATCCTGTCATGAAGAACGGCCTTTTAATCGAATCAACAATCATTTTATTAATCAAATCATACTTATACAACCAACCACCCCGTTTAGCGAGAAAACTAGAAAAATATAGTGTCTTTTCATCATTACTTATACTGCTGATAGATGGTAAGATGTTAATCATATCTGCATTTATAGAAGAAACTAATGCTCCTGTTTTTCTTTCAAATACCAATATTGGATTCCCCTCTTTGATTCCATCAAAGAGAATAACAAATGTATCCGTTAGTCCTAAATACACATTATGTTCTAATAATTCTTGCTGACTGCTTATGTTAAAATAATCTTTGGGAACTTGCAACATAAAACAAGAAACACTATCAGATATATCACTTAAATTTAATAACGTATCAGGCGTGTCAATTACCCGGATAGTCTTCATTTTCGGAATACTATCATTTATAAGCGTTTTTTGACAACCCAACAAATAAAAAAGAAAAAGAAAAAAGATTATATAATTCTTCATAATAAGGATCTAGTCTCCGTTTTAAATTTACATTACTCCTATTTTGTCTTATTCAACTTCACTGTATAAAGAAATATATTATCCTCTGAGTTTGAATTTAAACAACTAATACTGTCAGAGATCTTCTTACAATCATCTTTGTCAATATAGAGCAAACACCCTATCTCCTTTCCATTATTTATACCGGTAGGCCATATGTTTTTAAACAATTTAATATCATCATATATTCCCCCATATGTTTTGTCAGCATTATTATATGAAAATCCTTTTAACATACGTGTATTGTCATTTGTAATATCATAGAAAATATATCTTACAGTATCTAGATAACTACATCTTGCAAACAAATAGTTATTAGTTTCCATTACATGAGAAACTTTATAGTACATATCTGGCATCATTATTTCTCCCGTTTGAAAATAGTAAGGAGCGCTATACTTACCTAAATTAAAATAGTATTTCGGATACAGATGCTTAGAATCATTCGAGATTTGGTACACTGTATCAACACTAATTTCAAAAAAGTTAGCTTTATTTTCCAATTGGTATATTACAATATCACCAAAAAATCTCAACGTAAACGGATTTGGAGGATAAGACTGACTATGCTTTATACGACTTGTAACTTTTTTTGCTTTGTAATCAAAAAATTCTAATCTTGGTACAGACTTATCTTTCTTATTTTGATAATAGTAGACATAGTGTGTATTTGTAAATCCTACTGAATTAAACGGTCTTTTTATAGAATTGATAATCAACTTACTAAATAAATCATACTCACATAACATACAACTTCTTAACTCTGGATTAAATGTGAAAAAATAGAGTGTTTTTCCATCGTTACTTATGCTGTTGATAGATGGCAAGAAGTTAATCATATCCGCATTTACAGAAGAAACTAATGCTCCTGTTTTTCTATCAAAAACCAATATTGGATTCCCTTGTTTGGCTCCATCAAAAAGAATAACAAATGTATCCGTTAGGCCTAAATACACATTATGTTTTAATAATTCTTGCTGACTACTTATGCTAAAATAATCTTTGGGAACCTGCAACATAAGATAAGAAACACTGTCAGAGATATCACTTAGATTCAACAACGTATCAGGAGTGTCAATAACCTGAATAGTCTTCATTTTCGGAATACTATCATTTATAAGCGTTTTTTGACAACTCAACAAATAAAAAAGAAAAGGAAAAAAGATTATATAATTCTTCATAATCAAATAGTTGGACTTATTGAATAAAATTTAACACTATCAGTGCTCAATTGATTACTCCATTCATTAAAGCCGAACAAAACCCTATCTTCCGTAATAATAACCTCTGTATCTAACAGATCAGACGGGAGCTCAATTTCTTTATAATCTAAAAAGTCGCCCGAAATTCTCGACAACGCATAACTTCTATTCAGATACTTACCTCTCTCATTTATCTCACCAACATTTAATCTCCAAAAAACATCACGGTATGCATCATAGTAAAGAGGATAATAATATCCGAAGAACATACTAGCCCTAGACTTATCTATTCCAAATTTATCAATAGGTTTATTAAACGATTTGCTCAATTTCGTTTTAAAATCTATCACATTAAGAGCTTTTGTGATACGATCATAAACAAATATTTTGCTTGAAGCCGGGTAATTATATACAATCTTATTCTTTACTGGCTGCGCATTCAAAACATTTAATTCATACATATCCCCTTCCGCTTTAATAAAATCAGGGAACGGTATTTTTATTAATGAAGTAACCTTCCATGAATCAGCAGAAACAATAGCAACATACAATGGCAAAGAATTATCAGGATTACTAAATGGATACAAGGTGACGGCGAATTCTCCTTTAATAGGGTCCATTAGTAAAAATCTATACCCCATCCACATGATTGGCATTACTTTATTGAACGTATAATCTTTAACAAGTGAGTCAAGTAATTCGCTCTTTGAAGTTTTAAAAAGAACCTTTCCATTTAAATCTATTTTATAATAGTAATAAGAATCATCAACAATAATAGAACCATCATAATAGGCTATACCAACAATCATAAGTCCAACTGAATTGGGCCCATCCTTACTTAAGAGTATTTGTTTAAAAGGTTTTTTTTCACTCAGATTAATCATATCAATTGAGTGAAGCTTCTTATTATATCCGAAAAATATACTTTTTCCCTCTATCTCGGCTGAAGTAGATCTACATATCCCTGACGAGTATGCTTGCAAAAACAAGTTGTCGGTTTCTTGAGGAGAACTAACATTTACACAATAGATTTCATCCTTTATTGTATTTGAAGTGCTTCGACTTTCATCCTTGTTATTACAACATAGAAGGAATGTCAATAATAAAATAAATACTGTAGTATTTTTCATAAAATATTTAATCTAAAATTATTATTATAACGGGTTCTCTCTTTTTCATAATTATTCTTTTTCAATAGGCCGTTCATTAACTCCTGGAATCTCCATTCGTTTTTATTAAGAGAGCAAGCAAATCAAATATTTATTCATTTTAAATGGTATTTTACAATTACGGGATTATCAGTTATTTCAGCACCTATTTTCTCAGAGAAATGTTTAATTTCTTCGATTTGGAATGAGGCAAATAAACTATTCGAATAATCAGAGTATTTTATTTTTTTACCGTTCCGGATAGAAAACTCTGGAATTCCAGAATAAACAAGGTTAACATGATCGTATTTTATGCCACTATTTTTATCGTACAAAAACATGAATGATACACTTTTTACTCCTTCAAATTCATTGAGCATATAATGAAGAAATAGGAAATCTGATGTTTCATAGCAATCCGTTACCTGTAGACGGCTTCCCGCTATCTTTAGCTTAGGGTTAAAGTCCTCGCCCAATTCGGTTTCTGCAAATGAATATTTTAACTTTCCTAAATCCAATAAGTATTTCGGAACTAATTTATTGTCTTGAACCCTATAGATTGTATCATTAAAGTAATGATACAATCCAGTTTCATCATTTACGCTATACATGAAAGTATTTCCCAAAAAGCCTTCTTTCCCCATTGTTCGCTCCGAAATAGAAATTGTGTCGGAATGTTGATCTCCTTTATAAAGAAGCAAATCCGGAAATACAGAGTTGGAAATTGAGTATAAATATAAGTTACTCCCTTTGCCGTATATTGCATTATATGCATACCCTTCAGGTAAAGATTGGGCACTTAACAGCTGACCGTCAAAATTATAGGTCATTATTTTTCTTCCGAAGTAATCGAGGATAATCACTTGTTCTTGCTGATTATTTACTTGCATATCCCAGGCAGATATATATTCTTCCGGTCCTTGTCCAACCGTACCAATCATCTTAACAAACCTGCCGTTACTTGTAAATTGATATAATTTTCCATCGGATACAATCCATAAAAACCCCTTACTTTCCTGGATATCAGTTATTTCTTTAATCAGACATTGGTCATTTGTCTCCAACGGAATTGGAACAACACTATCACTTATTTTTTCTAACGGATACTCAAATTTCAGGTCAATATCCGATGTGCTATTAAGGACTATCCGGGTAAGCTTTTCATCCCTATTAGTAAAAATACAACTAGTAAAAAGAATCAGGAGTAAACTAAGTAATTTTTTCATAATATATTAGTGTTAAGAAATTATTATATGGCACGTGCTATTACAACGATAGGATTATCATCCTCTTTAATCGTTGCTAAAAGTGGTTGAATCTTATTATCAGTTTTTCTCTCTTTATCGCGATATTCAATTAATTCCGAGGGATCAATTATGAACATCACTTCACCTTTGCTTGTAATATATCGAGGTAACATTGGTGGCAAGTTACTTTTATAATAACCAGAATTTTCTTTTCCATTATCACAGATATAAGTCTGCTTATTATTTTTATCAAAGTAACCAGTATAATAAATACGTTGACTATAATAATCTGGAAGAATATAATAATTAAATAGCACATAAGAGTCTGTTTCATGAACAAAGTCGATAAAGAATTTGTCTTTATTAAAATTCTTTTCTTCTCTATTCAAATAAGAAGGCTCTTTGTTTCCCAAATTAAAAATAATATGTGGAAACATCCCTTTTTCACTAACAGAATAGACCGGACTGTTATAACCTGACTCTTTAAAATAAGTTACGTTCTTGTAATTGTAAAAAATCCCATAATCAAAAGGTCTCTCATTATTTACATCTTTGTAATGTTTATCATTCGAGTATGATTTTAAAACTACACCATCTTTGTTGTAAATGACCAGTTTGACAGGATCATTTCCTGTCATATTATTTACAAAGCTAGCGTATTTATCTTTGCCCAAGCGCCATGGAGAATAGATTGTAAGGTTCTTTTTTTTGTTCTTGTACGTAGGTTTCTTAATAATAGTCGCTACTTCATTGGTATTTATATTGAATCCTTTCCATTTACTCCAATCATCTGCAAAAAGAATATTATTAACTTCATCAAAACCATAATAATTAATCATTCTAAAAGTATACTCTTTGGGCCCAGAACCAAACCTGCTAACTTCTCTTATAAATTTACCCGATTTTCTATCAAACAAATAAGCTCCAACAAAAAAGTTCATGGCTATAATATACTTTTCCGATAAATAATAGGATGCACTCTTAATTTTTATCAAGGCTTTAGGTGATAATTCCAAAGGGACATACTCTATTCGATCGTAAAGCTTATTTATTTCAACTTTTACATGTTTAGCTTTCGTTAAATCAATATTGACTACGTGTTGCCCCACAAGAGAAAACATCATAAATGTAAAAGCTATAAGTAACCACCATCGGAGTTTCATGCCAATCCATCGATTTATATTATTATACAATAGGACCACCCAAAACTAACATATTAATCCTATACAATAATCATAAAGTTGTTCACATTTTGTTCACATCTAACTCTTTTCACAAGAATTAACTACATCAGAAATATCTGGGCTAAAAAACGAGATTAAATAATTTAACTAACCAAACCAAATATCATTCTATTTATAAATGTTGGATAGTCCACTCTTCTTTAAGTTTTGCATAAATTAAATCATCGACCCATTCTCCACGCAAATAGTAACTTTCCTTGAAATGAGCTTCCTTTCTGAACCCAATCCGCTCAATTAATCGAATAGAAGCTGTGTTTCTCGGATCGACAGATGCAATAATTCTGCGTTTTTTCATAGTTGTAAAAAGGTAATCAACCATTCCTTTCATTGCCTCCGTTGCATAACCTTTATTTTGGAAAGCTTTGTTTAATGTACAACCAATTTCGGCTTGCATATTGTCATGATTTGTAAAGCTGATACCCATATCACCAATTAATCGGTTTTCTTCAACAGTCATAATGACAAACTGAAAGCATAAATTCGCTACATCAATAGTGTTAGGCATATTGATTATATAACCACGAACTTCATCAATTGAATTTGGAATCCATCCTTGATATCTGTTTTCTATACAATCAGAACGATAAGAAAAAATAGCCTCTGCATCTTCCGATCGAGCAAGTCGGATGATTAATCTTTCTGTTTTAATAGTGTGTGTCATTTTACTACGTCTAATGCTTTATAATAAGCAAAAATTTGGCATACATTGGTCAAAAAATACTTCATTCCTCTGGCAATTGTCCTAATCGTTTCAATATAAGATGTCGGAGGCGTTCCTGATGTTCGTCGCCCCACTGACCTAAGACAGAAATTATCGGGATCAAAGTTTCTCCAAATTCAGTCAGGCTGTATTCTACCTTTGGGGGAACCACCGGATAAATTTTTTTAGTAATTAACTCGTGTTCTTCCAACTCGTTTAGCTGTAGATTCAGAACTCTTCTGGAAGCACCTGGAATTTTACGTTGTAATTCACTTGGGCGTTTATATCCCTCATGAATAAACCACAATAAGCGGATTTTCCATTTGCCGTAAAGGACTTCACCAATCAGATCAAGTCCGCATTTTAAATTTAAAGGTAGCTTTCTTTCGTACATAGATACAAATATATCCATATATTCCATATTGTGCAATAAGGGAAAAATTTATCCCTATCCGAATCGTTTTACCGTACTTGCAGATGTTTGACATATAACCTAATTTTGCATTAAAAGACTGAGATATGGGACAAAAATTTAGTTTTGAAAGCGAACTGGCTGGCAAAATAGCGTTAGTTACAGGTGGTACAAAAGGTACAGGAAAAGCAATTGCAGAACGGTTATTAAAAGCAGGTGCAACCGTTGTCATTGCAGCCAGGAATGCACCTGAAGAGATGGAGAAATTCCTATCGGACGACCTGCACAACCCGAAGACATTGCGGAATTTGTAGGCTTTTTAGTTTCACCCAGAGCAGGATACCTTACTGGAACAGAATATGTAATTGACGGAGGAACTATTCCTACTATATAATAACTTTAAAAACAAAAACAATGGATTTAAAATTACCGAAAGTCGTTTCAGACTTACTTACAGCACAGAAGAATTATGACAGTGATGCCTATTCCAACTGTTTCTCAGAAACAGCACTTGTCATTGACGAAGAAAAGGAGTACCAGGGTAAAATGGCAATAAAGAATTGGATTGAAGATGCTAATCAACAATTCAAAATAACAATGGAGCCAATTAAATATGCTGAAATTGATTCAACGGCTATTCTTACGGCTGTTATTTCAGGAGATTTTGAAGGTAGTCCGGTTGCATTGGATTATCATTTGCAAACAAAGGACAATATAATAACTCGTTTAGAAATTACGCTAAGCAAAGCTGAATAAATGATAGGGCTGCTTATAAGAAACATTAAACATGTTTGTACTATAAAATATCCGGAAAGTTGTTGTAAAATTATATTTACTCTTCAATTTTCCGGATTATTCTACAAGGGTTACCTGCTGCAACACAATTATCGGGAATTGACTTAGTAACATAATGATGTAAGAGGAGGTAAAGTTTATTTGAATACCGGTGACGTTTGGATATATGAACAAACGGTTAACGAAAGACGTTATTCTCTAAATAAGCTTAGAAATCAAAACTTAGTACGTGTTGATATTTATCAAGGCAATCAAATGGAAATATTAATTCAAGAAAAGATTATGATTTATGGATGTGTATTCGAACATGGAAAATTGCCTCCGGGAAATAAAATTTTTAGATAACTTATTTAAACAATATAAATATGAAGATTGAATTACTTGGATCTCTATCCGTAAAGTTTTATAAATCATCTAAATTATCTAAACTATCAGATATTGATGAATTATCAAAAAAAATTGATTTGTTCATGACTACTCGAAGTTATGATGATTTAGTAGAAATGATATCAGTAGAAATTATTTGTGCAGAACCTGAAATGGATTCTTTTTATCCAATTCTTCGTCCAAAGTATGTCTCTGAAAAGTATAAAATAATTCACAGTGTTCTTGATATTCATCTTTATAAAATACTAATGTTTAATTTAAAAGTTGATTTTGAATCGTTTTATTATTCTGATAAACAAGAAGGATTGCGTATTATTGCACAAGCAATTATTGAAACTTTAGAAACATTAAAGTATCCGGTCAAACTAAAAAAATTTGATAAGCTAGGCTTTTACAACGATATGAAAACCTTTTTCATAGAAGAAGGACTAATTACTGTAAATGGTTAATTTATATAGCAGCAGAATATAGTTGACCGTCTTGTGTTTTTTGGATCTGGTTGAGAAAGGATTCTCAGTTCGATGATAAATAGGTATTGATTTAATCGGATTGGGAATCCTTGTTTTTTCTAGGATTAAAGAATTGTATATATCTTTACGGTCAATAACCGTTAGTAATAATTCTTTTCGTGTATTTTTAAACAATATAATATAGAAATTGATAATGAAAACTTTAATTAACCATCAGCTTTTTATTTTCACTTTATTTTCTCTCTGTTTTATCTTCTCAGCAAAAATCTATGCTCAGGATCAAGATAGGGACTTGCGTATTGCCAATGGGTTCTGGAGTTATAAGTATTATTTAGGAGACAAGGCTGTTTCGTCATCTGAGTTTAAACAAGAGCTGCAACTCCATGAAGAGGCTTCAAAAATGTACAAATCCGGAAGTGCCCTGAATATTACTGGTACTGTGATTGGTAGTATAGGAGCCTTTGTAGTTGGATATGATTTAGGGAGTCGCCTTGGTGACGGCTCCAAGGGTAATAATGTTTTGTTAACCTCTGGTGGTATTGGTTTGGCAGGAGGTATAATCTTGTATTATATTGGAGAAGGAAAAATTAAGAAAGCAATTAATCTTTATAATAATAGTAAACAAACTTCGTCTCTTACTCTAGATACCCAAGGGCTGGGCGTTCGTTTATGCTGGGCCTTCTAATCTGTATTATAAGGTAAAGTGTATCGGTAAAAGATAATTCAAAAGCAATAAAATGATTTTTTTTGAATACCTATTTTGTCGCTTGTATTGGTGGAATACTGAAATAATAAAGGAAAAAAATACTCCTGTGTTTTACTCCATTGTAGGACTTGCTGTTTTTCATGGATTTAGTGTTATACCTATATTTGGATTTTTATATGTTTTAATTTATAATTCTTATTGCATTGATAAAACTTTTTTGGGAATGAGTCCTTTTTTAATTATTGTAATAGTCGCTTTAATAATAAATTTCCTATACTTTGGAAAGAAGCAAAGTGTACTGTATAAACAATTTAAAAAGATTCCCAAACAGAAAAAAAAGAGAAAAGATATTCTGTGTATTATTTATATTGCGAGTATCATCGTTGTAAATATATTATCTATGCTCTATTTTCGGTCTAAAAATTTGGGATAATTACACTTGTATTTATTCAATAGATTTTTAGTATTGATTTGTGGAATTAAGGAAAGGTGTATTTTCCATTTTATACTCCTCAGTTTCAAATAAAGAAGGGATTCTCAGTTCGATGATAAATTTATGTTTATAAATCGGATTGGGAATCCTTGATTTTTTTGGAAACCAAACGGAAATTTTAATTCAAGAGAAGATTATGATTTACGGATATACGATGAAATATGGAACATTACCTCCTGGAAATAAAATTTTCAATTAATAATAATTATATATATGAATATACTATTAACTTTTGTACTATCGGTTGAATTTGATAAAACTACTAAAAGACAAGATATTGTGGAATTAGGAGAGAAAATGAAAACTTTCATGAAATTCAAAAATTATTCTGATCTTGTAGAGGAGGTTGCAATTGAGATTTTATGTGTTAGTCAAGGTTTTGATCAATTTTTTCCAGAAACAAGACCCCAATATATTATGAATAAAAATGGAGTTATACATCATGTCCTAAAATACCAGATAAATAAGAGTCTAATGTTTAATTTTAAAATAAATTATGAGTCATTTTATAATTCTGAAAAAGAAGAGGGTTTACGTATTATTGCACAAGCAATTCTTGAAACTTTAGAAACATTAAAGTATCCTGTCAAACTTAAAGAATTTGATAAACTAGGCTTTTACAACGATATGAAAACCTTTTTCATAGAAGAAGGACTAATAACTGTACATGCAAATGAATAGTCTTTCCATTTTAACGTTTTTTATCTCAGGATCAGGCAATAACGTAATTTATTTATTATTTTTGTAGGAAATACTACCGTATGCTTTTTCTGAAAAATAGAAGTAAGTTTCACATTGTCTTTTTCAAAAGCAGAATAAAATCATCTTCTGGAATCGGAATTCTGTTTGGTCTAATTGCCCAAATGGCTATCGATCCGGAATATCAGACCCCGGTTATTCAAATGATAAATAAACTCTTGTTGTTTATCCCAATAGGCATGTTATTTAAAATCCTGATCGAAGAAATCGACAACAAGGATCGATATTACTTTTACTATAACCAAGGGATCACGAAGATCGAGTTATGGATAACATCCTTTATTTTTTCATTCTCCTATTATTTTATTTTCAATTTAATCTTTACAATATGCAGACACAGCTTGAGGTTGATAGTGTAATGAAGATGTATGGAGAAACAACCATTCTGGCAGATGTATATCTTTCGTGCTTTCCGGGAGATATTATCGGATTATTCGGTCGAAATGGAACAGGAAAATCTACACTGCTTAAAATAATATTCGGATCGTTGAAAGGAGATCGAAGTTGTATACGAATAAACGGAACAATTCAAAAACATGGGGCCTACCGCTCGAGCCTACTTGCTTTTCTGCCTCAAGATGGCTATCTACTACCTGAATTGTCGTTGGCTAAATGTGTAGAATTACTTTTACCCAAAGAACATAGAAAAGATTTCTTTGCTGATAAACACCTTTTTAAAATCAGAAGATCCAAAGTTTCTGAAATGTCTGGCGGCGAACAAAGATATGCCGAGATTAAACTTATTTTATGGGGTAAAGCTCCATTTATTTTATTGGATGAACCGTTTCAAGGCCTCTCCCCCATTGTTTCCGAATCCGTCAGAGAGCATATTAAAATCGCTTCCCAAACCAAAGGAATTATCTTAACTGATCATAATTTCCGCGAAGTGCATAAATGTGTAAACCGCATTATGCTGCTAAACGATTGTTATTTGAAAGAAGTACGGGAACCGAGTGATTTAATTCCCTTTGGATATTACGAAAACGACTGATTATAAACATGTTTGAAGTCTTATACAAACGTAAGCCTCTGGTAAAGTACATATCATATACTACAAGTTCCGCCAACTTTAACAAAGTTGGCGGAACTTGTTTAAAGTTTGTTCAAGTCGTTACGAGTTTGCCATATTTAAATTCTTCTCCCAGTATTTTGGGAGTAATTCACAGATATTCTTTTTTGATTCTTTATATATCGGTAGTTTTCTCAAGACATCTATCATCCATTCTCGAGGATCTACATTTACAGCCTTACAACTGCTGATAAGCGAGTAAATTATGGCAGCAGGTACCGCTGCATCATCATTACCACAGAAGAGATAATTTTTCCTGCCGATGGCTAAAGGACGTATCGCATTCTCAATAAGATTATTATCGATATTAATTCTGCCGTCATTCACATAACGGGCCAGACGTGGCAATAACGTATAAGAGTATTGTATGGCCTTACCGATTCGGCTTGTACGAAGGACTTTCATCCATGTATCACTCAGCCATTTTTCAAATTCACAGATGACGGGATAAGCTTCTTTTCTGCGTTTCTCTCTTCTCTCTTCAGGGGTAAGTTTCTGCTCGTCAGCCAGACTTTCAATGCGGTATAGTTTCTTGATATAGACTATTGCCTGGGTGGCTTTTTCATCATCCTCATCAAGAGCTTCTACAAACTTACGACGTGCATGCGCCCAACATCCGTAAAGCGTAAACCCTTCTTTCCCTTCGAAACTATCGTAAACGTTATATCCGTCTGTCTGAATATTGCCATGATAGCCCAGCAGTAACTTCTGAGCTGTGGATTTGCTCCTTGATCCGAAGTCATAGCTGAAGCATACAGATCCATGTAACGCGTCTCTCACACACCACATATAACCCTTTACAGCACGATGTTTTTCATTGTCTATTACGGGGATTGTACTTTCGTCAACCTGTATATAATCACTTGACAGTATTTCTGCCTTTAGTTTGTCGTACAACGGCTTTAGTCTTTCGCAAGTAGCGGCGAACCATCCGTTAATGGTAGAATCATTAAGTATGACGCCATTTTCTTTATACTTCTGTATCACCCTGTAGAAAGGCAGGTGATACATGAACTTATCCATGATGATATCGGTAAGAACTGATGCTCCGGCAATGCATTTATCTATTGCCACAGGCGGTATTTCTGCTATTTCAAATGCTCTTCTTTCCGGATGTTGGATCTGGATGTTGGATTTGAGAACGTATTTATGACGTATGATCCGTCTGATATATACCATTGCAGGAATCCTCTCAAGCGAGTCTGTAACTTCAGGTGCCAATTCCGTATATTCCTCTTCGTTTATTTCTTTGGGATAGATATGTTCCTCCTTAACTGGAAGCTTGGAAGTATCAAGGGGCTTGCGTGAAGGTTTCTCATTATGGCGGCTTACTGTTTTTTCAATATTTTCTTGCTCCAGGGCCACCTCGGCCTCAAGTCTTGCTTTCTCATCGGCACTCATCTGTTCAGGGAAGAGGTTAAGCTGGAGATTATCCGGATTCAGAGGCAGATGTTTTTCGCTCATGCTGCCGAATATCTTTTTACGAAGCCATGCGAGCTGGTTCTCCAAACTGGCTACCAGACCCTTAAGTCGTTCATTCTCTTCTCGTAATATTTTTGCTTCCGATTCTGTCATTTCCCTGTTTTATTTACAGGGTAAATGTAATGAATATCAATTGTTTATACAAATTACTGGCTAATTATTTGCTGTTATAATTACAGATTTCTCAGATGTTCCAGTCGGGTTTGCCTACTATCGGGGTTCTCCATGATTCCTTCCACCAGAAGAACCAGGTCACGCCATTGCATCGGGTATGACGCATTATTCACTGATGAACAATCTGGTAATACGAAGGTACCTCTGTCCAGCATCTTGCAGTATATCACCATTCCTCCTGGTTCCCAATGAAGCAGTTTGATACGGTTACGGCTCTTATTAATAAAGATGAACACTTCCCCGTTATGAGGATTTGAACCCATCCTGTTCGTAACAAGGCCACTTAATGTGTGGAAGCTTTTTCGCATATCCGTAGGCTCGCTATAGAGTAGGTAGCGGTTACTGTCACCCAGACTAAACATGACCTACAGCACATAAGATTATACTTCTGAGCTGAGAGCTGTCAAGCTCACCTTGTATTCTGATCATTACACCGCCTGCAGTCTGTAGTTCGATATTCAGATTGCAATTGGCTTCACTTTCAGAGGCTGATGCTTTCTTAGCCTTTCGTGTAAGAGTCGGACACGCTATAAAAGTACCTTTATCTCCAAGTTCAAGCAGTTCATTGGGTGAACACGCATCTTTAGCCTTCTCGTACCTGCCTTTTGCCTCATAAAATCGCCATTGGGCAATTCCAAGTTCTTCAAGACGGGATTTAAAACTTACTTTTTGCTCCGTACAATGAAGCACAATGGAGGCTACTTCTTCTTTTGTCATCATAATCTTATTGTTTTTGGCAAAGATAACAGCCTAACAATAATCAAAAAAGATGGAGTTCACCGAAGGCTTACTATTGTTTGGATCTTGCTGCATCTATATCTACGTAATAACGAGAGTAAAGATACATTTTCCCTATGATATATGCAAGAGAAAATAGGGTTAAACCCTTTTATTTATCAGCCTTTCCAACGTTTTTTTTCTTTGTATTTTTTAGGATCTAGCCCCTGTACCATAAGCATCAGATTTTGCCAGGTAAAGGGATGAGTCTGCAGGTTTTCATCGAAGCAGGGGAGCGTAAAACTACCCTCCTCCAGTTTGAGATAATAGATGACCAGACCTCCATTTTCCATATGCAATGCTTTCAAACTCGTACAATGCCGATTGATAAAAATATATACATCTCCGCTGCGTACGTTCTGTTTCATGTGATCGTGTACCAATCCGCTTAAGGTGTAAAACCCTTTTCGTATATCCGTGGTAGACGGATAGAGATAGTACCGCATCGAGTCGTTAAGGTTAAACATGGCTATCGGATTAACAGGATCAATGACTCAAGCTGCTTGATTCATGTTCCCGATGGCATGCGGACTATAACACCATTGGGATATACGATCTCAATCAAATTGTCTGTGGGCAGGTGGCTCCCTGATATTGATTTATTCCCATACAGGCTGTTGTTTAACTGTGCTGGAGAACTATTGAACACAATGGGGACAAACCCTAAAGGTTGTTCTGATTTCCGTTGCAGATCTTTACATTTCTTTTGCCAATAATAGAACCTATTCTCTGATATAGATTCGTTAAGACAAAAATCTTTCACTCGAAGACCACTCAACTTGTAGCGATCATAAACATGCTCAAATTCTTTCAGATTCCACATAGACATTTTTGTGGACAAAGATAAAGGGCATAAATATCAATAAGGAACGCTGTTCGCCGAATGGTTACTTTGATTCGTATTTCTTTATTTCGTATGAATATAATTTGTCGGAAGAAATGTCTCCACGGTGTTCTATTTGAATTCTTTCACCTTCCTTTGCCTATAGATAAATAATAACTGTATATACAAACTGATACAAGACTCCTTTCTTTTGTTGAAAGGAGTCTCCTCTAGTCACTTTGGAAAATTTTGTTTGACTTGTCATAATTCAAATCTTTAGTTTAACGTTTTTTTCAAACCTAACGACAAACGCTATGGATATTTGGCGGTTTGCGGGAGCGTTCGCTGTCGTGAAACGACAA
>Ga0074197_1001842_pt1 | contig 16352 bp, 17 predicted proteins | sample EPASupsiteSAE305_FD_64526 | JGI IMG/M metagenome (GOLD analysis project Ga0074197, IMG submission 64526) | Bioremediated contaminated groundwater microbial communities from EPA Superfund site, New Mexico - SAE3-05 reassembly with SPADES | ecosystem: Environmental > Aquatic > Deep subsurface >...
TATATGAGAGTAGATAAATTTTTAAATTCCGTAAATATTACAAAAAGACGCTCCGTATCTCAAGATATGATAGAGAGCGGTGTAGTGCTGGTAAACGGCGTAGTCGCAAAGGCTAGCAAAAATGTCGAGGTCGGATCTATCATTACCATAAACTATCTTGAGTCGGTAAAAAAGTATAAAATTCTAAAAATCCCGACAGCAAAATCAACGCCTAAGAGTTTGCAAAATGAGTATATAGAGGAGATCTTATGAATTATGATGAAGCAAAAAGATCTTTTATAGCTCTTTTTAATCATGAGATGAGCGATGAGGAGATGAGAGAGTTTCTCCTCGGCATAAAGCTTGATGAGGATACGAATGTCGAGACTATAGCCGCAGCTGCCGAAGTTATGCGTTCTTATGCCATACCTCTGCCGATATCAGATGATCTTAGATCTAAAGTTATAGATATAGTCGGCACGGGAGGCGACAAAATAGGAAGTTTCAATATCTCATCTACCGTCTCCCTGCTTGTGGCGTCATGCGGAAGTATGGTTGCAAAGCATGGAAGCCGCTCCGTCACCTCAAAATCAGGCAGTGCCGATATGTTTGAGAAGCTGGGTGTTCGTCTTGATTTGAGTATAGAAAACAGTGCGAGGCTTTTAGAAGAGTGCGGATTTACTTTTATGTTTGCGCAAAATCATCATCCTGCCATGAAATTTATCATGCCCATCAGAAAAACCATACCCGACAAGACGATATTTAACATCTTAGGACCTCTTACAAATCCTGCCGGAACAAAGAAGTCGCTTCTTGGCGTTTTTAATAGATCTTTTGTTCCAAAAATAGCAGAGGCACTACGCATTAACGGTGCAACTTCTACGATAGTAGTCAGTTCGTCAGAGGGGATGGATGAGATAAGCATAAGCGATATTACCTACGCTTCACGGCTTGAGGGCGGAGCTGTACATGAGTTTATCATAGATCCGCAGGAGTACGGCATAAAAAAAGCTCCTCTAAGTGCTATTATAGGAGGCGACGGGGCGGAGAACGCACAGATTTTGCATAATGTTTTTGATGGCAGATCTAGCGATGCACAAAGAGATATCGTACTTATAAACGCGGCGGCGGCTTTAATAGTGGACGGTTTGGCACGTGATATGCAAGATGGGCTAGAGATGGCAAGAGAGGCTATTAAAAGCACAAAAGCAAAAGAGAAATTAAAACAGATTATCGAGATCTCAAATAAATTATGAAAAAGTATGTAGTCGCTTTGGATGAGATGGACGGTATGATAGAGGATATCGCTAAAGATTTTACACATGGAGTAGTTATTTTAAGAGGAGATCTCGCAGCCGGAAAGACAACTTTTGTAAAGAAAATGGCTAAGTTTTTAGGGGTTGACGAGGAGGTTACATCGCCTACGTTTTCGCTTCAGCACCGTTACGGCGATAGACTTTCTCATTACGATATCTACAATCATGGGCTGGAACATTTTATCTCTTTGGGAATGTTAGAAGAGCTTGAGAGGGATGGACTTCATTTTGTGGAGTGGGGTGATGATGAGTTGGCTAAGATCCTCAATTCTGCAGGGATGGACATCATGACGATAGATATAGAAAAAATTTCCGATGACAAAAGAGAGTACACGACATGCATATACTAAAAGCAGTAGATTTAAAGAAAAAGATAAAAGATTTAGAGATAGTAAAAGGTATGAGTCTTGAGGTAAGAAGCGGTGAAGTTGTAGGACTTTTAGGGCCAAACGGAGCAGGAAAAACCACTACTTTTTATATGATTTGCGGGCTTGTAGAGTCAAGCGGCGGAGAGGTCTTTTTTGATGATGAAAATCTCTCCGGCATGCCTCTTCATCAAAGAGCTTTAAAGGGTATCGGTTATCTTCCGCAGGAGGCTTCCATCTTTAAGGATCTTAGCGTTGAAGAAAATCTTCTCATTGCCGCAGAGGTAAAGATAAAAGATAAAGATGCGCAAGAGAAGAGGATCTTAGAACTGCTTGACATGTTCAACATAGAACCGATCCGCTATCGCAAGGGAGTGAGTCTCAGCGGTGGAGAGCGTCGCCGTGTCGAGATTGCCCGTGCTTTGGTAAATGAGCCGAAATTTTTGCTTCTCGACGAGCCTTTTGCGGGCGTAGATCCCATAGCTGTTATGGATATCCAGACGGTCATAAAACAGCTTGTATCTTATGGAATTGGTGTCTTGATAACAGATCACAATGTTCGTGAAACGCTGGATGTTTGCGACAGAGCCTATGTCATAAAATCAGGTTCTCTGCTAGCTAGCGGAACAAGTGCGGAAATAGGACAAAATGCCGATGTTCGCACGCACTATCTTGGCGAGGAGTTTAAGCTTTAGAGCTTAAGAGAAGATGGCGGCATTAAAACAGACACAAAATGTAGAGAACAAGCATAAACTCTCAAACACTCTGCGTAACTGGCTGCCGATCTTGCATTCTAGCTTAAGCGATCTCGGCGAGGCTATGTCGCCTTTTGTCGAGTCAAATCCGCTTATAGAGGTGACTTCAGGATTTGAAGAGAGTTTTGAGCAGAAGATTCCGAAAAAGATTATGAGCAACTCCGTTGCCAACACTAGAACAGAGCAGATAGAAGCTCTCACTGTTGCCAACCGCTCACTTTATGATGTTTTGGATGAACAGATAGACTCAACCCTTTTTCCTACTCCGAGATCTAAAGAGATAGCTTACTTCATCGTCGCAAATCTTGATGAAAACGGCTACTATGAGGGCAATAGCGAATATTTTTGTAAATTAAACTCCATAACGCTTGAAGAGTTTGAGAGAGTCAGAGCCAGATTTGCTTATGTTGAGCCGATAGGCGTCGGAGCAAAAAATCTCTCAGAGTCGTTTATATTTCAGCTTGACGACTCTGACGTCAGCGACGAGGCATATCCGCTGGCTATAAAGGTTATAAACGATATAGAAAATATTTATGCTTACTCTGATGAGAAAAATTTTGCGGAAGTCATGCGTGTTTTAGGAACGTTTAAAAACCCTCCGGCTATAGAGTACCAAGAAGAGTCTTCTCAAGTTATCCCCGATTTGATGATTTACTTTAATGATGACGAATCTATAGAGGTAAAGCTCAATGATGCCTACTATCCGAGCATAACTATCGATACAAACTACGGAGTAGAACATGAGTTTGTGTCGCAAAAAATCAAAGAGGCAAAAAGTTTAGTTGATGCTCTTGACATGAGAAAAGCGACACTTTACAAAGTCGGGTTGATGATAGTGGAGTACCAGTATCAGTTTTTTACCGGCGGAGCGATTATGCCGCTAACACTAAAGACTTTAGCGGATGAGTTTGGACACAATCCATCAACTATCTCAAGAGCGATTGCAAACAAATATATTGCCTGCAACAGAGGCATATTTGCCATGAAAGAGTTCTTCACAACCGCCATAGACGAAGATGTATCAAATGCTGCAATAAAAGAGTTCGTGATAAATTTAGTAAAAAACGAGAACAGAAAAAAACCGCTAAGCGACATGAAACTGCTGGAACTCATCCAAGAAAAGTTCAAAGTCCAAATGGTCAGAAGAACCATAGCAAAGTACAGAAAACAGCTAAATATAGCAGGTTCAAGCGAACGAAAAAAACTCTATCATCTGCATTGATAATTCAGAATCCAGTAACTGCAGTTTTATTTAAAGATTGTTAACTAGAAACAAAATTAAAGAGAGAGTTCTGTATAATCTTAGACATACATTTGCTTCACAGATGATAAGTCAAGGTGTAGATATAGTTTTGGTATCAAAAACTTTTGGGCATAGAGATGTCTCAATCATACTTTCAACATACACAAAGTTTATCAAAAAAGATGAAGCAACAAGGTTTCAGAAATTAGAGAAATTTGGCACAATTTTTGACACATCGGCTAACTCTTAGCTGTCAAAGTGCTTTAATATAAGGGTTTATAAGTTGAAGATAAGAGTTTATTACGAAGATACAGACGCAGGCGGAATAGTTTATCACTCAAATTATCTAAATTTTTGCGAGAGAGCTAGAAGTGAACTCTTTTTTAAAATGGGATTGTCTCCTGTTTTAGAGCATGGTCATTTTGTTGCAAAGAAAATCGAAGCTGATTATATTTCAAGTGCAAAACTCGGTGATGAGCTAGATGTAAAAACAGAGCTAATTGCAATGCATGCAGCTTCGTTTGAGCTTTTGCAAACCGTTTTTAGAGATGATAAAAAAATATTTGAGTTGAAAATTTTACTTGTTTATATAACTTTTGAGGGAAGACCTCAAAAGATAACGCAAGAGGTTCGAGATCTACTCTCTCTACTCTTCTTCGTTTGATTCAAAAGGGATAAACTTAGAAGCTGACGGTTTTACGAGAACGATAGGGTATATCATTTGGTTGTTTTGAAGCTCTATAACATACTCTCTGTTTTGACCGCTCATAATGTTAGAGAAGTAGTCTACTCCGACTGTCGTCGTATAGTTAATCCAGTCGTAAACTATATCATTGGATAAAAAAGAGTTTGTTTCAATTAGTTCATCGTTGTTGTGAGTAATGGAATTTGCGATTATCATATTTTTTCTATCACGGGACTGTGTCATCGAGAGTAATAGCGGATTATAGTTTGTCTGTGTCGACAAAATATTTGTCGGGTTTGTATCAAAGAGCGTGAGTTGGGACATAATCATTCCGCTCTTAATAATGGGCGTATTGATGAAAAATGAGCCTCCGTTGATTCTTCTGTTATCTTTCAATTTATCTTCTAGGTTTGTTATCCTCTGCGGGATTGAATATTTTATGACTGTTGGATTTTTACTTTGTGAAAAATTAGTTCTATATGCCTGTTCTTGGTAGGTGGAGAGCTGTTTTCCTATATCTGATTCATCGTGAAATATGACAAGCGGTGATGCCGACTTCTCAAGAAGCATATCGCTTTGGGCGCTATAGTCGATACCTCCATAGTAGAGAAATTTAGAATTACTATGGCTCTCCTTTTTGTTAATGGTAGGAAAAAATATGTTGATTTGAGGATCTATTTTTGAGACGGCTTCCTCACCGTCTTGGGTTAGCGGAGCAATAACGTATTTAAAACCGTCATCTTGAATCTTTTTAAGAGTGTTAGATATCTCTTTTTGTCCTTCATCTTCTATGTTGTAGCCCTTTAACTCAAAAGGGTAGCCTTTTGACATTAGATATGCAAATGAAGCATTTGTAGTAGAGGCCGCATATCTGGTTATTTTTTTGTAAGGAAGAAGCAGAGCGATACGGACTTTGCCCTGAGTAGAGATCTTCTTGCCGTTAAATATCGCCCAATACTCCTCTTTTGCTTTTTCAAGATTACTATCATCAAGTTTATGATCTGCATGTGCTAAGAAAGAGAATATAAACCCATCTTTAAGATACTTTTCCAAGCATTCTATGCTACAAGGATGCGGATCTAAGTTGAGTATAATATTTTTTGGGAGTGGAATATTTGAGATCAGATAACTCTTTGCAAGAAGAGAAATCGGCAACAATAGCGCTAAAAAATATAGTTTTTTCATATACAGCTCTTTATGGTTTTTAAGTCGTTGAATGTTACTTTTTTGTCATCAGGATTTCTCAGCAGATGATTTGGATGATAAATCGGAATCAATTTATAATCTTTAAAGTTTATAACATGTCCTCTTACACTTTGAAAATTTTGATCTTCAGACGTAACTTTAGCATAAGCATCTTTACCTAAAGTAACGATGACTTTTGGTTTTACAAACTCTATTTGTGAAAACAGGTAGTTCTTGCATGAGTCCCACTCCGAATTTGAGGGAGTGTTTGAGTTTAAAGGTTTGCACTTTATGGCATGCGTAAAATAGACATCTTCTGTCTTCAAATTTAGAACTTTTTCTATCATATCTTTTAACATTTCACCGCTTCTACCGCAGTAATAAGAGTTTGTGCTGTCTTCCGTGAGTGAAACGGCATAGTCGATTATCATAAGATCTGCGTTTGGATTTCCATAGCCGTTCATGCTTTGAGATCTTGATTTGCTAAGATCACACAGGTAACATGAGAGAACGTCTCTTTTTATCTCATCAAGATTATGAGGTTTTTCACGGAAACTTTTTTGGTTTATGGAAAACGAATCACAATACTCAAACCCCATAGCTCTCAAGCGATAGAAGTTTTGAAGAAGCAACAAATTTTGAAAAGAGTTCAATCGTAACCTTATTTTGAATCGAAATGTCTGTGCGAGTATATTTAAAGTGTGGTTGTTTTTGGCTTAAAGTTTTGCAGTAGATTTGCAATAAAACAAAGAAAATGGCACCTTTATAAATCTGTTTTCTTAGTTATTTTGCAGTGTTTTTGCATAAAAGTTGTACAAAAAAATTGGTTGTTTGGGCATAGTAGTTATAGACTGTCTTTTAGAAAAAAAATAGAAATTAAGATATAATTAAACCTATTAAAATTAAGGGCTTGATATGCAATCATTAACAATTAATATTAAAAATGAAACTCTTGTTGAAAAAGTAATTTGGCTCTTAGACCATTTTAAAAATGACGGTTTAGAGATAGTCTCAAAAGAAGATATAGAGGATTTGAAACTCTTAAGTGCCACAAGGAATGAAGAGAGCATATCTTTTGAAGAATATCTAAAAAATGCTAATTGAAATTAGAAAAAGTGCCGTTAAAGATTTAAAATCTATTAGCGAACCGTTTAAAACTAAACTCCACGACAAAATTTTAGAACTTAAAAACTTTCCGAATTTACCAAATATCAAAAAGCTTACTAGTTTTGAACCTGCTTATAGATTAAGAGTAGGTGACTACAGAATACTTTTTGATGTAGTTGATGAAGTGATTATTATCGGTAGAGTTTTGCATAGACAAAATAGCTATGAGTGAAATAATATTTGTACCTTCTCTTGCAATATTTTTTTGCAGTTTTGTATTATTTTTCTATTATTTGAGTAATTTAAGCATGTATAAAAAATATCCTAGTGAATTTGAACGTTTTTTAAACACATCATTACCTTTTTCTACATTTCCGACTTGGTCTGTAGGCTCAGATTTGGATCTTAAAGACTACGAATCAATTATATTTTCTAAGTCTCACGAAGAATATCTTTATGCAAATCAAAGTAATTTTATTGTTGAAAATAACAAAATAATATTATTGAAGATAATATTAAATAGCACAAATAATGGTATGGCTATTACATATCCAAGTAGTTACGATGTGACATTTCACGCAGCCCCTTTAAGAGAGAGTTTTACACATATCCCTACTCTAACAATAAAAAATAATTTACATATGTTAAGTTTATCTGGCGTACGTATTGGCAGATTGATAGTAGAGGGAAATATTACTGCTTTTATTTTAATAAGAAATTGTTGGATTCAATCAATTATTTAAAAATATTAAATGTGAGACTGCCCCTTGTTTAGATATAGCTCATTCCAATATTGGTTGTATTAATCTTAAAGAAGGTAAAGTAGTCAATTTGTCATTTAATAATTGCATAGTAGATAACATTCAAATACCATCAATATTAAAGGATGATAATCTGCCGATTCAAGGTTATACAAGTTTTGTAAATACATCTCTTGTTAAAGTAACTAATCACCGTTTAGGAGGAAATAGCAATAATTTAATAAATTTACGAAATTTATTAGAAAAAGCCTCAAACCAAAAAGCTTCAATGTATGTTTTAGGATACGAAAAAAGAATACAAAGAAGTGAATTAGATGGGATATCCAAAGTGATAGATTGGCTTTATGACTATATCTCTTTTTATAACAATTCTCCAGAAAGAACATTTATTTTTATAATATTTATGTTATTGATTATGTATTCTTTTTTACTTATTGGCAATATAAGCATATGCGTTAATAAAGAAGTAGTAAATATTACTTCTGACTGGGTTTTATATTTTAAAAATCCATTATTATTTATGATTCAAAGCACAATTTCTCCAATATCTACTATGGGCGGTAATGAGTATTTTAGCTTAGAAAATGTTGTATTTAGATTTACATATGGCATTCTCAGTCTGATAGTGTTACTCTTAATCGGTATATTTGCATTTAGTTTAAAACGAAAGTATCAAAATTGATAGATGATGTTAAATAATGGAATAGACCCATAGTAGCCGTATATTTAAAGTGTAGTTAAAATTTACTTTATATTTTTTAGGTAGAATGACGCAAAATAATTTGGGAGAGTTGTGTGAATATGAACAGCAATATATTGGAAGTCAATAATTTCATATTAACATCTTCAAGAGATATACCCTCTGCGATACAAAAACTGGAAAATTTAAAAAAAGAGAATATGTTAATACATGTAGTCTCTTTTATGCACAATACGGTTTTAGTCCAAACGTTAAAAAGTGAGCTTTTCAAGATATTTCCAAATATAAAAATAGTGTTACTCACGCATAACGATAAGCATAGCACATGTCTGACTCTCTACTCTTTAAACAAAAAGGCAGATCCAAAAAGCGTTCACGATGAGATTATAAAAGAGCTTTATCTGCAGGGCGCAAAAAAAGAATTTGTCATAAAAGAGTACAGAAATAAGCTCTTTAGCAGATATTTTACGGATCATCTGACAAATCTTCCAAATACTTATAGACTTAGAAATGATCTGGATGAGTATAAACATTTCGCTCTGGTCGTCTTTAACATAGATAATTTTCATACGATTAACAATTTCTACGGACACATCGTCGGGGATTACGTTATAGAAAAAGTAGGAAAGCATCTTCAAGATATTATTTCAAAACATAATATTTACAAGCTCGCAGCCGATGAATTTGCTCTTGTGATCCCACAAAATATTGGATTTTATGAGTTAAAAGAGTATTTAGAAGAGCTTTGCAAAAAAATTAAAAATATTGTCATAGAGTATCAAGGCATAAATATCTACATAGATTTTACGCTTGGCTCTGCTACAAACAGAGAAAATAAAAATATATTTTCAAATGTCTCTATGGCGCTAAAATACGCAAAAGATATGGGTGTGAAGTTTTGGATCTATGAAGATAGAATGAATTTTGAAAATCAGTATGAGAGAAATTTACAGCTCTCGGCGGTAGTTAGATATGCCGTAGAAAATTTTAAAATTTTTCCATATTTTCAGGCGATTGTAGACTCTAAAACATCAGAGATAAAAAAGTACGAGTGTCTGGCAAGATTGATGGATCAAAACGAGAAGATTCTCTCTCCGGCGCTTTTTATACCTGTCGCAAAAAAAATCAAAGTTTACAATATCATAACAAAAACGATAATCGACAAGGCGTTTGAAACGTTTGAAGAGAGTGAATTTGAGTTTAGCGTCAACCTCTCTATCGAGGATATTATGAGCAGCGAAATGTTTAACTTTATCATGCAGAAATTGAAACATTCAAAAGCGTCAAATAGAGTTATTTTTGAGTTGCTTGAGTCTGATGCTATAGAGGATTTTGTGAAAGTTGAGAGGTTCATTTCCGAGGTTAAGAGATACGGTGCCAAAATAGCTATAGACGATTTTGGTAGCGGGTACTCTAATTTTAAATATTTGACTAAAATGAGTGCGGATTATATAAAAATCGACGGCTCTTTAGTCCAAAATATAGATATTGATAAAAATGCACTTTTTGTTGTTGAGACAATTGTTGATTTTGCTCGTAAACTTGGGATTAAAACCATAGCCGAGTATGTTCACTCAAGCGTTATTCTCGATATCGTAAAAGATCTTGACATTGACTATTCACAAGGATTTTACATAGACGAGCCTTCTGTTTCTATTTCAAAAGGTGTTTAGTGAAACTTTATAGGTTAAATGTAGTATAAATCCGCTTTAATTATCAATAGAGTATTTTTTATAAAATGCACAAGGAAAGAGTAGTAATGAAAAAAATATCAGCGATTTTAACAGGCATAGCTACGGTAGTGCTTTTCTGGTACTTGGCGGGAGAAGTTTTTATTTTAAAAGATAATAAAAACTCATTTTCAAAACTTCAATGTGTGTCGTATGCACCGTTTTCTAAAGAACAATCACCATTCTCTTTTGCCGAGGGAATGGTCGTTTCAGAAGATTTGGTAAGAAACGATTTGGCACTTTTATCAAAATATACTACTTGTATCAGAACTTACTCGACACTTGGTTTGGAGATGATTCCTCGTATTGCAAGAGAGAATGGGCTTAAGATGTATATGGGTGCATGGGTAAGCAGCGATAAGATAATGACGCAAAAAGAGATAAATATGCTCATTAAGCTTGCAAGTGAAAATCAAGATATCGTCAAAGCTGTTATTGTAGGAAATGAGGTTTTGCTTCGCGGTGATGCTACTGAGACACTGCTGGCAGGCTACATAAAACAGGTAAAAGAGGCACTTCCAAATACTCAGGTTACATACGCTGATGTTTGGGAATTCTGGGTTAAACATCCGCATATCAAAGAGGTTACCGATTTTGTAACGGTGCATATTTTGCCTTATTGGGAAGATGATCCTACCAATATAAAGCAATCAATCGGTCACTTGGCAGATGTCAGAGGCGAGGTTGAAGCTATCTTAAAAGATAAAAATATCTTGATAGGCGAGACAGGTTGGCCATCAGAGGGCAGAATGAGAGAAGATGCACTGCCAAGCAAGATTAATCAGGCGATTTTTGTAAGAGAATTTGTAAAGCTGGCTGAGAAAGAGGGATGGAACTATAATATTATAGAAGCGTTTGATCAACCTTGGAAAAGAGTTAGTGAGGGAGCAGTAGGCGGTTTTTGGGGGCTTTTTGATAAAGACAGGGTAGATAAAAATGTCTTTAGCGGTGATATTTCAAACTTTCCTAACTATAAGCCTTTGGCACTTGGATCTATCGCTTTGATATTGTTATTTTCACTTTTATTGAAAAATAGAGATATAAACACTAAAGAGATATTTATTTTTAGTGGGGCAAACACTCTGTTCGCACTTTTGTTTATGCTTCAGATAGAACAGTATATTATTACCGTAAGAACGATGTGGGAACTTGCATGGGCATTTTTAGTTGTTTCTACGCACCTTCTGATATATTACTTTTTGCTCTCTTATATAGCGTATGGCAAAAAACCTCAAATAGTATCGTTTGAAAATATTTTTGCTAAAAAGATAAAGGGTCCGGATTCGTCTATTATGATTCTGTTTTATCTATCTTTTATTTTTGTTTTGATCTCAAATATCGCACTTGCGTTTGATGGCAGGTATAGAAATTTTGAGATATATATTTTTATTATCTCAGTCATCTCTTACTTGTGGCTATACAGAGGTCAATTTGAGAATATGGCTTTTGGAAGATTTGAAAAAGTATCTTTTGTTATACTTGCATTGACATCCGTTGTCATTTTCATAAATGAGACATATCTAAATGCTTTTTCAGATGTATGGATTGCCATTTCACTTGGATTCGCATATATTTTATTTAACGGTACTAAAAAGAGTTCATATAGCGAACTTAAATCTTTTATGCTTTATACGGCGCTTTTCTTGGCACTTTTTTCGTATGCAAAATATGGTTTTTTGGCAAATAGCAATTTTATAGCAGAGTGTGGCAGTTCCGTAAACTCTTCTCTTTGCAAAGCTAGAGAGTCCCTTGCCCTGTTTTTATATCTAGGAAAACTCGGAATTGCGGCAATTATTGTCGCAGCCGTTGCATTTTTCGTAAATTATAAGTCGCTCTCTTTGATCTCTTTGCTAATCAGTGTTGGAGCTATCGTTATGAATAATACGTTTCTTGGTGCAATAGCATTCGTTATATCCATGTATGCTGTTTTACTAAGTTCAAAAAGTAAAGCAAATATCTAGTTCATATAAATTTTTTTCTACTAAACGATTTTTTCACACGCAAAGTAATAAACTTCTTCAAAAGCTGAAGGAGTTTATATGCGTTCTCAATCATGTCCTATCTCTTCAAGTATCATTAACGATTCTGAGTTTAAAGTTGCGGGTTTTGCTTACGTCTTTTTGCTATTTGGTTATCTTTTTAGCGGGTATCTTTTTTTAGTAGGATATGTGTTAATTGATATTCTTATGCGATTGAGTCCATTAGGCAAATCACCTGTACTTTTTTTCTCAGCTATTTTCGCAAAAGCTGCAAAATTGAAGTATAGCCCTAGAAATGAGGCTCCAAAGAGGTTTGCACTTACACTTGGAAGTGTAATGCTGTTATCTATCATGTTGGCGCATCTCTACTCCTTTGATGTTTTAGCTTTTATGATTACTTCAAATTTAGTTCTACTGAAGTTATTGGATGTTGTTTTGGATTATTGTGTGGGGTGCAAACTCTATAGTTATTTGATGTTATTGAAATAAGGAAAAAAATATGAATAAGTTACTGTTAATTCTTTTATCTTCGGCTGTTATGGTTTTTGCCGCAGATGCAAATGTAAATAAGTGTGGCAGTGCGTGCAATGGCAAGATGATGCAAGGCGGTGCGGGTCAAAAAATGGAGATGGTAAATCAGATGCCGCAAGAGATGAAGTTAAAACTTCAGTTTGACGCATTGGTTAATTTGCCTATTTTAGCAAGAACGTTTACTAAAAACAATGAAGATGAGAAGCTGGCTTTGACAAAAGAGCAAAAAATTGCTATACAAAAGTATAAGCTAGAGACTATGGATAGTATATTGCCTATTATGAAGAGTTCTCATGAGCTTTCACAAAAGCTGAAAAACGGTATTTTAAACAGTGATATGAGTGAGGAAGAGGCTCTTAAGATATCACGTGAGATCGCTAAACAAAAAGAGAGTGTTTTGGCTATGAAGATTAACTGTATCTTATTTTTTAGAAAAACTTTGTCTAAAGAACAGTTTGCAAGGTTGCTTGAGCTTGATAAAAATATGCTTTACATGAACAGCCCGTATAACTACTAAAACCCGATTTCAACTCTCACTCCTCCATCATTTTTTGGAGTAATTATGAGTGAGAGATTGTATCTTTTTGCAATTTTATTTACGATATCAAGCCCAATACCAAAACCTCCCGCATAACTGTTTGCTCTTACATAGCGTTTAGTCACACTATTTAGGAATTCATCTTTTATGCCAATGCCGTTATCTTCAAATATAAGAGTTTTTTCATAAGAACTAATCTCTATCTTTCCATGTGGTTTGTTGTATTTGATAGCATTCGACAACAAGTTAGAGACAACCCTTTTTGCACTCTCTTTGTCCATTAAAAAATAAAAATCTTTGACATCGCAACTGACTTCAAGTTTTTTAGCTTCTATATAATCGTTTTGAATCAGCAACTCATCTTTGATAATCTTGCCAAAATCTATCATCTCCAAACTGTTTTCAATATCATCACCCAACAGAAGAAATGTAAGATTTGCATAAATATCAGAGATCCTATATGCACTAGCCTTGATTCTCGCCATATTTTTAGATGGATTTTTTTCAAACGCTTCAATGCTTAAAAGAAGCGAACTCACAGGCGTATTTAGCTCATGAGTAGTATCTTTTATAAAGTGGTCAAGTTTTATTCTCTCATTTCTAATAGGCTGAATAAACATTTTTGTAAGAAAAAAACCGACAAAGCCGATGATAAGAAGCACCACAATCGTTACGCCTGCAATGTTGTAACGAAGAGATTGAAATAATGTTTGGCTATTGGGAAATATTACCACGATAGAGTGTACGCCTAAGTGGTTGTGTGTTGAACTGTCGATAAGATACAGGGCATTGTTCTTTTTGTAAAATCTCTCTTTGTCAAGATCTAATTTTTCTAAGATCTTATCTCCAAAAATAGGTTGTCGCTGCTCATTTAAAAAAGTTGTTAGATACAATTCATGAGTTTTAAATTCAAAATGCTCACCCATCATGTGAGCATTGATGATCTTTGATGAGAGACTTAGCGCATATGATTTCATCTTCTCTTCTTGTGTTTGCAAAATTGAGAGATAATAAATATGATAAGAGAGAAATGCTATTATAAAAGTAAGAGCAAAAGATGAACCGTAGTAAAGAAATAAGAATTTAAAAATTGATTTTTTTTCACTTTTAGAGTAGGACATAACCGACTCCTTTAATGCTTTGAATCTTATCTTTGCCCAATATTGCTCTTAGATTTTTTATATATGTTCTTATTGTCGTATTATTTGGCGTCTCTTCATAATTCCATACATTTGAAGCAAGTTCATCCGCCGTAATAACTTTGGTTCTGTTTTTTAAAAAGTACTCTATGATTTTGCTCTCTTTATGGGAGAGTTTATAAGAAGATGCTCCCTTTGTTACACTCTGCATAGCTATATCAATATGAAAATCATCTAAACGATATGTTTTGTCTGCTAATTTATGGCTTTTAATGAGATTCTGGAGTCTTGCGTCAAGCTCAATAAACTCAAACGGTTTTTTCAGGTACTCATTGCAGCCTATATCAAAACCTCTTTTGAGATCAACCGCAGAATTTAAAGAGGTTATAAACATGGTAGGAGTATAAATTTCTCTATCCCGTAATGCTTGCAATAGCTCAAATCCGCTTAAAGAGGGAACGCTGACATCAAGAAGCAAAATATCAAAACTGTTTTGGATTATCTCATCATATGCCATTAATCCATCATAACAAAAACATACATCAAAATCTTGCGAGAGGTGCTCATAAAGCAGTTCTTGCAAAAATGGGTCATCTTCTAAAAGTAAAAGTTTCATTTTAATATTTACTGCACTTTCATTTATTTCGTAATAAGATTATATCTACAATGATTAAAAAAATAATATTTTCTAAATAGTTATTAGGAATTTTTATAATATAAACAAAGAATATCTATTAAATTATATTGTATTATGTTTTTATTGACATGTAATCTGTTTTACATTATTTCAGTCAGTCTAAAATATGACAAAATATTAGTTTTTCAAATATAAAATCTATTTTTGTATGATAGAATAAAGAAAAAATGAAAAAAAGAGGGAATTGACAGATGTTTGATAACATGTCTATTAGATTGAAAATGGCACTTATGGTTATAGTGCCTGTATTTGTGATTTTTATCACATTGGGTATGAGCAGCTATGATAATTATAAGAAAGTGCAAAACTTAAAAAGCATAAGTTTAATGGTTTCTTATGCTACAAAAGCAAGTGAATTGGTGCATAATCTTCAAAAAGAGAGAGGGGCTTCAGCTGGATTTATAAGTTCAAAAGGCGCAAAATTTTCATCTGAACTTCAAGCAATAAGAAAAGATACTGATAAAGCGTTGGCTGATGTTACAAAAAACTATAAAGAAGAGTTGCATGTGGATGCTCTCTCAAAAGATTTGCAGATAAAGATTGCAAAAGCATTTGAGAGTTTGTCAAAAATTCAAACAATTAGAAGCGGAGTTGATTCGTTAAACGTCGCAGTCGGTATTCCAGTCGGCTACTATACAAATCTAAATAATGATTTTATAGTATCTATAGAAGAGATGGTAAAGATGAGTTCAAATGCAGAGATGAACAATCTTATCAATGCTTTTGTGAATTTTTTATCTGCTAAAGAGAGATCCGGAATTGAGAGAGCGGTTCTTTCATCAACTTTTTCTCAAGATACTTTTGCTCCCGGATTTTATGAAAAATTCATAGGACTGCTTAACGGGCAAGAGATCTTTATGAATAAATTTCTTTTTATAGCGCCTGCTGAACTTAAAAGTTTTTATGAAGAAAGCATGAAGTCAAACGATGTGGCTGAAGTAGACAGAATGAGAAGAATCGCTCTTGATCATCCAAACGGCGGATTTGATATAGATGCGACTTACTGGTTTTCTACGATAACTAAGAAAATAAACTTGCTTAAAAATGTTGAAAATGAGATAGCTAAAAAAATTGAGCAACAAGTATTAGAGCTAAAAGATGCCGCATTTAACGCCATGCTTATGGGTTTGGCAATCAATGTCATCGTAATACTATTTATTTTTATTTTCAGTTTTTACATATCTAACGGACTTACAAAAAGGGTAAATAGATTTAAAGATGAGATAGATGATATTGTCTCTTCAAAAGATTTTTCTAAAAAAATTACAGCTTCTGCAACCGATGAAATAGGTTTTATTCAAGAGTCGGCAAATCATCTTGCAAGTGTTGCAAATGGAGCTTTAATTGATGCCGAGGATAGTCTGGAGAGAGCTAATCAGCACTTTTTAGAGAGTAAAAAACAGTTAGAGTCAAACAAGCTTACACTCTCTTTGACGGCACTTTTAAATGAGGGAGCATCAAGCGGTGTCGGAAGTGTTCAAGCGGGTTTGATACACAATATGGAATCTCTGAAAAATATTAATGATAAAAATGCTCAAACAGAAGCTATTGTTGAAGAGGTAAAAAGCTCTACGCATGAGATGGAAGAGTCTCTAAACAATATCTCGCTTAAAATGCATGAAAGCAGAGAAAACTCTGATCA
>Ga0074197_1001847_pt1 | contig 16294 bp, 16 predicted proteins | sample EPASupsiteSAE305_FD_64526 | JGI IMG/M metagenome (GOLD analysis project Ga0074197, IMG submission 64526) | Bioremediated contaminated groundwater microbial communities from EPA Superfund site, New Mexico - SAE3-05 reassembly with SPADES | ecosystem: Environmental > Aquatic > Deep subsurface >...
GCCAGAAAGGCGAAAAAGTCGTGGCGGTCAGGTGGTGCGGTTGGTTTCATGGTGTCTGCTTTCATACATTACATGCGATATTGAGGACGGTGGGCCGGCTTCCCTGCTCCACACGATACTTGCTGCTACTCCTTGCAGGGCAGGATAACGTCAATATGATGAAGAGCCGTGGGATGTCCACTGTAAAAATTTCCTTTCGGGGGTGTGTAGGCTGTCCAACTGCCCCCAAGGGTTATAAAATGATCTGGTGGCTCTTGATTTTTGACGCTTCGTTATGATCGACACCTGTTTCGCGGGCGAATTCCATCCAGTTAGAAACCGCCTCACCCACTTCATGGATTACCTTTTTGGCAGTCCCAATACCAAATCTGTTGGCAACGGCAAGCAAATCCTCGCGGGTGATTCCCTTGAATTTACCGTTCACGGACATCAGATGCTGATCTGTCCACTCGCTTGCAGGGCTGTAGGCATGTGTCACATCATAAGCCGGGGCAAGTTGCCATGATCCGAACTCTGCAATAATGAAGGAATGGTTTTTGGTGTGATCGTCACAGTTGGCAGCCATGACATTGAACGTCATACGACGGAATGCTTCCTCCATAGCCAGGTATCCAAGTCCCAGCTTGCTGATCACCATAAAATACTGAGCATAATCATGTGTTGCCTTCTGTTTGTAGTCGAGATGGGCCATAGCGCAGAGGGTAATCATCTGGATTTTCTTGTTGCCGTCACGGTCGAAGCGTTTGGTCATGAAGTGCGCCCGACCATTCTCCTCAATAAGCCTGCACGGTGACATGGTGATCCCTGCGTTTATGGCCATAAGATAATAGGCCATCTCGATCCGACCATAGTCCTGTGAACTGCCCAGCGCGAGATCTGTGCCCACACCATCGAATTTAAGCAGCCAGTGCTCAAAGCCCGGTGCAACGTCAAACTGGCCAGCGCGAATTTCGTTGGTATTCGGATTCCATGCTATTGCCGCCTTGGCGCGAGCACCTCCGGCTGATGTCCCTACCTGGATGATTTGGTTAAGAGCAGCTTCTGCCATGGCATCAGTTTGAAAATCACCGGATACAGATTGCCGGGCCACTTCAACAAGTTTAGACAGATCAATGGCCGTGCGACTGGAAGTCACTCTAGTTCTGGACGGTTTGAATTCCAGAGCGCCCATACTCCTTTTGCCCATATAGCCCAGACGGTCAAGGGCCGTGATTGACTCCTTGCTGACACCTTTTTGCGCCATCCAGGCATCGACCAGACTGTTGCCGAAATCATCCGGCAACGCATCCGACAGTAACGCCGGCAGACGTTTATAGGTAAGCTCCGGCAGAAACTGGAACACATATGGCTCAAAACCGAGTGGCATCATAATCGGCGCGAGTTCGAGGCCAAGCTTCACGAAATGCGGATAGTACGCGAAAACATAATAACCACTGCTCGGGTCGAGAACGACCGCCCCTACCTGCTTGCTCCATATTTCCACTTCTATTTTATCAATCGGTATGTAAGCGGCCATGGCCACCTCTATTCAGAATGATCCGGCAACAGCAGTTCGTTCTTGGGTTTCAGCTTACGGGTTCTCGGCTTAAATACTTTTTGTCGTGGGGATTTCTGCGGAATCATTTGCAGGGGGTTTACCGTGACTTTTGGCGCAAGTGTTTCCAGCCATTCTACCCGATTCAAGACCCGCAAAATTTTGATCAGGGATTTGGTCGTAGACGTTTTTCCGGATTCGATTCGCTTTACAACATTCAGGGCGACTCCGGCTTGTTCAGAAAGAGCTTGCTGATCCATATTACGAAGGATTCTGAGATTGCGAATTTGCTGCCCCAAAACCTCTTCCCATTCTTCGGGTGTCCTGTAATCAACCATAATAGCCTCTATATGATCTAATATAGCAAAATATACTTAATATAGCCTATATATAGTCTACATTACTTCGCCTATCATACAAAGTCCACAAAGAATGCAACCAAACCACCATAACAGACCATATATAGTCTATTTTAATCTTTTTTATTTATTTTATACCATATGAGAGCTATTAAAACCAAATGCCAATTCCATCCAAATCACCAAGGCCTTGATGCGGGTTGAGTAACGGCCAACGGCCCGCGCCCTTGACCCGTCCGGGCAGCTTTATCGCCCGGTCGGTGTCCGAGGGCCTGGTTAGGACTTGCCGGTTTTGCTTATCAGCGTCTGAATCAATTCAAACGATTGAAGTTTTTCTCTTTGGATCACAAGGCCTTCAAGGCCAGCCTCAATTGATGTTGGGATATGTTCAAGATTGACGAGACTCACAATTGTGCTGAGACCCATACCACCAACAGCTTGATCTTTGTATTTTCCCATATTAAAGGCCATTGCTCTTTTGCCCATAAGAGCACCACGATATTCTTCGTAGTTTTCTCTTACAGTTTTAACGCCTTCAGTTAGCACTCCCAGCACTGCGTTCCCAAAGACAAGAACCTCGTCTTTAGTAGGAATTTTGCCTTTATGAATGACGTCGTTCCTGAATTCACGCATCTTGTTTGCCAATTGAGGCGGGGCCTTTTTGAGCTCTGACAACCACAGAAAAGTAAATGCTCCAAGCTGTCTTTCAGACTGGGATTTGATAGAATTCCATGCGCTTTCGAATTCTGAATCAGGGATGCCTAGTTTTAGAGAAATTAGCGAGATGAAATACTCGTGAAATCTTTCTAGTGATGCGGCGAATGATGATACAGCTTCACGGTAATAGCCGTCTAGTATGGCATTTGCGCCTATTTCAAACAGAATTTCAAACTTTTCGGCGCTTAAAGTGGTTACTGATCTGTGACCAACTGGACAAGTTATCTCATAAATTCCATTGTCTTGGACAAGAACATTTGCCCATTTCAGCAGATGTAGTTGTTTCCCGCCAGAATCCACAAAGTTCTTGATGCATTCATTGCAATAAATTTGAAGCTTCAACTAATAATCCTTTCTCGTCCCTAACTCCTTATTGAGCGGTTCACGCGCACGCGCGCGTGAACCGCTCATCCGCCCAAATGGAACAGATCTCCTACGCCTTTATCTCCGGCGCAGTGCCCTGCTTCTTCAGCATGGCATTCAGATCAACCCCCGGCAGTAGCCGGGCCAGTTGCCCCATCAGGCCATCACCTGCCGTACCACCACCTGAAACCAGCACATCCGGCACAATCTTGATCTTGCCGTTTTCAATGGCCGTTGCAATCAGCTCCACGATCTTGATCTGCTTGATCGCCTCTTCACCAATCGCCTTCAGCCGTTTGCCTTCACCGGTACCTTCCAGTGCCTTGGCCTCTGCCGTACCTTCGGCCATCTTCAGAACGGCTCTGCAGGAAGTTCATGGCCGAGGCGGCTCATTCAAATATGAGAGTGTATAACAAAAGAAAGCGCCACAAATCCGGCTAGAAGCACCCACGGGAGAAGCTTCAGGATTACATGTTCTTTGGAAAATCGCGAAAAGCTGATGGCAATGGCTACAAATGTAGCTGATAAAATGAGAAATGCAACACCAGCCAACCTTGCGGCTGTTCCATTAAGCGCTGTTGGGCCAAAGAAATACTGTCCAGGCTCTGGACCGCTTATCGGCTCTAAATGTCCTGATATAAGAGCACTCATGCCCCACCATAAAGGAAATAGCGAAAACGGAGAGACAATGAGTAGCAACAGCGTGGTATGCAGCCATGTAGGGAGTTTTTCGTCAGATGGAAAGAGAGAGTAGCTCATCTGGTCTGCCTTGTTACTCCGGGGCCAGCACAAAGCTGTCCCGGTGTTTAGGCTTGATGAGCGAAAAATGCCTGCGGTCTGTGGTCAAGATGGTGGTGGATTTCAACCGCTCGGCAACAGCAATCACCGACGCATCCACCAGACCGATGTTGGCGTCACGGTAGGTTGCAAGTAATTCAAGCGCCCGAGACAGGTCACTATCCGTTACCTGTTCAAGTCGTAACTCTCCTGTAGCCAGTGAACGGACAAAGGCTGCTTCAGCCTCTGGAAAAAGGTGGGTGTTCAGCAGATAACAGGCCTCTGGCACCACGGTAACCGGTACGATCAACCTGCCTTTAAAACTGTTAAACCAGGCAACTGCCCGGTTATGCCAGGAATCCCGACGGTCGGCCAGAGCGTAGATAACACCGGTATCCATAACCACCGGAGCAATTGAGATTACTTTTGCCACAAGAGTTCCTCATGGCGTTCGGCAATCGTTGTATCTGATCCTTCCCCAATACCGATAAATGAAAGTGTGGCATCCGGCGAAGGACGATTATCGGCAACATAACGTTCAAGCGCCTCCCTCACCACCTCGGCAACACTGCTATTTTTCTGCCGTGCCAGATTTTTTACATCTTCAAGAAGATACTCATCCGCAAAAATGGTAGTTCGTTTCATGGCATACCTCCTATGTATGATGTATGCTATATGATGCCAATTTCGGTGTCAAGTCACATCCGCTCAAAGGTTTCGAACAACGTCTTGTAATCATCCAGCGCAAATCTGTCCGTCATTCCAGCCAGATAATCCGCCACGGTCCGTTCCACCCCGTTCTGCTCTATCCGGCGGTGGTACTTGGGTGGTAGCAGGTTGGGCCGTTTCAGGTAGGTTTCAAACAGTTTGCTTAAGACATGCTCGGCCTTGACCCGCATCTTGTCCACCTTGTGGTGACGGTAGAGCTTTTCTTTCAAGAATTTCTTCAGCGCCATGTTCTCCTGCTCCACCTGTGGGCTGAAATGGACCAGCACCCGGTTGACCCGACGCAAATCATCCAGACTGTTAATGCCGTACTTCTGGATGTTGGCCCAGGTAGTTTCGCAGATATCGGTAATCTGCATGCCGATCAGGGCACTGACCGTGCGGGCCACCAGACGCTTGTCATCAATGGTCGGGTAACGTTCCCGCACCCGGCTGACCATCCGCTGCCACAGCTCCACCTCTTTCAGCTGGTCCAGGGTCAGGTAGCCGGATTTAATGCCATCATCGATATCATGGTTGTTGTAGGCGATCTCATCGGCATAATTGATCAACTGCCCTTCAATGGAAGGAACCACACCGGGCAGGAATTCATCCAGAATCTTCGTGGGCACATCATGGGGCGAGGAGTGTTTCAAAATCCCCTCCCGCACCTCCCAGGAAAGGTTCAGACCATCAAACGCGGCATAGCGTTCTTCCAGTTCATTTACCACACGAAAGGATTGATAGTTATGCTCAAACCCGCCAAAGCCCTGCATCAGCTGATTCAGCACCTCTTCACCGGTATGGCCGAAGGGAGTATGCCCCAGATCATGGGCCAGGGCCAGCGCCTCAGTCAGATCATCGTTCAGGCGCAGACGACGGGCAACCGATTTGCCGATCTGGGCCACCTCCAGCGAGTGGGTCAGACGGGTACGATAGTAATCCCCTTCGTGGTTCAGGAAGACCTGAGTCTTGTATTCCAGCCGCCGAAAAGCGGCACAGTGGATAATCCGGTCACGGTCGCGCTCAAACATGGGACGGGGATCAGATGATTCTTCAGGATACTTGCGCCCTTTGGAGGCAGCACTGGTGCAGGCAAAAGGGGCCAGATCAGGACGTTCTGAGTAGTCGAAAAAACGAGACCCTGTGTCATCCCACGATCCCCTTTCTTCCCTCAAACGATGATCAAGCTCCTCCTTCGTTTTAGTGCCAAACGCGGGTTCCTTGAAAAGATCACTGACAGTATGCATTTTATCCCTCCTTCATCCAGAACACGTTGTATCATAGTCGAACTTATGGCAGAAGCAAGTTTAACAACAAGAAACTAAAGGTCCCTACCATGACCAACCACGAACTGCATACCTTGCTGGCCCTTGACCGTTCTACGCTTCCTGAAGATGGCAGGCCTGAGTTCAACCGCCTGATCTTTTCCCGCTCCCCCTATCTGTTGCAGCACAGCCGCAACCCGGTGGATTGGCGGGAATGGGGAGCGGCGGCGCAAGAGGAGGCAAAGGAGCGCAACCTTCCGCTGTTTGTCTCCATAGGCTATGCCACCTGCCACTGGTGCCATGTCATGGCCCATGAGTCCTTTGAAGATGACGAGGTGGCCGACATCCTTAACCATGTCTTTGTGCCGGTCAAGGTGGATCGGGAGGAGCGACCTGATCTGGATGAGTTCTGCATGGCTGCCTGCCAGAGCCTGACAGGCAGCGGCGGCTGGCCCCTGAACTGTTTTCTGAAGCCTGATGGCACCCCGTTCTATGCGCTTACCTATCTGCCCAAAGAACCCCGGCGTGGTATGCCCGGTTTTCTGGAGCTGCTGGAAAACATTGCCAGGGTCTGGCAACAAAAGCAGGATGCGGTTGAGCGCAATGCCCAATCTCTGATGGAAGCGCTAGGGCAGATGGCAGCACTACCGCCAGAGACCCCCACGCCAAACCTGCAGGAGCTGGCGGATAAAGCGGTTGCCACCCTGCGCCAGATCCATGATCCCCAACACCTAGGTTTTGGCAAGGCTCCCAAGTTCCCCATGCCACCCTACCTGCTGTTTCTGCTGGGCAGGGACAACCGGGCAGAACAGGAGCTGGCGCTGGGCACACTGCGGGCGATGCGTCAGGGTGGCATCTGGGACCAACTTGGTGGCGGCATCCATCGCTACAGCACTGACCAGCGCTGGCTGGTACCCCACTTTGAAAAAATGCTCTACGATCAGGCACTGGTGGCCTATACCGCGCTGGAGGCCTATGCCCTGACCACAGATAATCTCTATCTGGAGATGGCTGACAATCTGCTGGAGTTTGTGCTGGCTGAACTGACCGCACCGGAAGGTGGCTTTTACTGCGGGCTGGATGCTGATTCTGAAGGCCGTGAAGGAGCCTGCTATGTCTGGAGGAAACAGGAAATTGAGCAGATTCTGGGGGATGAGGCAGCCCTGTTCTGCAGCCAGTACGGGGTAACTGAGCAGGGTAATTTTGAAGAGCCGGGAGAGAATGTGCTGTTTCAGGCCAACTCCAACCGGGCAGCAGAGCTCAAGGAGGCACAAGAAAAACTGCTGGGGGTCAGAAATCAGCGTCAGCAGCCGCTGCGAGACGTCAAGATCCTGTCCGGCTGGAACGGCCTGACCATTGCAGCACTGGCACGGGGAGCAGCTTTGACCGGCAATCAGCGCTGGCTGGAAGCAGCCCGCAAAGCAGCAGCCTTTATCAGCAGTTCCCTGACCCGTGCAGATGGCCGCCTGCTACGCAGCTGGTGCGGCACACCATCAACCATTCCGGGATTTCTGGAAGATTACGGGTTTCTGGGCTGGGGCTATCTGGAACTGTACCAAGCCGGAAAAGACGCTGCGGATCTTCAGGCGGCTGAACAGCTCTGCAGGGATGCGCTGCAACTTTTCAGAAGAGAAGATGGGCGGCTTGTCACCGCCGGTAATGACCAGGAACAACTACCACTGGCATTGTCAGACAACCATGATGGTGTGATTCCATCCGGGCCAGCAGCCCTGGCCATGAACCTGGTTACGCTGGCGAGACTTACTGACAAGCCTGAATGGCAGAATATGACAGAAAGGGTGCTGGCAGGGCAACTGCCGTCTCTGGTACGCCAACCAATCAGCGGGCTCTGGCTATTGGAAGCCCAAAGGCTGTGGCAGAGCAGAGAGAAGAAATAGTTAGACTTATTGTGACAGACAGGCCTGGGTAAACTGTTGTCTGATCTCTTCCATACGCCGCCGGTTTTTGCCCAGATCCCAGTAGCCCAGTCGTGCAGCAGAACGGACATGGATCGCTGCCTGATTCCGGTCCAGCAGGAACAGGCCATCATCCACAAATCCCAGCAAGGTTCTGAATTCAACCTTGATCATATTTTTGTCAAAAGTCACCACAGTGGTGTCTGAGCGTTTACCAAGCAGCGCATGCAAACATTTGAAGGCCTGGTCTGGATCGCTTTTGATTACAAAAGGAGCAATCCGGTGCTTGCCTTCAGCCTGGCTGGAAACACAGTTGGGGGATGCCGGACAGGGGGGTAACTCTGCCCCGTATGCAGATGTAATGGTCATGACAAGTACCAGAGCAAGCAATCGGTTCATAGGCGCGAAGCCCCCCAAAAGCGGCTTATATAAATAGTCAGATAGCCGCAAAAGAGCACAAAAAAACAAAAGAAAACAGATTCTTACAAAACCGCTTCAAAGTATTAGTTATATCGAGCAACGCCTTGAACTGTTTTTGCGATCCTTGCGTTCTTTCGCGGCAAATGTTTTTCAGGCCCGATTCATCTTCATCAGCACCATGCCTGATGCCGGGTCCAGCTCACGCACAATACTGACATCCAGTATCTCGGTAATCACCACTTCAAGCACCAGAAACGATTGACTGGCTTCCCGCAGACACCCGGCCTTGACACTGTCATGCTTGCCATAGGCACCATGGAAATGCACCTTGGGCTGGTCTTTATCCCAGAAGACCGTTCCAAACCCGACCGCTTCATGGCTTTCCTGCAGTTCGCGCCAGACCGGTATTGGCGGCATCTCTTCCGTTTCCGGACCGACCACAAAGCGGCCTGCCTTCACGCCACCCACTATGTTAAAGCAGGCTGCCCGGATATTTTCAGTACGGCAGATCTCTGAAATACCGGCCAGTAGATCCTCACTATCGCCAAAACGAACCACTATAATTCTGCCAGGTCTCCCTGTCTGATATTCCACCGTTTGCTCCTCTTCAGTTCAAATCCATAACAAAAGCCACTATCCCAGCCCCACCTTGATGGCGTAGCGCACAAGTTCTGCAGTGGTATGAATGCGCAGCTTGTTCATAATATTGGTACGATGGTTATCCACTGTTTTGTTACTGATTTCCAGCGACTCTCCGATCAAGCGACTGCTCATGCCGCAGGCCACCAGCCGGATAACCTCCCGTTCCCTGTCTGTCAAAGAATGTCCCTCATGTAACGAAGCTGACCGTGCTGAAGCATCCAGCAAAACCGAGCCATCCGCAACGTTCCTGAGGGTCTGCAGCAACTGTTCAAAGGCAAATTCTTTATTAACATAGCCATTTGCGCCGCTTACTCTCGCCCGTTCCAGCATCAGCGGGTCGTCGTGAGTTGTCAGGATAACCACCGGCGTCGCATCACCCTCACGCCGCAAGGCCGCAACGGTTGAAAGACCGTCAAGACCCGGCATAGAAATATCAAGAATGGCAATCGTAGGACGCAGTTTGCGGATCAGGACCAGCGCTTCATCACCCCTGCTGCACTCACCCACAATTTCACAATCATCTGCCATGGCGATTAACGAGCGCAGCCCTTGGCGAAACATGGCGTGGTCATCTGCAATAACCAATTGAATCAATGACATGGTAGCTCCACAAAAATTCTTGTTCCCTGACCTTCAGGAGAATCAATCACCAGACGCCCACCGACAAGAGCAACCCGTTCCTGCATAATCATCAACCCTGAGCCGCCTGACATACCCACCTGCGCCCCACCCTTACCATCATCACTCACGGTCAGGACGATAGTATCCCCTTGGCGTTGCAGCGAAACCTGGACACGCCTGGCAGCAGCATGTTTCAGGATATTGGTCAGGCTTTCCTGACAGACCCGAAACAGCACCAGACTGCAGCGGTCACCAACCGTATCAAACTCTCCGGCAGACTGTACCAGCAATGATACGCCACCGTCTTTTTCCAGATTACGGCAGAGCCAGCGTACCGCTTCTTCGATATTCATGCCGGATAACGGCAGGGGGCGTAGCGAGACAACCAGGTTTCTCAGCTCTGACGAAGCGTTCTGGACATCCCGGATCAACTCGTTGATGGCACTGCGTTCACCACTTCTATCCGATCCAACAGTACCAAGCAACAGTTTAAGCCGGAGCAGGACCGCATGCAATGCCTGTCCGATACCATCATGCAACTCACGGGAAATACGGGTCCGCTCCTCATGTTCAACCCGTTCCTGCTGTGTCAGCAGACTTTCTTCATATTGTCCTCTGGCTGTCTGTTCCGCCAGCTCGGCCATGCTGCTGCGCCAACGGAGCAAGAGCCAGAGAGCAACGGCAAGCATGACGGCAAAACCGGTCAATTCCAGCACAAAACTACGCTTGACAGCCACCACAAGCGGTTCTACAGCGTAGCAAACCAGATACCCGCCCCTGCCACCGGTAACTTCCGGTACCGGCACAAACGAGACAACATAGCCGATCCCTCGATGCACAACCCCCACTGAAAACTGTTCACCCCGCACCATACGCTGCATGGTATCGACATCTTTACTGAGTTTTTTCGCTATGGCATCTGCTGTGGTTGAAAGCGGTTTGGCAGTGTCAGCATGATTTCTGGCAGAATTTTCAATCAACCAGGCGTCAGAAAAAGGGGATGGGGCATAGACGGAGCGGAAGTCAGGAAACAGGCGTTCCTGAACCAGATCAGCATGTACCAGAAACTGATACTCACGTTCACTGGCATATTCTGTCATGGCACTCTGGATTGATTTGAACGGAATGCTGGTTTCTACACTACCGATATGCCGTCCCTGGTACTCAAGCGGCACGACATACCGGAAGCCGTCGATGATTCTACCCGCTTCAAAACCGATCACCGCCCGCTTTTCAGTATTGGCAATCCGCACAGACGGCCGCACACTAAACAGCTTATCACCAAAACGTTTAGGTTGATGAAAGCGGAGAAAGCTTTCGCCATCAGGCAGATGAAAATGCAGCTGACGCAAACGGTACTGCCAGAGTTCCTGGTACGACCCCTGCAACCTGTTGTAGAGCTGATGCCTCAGGGTTGCCTTACCAGCCTCATCAGACTGCCAGGCCCGGGCGAACAGCGAAAGCACCTCTGGCTGGCGTATCGTATCGCGCAGATAGATCTCTGTGGCAATTTTATAGGTATGAATTGCAGCCCGGTACGATATTTCAAGCATCTCGGTATGCTGTTTATAATGCTGCTGCTGTCTTTCAATCCGATCGAGGCTCAACAGCCCTCCACCGACACCTGCAACAGCAACAAATACCAACAGTATAGATAAGATACCGCGATTATTGACCATCAGTCACCAGACTAACGTAACGGGCAAACCGGTTAACCTGCAATGAACAGGATTGCCGCAGTCCCTCTGTGTCATCAAGAAGCGCCGTACCCCCTGCCAAACAATGATTTAAACATTTTTCTGATGATAGCGGAACCGAATCATCCTCTAGGTACAGAATCGACAGGCCGCTGGCATAGGATTTCAGCAACGGATCAATCATCATAGGCGACCGCCTGATGTACGCAGATAGATATAGTCACTTAAACTGCCTCAGGTCTTCAGGTAACAATGGAGTACGATTATTTTGCTGCACTTTGATCTGACGCTAGATCGCATCATCTATCTGCCAACACGCGCGTAAACTCTGTCAATAATGATTTCAGGCTTAACGGCTTGGACAGGTAACCATCAAATCCGGCGGCCAGCAGCCGCTCCTTATCGCCCCGCAGGGCGTGGGCAGTCAGGGCAATTATTGGGGTATGAACGCCGCGCTGCTGTTCCTCCTGTCGAATCAGACACAGGGCCTCTTCTCCACCCATTTCCGGCATCTGGATATCCATCAGGAGCAGATCGATCCCCCCCTGTTTCCAGCGTTCCAATGCCTCTCTTCCGTTATCAGCCACCTCAACAACAAGACGCAGCTTGTTCAACAGGCCAACAATAAACTTCTGGTTCATGCTGTTATCTTCAGCCACCAGCACCGTCAGACGCCGTCCTGACCAGACCCGCTGTTCTGGCTGTCCAGCCCCATCGGCCGGTTGGTCGCTATCGGCGCCACTGATCTCAAACGGCAGATCCAGATGAAAACTGCTGCCCCGGCCAGGCGTGCTCTCCACCGAAATAGCTCCCCCCATCAGTTCAGCCAGTTGCCGACAGATAGTAAGCCCCAAACCGGTACCGCCAAATTTTCTGGTCGTTGAGCAATCAGCCTGGGAAAACGGGGCAAAAACCTTTTGCTGTTCCTCATCGGTCATGCCGATACCGGTGTCATTGACACTGATTCTGATCAGCAGCTTCAACTGCTGCTGCTCCAGCAGCTGAACCGCAACACCGATACCGCCCTGTTCAGTGAACTTGATAGCATTCCCCAGCAGGTTCAACAGGATCTGTTTGAAACGCAACTGATCCCCGCAAATAATTTCAGGTAGGCTATCCGGCAGCTCAAGATTCAGCTGTAACTTTTTCTTGTAAATCAGCGAGATCTGGGTATTCACAATATCGTTAATGGCGCGACGCAGCGAAAAATCAACACTATCCAACTCCACCTTGCCTGCCTCAATTTTGGAGAGATCCAGCACATCATTGATCAGGGCCAGCAAGCTGTCGCCGGAGCTTTTAATATAGGACAGGTATTCTTCCTGCTGAGCGGTCAGCTCGGTATAGCCCAACAGCTCGGCCATCCCCAGCACACCGTTCATCGGGGTACGAATTTCATGGCTCATATTGGCAAGAAACTCACTCTTGGCCTGATTGGCTGCATCTGCAGCCTGACGGGCCTCCTGCAGCTCCTCTTCATGACATTTTCGATCGGTAATATCACGGCACGAGCAGTAAATAAGCTTTTGACCAGCCCAATAGCAGACACTTGACGAAATATCCACGTCATAGACCGAGCCATCCTTACGGTGATGGCGGGTTTCAAAGAGGTCACCGCTATGGTCAAGCCGTGCTATCATCAGCCGCAGTTCTTCCTGTTTGAAACAGGCATCCCAGTCCCAGACATGCAGCTCAAGCAGTTCTTCCGGGGTATAGCCCAGCATCTCCCCAAAACGTCTGTTGGCTTCAAAGACCTTACCATCGGCATCAAGCACCACAATACCATCACGGGATTGCTCAAAGATCTGCCGGCGACGGACTGCCTCTTCTTCCGCAGCCCGGGCGTTTTCTTCCAGCAGGCTATTAGTCTGGCTCAACTGTTCCACCAGCATGCGCAATTCAAGTTTACCCTCTGTCAGCTCCTGGGTTTTTTCCTCCACCTTACGGCGCAGTTGAACTCCCCAGGCCAACACCAGCACCGTGCCGATGACCCCCGCAAGTGAAATATGCAGTATATACGGGATCAGCCGTTGCAGCCCTTCACGCTTCGGCTCCATTCCGGTACCTAGCCACTTACGACTGATACCGTCAATGACCCCCTCTTCACGGGCATGGTTCAAGCTCTTTGCTATGATGGAAGCCAGAAGCAGATTGCCCTTGCCGGTGGCCATGCAGTTCTTGCCCACATAGAGCGGATCACCAACCTTCTTGGCTTTGGCGGTCAAACGATTGCTGTACAGGTGGTACAACACAATCTGTTCATCCCCGATCAGTGCATCAGCAGTCCCTGCAATAACCGCATCAGTGGCCTGGGCAAAATTGTCCGTTGGCACCAACTCAAACCTGATCCCCTGTGACTCAAGAAACTCCTTGGCATAGTCACCACGTTGAATGGCAATCCGCTTGCCCTGCAGATCGCTAAGACAGTTGATATCAGGACGATCTGCCTTGACAAAAATAGACGCGGGGACGTCAATAATCGGATCGCTGAAACTGAATGTTACTGCCCGTTTATCACTATAAAAAAGACTGGTGATAACATCGGCAGAACCGGACAGCACCGCCTGCTGGGCCTCCTGAAAGCTCATGCTGACAAAACGGATCTGCAGCCCCATTTCAGTTGCCATCCAATGGGCCAGTTCAACACTGATACCATTCAGGGAGCCGTCTTTTTGTCGAAATTCAAAGGGGGGATAACTTGATTGACTGACAAAGACGATCGGACCGTGTGAGGCAAGCCAGGCTTGCTCTTCAGGGGTAAAGGGAGAGCTGCCGCCGGATCGGTTTCCGGCAAGACCAACAGCAGAAGAAAACAGCAGTGATGTCAGCAGTAAAACAATAAAAAAGCGGAAGTTGCGCATACAGGCACGCATCAGATCACCTGCCTTCCGGTCGGGCATCTGAGGTCTGCTGCCCCACAGCAACAATGCACGGTATAAAATAGAATCATCGTGTTGCGCTTCCTGTCACCGGGCAGGCCCGGAAGGCATGGAAAAGGAGTTAACCAGCACAAGGTAACTCTTAACACGACGGTAACATCTTGTATATGGGGTGATCACCCCAGTTTTGTTTACTTTTTTAGCAGCGATACAAGAGCAGAACAAAAATGCATCACCAGTAGTCACGCCTGCGACGTTATGCCTGAGCAGGCGCTACTTCCAGCCTGAATTTCTGCACCATGCTGGACAGTTTATCCACCTGGCGCTCAAGCCCCTGGGCTGCTTCAGATGAGTGGGCTGCACTGTCGGCGTTTTTCTGGGTGACCTGGTTAATCTGGGCAACGGCCTGGTTGATCTGGTCAATACCGTCAGCCTGTTCAGCGGTGGCTTTGGAGATCTCGTCAGTCAACAGGCTGATGGTCCTGGCACCTTCAACCGCACCCCTCAGCTGCCGGTTGATGTCCCGTGACAGCTCTTCACCACTGCGGGAAAGCTGCAGCGAGGTACGGGTCATCTGCTCGGTCCGCTTGGCAGCATCGGCAGAACGGCTGGCCAGGCTGTGAATTTCATCGGTCAAAAGCTTAAAATCATTGCCGGCCCCCTCCACATGGGCAGCCTCAATAGCGGCATTGACCCCCAGCAGGTTTGAAAACATGGCCACATCTTCCAGGTCATCGATCAGCAGTTGAAAATCATCCCGCAACTTATCGGCCTCTTCGCCCTCACCCAACGAGACCTGTTTGCTGAACTGCTTCATCCCTTTTGCTGTTTCTGTGCAACGTTGTCCCAGCTTTCTGATCTCATGGGCAACCACCCCGAATCCGCCTGCCGAGGTCCTGATCCTGACCGCCTTATCCATGGCGCTGGTGGAAAGGGTGCCGGTCTCTTTGGCAATGCCGTCGATCTCATTAACAATGGCCGTGGTGTTTTCCGCAGCCTCGCGCACCTTGACCATCGCCCCCAGCATCTGCTCCATTGATTCCTGGGCCTGTTCCATGGTCTGGGCTGCCTCATGGACTTTTTCCCTGGCCTCGCTGGTCTTGCTGGTACTGGTTGCAGCACCTACTGCAATCCGTTCCAGGTTACTGGAGGTCTCAGCCAGCTGGTTACTCTGCTCTGCAGCGCCATCAGACACAACCGCGTTGCCTTCGCTGATCTTTTGGCCTGCCTCTGACACCAGCTCCACGGTTTCTGACACTTGTGAGATGGCACTGTGCAGCGCCTCTGCGGTGGTGTTCATCGCCTTGCGGATCACGGCATGATCGCCGTGGTAGCGGCCTCGCATCCGGGCACTCAGGTCATAGTCTGCCAGCCGCCCCAGCACATTACTGGCTTCGTTAACCGGATCAAGCACCGCATCCAGCGTGCCGTTCATGCCCCGGATCAGCTCTTTCCAGATGCCGTCATAATCCCAGTCATTACCGCGGGTCTTCAGGTTGCCCTCCCGCACTGAATCGGTCAGGTTGGTGGTCTCTTTATGCATGCCGTACAGAATGGCCAGCAGGGTATTGATATTCTGTTTGATGGTGTTGTACTCGCCCTGATACTCATCAATCACAAAGGGCGGGATCCGTCCGTGGGCAATCTCATCCAGGGCGTGGCCAGCCAGACGCATCGGCGCAATCAGCGCGTCCAGCATGCCGTTTACCAGATTAAGCAGTTCTGCATCCTCTGAAGAATGCCCGGCAGTATCACAGCGCTGGTCAAGTCTGCCCGCCACCATCGCTTCAGCAACAGCGTGGATGGCATTATAGACGGTCAGTTGTTGGTTACTCATGGCAGGTCTCCCGGTCAGGTATAAACGACAGATTCAGTTCTTTGCAGATGGCTGCTACCGCAAGCGGTACAGCAGCTGCAACGTCAGGGGTCATGGCAGCCCCCAGTTGATTAAAACAGCACCCTTCAACTCCCACCAGCAGGATCCTCTCCGGCATCCGCTCCGGGTACAGGGTCTGGCCGATGGCCAGGGTATCTTTCAGTCCAATGCCGTGGGCAGAGATGGCGCTGCCCCCTTCAAGTACCGGCAGTTCATCCCAGGACCAGAGCCGTACCGTGCCGATGGGATCACCAAGCTGCACCGCATCAACCACGATCATCAGCTCTTCCTGACCGGTCAACAGCTCAAGCAGGGCGATACCGCCGACACCGCAGTATTCCAGCCTGACAGCCTCCGGCAGCCCCTGTTCAGCAAGCTGCGTAAAGACAGCGTACCCCACGGCGTCATCAGCCACCAGTTCATTGCCGATACAGACCACCAGGGCCTGGGCAGCGGTCACTGGCTGCAGGTGGTTATTCTGCATACCGGGCCGGTTTCAACGATTTCTGACTTAACTGGC
>Ga0074197_1001850_pt1 | contig 16286 bp, 11 predicted proteins | sample EPASupsiteSAE305_FD_64526 | JGI IMG/M metagenome (GOLD analysis project Ga0074197, IMG submission 64526) | Bioremediated contaminated groundwater microbial communities from EPA Superfund site, New Mexico - SAE3-05 reassembly with SPADES | ecosystem: Environmental > Aquatic > Deep subsurface >...
TCCAGCCTTCGGTCTGCTCTTCAGCAGACTGCTCAATGGATTTGAAGATCCGCCCCTGCAGCGCAGCGGACAGCCATTCAAACCGCTCCTGCTGCTGGGGTAGTTCTCCGTTCACGCGATACTGGGCAAAACTGACGGTATTTGAATAGACTCCCATGGTAGTAAATCTGTTCCTTTCAGGTAGCAGCAACTGCTGCTTCAGCATATTCAGGCTAAACAGGGCTTTGAGAAACGTGATGAGGAAGGACGGATACAAGGCGCACGGAGCACAGCGACCAAGACATAACAACTCGTTAGGCGAGGGAGCGAGCACCGCGCAACGCCGTAGACGGCCTCCGCAGTAGTTTTCAAAGCACTGTTTTTTCGGGTCGATATCTATAGCATAATTTGCAGCAGATTGGTATGGCCCAGTAACTTCTGGAGGTATACAGCAGTGGGGACGGGACCACAGCGCATGGATACTTAAAAAACGATTGCATTGATTGATAAATGCAGATGCTGCGGTATACTCTGGCAGACACTGCTGCGATGGCTGCCAACAAAGCGTCAGTACAACTGAATGAATACGGAAAACAGGTCTGTTCTGCAGTATCTGGTTCTCAAAAACGACATCAGACCCAGCCGAGTATTCCAGTGACTGCAATAGATGGCAAGCATCTTATACAGAAAACCAGCCGGTTAAGTGGCAATACCGTTAGGAGAAATGATCATGGATAGTGACGAATTCAAGCCGCTTAGATATAGGAAAAGGTGGTTCTGTTACCTAGACCTCTTGGGGTTCACTGCGCTCGTAAATGATAACAACATAAGCCACGTAATTCCAATATACCAAGGCGTGCTCAAGAAGTTGTCGGCAACCGCCGAGACTGTCCCAATGAAGGGGATAACATACACATGGTTTTCCGATACCTTCATCATCTATTCGAAGTCTGATAGCGAAAAGGACTTTGCAAGTGTTGAAAGCATTGGCAGGCGGTTCTTTCAAGAACTCATACTGAACAAAATTCCTGTGAGAGGTTCAATAACGCACGGTTCTCTCTATTCCCAGTCCTTGAAGAACATATTTGTCGGCCCTGCTCTAATTGATGCCTATCACTATGCAGAATCTCAGAATTGGATTGGGTTTATCTTGACGCCATCCGTCTTTAATCGGCTGAAGGCGAGCTCAATCCCCCTACATGAACGAGCGCACTACAGAGAAGTAGCCCATACAGACATTATGAAAAGCGAAGAAATTACGAAAAAGAACCTTGTGGGGCCAATCCACGCATTTGCTTTCAACAATGCCACTCTAAATGGCAAGAATCCTTATGTAGATGCCCTTCAACAAATGAAGATGTTGGCGCCAGAAAAGGATAAGCCGAAGTATGAAAAAACGATCAAATTCGCTAATAGGTATTGGCGAAGGCACCAATGATGGCAGAAGCGAGAAGCGGGACAACGCTTGAAAATAGAAATTGAACTGTAATTCCAGCCAGCCGGTTGCACGCCGCCCCGCCCGGAGAAACCGGGCACCCCGTTAAACACTTAATGGAGTCCAACAGATGATCAACAAGTTTATTTTGATTAGCGCAATTCTGCTTTTCGGTATCGTGTCTGTAGCGGGGACATTTTACGTCAGAGAAAATGTTGTGAAGGCATACAAGATTCCAGCAGCAAGTATGGAGCCTACCCTGCTTGTTGGAGACCATATTCTGGTTGACCGTAGCGAGGCTTCACGGGCCCCCAGGCGAGGAGACCTGATAGTTTTCCAATACCCCAAAGATCCGTCAAAAGATTTCGTAAAACGTGTTGTTGCAGTAGCCGGTGATACGGTTGAACTAAAAGACAAAGTTCTTCTGATCAACGGAAAAGTCGTTAAAGAGCCTTACATCGTGCATAAGGAAAAAGAGAGATTCCAGGCAACAGAAAATCCGCGCGACAATTCCCCGCTCCAAAAAATTGCAGCCGACTCCTATTTTGTAATGGGTGACAATCGCGACAGAAGCTATGACAGTCGTTTTTGGGGCACTGTTTCTAAGGACAAAATCAAAGGAACGGTCAAATCAATCTACTGGTCATGGGACAGAACCACTATGTCAGTTCGTTGGGACAGAATTGGTAAGGCGGTTCAGTAACCGCCTAATGGCTCAACTAACCTGAACTGGCACAGCGCCGGTGCCTCAGCCGGTTAGCCATGACCCAAGTTTATATACAAAAAAGATGCAATATTTCAATTTTGCCGGAGGTTTATACAATGCGTCGCTTTGAATTCAGTGATGACAAATCAAACAAATTTTGGGAGATCGAGCAGGAAGGCGACAACCTGAATATTCGCTGGGGCAAGATCGGCACCAATGGCCAGAGCCAGACCAAGGGGTTTGATGATGCTGCCAAAGCGGCAATTGCCATGACCAAACTTGTCAGTGAGAAAACCGGCAAGGGTTACAAAGAGGTGGGCGTTGCGGCAGATGCAGCAATTGGCGCCTCAGCTGAAAAACCGGTAAAACAAGACGCCAAACAGGCAAAGGTGGTGGTTGCCGTATCTGAAACTATTCCGGCGGAACAGCCGCTGACTGAAGCAGTGTCGGTTGAAAGCCAGGACGCCCAGGCCGATCGTGCGTTTAATGCCATGATTGAAATCCTTGCAGGGGATTGCAGCCAGATCAAGGAGTGCCTGACCGCACCGCGTCTGAAGCGTGATTATGGCATCAGTGAACCGGCAGCCAAACAGGTTTTGCAGAGACTTTGCACTGCCGGGCTGGTCTGGGGATACGGCGGTTCATACAATGTGAACCAGCATGGCCAGTCACTGGCAGCCAGGATTGCCGGCATGAGCAGCGCCAGCCCCGCAACAGCTGAGGAAAATCAACCCACAACAGCCAATCTGCCGCCCTGGCTGGCCAATGGCACACCGTTGCGCATACTGCCGGAACTGCTCTGCAATACGATTCCAACCCGCCGCTTTCCGTGCAAGCCTGTAGAAGGGGATGCGCAGAAAATCTGGTTCAAGCTGCGCAATGACCTGGAGCAAAATGTCACCTTCGACATAAATGGCAGCTCTGCTGATCTGCAACCGGCTGTGGCGGAAATGGAAGAACGGGTAAAGGGGCGTAAAACCGATGGCAGCCTGCAGGCAGATTCGATCCTCTTTGCCAGCATGAAAGACAACTATCGAGACGAAGATTCAATCAAATGCAGCGTCATCAATTTTCTGGCAGCAAAAGGCGGGGTGTCATACCTGATTGATGTCTATCTGGAGGCGCAGCAGATTGCAACGGAAACAGAATACAAAGGGTCGGGCAGGAATTGCCAAAGCGTGAAAACGTTTTCCCGCAATGTCGGCAGTATCAGCACGTACAGCTACTATTCTCCCTTGACCATGGGAGATCACCTGATCCGGGCCTATCTCTCATCAGCCCCGGAAGACGTCTACAGGGAATGCCTGGACAAGGCGTTCAAGATGCTGCCCGGTTTGCATACCTATCGTCAGGCTTTGGTGGCCCTGTTGTTTCCAAGTGAACCGAAACTGGCTGAGCAGGTCGCACTGGAATATAACGGTGCTACCCCCGTTCCATCGGTAATCCACTGGCTGCTGTTGATTGTCCGTTCCGAAAAGGCTGTTGCCGTTGCCCGCAAGGCGCGCCCGGAAGCCTGGCTATGGGATGACAACTCCGTGGTGGCCACGCTGTTGCAGGAACGCGGGATTGAAGCGTTGGAGGTCCTGATTCCAGGGGCCACCCATGATGCTGCCGGTCAGGCGCTCTCCTGCATCGGCCTGCCGGAATCCCTGGAAGCGCTGGCCCGGGCCGCAAGCAGCTCCAAACCGGCCCTGGCACGCTTTGCCCAGGCGGTGGAGCGCTGGCCGCACGCCGCCATGACCGCCATGGCAAAGGTTGTTAGTGGCGGTGGCAAGGATGCCGGGCTGATTACGCCCAATCTCCTCTCTTTGCTGAAAGCATACCCGGATATGCCGCAACAGCTGGCGCCTTGGCTGGATTCGTCCTCGATCAACGTCATTACCAGGCTTCAGGAACAGATCAGTGGACCGAAAGAGGTGGCTGATCTCAGTGAACTGCCGGAACTGCTGATCACCCCGCCCTGGCTGAAAAAGCGCAAGGCTGCACTGAAACCACTGGCACTTGAGCTACTCCCGCTGGCAGCGGTGGAGTACTGGGACGAAGGTGAGAAGGAACTTGCTCAGCGCGAAGACAACAAATGGGTACAGCAAAGGATTGAAGAGTGTCGGGATGATCTGGGCAAGATACTGAAAGAAATCGGCTTGAAAGATCATAACAAATCAATGGTTTCAGTCATGAAAGCGGCCAAGGATAATGACGGCAAGGCACTGGCAAAGATCTGGATCGACAATCACAATGAAAACAAGGCAACGCATCGCTATTACTACAGCAGCCTGAATGGGCTGTTTGTAACTTTGCTCCCCAGAAAACTGGCGATTGACTTCTGGAACAGCATCATTCCGGAGGCTCTAAAAATGGGAATCAGTGTATATTCCAGCGACTATGTCAATGCGAGCTATGGCCTGGAGACGCTGTCTAGCCTGAAGGCGCTGGCCACCAGCCGGCCGACGGAATATCTGGCCGAGGCACTGCATTTCGGTGACACAAGTTTTGCCGCCACCGCTGCCAGGGCCTTTGCCAAGCTAAAATCCATGCGCTCCATTGGGCGAGAATGGCTGCTCCGTTTCCCGGAACATGCAATCTGCGGGCTGCTGGCGGCATCTGTCGGCAAGGCATGCGAAGCACGCGACTGTGCCGCATCATCACTACGTTTGCTGGCCACCAACGGCCATGCAGACCTGATCATGGAGAAGGCCGGCCTGTATAATCAGCCAGAGGTATCGGTTGCCGTTGCCGCCATGCTTGATGAAAACCCACTGGATCGTTTCCCATCCAAGATCCCAGCCATGCCGCAGTTCTGGCAGGCGGAAAGCTGGAGCAGACCAAGGCTGAAAAACGGCAAGGCGCTGCCGGACAGCGCCCTGCAATATCTGGGCAACATGCTGACCTTTCCCACCACGGAAGAGCTCTATCCCGGCATCAATATTGTCAAAGAGGCCTGTGATGCCCAATCCCTGGCAGACTTCGGCTGGGACTGCTTTGGTTCCTGGCTGAATGCCGGTGCACCGGCCAAGGAAGGGTGGGCGCTGACCATGCTGGGGTATTTAGGAACGGATGATACAGCCCGCAAGCTGACCCCCTATCTGCGGGCCTGGCCGGGTGAATCGGCCCATGCACGTGCTGTAACAGGGTTGGATGTGCTGGCCAATATCGGCAGCGATGTGGCCTTGATGCTGTTGCATGGCATTGCCCAGAAGCTCAAGTTCAAAGGACTTCAGGACAAGGCCCGTGAAAAGATCGATGCTATTGCCGAAGCACGCGGCCTCACCAGTGAAGAGCTGGAGGACCGCCTGGCCCCGGACCTGGGGCTGGATGAATCCGGTTCTCTTGTCCTCGATTTCGGTCCACGTCAGTTCAAGGTCGGTTTTGATGAGGCGCTCAAGCCGTATGTACGCGAATTTGCAGATGGGCGCGACGGTGGACGGCTGGCCGATCTCCCCAAACCGAAGAAAACCGATGATGACGCACTCTCCAAGGAGGCTGTTGAACGGTTCAAGCTGCTCAAAAAGGATGCCCGCACCATTGCCGGCCAGCAGGTTGTCAGGCTGGAAACAGCCATGTGCAGCAGACGGCGCTGGTCAGAAACGGTCTTCAGGCAGTTCCTGGCCGGGCACCCGCTGGTGCGCCACCTGGTCCAGCGCCTGATCTGGGGTGTTTACCAGTGCGAACCGAAGAGCAGCTATGGCGGCAAACTGCTGACCTGCTTCCGGGTCAGCGAGGATGGCAGCTATACCAACAGCGATGACGACGCCATAACACTGCCGGAAGGGGACAATCTGCTGATCGGCCTGCCCCACGCCCTGGAGCTGCCGCAGGAAGATGCGGCCGCCTTCGGCCAGCTGTTTGCTGACTATGAGCTGCTGCAGCCCTTTGCCCAGATCGGCCGCGACACATACACGATCAGCGAAACGGAACTGAGCGGAGAGAAACTGGAACGCTGGAAAGGAACGGTCGTCCCCACCGGGCGCGTGCTTGGTCTGGTTAACAAGGGATGGCGCAGGGGACATGCTCAGGATGGCGGCAGCATCTGGTATTTCAACAAGCCGCTGACCGGCGACAAGGTTATCGAACTACTGCTTAATCCGGGCATCATCGTCGGTATGGTCGATGAATATCCAGAGCAGACATTACAGGAGATTCAGGTCGGGATTCCGTCTTCATGGGGCGAACTGCAAAAACCGGAAAAACTCGATTTGCTCGACCCAATCTCGGCCAGTGAACTGATCCGCGATATGGAAGCACTGCGGGGATAGATTTTCTAAGTCCGACAGACTCCTGGACCGACGCATTAATCCTCGGCCATGAGCTAACTTATTCTGGTTGCATTTGGCTTACGTTTTTGCAGTCACCATGTTATTTGCCAGGCCCTGTTCAGGTTTGGTGCTAACCTATTTAAAATCAGCACCCAAGCGGGTCGAAGTAAGCATCACCTGCTTCGCCCCTACGCCCATATCAACCAGACATGCATTTCAAGAGGTAAAAATGGCCAGAACAACTAATACACCAGCAGCAGAAAATGACGACTTTCAGCGGCCGCCGGCCGAGATCATGTATGGCGAGGAACTGGAACGGCTGCGTAAGGCGGACCGGGAGGCGACGCCGCCGGGGTGGCAGATCAGCCTCAAGTCGGCCAGAAGCTTCATTATGGGGGATGCGGCGGCCGGAATTACTCAGAAGATCGTAGCACCGGTTTCCAGTATTGAGCGGATGCTGGTGACGCTGGCCACCGGGCGCGGACTGATGCTGGTTGGCGAGCCAGGCACGGCCAAATCAATGCTGTCGGAGCTGCTGTCGGCGGCCGTTTCCGGCACATCTACTCTGACTATTCAAGGGGGCGCCTCCATCACCGAGGACCAGATCAAGTATGGCTGGAACTACGCACTGCTGATCAATGAAGGGCCCACGCCGCGCGCGCTGGTGCCTGCCCCGCTCTATCAGGGGATGCGGGACGGCAAGGTGGTCCGCTTTGAAGAGATCACCCGTTGCCCGCTGGAGGTACAGGACTGCCTGCTGGGGATGCTCTCCGACCGTGTCATGTCGGTACCGGAGCTGCCGGGCAATGACAACATGCTCTATGCCCGGGAGGGGTTCAATATCATCGCCACCGCCAATACCCGCGACCGGGGCGTAAATGAGATGAGCGCCGCCCTCAAGCGTCGTTTTGATTTTGAAACCGTCTTCCCGATCTTTAATTACGCACAGGAACTGGAGCTGGTCTCCGAGCGTTCCGCCAGACTGCTCAAGCAGAGCGGCATCCCCCATACCCTGCCGGATCATGTGGTAGAGGTGCTGGTAACCACCTTCCGCGATCTGCGCGGAGCCGGTAATGGCGAGCGGGATGGCGACAAGGGCAGTGACCGGCTGAATGCGGTCATGTCCACGGCCGAAGCGGTTAATGTGGCCCATGCCGTTGGTGTGCGGGCCTGGTTTCTGGAACAGCGCGCTGCTGACCCGGCGGATGTTGTCGACTGCATCAGCGGCACGGTCATCAAGGATAATAACGATGACCGGGCCAAATTGCGGCGCTATTTTGAGCAGAAGGTGGCCAAAAAGGCTGGCAAGCAGTGGAAGGCTTTTTTTGAGGCACGTCACCGGCTGCCATGAAACCGCATATCCTCGGAGTAAGACATCACAGCCCGGCCTGCGCCCAGCGGGTTGTCTGGCGCATCAATCAGTTACAGCCTGCCTTTGTACTGATTGAAGGGCCGGCTGATTTCAATGACAAGCTTGATCAGCTTTATCTGCAGCACCAGCTACCGATTGCCGTCTACAGCTACCTCTCCAGCAGCAAGCAGCATCACGGTTCCTGGTCCCCATTTGCGGAGCATTCGCCCGAATGGCAGGCGCTTGTCCATGGCCGCCGTGTTGGGGCCGTGGTGCGCTTCATTGATCTGCCCGCCTGGCATGACGCCTTTGAATCACTGGAAAACCGTTACGCCGATGCCGTTGATGCCGAGGCCGAAGAGTCGCTGCGCAGTTATGACGCGGCCCTGGAGAAGCGACTGGCAGTTGAGGGGCATGACGCCCTGTGGGACCACCTGTTCGAAGACCTGTTCAGCAGTGCCGATGACCAGCTGGGGATGGAGCTGCTGGACAGCGCACTGGACACCTATTTTAATAACCTGCGCTCCACGACTGCCGGCTCACTGGGCAATCAGGCCAGGGAAAAGACCATGGCCAACTGGATCGCCTGGGCAATAGCCAAGAATCGTGGCGAGGTGGTGGTGGTCTGTGGCGGCTACCATGCCGCAGCACTGGAGCGGCTCTGGCCGCAGATGCCGACAGGGCTGCCGGATACGCCACTGCCGGAAGTGGACAATACGGGTGGTGAGCTGCGCTACGGTTCTTTTCTGGTCCCCTACACCTTCAAACGTCTGGATTCCTTTACCGGATACGCCTCGGGCATGCCATCGCCTGCCTATTACCAATGGCTCTGGGAGGGGGGAGCGGAGCATGCCGGGCATGAGCTGTTGCGACAGATCATTGAACGACTCCGCAGCCGCAAGCTGACCGCTTCAACGGCCGATATGATTTTTCTGCACTCCCGGGCCAGCGGCTTGTCCCGTCTGCGCGGTCATCGCCAGATACTGCGCATTGACTGGCTGGATGCCATTGCCGGAGCGCTGGTCAAGGATGCCCTTTCCGTTGCGCTCCCCTGGAGTTATCGCGGCCGACTGCAGCCCGGTACTGATCCGGTACTGGTGGAGTCCATGGATGTGATCGCCGGCAATCTTATCGGCAAACTGGCCCCGGAGACCCCGCAACCGCCACTTGTTCATTCCGTGGCAGCAGAGCTGGAAAAAGCCGCCATTCCCCACAACGGCACCCTCAAACTTGATCTATTCAGCGATGCCGGGCGCGCAAAGAGCAGGCTGCTGCACAAGCTGTCAATTCTGGCCATCCCCGGTTTTACACGCAGCAAAGGGCCAGCAGAAGCCATGGACGGTGAGTCCACAGAAATCTGGCAGATCACTCAGCCGATCACCCGGGCCGCCGCCCTGATCGAGGCGGGGGCCTGGGGGGCAACGGTGGAAACCGCCGCCACCGCCTGCCTGGAATCACTGTTGCGGGAAGCGGAAAACGATATCGGCAAACTGGCATTCATCCTCAACAGGGCCGCTTTTGCAGGTCTCAGGCAGATCAGCTCCGGCTGTATTGCCCAGCTTGCTAACGCAGTGACGGCAACGACACGCTTTGAACCATTGGGTGGGGCGTTATCCACACTATACAACCTGTTCTGCCATGGCCGGATGCTGGAGATGGATGGTGCCCCAATGCTGGCTGCGGTGGTAGAAGCAGCATTTGACCGGGCCTTGTGGCTGTTCGAACTCCCCGGTGCCATAGCTGTGGCTGAACAGGAAGCGCATATCCATGCCGTCAAGGGGATCAGTCAGATCTGTCTGGATCTGTGGGGCGAGCGGAATGCCGATCCTGACAGTACATTTCTCTCCGGCATACTGCCGGAGCGGGCCAAGGCCGTATTCAAGCGCAAGTCAACCGCCTGCGATACTGCCCCGGTCAGTCGAGGTGCCTCGGTTGGCGTACTGTTGGCCCTATCAGTTCAGGATGAAGCAAAACAGGAGCTGCTGGCAGAACAGGCGCTGGAACTGGTCCTCTCACTTCAGCCGCAGGAGATGGGGGACGGCCTGGCCGGCATGATTGCTTTAGGTCGCGAGCAGTTGGCCCACAACCATCATTTCTTGACCGGCCTCAATCAGGCTGTAGCAGAGCTTGATGACCACGATTTTGTAGTGGCCCTGCCGGCCATGCGCGGCGCCTTTGCCTGGCTACCGCCACAGGAAAGAGGCGCACTGGCGGAGGCGGTCCTGCTGCTACACAATGCCAGCCACCTTTCGGCCCGGCAGCTGACAGCCCCGCTGCTGGAAAGCGACCCCATTGCACAGGCCAACGCCGGACTGGCAGAAAAAGAGGTCATCCGCCTGCTGGCGGCATGGGGAATTCTGGTTGACGACAACCGGGGTGCGGCATGAATCTACAAATTAGCGAACCATTGCAGCGGTGGCGGCTGCTGCTGGGAGAGTCCGCCGAAGCGGCCCTTTCCGGGCACGGCGGCGGACTGGATGCGGCTGCAGCCGGTGCCGATGCGGCCCTGGAGTGGCTTTACGGCAGAGATCCTGGCCGGGCTGAGCGTGGAGAACGCAAGGCCGGGCTGGACGGATCACAGTTGACCACCCCGGACTGGATCAACTCCATTCATAAACTGTTTCCCAAAGAGGTGATCGAACGGCTGGAACAGGATGCCGTTGAGCGATTCGGCATTGACGAGGTGGTCACCAACCTGGAGGTGCTTGAACGGCTGGAGCCCTCGGAATCACTATTGCGGGCGGTGCTACACACCAAGCATCTGATGAATCCGGATGTACTCTCCGCCGCCCGCCGCCTGGTGGCCGAGGTTGTGCGCCGGATTATGGAAAAGCTGCAGAGCGAGGTAAAGCAGGCATTCAACGGCACCCGTGATCGCCGCCGCCGGTCTAATATGCGGATAGCCCGCAATTTCGATTTCAAGAGAACACTGTCGGAAAACCTGCACCGCTGGGATCCGGAAAAGAAAAACCTTTATCTGGAAAAACCGGTTTTTATCAGCCGTTCCCGCTGCCAGGTGGAGCGATGGGACATCATCCTGCTGATCGACCAGAGCGGTTCCATGGTTGATTCAGTTATCCATAGCGCAGTCATGGCGGCCTGCCTCTGGAATTTGCCCGGCATGAATACCAGGCTGGTGGCCTTTGATACCTCCATTGTTGATCTGACCGCAGATGTGACTGATCCGGTGGAATTGCTGATGAAGGTGCAGTTGGGGGGCGGAACCAATATTGCCAAGGCGGTGGCCTATGCCCAGCAGCTCGTCTCCAACCCGTCAAAAAGCATTGTTGTGCTGGTATCGGATTTCTACGAAGGGGGAAGCAGCACAGAACTGGTGCGACGGGTCAAGACCATGGTGGAGAACGGTGTGAAGTTTCTGGGACTGGCGGCGCTGGATGAATCGGCCACACCGGTTTATGACCGGGAGATGGCCTCCCGTCTGGTCAATGTTGGTGCAATGGTCGGCGCCATGACACCGGGGCAGCTGGCAGCCTGGCTGGCGGAAAAGGTGCGGGGATGAGATACGGACGCACGGATCTGCTGGAGTTGTCAACTGAGGCACTGATCGCACTCTCCAACGTCGGCTTTGTCAAAAAGGGGATCAAGGATCTGGAGGCCGGCCTGCTGCCCCGTCTGGAAGAGGATCAGGACGGAAACCTGCATGGCTATTACGATGACGGCAGCCACGTCACTCTTCCGCCGGGGAGGACATTGCGCGAGGCCCAATGCAGCTGCCCGGCCAGTGGCATCTGCCGCCACCGCGTCACCCTGATACTGGCCTATCAAGCCGCTGCCGCAGCAAGGGGGAATAGCGCTGAAAATAATAGCAATCATCCCGCTGAGGCCGAAGAACCCGGTTGGAACCCGGGCAGCTTTGACGATGGCATGCTGCTGGAGGTGTTGACCAAATCACGTCTGCAGCAGGCGCAGAAACTGGCGGCAGCTGGGATGGTGGCAACGGTCCAGGGGGGGCATGACGTTCCGACGGTCCGCTTTGCCATGTGCACGGTCCGTTTTTTCTCGCGATCATCGCTGGCCCACGCCCGCTGCGACTGCAAGGAAGGCAGCGGCTGCTGCCATGTGGCCCTGGCTGTCTGGGCCTTTCGTCAGGCGGCACAGGAACATCCGAATCAGGCAGAGGCGGTGATTGAACTCAGGCTGCCGGAAGGAATTGACGGTGCAGACCGGGCAGGTTGTGCCGGATTGCTGGCAGGGGATGGGGCGGCCGCGACGCTGATGGACGAGATTGAAAACTGGCTGAACAGGATCTGGAGCGGCGGTGCCGCCCAGCCGCTTTCTGCAACCGAGGCGCAGGTCCGGCTGATCCTGGCACAGTGTGACCAGTTGGGATGGCGCTGGGTCGGGGAAGAGGTCAGGGAGATCCGGGATATGATCATCTGGCTTCATGGCCGTTCCAGCAGGTTTGACCAACAACGTCTGCTCTGCTCCGTTGCCGCTCTCCCTGCCAGACTGCAGGCCGCCGGCTGCATGGAGGCGTCATCGTCGCCACGGCTGCCGGCCCGGCAGATTCTGGGGATCGGTGAAAAGGGTGAGATGGCGCTCGACCATCTGAACCTGACCTCTCTTGGCCTGGAAATCTGGGGCGATGACAACGGTCAGGGGGCTGATCTGGTCTTCATGGATCATGACACCCAGACCCTGATGCTGCTGGAGCGTTACTGGCCGCAGCAGGAGGGGCAGACAAAACCGCTCTCTTGGCAGGATCTGATGGGCAAGCGGGTCTCGGGCAAGCCACTGCGTCAGATGGCCAACGGCCAGATCATTACCAAAACCGCCACCAGACGGGCCAACGGCAGTGTGGATATCAGCAGCACCAACCGCCTGACCAACGTTTTCCCGCTCTCGCCCAAGTCTTGGGACAACATCAAAGAGCCGGTGCGCCAGCATGGCCCTTGCGCCCTTGCCCGACACTTGCAACAACAGCTGCCGGCGTTTGTACGGCCGGTGCAGAATCTGGGGAATTTCCATGTCGTCAGCCTTGAGGCCGCGCAAGTGGCTGATTACGGCTGGGATGCAGCTCAACAGAAGCTCCACGCCGTTATTATTTCCGGCAGTGCGGAGGATGCTCCGCTGCAGCTGTCACTCCCCAACAACCCGCTGGCTCCCCATGCCATTGATGCCGCCCTGCAGATTTTGTCCGGCGAACTGGGGCCGATCGCTGACGTTGCCGGTATGGCCTGGCTTGAAAACGGTCAGCCATTTCTGCATCCGCTGGCAATCCTGACCAGGGATCGGTCCGTGGTGCTGCAGGCAGCAGATGCTCCCACCACCACCGCACCCCATGGCAGGCAGCTGGGCGACAGCACCCCGCTTGGCGATGCCGTCCACTCTGCTCGTGAAATACTGGCCCATTGGCTCAGACGCGGGGTCAGACAGATGGGTAAAGGCGAGTATGACAAGGCGCTTGAACTGGAAAAGGTACTCGCCGGATGCGGTCTACGAAGCACAGCCGCAGCCTTTGCCGGTCTCCACAAAACCCTTACTGCGGCGGATTTTCAGCAGCTCTCCCGCCAGCTCTCTACAATCATTCTGCTGCTGGATCAAGTCACGCAAAAAGGGATAGGAGAGACAGGGATAAGAATTTAAAAGAAGACCTGATCAGCGTCAATCCTCCGCTTTACCCTTCTCCCTTGGTGGAAAAGGTGCAAACAATATCAGTCCGTTTCCCCCTCACCCGAGTCACACCTTTGGGGTCAGGTCTTGAAATATAAGAAACTGACTTTTCAAGACCTGACCCCAGAGTTATCGCCCGTTGAACAAAAACTAAAATGATGACAAAAGGCACACAGTTAAGTATGATATCACTATGAAACAAATCAACTGGAACTCTGACAAGAACTTAGCGCTCAAAGCCGAGAGAGGGATTTCCTTCGAGGAAGTACTGGTAGCTGTTTCGCAGGGAGCGCACCTTGATGTGGTCGAACACCCAAATACGGAGAAGTACCCAAACCAACGTATTTTTATCGTCCGAATTCGCGGCTACGCCTTCTTGGTTCCTTTTGTTGAAACGGATGAAGAAATCTTTCTGAAGACAATCATTCCGAGTCGAATCGCCACCAAGAGGTACATTGCAAAGGGAGAAGAACGATGAGTAGAAAATTAAAAGCTGAAGAGAAAGAATACGAAGAGGAGATCCTGGGATCATATGAGAGCGGAGAATGGAACTCAGTGTCTAATCTTGACAAAGAGATTGCCCGCTATGCTTTAAGTGCTGCAGCTACCCTCACTAAAGATAAACGAATAAACATTCGGCTTTCTTCTCGGGACCTTGAAGATATCCAAATGAAGGCTGCAGAGGAAGGTATGCCCTACCAGACTCTGATTGCCAGTATCGTTCATAAATATGCCAGCGGTCGGCTTATTGAGACCGTATCACGTCCAACCACGTCTTCATCCGGTCGCACGAAAAAGCTGCGCGCCGGTTAGCTCTCCTCCGTTGACAAAACAAGTGTGTGACCGGAGGTTAATGCACGAATGCGGTGGATTGCTTCAGTTGCTCTACCACCCAGGCATTCATACTTTTCCCGGCAATACGAGCAGAAGAATAAATCCTGCGGTGGAGGTCAGGCGGAATACGAACCATGAACTTGCCGGTAAACGGTTTTTCCGGTTCATGGCCAAGTTGGGCGCAGAAATCGAGATAGTCTTCTACAGAATCATGAAAAGCCTGTTTTATTTCGGCTACTGTGGTTCCCTGAAATGTTATTACATCACGGGTGTTAATTACTTCACCGTGGAAGATTTCTGCTTCATCATCAAACTCAACTTTGCCAATATATCCTTTATATTCCATCATGGTTTTATTCCTCCTGCTTCAAGAAACCTTTTGACTGAAACGACGGCACCTTTGTCCGTTTCCTTTTGCGGGTGTGGCCGGTGAAAGGTGGCCTTAACATCATTCAACAAAAACCGCACTCGTGAGCCGTTGCCTTCAAATTTTTGTGCCCCCACGGCCAAAAGCAACGACTCAATGTCAGACCATGCAATATTTGAAAGAGCTGGCTCAGTGAATAGTGCATCCAATGTCTTACGGTGTTTGTTATTCATACACAATTAGTATCACCAGACGATACTATCATGCAAGGTAAAATTTGTTCTAACATGCGGCCTGCAACAGCGCACATAACCGCACCACCGCTACAAAGTACCAAGCCAGGAGTACCCCTATGATTGCAAAAAATGCGTTTATAAACGGCAGCATGATCGCCTATGACGATGTCGGCAGTGGACCGGCGGTTGTGCTGATCCACGGATTTCCCCTGAATCGCAGCATGTGGCGCCCGCAAATGGGTGATCTGGTGGCGGCCGGTTATCGGGTTATAACACCAGATCTGCGGGGATTCGGTGAAAGTGATGCGCCTGATGGGCTGTACAGCATGGATCTGTTCGGTGACGACCTGATCAGCCTGCTGGATCATCTGGAGCTTGAGCAGGCACTGGTGGCCGGGATGTCCATGGGGGGCTATGTGCTGTTTAACCTGCTGACCCGCTTTCCTGAACGGATCAGCGGCGCGGTCTTTGTGGTGACCCGCTCTGTTGCAGATGATGAGGCGGGCCGCGCCAGACGCTTACAGCTTGCAACAGAACTGCTGAAGCTTGGCCCGCAGGTGGTTGCCGACAGCTTTCATCCCCTGATGTTTGCAGAGGGTACCATAGTGGCGCGCCCCAAGCTTGCTGAAGAGGTCTATGGCTGGATGGTGACAAACCCAAGCCGTGGGCTGGCAGGCGGGCTGATCGCCATGCGTGATCGGCCGGATGTCACCCCGCTACTCCCGTCAATCACCAAACCATCACTGGTAATAGCTGCAGAACAGGACAAGGCCTGCCCCCTTGAGCATCCCCGCATGATCGCCAACGGGATCAGCGGCAGCCAGCTTGAAGTCATTGCCGATGCCGGGCATCTGGTGAACCTTGAGCAGCCGAACGGGTTTAATCACTGCCTGCTGGAATTTCTGCGGCAGGTTGCGCCTACATCGCTTAACGACGGTACTATCGGGTGCCACTGCTAATCTGAAAAGGGAGAACACCATGGATCTCACCTGCATACCACGCCAGGACCTGCCTGAACTGCTCTGCCGGATGCCCAAGGCAGAGCTGCATATCCATATTGAAGGATCGCTGGAGCCGGAGCTGATCTTTAGCCTGGCAGAGCGGAACCGGCTGCAGCTACCCTACCCCACCATTGAGGCGCTGCGGGCTGCCTACGCCTTTACTGACCTGCAGAGTTTTCTGGATATCTACTATGCCGGGGCCAGTGTGCTGCAGACTGAAGAGGATTTCTTTGACATGGCCTGGGCCTACCTGCTGCGGGCCAAGGCCGATAACGTGGTCCATGCCGAGATCTTCTTTGATCCCCAGACCCATACGGCCCGGGGGATTCCGTTTGTGACCATCATTAACGGGCTGGACCGGGCGATCCAGCAGGCCGGAAAAGAGCTGGGACTGAGTGCCTCGCTGATACTCTGCTTTCTGCGCCACCTGACTGAAGCAGAGGCTTTTCAGGTACTGGAAGAGGCCCTGCCGTTCCGGGGCAAATTCATC
>Ga0074197_1001851_pt1 | contig 16264 bp, 20 predicted proteins | sample EPASupsiteSAE305_FD_64526 | JGI IMG/M metagenome (GOLD analysis project Ga0074197, IMG submission 64526) | Bioremediated contaminated groundwater microbial communities from EPA Superfund site, New Mexico - SAE3-05 reassembly with SPADES | ecosystem: Environmental > Aquatic > Deep subsurface >...
TCGCCGGCACGGTGGCGGACAACGTCCATCGCCACGGTTGCGGCGCGCTCAATATAGACGCTTCCCGTGTTCCTGCCGAGAAAGCGACGGGCTGGAAAGGCCGCGGAGCCGTAGCCGGCCGTTGGCCGGCCAACATCATACACGACGGCGGCGCCGAAGTCCTTCAGCATTTCCCGCTGGAACGCGTCAGCCGCATGAAGCACGCCGGCGAACCCTTGAGCGCTGCGCGCTTCTTTTACTGCCCGAAAGCCAGTGCTCAGGACCGGGATGAAGGCCTCGCCAAGCTCCCCGCCGCTGACCGTACAATCTTCGGGCTCAAGGATAGAAAAACGCTTGGCAAGAACCTGCACCCGACTGTGAAACCCACCGAGCTCATGCGCTACCTTTGCCGGATGGTTACGCCGCCAGCTGGCCGCATCCTTGACCCGTTCGCCGGCTCCGGCAGCACAGGAAAGGCAGCCATCCTTGAAGGATTCAGCTTTACCGGAATTGAGAAGGATGCCATCTACGCGAGAATCGCTCGCGCACGCATGGCTTTCGCCGAGGAGGTTTATGACCAGCAGAAAGAAATCCCGGTCCACGCCGGGGCATAAGAGCGACGCCGGCAAAAACCGGCTGGAGCTCCTGCCCTACGACGCCATTAACGAGGTGGGCAAGGTTCTCACCCTCGGAGCGGACAAGTATGGTCCGCGGAATTGGGAAAAGGGCATCGACTATGGTCGTGTGTTCTCGGCGCTCCAGCGCCACGCCACCGCATGGTGGCTTGGCCAGGACAAAGACCCGGAGACAAGATTATCCCACATGGCACACTGCACCGCCAACGCGTTATTCCTCCTGGCATACGAGCAACGCGGACGCCGGGCGTTGGACGACCGACCAAGGAGTAAGCTTATGACACAGGACGTAAAAGCCTTAAAGCGGGAACTCAAGCGTATTGAGAATGCGCGGGAAAAGTATCGCAGTTGGACTTGGGAGTGGCTACCCAAAACCACGCAGGAGATGGGCAGGCGTGAACTGGCGCAGCTCGACGCCCGCGAAGCCGAAATACACAAGCTGTTGGTCAATGGGAAACCGGCATGATGCTCTATTACCGGATCCATGCTCCGCTCTGGCGGTTCGTGCCCTCGGCACAACGCACGGCTCAGGAACTGCTGGCGTTCCGCAGGATAGCGCCAGCTTTGCTGCTGTACGGATATCGTCCAGAGTGGAACTAGACATGAATAAACCGAAATGCAAAAGGTGCGGCTCTATCGGGGTGCGCGCCGCGCGTAAGGCGCGGTGGGTGCCGGTGTGGAAGTGCAAGCGGTGCGGCCACTGGTGGCACCACAAGTGGGCGGAGCCTGTAACGCGGGCAGAGCAGTATAAAGACGGAATCCGCCGCGCCGGAATCCAGTTGCTCGATAAGCTGTTCGGCGCACGCCGGCCATAGCGGTCCGGCTAAAAGTAGCTCTTTGACAATTTCTCCCCGGAGGAGGTCCGTGGGAGGCAAAAGAAAAGCCGGGCGGGAACTCTCTCCCTCCCGGCTTCAAATAATTTGTTCAAGAGTTTTTTATTGGTGCGTCTTTTGCTGCGTTGAGCCTAATGTAGTTTTTGCGTATAGCCAAGTACCAGGGAAATGCAATTATCCACAGAAGCAAGCAGCCAATAGCCCATATCGTAGGACTTGTGCAAAAACTGCTTACGGATACCCTCTCCGCAGGAGTCAAATCCTTCATTAACGTATGTGCATCTACGCCGACCCATATCGCTGTTCCTATTACGATAAGCCAAATCATACCTCACCTCCGGCTGAAGTTTCTACCCAAAATCTATATCGTTGACTATGTTGGCCGCGGTCTTAATCTACGAGGAGGCTTTGCAAGTGCATCCATGCCCTCGACAGCTTTTTTCTGCACGCGCATTACGTCCAGCAGAAGCTTCTTCTGTTCCGGATGCGCGTGCAGGAATTCCATCAGCTCCTGCATATCGGAATCGGCCTTATCTGTTGAGAAAGCGCCGACAACCATTTGGCCTTGCCCAGAGACCAGCCAACCGATGTTCACTCCGAAAGTGGCTGATATTTTCTCCAGCATGTCATAGCTTGGCTTAAGTGTTCCGCTTTCATAGTTGGCAACACTAATCCGATGGACACCTATTCTATCGGCAAAGACGCCTTGGCTAATCCCCAGTTGTTTCCTGAGTGTTCTTAAGTTTGTTCCAAATGTAGTCATATACGCAACAACTCTTGACAAATGTAGTGTGTTACGCTACACTATTCCAAGAGGTTAAAACTTACTCCATGAAAACGATATCAAAAAACACACTTCCCCCCAAAGCACTTTTGGTTGCAGCCGGTATACGGCAGCGGACCATAGCGACAGCGCTGGGCGTTTCAGACACCAGCGTTTCGGAAGTTCTTAAAGGTAAGCGTATGAGCCAGCGCATCCGCGCGGAGATTGCAACGCGCCTAGGCAAAAGCGTCAATCAACTGTGGCCCACCCACAAGCGCCGCGCCATAAATAAGGAGAAACAGTCATGACAGAAACGAAGGGAACACCGCTGGACCCGGAAATCAGACGTATAAACCTGCTGCGCCACTGGCAGCGGCTGCGGACGGAAGAACCCGCCCTGTGGGCCTTTCTGACGGAGGACGTCCGTGCCGCACATAAACAACTGGAGGAAAAAGTCATGAACCCCGCAACATTCTGCCCCAAAGCCGCAAATACGGACAGCACAACGAACCTGTTAACCATAGAAGGCCAGCAGGTGCGACGTCTTACATATAAAGGAATGCCGGTTATTACCTTGGCAGATGTGGACAGATTGCACGCAAAGGGCAAGAATACGGCCCAGCGAGCGTTTGCCAGGAATAAACGGCACTTTGCAACAAAGGAAGATTATATCTTGGCGTTACCAACAGAATCTAATGCAGACATCGTGTCTGCATCAAGACACGGCGGCCCGCGCCGCGAGATGGTCCTGCTCACGGAAAGCGGCTACCTCTTGTTGGCAAAGACCTTCACCGATGATCTGTCATGGCGGGTGCAGAAGACATTGGTGAACTGCTACTTCAAGGTGAAAGCTGCCGCCACCCCCACCCCTGCGGCACCGAAAGCCCCGCACTTCGAGTGCGACAACAGCGACTCCCTGCGGACCTTCGTCAGCGACTGGCTGCACCGCGCCGCCAGGAAGGTTGTGCCTGCGGACAAGTTCCTTATGAACGAGAACGCCGCCATCCGCATATTCCACATTGACGGCAAGGGCGAGTGCATAACTGCGCTGGACATTAACCGCGCCTGCGGGCACAACCGCAACACAGTGTCCAACTCCAAAAACCGGAATCCCCTGGCAATTCGCCTTGTGTTCAAGACGCACCGCCCGCTGGCCTCCGGCCAGATATCCCATGCAATCAACGCCGTGCGGGTGGCGGACGTGCCGGCACTGTGCCTCTGCAAACGGCCGACGCCGACAGTACACCGCTTTGCCCGTCTTATGGCGGACTACGCCGCCGGACTGGCCACGACATACCAGCAGGTGCCCGCTTTGCGGATGCAGGTGGAAGCAGCGCATCGCCAGCTGGAGCTGCCGCTCTAAATCGGCCGACCCGGTACTCCCACCGGGTGACAGCACGGGGGCGGCGGTTCGTCATGGCTCCGCCGTCCCCGATAAAACCCAACCGTGAGGGAATATGGACACCCAGGAACTTTTAGATTTGATGCACCGTGAAGCCGTTTCCGCCGGCATCCGCGCGCTGGTGGTACACGGAGCCACGCGCAGTGCTGCGCTCTTCGCCATAATCAATGCTGCCCAGCAGCGCGGCGACACCGTTCTCGCCGCAAAAGCCGCAAGCATGTACGAGGCCGAGGCCAAGGACGCCTCGCGCAATTAAATGAACGCGCTCTCCCTTCGCCAAATCGCTGACACCATGCATATAAGTTTCGATGCATTGCGTAAGCGCGCACTGCGCGAACACTGGCAGTGGTCGTCGGAGACAGTCATCAATCACAAATCCACGCGGCTCTTCGACCCGGCGGCGCTGCCAGAGGACATTCGTCTACGGTTGACGCCTGAATCTAACACATTGCCGGCGGTTGCCGCGCCGCGCCCTGTGATTGCGGTACCGGACAAAGGCCGCAAAATCGCCCTGGCGCGTTTCGATCTGCTGCGCCTATGGAAGGAATGGCGCACCGCTTATAAAGGCAATGCCGGGCAGGCTGATGCGGAATTTATCAGGGGCTACGAGCACAGTCTGTGCCCGCAACTGCGGCAAGTGCTGGGCCCGGTATCAATCAAAAGCCTCTACCGCTGGCAAGCCACGCTGGGTGATGCTCAAGACTACACGGCGCTCATCCCTAACTACTATGGCCGTGGTAAAGGTGGTGAACCGACCTTGTCCCAGGCCGAGCGGGACCTTTTTATGGGCCTGCTCCTTCAGCCGAACAAGCCAAAAATCGGAACTGCGGTCAGCAACGTTGCCTTCGCACTCAAAAAACATGGCCTTGCTATAGAACACTCTCCCGCAACTTTTAGACGTTACGCCGAACAGTTCCGCGCACGGAACAACAACATATGGACGCTCATGCGCGACGGCGCCAAGGCCCTGCGTGATACCGTAGAACCTTATATCCGGCGGGACCCATCCAAGCTGGAAGTCGGCGACGTGTTGGTATCGGACGGCCACCGCCTGAATTTTCAGGTCATAAACCCCTTCACCGGCAAACCATGCCGCGCCACGCTTATCGGCTATCTCGATTGGAAGTCCTACCACCTTGCCGGTGCGTACATAATGATAGAGGAAACCACGCAGTCCATCGCGGCGGCAATGCGCGCGGCTATCATTAACCTGGGGAAAACCCCTAAGGTGGCTTACCAGGATAACGGACAGGCATTTCGTTCCCGTTTTTTCACCGCCGGCAGCCCCGGCTTCGAGGAAAGCGGCATTGACGGGCTCTTCGCTCGCCTCGGCATAATAGCTTGCTTTGCTCATCCCTACAACGCCCGTGCCAAAGTCATCGAGGGCTGGTGGAACAAGTTCACGGAAACTTTCGAGCGGCTTGTGCCCAGCTACACGGGTGCGAGCATAGCCGACAAACCGGCCTGGACGAAGCGAAACGAGAAATGGCACAAGGCCCTCCACAACGAATACATTCCAACTATTGACGAAGCCCTTGAAATGCTCGCGCAGTGGCAAGAATTCGCCGGCTCGCTTGAATGTCCGCATGTAGCCGGCAAGACCTGCAAACAGGTGTTTGACGAGGGGCGCGGCCCGGGCGTTGACCCCGCCACACTCGATGACCTGATGATGACCGAGCGGGTCGGCTACATCGGCAATCATGGTATCCGATTCCTAGGCACAGATTACTGGTCCGACGAACTGTACGGTCTCAAGCAGCGTGCGATAGTGCGCTATTCCATTCTGGACAGAAGCAGCATCAAGGTGTACACGACGAGGGAAGAATTTATCTGCACCGCAAAGCGTGTAACCGCTCTTCATCCGATGGCAATTCTCGGCACGGAACAGGATCGCCTAGAGGTCGGCAACGCTATCGCGCATCAGCGCGAATTAGAGCAGAAGACCATGCGCGCCGCACAGCGTCTATTGGCTCCGGAGGCATTACCTTTTAAGGTTCCCGCTGTGCCTCAGCCGCAACTGTCCATGGAACAGAAAACACCGCAGGCGGCATTACCAAAAAGCCTGCACATTCCCGAAAACGCTACTACCCCTAAAGCCCAGTTGGAAAAGCTGGAGACGACAGGAACACGTCCCCTGTTTGCCGAAGCCTACCAGCGGTATGAATGGCATCAGCAGAATGGTTGCCAGACGGAGGAAGACCGGCAGTGGGTGGAGGAATTCCGCAAATCCGATTTGTATCGCCTTGTCTATGCATTTCATGAGGCATAACCGCTAAAGAGAGAGGAAACAAATGAAAACCGCCTTCGTAAAAACTGCAAACGTCCTGAACTTCACTGCCGCCATGGCGCGCTTGTCGTCGCGCAATGATGGCGTACCGGGCATGGCTCTGGTGTACGGGGAGCCCGGCCTTGGCAAAACGCAGGCGACAACCCACTGGGTGGCGCAGAATGCCAACGTCGTATATGTTCGCGCGAAAGCGTTGATGACGCCGCGCTGGCTGCTAGAGGACCTCGCCACAGAGCTTGGTGAGGACGCCGAATACCGCTCCAAAAAACTGTTTGAATCCTGCTGCAAAAGCCTTGGGAATCAGCGTCGCATGATTCTTGTGGATGAAGTCGATTATCTGCTTAAGAATCCCCTGCTGGCTGAAACGCTGCGGGACCTGCACGATTCCTCGCAGGCGCCTATCGTGCTTATCGGGATGGCCGGGGCGGACAAAAAAATTGCGCGCTACCGCCCGCTTACCGACCGGCTGAGCGAAATTGTCCCCTTCAAGGAACTTAGCGCAACCGACGTCCGCCTGATAGTCGAACAGCTCTGCGACGTTAAACTGACGCCGGACGCCTGCGCGGCGCTTCATGCCAGGGCCCGCCGCTTCCGACAGGTGGTAATGGCGCTCTATAAAATCGAACATCTCGCCCGCGCGAATTCCCTGAAGGAAGTGCAGGCCCAGCATGTGGAGGGACTCCGATGATGCCCCGGCCGGACCCACAGACGCGCATGTGGCGTGTGCTGCGTGTAATGAAAAATGTCAGCGTCGAAGACCTTGCGATACTGGGGGAAACTACCCGTCCGCAGGCACAGGCGCTCATTAAACGCCTTCTCAGGCGGGAATGGGTCAAGAAGGTGGAAAGCGAGGTCCGTCCGCGGCAGGGACGTCCCATATCGAAGTACTGCCTCAACGGAACGTTTGGGCCTGCACTTCCCCGCGAGCTAGAACGGAGGACTTATGAGCGGCCTGCTTAATTCCTACGGCGCAATGGGGGATGCCGAGGCACTTATGGAGCGCGTGAAAATTTTCTACGCAGTCAAGCATAGTTTCCGGCGGACAGCCCAGGCCTTTGGCATTTCGTTATGGACAGCACATGCGATTGTGCATAACAAGTGCAAGATAACGGCCCGGCGTATTGTGCGGTGGAAAGAGCAGCGCCTTCTTGCATGTCCCATCCTCACAAAGGTCGCGCCAGAAGCCTGCGCGGAACACTCTCGCATAGCCCGCACGAGCCGGGCCTACAAGATGAGCAATCCGGACAGGTTGCGGCTGTACGCAGCCTGCCGGCGCTGTCAGCAGGGAGGCTGTCATGCAAGTTCAAACTGAAAACAATAAAGTCACCCCGCAGCAAATCAAGGTCATCCACACGCTTAAAAGCCGGCTTGGAATATCCGACGAGGTGTATCGTTCAATATTGCGTGACTGGCATGTCTATAGCTCGACGCAGCTGACCGCCGAAGGCGCAGACCAGCTTATACATTTTCTACGCCACGCGGCGGAGCGCGAAGGTAAATGGATACAACCCCGCAAGAAGTACGCTCACCTGGCGGGCCGGTACGGGATGGCAACGCCGAAGCAGCTCCGCATGATAGAGGCCATGTGGTCCGGTGTTTCACGGGCATCAAAGCCGGCAGAACGCGCATATGCGCTCTGTAGTTTTCTGGAGCGCTTCGGCATAAACCGTTTGGAAGACCTCGAATTCCATCAGGTCCATAAAGTGGTACGGACGTTGCAGGCAATGAAAGCTGGCGGAGAGCAGGCCTAGTATGTCGAAGCGTGATTGGCTGGAGTTAGTGGCGGTTGTTTTTGCCGGACTTTCTTTAGTCCAGGCAGCACATGCCGTGGCCGATTACATTATCTTGCCGATGCGATATGGAATCTACAAGTAAAGGAGAACTATGAAGAATCCGGAGCCACAGGAACCCCTCATCAAAGTATCGCTAGTATTGCTTGCGATAGGAATGGGGGCGGGCCTTGCAGTCTGGGCATTATTTACCATGGGCGAAAAAGCCCTCGCAGGGAACACATATCAGGAGGAAACATGCAAATGCAGGAAATAGAAATACTGGCGCAACATTATTCGTCCGCTCAGCAAAAGCTGGCGGACTTGGTAGGGGAACTTAATGCCGAAATGCAAAGTGTCAAGAAAGCCCGTTTACGTGCGATTAAAAATGCAGTGGTCATCGCCAAGGAAAAGCGGAGCCGTCTCTCGGAGGCAGTGCTAGAGGCGAAGGCGCTTTTTGAAAAACCCAGAACGCGCATCATGCATGGCATTAAGGTCGGGGTGCAGAAACAGAAAGGGAGCATCACCTATGAGGATGAAGAGAAGGTAATTTCGCTGATCAAAAAACACTTGCCGGAAATGGAGGAAGTCCTGGTCAAGTCAGAAGAAAAGCTTCTCAAGCGCAGCCTGGAAACATTGCCTGCGGAGACACTCCAACGCATTGGGGTCAGCTCTACTGACGCTGGCGATGAAATAATCATAAAAGTGGTGGACGGCGATGTCGAGAAGTTGGTAGATGCGCTGTTAAAAGACGACGACAGCGAATAGACCGAAACGGGGCGCGGTCCCCGTCCCGGCGTAATGCGCCGGCTGATGAGGTCATTATGGAAAAATACGGTTGGTTGCGCGATATGTTGCATGGTAAGACGGACGAGGAGCTGGAAAGCTTCTTGCCGGCCATGCTGTACGATATCTATCTCGAATGCGGGGTGGATATTCTCCTCTCGCTGTTGGAACACTTGCCAAAAATTCGAATTTACGTCTCACCCCGGAATCTTGCCGACGACGTAAGGCCGCAGGACCTCTGCACCTTATCTAAGCGAAAAGCTGAAAAAAGCATGTCCGCCGGTATGTTCTTCATTTATAAGCACTGCGGGGCAAAGACTCTACAGGCACTGTTGGAACATTTTCCAGGCATTATGATTTACGTTGGACCGGGAATGCTCAATCAGGCCAGAGGCGAGTATATACAGCGTGCGTGGACTGGCAACAATGCCAAGGAAATAGCCATAACGCTAGGTGTGTCGGAACAATACGTGTATGAAATGATGCAGAAACAGGCCCGGCAGACCAAAATACAGTTTGTGCACATCACCCCGCGCTTGCCATTTTAAGGTCCACAATGCCAAAGGCCAAAACAGCACAGCATAGACGAATGGCAACCGACAAATGGAAAGCGCAGTATACCCCGAAACTGCTGCAATGGCGGCCAGCGAACAAGGCCAAGAAAAGACGTTGTCAGCTAACTAAAAAAGGATAAAAAATGCACAGTTTTAACCCCCCTTGCCCTGAATGCGGCCATCCTATGCAGGCCCGCATGATAGCGACACAGGACGGCCGCAAGGACACGGATTGGATCTGTACCAACAACTCGTGTGAGTATAGCGTTTTCCGGCCCTGGGTGTTGCTTAAAAAAGAAGCCGTAAATATGCCGCAAAGCAAACCGGTCCAGCCTGTTGATAACCCTAAAAATGGCTGTTGATAACATGCCCTTCCATCCGCTCCCAGCAGCCGGCTATTACCAGCCCATGCCCCCCTATGGGACATGTCCCATAGGCTATGGGACATTGCATCTACCTATGGGACAAGTGATTTTTCCGGTTTTTACCAGTAACCGGTAAAAATGGCGGTTTTACCAATACGATTTAGCCATAAAAAGGCCCCCGAACTATCCGGGGGCCTGCATTTTTCTCAAACTGGCTGGTAAAAATCCGGTAATTCCGGTAATTTTTCTCAAACCTCTTTTTCCTCCTTTTCCCCAATACAAACCACAGTTTTCGCGATTCTCAAATTACCTGAAAAGCCCTAATGATGACGTTGCAGTCGCGCTTGCCTACGGTTATCTCTGGGCAGCCATATTTGCTGAACACGGCGTAGCGGTAGTCGAATCCGCCCTTGCCGGCGGCCGCCAGCCCCTGCGACGAAAAGTACTTGAAGCCGACGACATCCTTGGTGTACTTCGGCAGCACCTCGCCTTTCTTGTTGATATAGCCAAGGAAAGTGACGGCGTGGCCGGTCTTGTTGGTGCGGTTAAGGTTGATGAAAGAGCCAGGCTCCAACTTGTCGAAGGTGGTCCTTTCGCCCATGCCGAAATTTATCAGGGCGTCGGCCGTGCCACCTGATTTGAACTTGGGATTGACCCAGATATGGCCGCGGATATCCTCCACCGTAAGCTTCTCGTAGCTCTTTTTGGGAAGGTAGTAGTAGGGAGACATATCCTTGGTTTCCTTGGCGTATATCTCGAAAGCCGTAAGTATCACTTCAAGCTGGGCCGCAACGCACATGGTCTTTGGCGGATTGGTGGCGGAGATGACGCCTTCGGTGTTATAGGTTATGTTATGGGTAAGAGCCGAGTGGATATCGTAGCCCTGCAGGCCGTACTTGGAATTAAGCTGCTCCACGGCCTTGAGTATATACTCGTTGAAATACTTGGGACCCTTGTCCGCGCTTTTGGAGTCGGACTCCGAGGGGAGAACCGTAGGCTGGGGAACAGGTATCGCGGAGGCGGCGGCAGGAGCGTCCCTTCTTACCCCGGCCAAGTCCTTGAGCGCGACAGAGGATTTGCCGGCGGCGAAAGAACTCCCCGCGGCGGTCAGCAAAAATGCCAAAGCGTAAAATGCCCGTTTCATAATGTTCTCCCTCACTGGAATGTATAGCAATAGCTTATCCATCTATGAAACCCCGCCCAAGGGTCAAAAGACCTATAATCACGAAGACATTGGGCCCAAATCGCGCCGTGTCAGCGCCCGGATGGTTGTGTCTCCACCTTCCGGACAAACTTCCAGCAGGAAGCATCCCAGCTGTTCCTGCCGACTTCATAATAATCGAGGGACTCGAATCTGTCATTAAGAAATGACCCTGTTCCGCTATTGATGAAACCCCGGGCTCGCGGCTTATCCGGCTCCACGGAAAACACATTCATGCCGGGGAAACTTCCTTTCATGCGGGAGAGCGCGGTCACCGTTGCGGGAATATCGCTGAGCATTACGGGAGCGTCCGAAACTTTCAGGACGCCGGCGGCGCCCGGAGCTTTCACGAGAAGCAGCGGTACGCCGCGGGCCAGCCAGCCTGTCAGGGGCTTGCCCCCGCGCGCGGGCGGAATATCCACTCCGCTGCCGTGATCGCCAAGTATGATTATCAGGGAATTGTCATAGACTCCCAGACGGCGCATCGTATCCAGGATTTCGCCAGCGAGGCGGACGGCCCCTTTCCCCTGACGCACGGAATTGCCGAGATTGAATTCCATTGTCTCGGCCTTCAAATCCTCGTTTGTGTCCAGCGGAATATGGTTTCCGGCCAAATGATAGAACCTGAAAGCCGGTCTGGCGCTGGAGGCGTCCGCACCGGAAGCAAACCGGTTCACGAAAGCGACATCTCCTCTCTTGGTTGTGGCAGGTAAAGGAAAGCCCGGAGCGGCTTTCGCAGTCCTCAGCCCCTGTGCGCGCCGGTAAATCTGCCACTGTCCGTCGCTATAGATGCGCGGTTTCAGTCTGTATGGCAATTCAAGAAACAAGGCGACATCCGCCAGTCTGGACATCTCGAGGAGACTTCCTGCGAGGTCCCTATGCGTTCCCTGCCCGGCCCCGAATTCCGGAGGGAAATAAAGTTCATTGTAAATCCACTGGAGCGCGCTTACCGAATAGCCGGACTCAAAAGCGCTGCGGAACAGGGAACGTTCCCGGAACACTTTCCGGAGGTATTCAGAGTGCGGCATGCCGTTGTCATACACATCGCCCGTAAGGACAGCCGGTATGGAGGCCGAAGTTACCGGGTAATTGGACAGGGCATTCCTGAAATAGGTGAAACCGTCCAGCTTGTCCAATAAAGGCTCACGGCTGTTTACCAGTTCCCCGAACACATTGGACTGATACATATCCAGAACCAGGATGACAACATTCCCCTGCCTGGAAAAGCTCATCAGATTGCGCTGTCCGGAACCGGAATTATTGCCGACGAATTCGGCGCGATGGGCGCCCCATAACGCGGGCAGGGCAATCAACTGCACGGCAAGCGCGGCCGCGCTGATTTTGCCGGACAGGCGGCATATTTTTCCGGGGAAGGATATTCCCAGCACAAAAAAGCATGCCCACAGGGCGGCGTCGTGCAGCCTTTCCGGCATAAACAGCGTCCAGTCGACAGGCGAACCGTCCAGCGGTCCGCCGCGCCAGCCGATTACGGCGGCCTCGACCCAGACCAGAACAGCGGCGCACACAAGCAGCGCGACAGCAAACACCCTTGCGCGAGGGCGAAGCCGGCCCAGCATAAAATAAAGCGCGCCGGTGGCCGCCGCTGTCAGCAGGAGAAGCCACGCGGCGACAGCCGCAGGCCCCAGCCCGAACTCCGCCGCGCTGACAAGATAGGCGCGGAACGGAATAAAAAAGATGGTTGTGGCGGAGAACAGCAAGGAAACGGGAAAAAGGCCGGGAGTGCAGTCAGCGATGTTCTGCCGCAAAAGCTTCCGGCAGGAAACGGCGCACGCCAGTATGGTAAAGCCATAGAAAGCAATCAAAGCCAGCAGCCAGCGGGAGTCCTTCAGCCCTTCCAGTTTCAGCTCTGAAAAAGTCAGATATTTCCCGCCGTTATTCCGCGCGACATTGAGCCTGTAGTATTTCCACCCGGATTTATCCTCGACCTGGAAATACTTGTAATCGCCAGCCTCGGTCCCAGAAAAATTCGCGCCCGACACGGACGAGAGAACTGTCCAGGACTTTCCGTCGCCGCTTCCTTCCACTGTAAAATCCCGTGGCGTCCGGTTCGGCTCTTTTTCCTGCGGAGAAATGCCGATTCTTGCCACCCGGACCGGAGAGGGAAATACTATCTGCAGGGTACCCGTCGTCACATCTATTGCGGAGTGAAACACTTCCCCCTTTGTTTCACCGTCAAAAGCATACAGCGCGTTGCCGGCAGTGCCCGCGACTCCGGAAACGACATCGAACCCGCCCATGTTACTAAGGCTCAATTTGGGGACCATGCCGTAATAGCGGTAAAAACCGGGCGCGGCAAGTTTCAAACCCCAGAGCAGGCAACCCAACGCAACAACTCCCGCCACTCCAAGGAACCAGGAAGCCGCGGACGAATCATCCAGCCGGAGTATTGCAAGTATTCCGAAAAATAGCGCGGCCAGCCCGGAAACAATCAGAGCCACAGTGCCAAGAATCGTGCCGGCTGAAGAATGTGAGGTAATGGAAACGGTTGAATGGAAATCCCATATGATACCATCGAAAACCCTGGAGGAATCGAACCCCCTGCCCACCACGAAATCGCTGAACACTGGGGCCAGAGCGGGGTCGGTCACCCCGGTAGTTTTGCCGTTGACAGACACCGTAAGGGACTTGTTCCGCGCTGAGTAGGCGATGTCAAAGCTGTAGGGGGTCCGGGGTTCCATGCGGTCCAGCAGCGGCATCCCGGCAAAGGTGTTGGAGGTTTTCCCATAAACCAACCCCAGGTTACGCTCCCCGGAAAGTTCCATGCGCAGGCCTTCATTTATTCCAGCCGTCTGAAAGAGATTCTGATATCCGGCTGCGTTGTGCAGCCATGCCTTGAAGGAAATCCTTACGTCCGCATTCCCGGCAAAGGAGGCCGGCAATGTCTTTTCGTAAGGGCGCCTGAGATAGGGGTCTGCGGACCGGCTGTCATAGTCAGCCGGCTTCCAGTCCAGTATGGTTGTCGTTGGATAAGCCCAATTATTCTTTTCCCTAAGAACAAAGCAAAAACAGATAATGGATACAATGAAAAACAACAGTATTTTCCTGAATTCCAGATTAAATTTGACCATGCCTCATTATAACTTAAAGTCATTAGGATGGTAATTGGCTCATTTTTGTGTAAGATAGTATCATGAAGTCAAAAACCTTTATATTCATGTGTTGTTTAGCCATCATCCCCTTGCCAGCCCATGCCTACATCGACCCCGGTACGGGAAGCGTATTTTTCCAGGTCTTTGCCGCGGCGGTTATAGGCGGATTCTTCGCCTTCAAGTCCAAGGTCAAATCAGTATTTGCAAAAATAACGGGCCTTTTCTCTAAAAAAACGAATGAACCGGGCAAGTAAGATTCCTGCGTCCTTCAGGGATGACTGCGGTTTTCTCTATAATGATGAAAACGGCATTCTGCTGCGGCAGGTCAACCAGAAATACGCCGCGCACTATGACCTCCTGATGGGCAGCGGCCTTTACGGCAGGCTTATCTCGTCCGGGATGCTTGTCCGGCACGAAGAGACCGCAGGGGCGAGCAGCGCATTCAAGACTCTGAAGCCGGAAAAACTTCCTTTCATCTCCTATCCTTATGAATGGTCCTTTTCCCAGTTGAAAGATGCGGCCCTGCTGACACTATCCATACAGAAGGAAGCGCTGGTACATGGCATGATACTCAAGGACGCCAGCGCGTACAATGTGCAGTTCCGGGGCGCAAAACCCGTTTTCATAGACACATTGTCTTTTGAAACGTACACGGAAGGCTCCCCCTGGGCGGCTTACCGGCAGTTCTGCATGCACTTCCTTGCCCCTCTGGCGCTGTGCGCTCAGACTGACCAGTCGCTCTCGGGGCTTCTAGGCCGCAATCTGGAAGGAATACCCCTTTCCACAGCCAGCCGTATGCTGCCCGTAAAGAGCTGGCTAAATTTCGGACTGCTCATGCACATCCACCTTCACGCCAGGGCCGACGGGGCGCATGGAAAGCCTAACCGGGGAAAACCAGCAGGATTGAGAGTATCGAGGCAGTCGCTTCTCGCGATGGCGGAAAGCCTTGAATCCGCCATAATAGGACTCAAATCCGCCGGGGAAAAAACCTTCTGGCGGGACTATTATTCGGAAATGCACAATTACACCGAGGAAGGACTGGACGCAAAAGCGGAAATTGTCAGGCAGGCCTGCGAAGCCTTGCATCCAGAGATGGTGTGGGACATCGGCGCGAACACCGGCAGATTCAGCGCCATCGCGGCCGAAACCGCGGCATGCACAATCGCCATGGATTTCGACCGGGCCGCGGTGGAGAACCATTACCTCGCCCTCAAAAAGACCGGCTCCACGCGGATAATGCCATTGCTGCAGGACCTTGCGAATCCATCCCCGGCGCTGGGCTGGGCGGGGGAAGAACGCTCCTCGCTTGAACAAAGAGGTCCTGCCGATTTGGTCATGGCGCTGGCGCTGGTCCACCATATCTGCATAGGGAACAACGTGCCGCTTGACGCTTTTTTCGCATACCTCTCACGGCTGGGAAAGCATCTTCTCGTGGAATTCGTACCCAAGGACGATTCACAGGTCGCCGAAATGCTGCTCATGCGGGAAGATATATTTCCGTCCTATATGGAACCCGGCTTCGAACATGCCGCGGAGCCATATTTCGAAACCTTGTTCAAAAAGCCGGTCCAGGGCACCAAACGCACGCTTTACCTTTTCAGAAAAAAGCGGGGATGACGAAATTCCTAGCGATTATCCGCGAGGCCTACGGAGATTAATAGGACTAAAGTCCGTTGCGAAAAAACGGAATAAGGATAGAATAAGAGCATGAACAACACACGCAAACCCGTTTTTTCATTGTCATCCATCGGCACGCTGCTGCTCGCGGCGGCAGGCGTGTTCTCCGCAAGCAACTCTGTATCGGCGGCGAACGACCAGACGCTATCGCAGGCCTCCGCGGGAGACCTCGTAACGCTGTCCGATTTCAACTTCAGCGTTCCCTCCATTCCTCTCAAGATAGCCCCGGCGCAGGGGCAGGCGCAGCTGCTCCTTTCCGACAATCCGGAATATACCAGCACCAACGGCGTGCTTCTCCGCGAAGCAGTGGAACCGGGCACCGTAAGGCTTTACATATACCAGGTCATATCCGGCTCGACCCCCAAAGTCATCACGTCTGTCATCAGGAACCTTTCCTCCTCGCCGATGAAGGTCAGCTTCTCGAAATGCGCCAGAGTGAAGCCGAGCGCCGCCTATAACAGGGTCGCGCAGGACGCGCTGGATATCTTCCTTTCAGGTTCCATGACCTGCAACGGCTTCACGGTTCCCCCCAACGGCAAGGCCGTCATCGATTCAGGCCTGGAGAAATTCTCCGCCACCAACGACCAGCTTACCCACGGCATATACGAGTTCGACGTGGACCAGCCCGCCGTGGTTACGGTTTTCGCCAGGGACACATGGCAGAACAGCGTCAGCGTGGTGGACAACCTGCCCATACTGCCCCGCAACGAAAACGGCGCGGGCCGTGGACGCTTCCCGGTCAGCAACTTCACCGTTGAATCCGCGGCGGTGGATTCCACCTCCGGCCCCTTCCAGTTCATAGTCGCGGACGGACAGACTGACCACTGGGTCGCCGGCAATGACACGCTGGCCGGCATATCCGGCGTGGAGAATGTAGGCAACTACGGAACTTTCTACCGCTTC
>Ga0074197_1001854_pt1 | contig 16250 bp, 15 predicted proteins | sample EPASupsiteSAE305_FD_64526 | JGI IMG/M metagenome (GOLD analysis project Ga0074197, IMG submission 64526) | Bioremediated contaminated groundwater microbial communities from EPA Superfund site, New Mexico - SAE3-05 reassembly with SPADES | ecosystem: Environmental > Aquatic > Deep subsurface >...
GTGGCAAGGCGTGGGCGAAGAGATGATGTCGCCGCCGGCGTAAATCGATGGCACTACCGTCTGATAGTGTGAATTCACCGGTACGGCGCCGCGCTCGGTCACGATACCGACACGTTCCAACCCGAGATCGTCGGTATTCTGTGCCCTTCCGGTCACGACCAGGATTTTGTCCGTGACCAGTTCTTCTGCGGTCCCATCCTTCAACGTCACAGGAACAACAAGCTCCCCCTCGCGCCTTTGATACCCTGCCACGCGGGCTCCGGTACGCAGGTCGATTTTACGCTTTCTGAACGCCCGTTCCACGATGGCCGCCGTATCCGGGTCCTCCTGCGGAAGCAGATGGTCCATCATCTCGGCAACAGTGACTTCCACCCCGAAGGCGTTCATCACATGGGCGAACTCGCAGCCGATCGCGCCGCCTCCTATGATGAGCATACGGGCTGGCAATTCCTCGAGGAAAAGGGCGTGATCGGAGGAGAGAATATCGGTGCCGTCGAATTCGAATCCAGGGATTTGCCGCGGCCGCGAACCTGTCGCCAACAGCAGGTTTTTCCCTGTCAGAACCCGCCCGTCATCCAGGGTAACCTGATGCGGTCCCGAGATTCTGGCAGTTCCCTGGATGAACCCAACGCCATTCTTTTTCAGAAGATACTGAACGCCCTTCGAGAGACTCTCGGAAGCCTTTCTGGATGTCTCGAAAACGCTCTTGTACTGGAATCCAGAACGATCGACTTTCACGCCGGTTTTCTCGACTTCAGCGAGCGAAAGGAAATCTTCAGCCTGTTTGATCAAGGCTTTTGTCGGAATACAGCCCCGGTTGAGGCAGACACCTCCCGTTTTTCCCTTCTCGACGACAAGCGCCTTCATTCCCAATTGGGCCGCCCTGATTCCGGCCACATAGCCGGCCGGTCCCGACCCTAGTATCAATACGTCACTATCGAACCCCATATGATTCCCTATTTCTTTATTCTTTGTCTTTTGCCCAAGAGAGCATCGCCTTTTCAAGGCAGCCCCGCACTCCTCGCACTCAATGACCCTTTTCCTGTATAAGCGCCTTGTAGGCATCGGCATTGAGCAGGTTTTTGAGCTCTTCATCCAACTTCGCGGGCTCAACGACCAACAGCCAGCCCGCATCATAGGGATCCTGGTTCAGAATGGCCGGTTCCTCGAGTACTTTCTCGTTTACTTCCTTCACTTTTCCGCTTATGGGAGAATAGACGTCCGAAACTGACTTTACGGACTCCACCGACCCGAAAATTTGCATCTGCCTGACTTCACTGCCGACATCGGGCAAGCTGACTGCCACAATTTCATTCAGCATTTTCTGGGCGAAATCCGTTATGCCAATCTTGACCATGCCGTCAGGCATAATCCTGACCCACGTGTCTTCCTTCGTATACGAGGGGATCGCCCTCACTTCATATTCTTCAGCCATCGACTACTCCTCTTTAGTTCCGAATCTACATCCCGTCAAACGTGCATTCCCATTGCGTTGGCCACGACTACCGACAGGTCGTATACTTCCATCTTGGCCTTCCGCGCTGATTGAGTCAGTCCATTTTCGCACAAGGGACAAGCCGAGACGATGGCTTCCGCCTCAGTGCCTTTCGCTTCCTGCACCCGGTCGTCCGCTATGTCCCTGGCCAGATCGGGAAAGGCCACCGCAACGACGGAACCGCCGCCGCAGCACCATGCGTTGTTTTTGTTCCTCGGCATCTCGACGAATTTCGCCCCCTTGATCGATTTCAAGATAGCTCTCGGCGGCTCATAGACTTTCTCATACCGTCCGAGATGGCATGGATCGTGGTAGGTGAAGGTCGTCGCCACTTCGGTGTCGAGGGTGATTTTGCCTGATGCAATCAGATCGGCGATCACTTCGCTGCTGTGGACGACCTCGAAGGGTAGCTTGCCGATTATTTCGGGATAATCGGATTTGAGCGCGTGGAAGCAGCCCGCACAGGAGGTTACGACTCTTTTGGCTCCCGCCGCCTTCAGGGCCTCGACATTGTGCTGGATCACTTCTTCGGACAGGGGCGCATTCCCGTCCCAAAGTTCCGGAACGCCGCAGCACCACTCGTTCTCTCCAAGGTACGCGACATTGACGCCGCCCTTCTGGAGAACAGCCACGGTAGCTCTGGCTATTTTGGGATTCCGGTACGCCGCGTAACAACCGGCGAAGTAGACCGTATCCCCCCGTACCGGGAGGTTCAAGCCCGCGGCCCAGGCGCTGCGCCTTCCTTCCGGCTCGCCAAAAGGATTGTGGACCTTTTCCATATTGGCATCCACCGCCTTGAGCGGTTCGGGAGGGCCATAGCCCGCCTTGACGAGATCGACTCTCAAGGCGCGGGTGATTTTTCCTTCATCGATGAGTTTTTCGCCTGTTCGCGGATCGACTCTTCCGCATTGCTCATGGCAATTGTCACAGCCAAGGCAGGTAAAGGTGCTCTCCATGAGCTCATCGCTGTATTTCAGCCGGCCTTCGAGAATTGCCCGCGCGATCTGGTTTCTGCCTCTGGCTACGGAGGGATCAAAACCGCCCGAGTGTTGCTGTACGGGACATATGTACCCGTTCTCCCCGACGATGCACATTCCACATCTGCTGCATACGGTTACTGCTTGTTTATATTTTTCCAGCATGTTCTTCTTCCTCCTTACAGGTTCCAAAGGCCAGGATTGAGTATATTGTTCGGATCGAGCGTCTTCTTGATGCCGCTCATGACTTTGTAGTAGGTGGGCGACCAGGCTGAGCTTATGCTGCTCGAATGATTGCCCTGCGCATAGGCTGAGAATGTTCCATTTTTCAGCATGAAATCGGCCCCGGCCTTCCAAAGCTTCCTGTTGTGTTCTTCCACGCCGGGGACGGTGTCGTCCCAATGAATCGTTATGCCTATAAGCATGGTATTTGCGATAGGCACCGTATACAGCCCGCCGCTCGTGCGATATTTCGCGTTTTCTTCCTTGAATTGATTATTCAGAATATCCAGCATTCCCTTCGCGTATTCCAAAGACTGCGACCTCGTGGACATCGATTCCCATGTCATAAACGGACAGGACATGGCGCAGACATCATGCACAAAGGCTCCCGTGCCGGTGGCGCCGGTAGCGGCATAATGATCCAGTGCAGGAGTTCCCCTGGTCGCGCCAAAGCCTGTGCAGATCTTTTCGATCTCCTTGAGCCTCAGATCCACGTCCGCCTCGGAATCGCCTTCCACGGCCATGAACAATGCGCCATATCCATGCATGTCGCCGGCCATGGCGCGCACCATATGATTGGCCATTTCGAACATGATCAGGTTTGTGTAGAGGACGGTTGGGGATTCGGCCATCTTTAACTGTGCAGCCCATATATTTTCCATCGTGTCAAAAACATAGCTGGCGGCTTTGCTGTATTTCGGGATAGGGTAAATCTTGATCGCCACTTCGGTGATGATGCCCAGCGCACCGCCCGAGCCGATGAAAAGACTTGTGAGATCCGGCCCTGTCACTTCCCGAAACTCGATGTCTTTCCGATAAATATTCGAATCCGGCCCGGCCCCCGTGGTGATGATGTCGCCGGTGGGGAGCACGACTTTTAGACCCAATATGTGGCCCCAGTTGCATCCTACCGAGGAGACATTCTTCCCAAAACCGGCGCCGGCGATCCCGCTCGTCACTCCGCCTATCGTGGCCGTGAAGTAGGGTCCTATAACGGTATTGGCGTAATACCCATAGGGTCGCAACGCATCGTCGATCCTGCTGTTGCGGGCGCCGGCTCCACAGGTTGCTTTCAGGTTCGCGATGTCGACTTCCACTTTATCCAGCCGCCCCATGTCAATCACGATGTTCCTTGTCGGCTCGCCCTTGGTAACTCCGCCGCCCGCCTGCCCGCCGCCCTTCAATACGATCGGATACCCCGTCCGGTTTGCGAGCTTGACGATTTCCGACACTTCCTCGGTGGTTCCGGGCCGGACGATGATTCCGGGCATCGACCCCGGGAAGGCGCTGATGTCGCGTGAATACGTCTCAAGGACAAAGTCCTCATCCGCGACATACTTTGACCCAACGATTGCGGCCAAAGGATCATGCAAGTGATGATGTCTAATCGCCATTGTCACCATAGTTCCTTCTCCTTCTATTTTTGATCCGCTCCGTGCGTGGAATAAAATCTTTCTTTATCGATTTTATTATATACCAGACATTTTAACTGCATAGATTCACTTTGACTGAACATCACATTCATCATGCCTTGTCATTTTGTGCATTTTGCACTAAAATTTACTCACTGCAGAATTATGAAATTAAGCATGTGGATCCTCGCCGACTGGCTCGGCGAATTCGCTCCATCTCTACATATCATCGAGGGGAAAGCCGGACTGACGGGCACCCGGCTCTATTCGGCCGGCTCCCCGGAACAGGACCCTTCCGCGGCCATCATTGGCGATGCTGCCCAAATGCTTCCCCGCGGCTCCCGGGCCCGGACAGATGCGGTGCTGTGCCTCAATGGAGAAGACTGGCTGCTGTTTGACCATGGCGATGTTGGGGTAATCCTGAATGCGTGCCTGGAGGCGTTCGAGTTCTACAATGCATGGGAATCCGCCATAAAAGACGTCGCATACGCAAGCCCGGACGCACCTTTCGAAAAGCTGCTCGACCTGAGCTCTCCCGTACTCAAGAATCCCATCCTCGTCGCCGACTGGAAGGGCGAGGTATTGGCAATATCCAGGAATCACAAGCCGATCGCCGACCGGGAAACATGGGGACACTGGGTGGACCAGGGCTATTTCCCTTCATATACGTACGACCGATTGAAAAATTATCCCCAGTTTCTCGAGGACATGAACCGCAGTGAGGAAATCCGGATTTTCGATTTTCCCCAGTTCGAGTACCGCTGCATACACTTCAGCGTCCGGTACAACAATGAAACGTCGCTGTACGTCCACATCATCGAAGATGACACGAAACTCACGGAAGGCCTGATTCAGGTAGCGTCGGTACTAAAGCAGACGATCGCCATCGTGCTGGACCGAAGCAATGTCATGGCAAAAACCAATCAGATTGTATCATTGTTTTCGGATATCATCGCGGGGAAGTACCCCGAACGGGATGCGCTGGTCTGGGTGCGGTCACAGCTGGGCTGGGACAAGTCGAAAGCCTGGTATTTGGTCATTTTCCGCAACTTCCTCCCTGAATCTTTCTCGGAAACAGCGCTTCTGGAAGTACTGAAAAAGCAAGTCCGGAAAGGCTGCAGTTTCATCTGGGAAAACCATCCCATCATGATAGTCGACTGCGAGGAATGGTCCGTGGCGTTCCCCAAAATCAAGAAACTTCTGGGCGGGAGCGGTTTTTGCTGTGGCGTTTCCATGCCGTTCGACAAGCAAAAAGACCTCCCCTTCGCCCTCAATCAAGCCAAGCTTTCCATGGAGCTTTCGGATGGCAAAAACACAATAGCCATGTGCGAGGACTGCGCATGGAGCTATATCGTCAATGAAATAAAGAGCCAGATCACCGACATGCAAATGCTCCATCCTGCCGTCAAAGTGCTCCAGGAACATGATCGGCAGACGGGGGGCCAGCTTACCAGGACGCTCTATGAATATCTCCGCCATGAGAGGAGCGCGGACGCGACGTCCAAGGCTCTTTTCATTCACCGCAACTCACTCCGCTACCGCTTGGACCGGATAGAGGAATTGATCGACGCGGACCTGAATGACCCGGACACGCGTATGTACATCATTCTGTCGTATGAAATAAAGGAAATGACGAGTTCTTGAGGGCGCCGACGAGCGTGCCTTCGCCGCCCGACATACTCGTCCCGCCGATGCCTGCGGCTTCCCAGAGGTCGAAGGTCTTCCTGTAATGGCCGTAGAGCGCTTCGAGGGCTGTCTGGAGCTCCTCCGGAATGCTCAAAGGATCGAGCTGGTCGGCGTTGCCGAAAAGATCGAACACGCGCGCGAGCCCGATTTTCCGGTTCACGCGCGCGAGGCCGGATATCCACACCCGCGCTGCCTTGTTGTGCTCTTCGGCTTCCTTTTTTTCATTGGCGGAGAGCTTCGCTTCGCCGTCGGGCTTTTCGCGGTAGCAGTGGTGAGCCTCGTCGTTGATCGCGATGACGTTCCTGAGCCCCATGAGTTCCGGCATGACCCGCTGGAGCACCTGGCCTTCTGTTTCGAGCGTCTGGAGAGGAGCTCCCGTGCCCTGAAGCAACGACCGTCCACCCTTCGAAAGCTCCATGCGCTCCCTGGGGATGAAGGCGTGATAGTTGGTGATGACGATTTTGGCCTTGTCAAGTTCCCAGTGACGTTTGGGGTATTCGTAGGGTGAGTTCAGGATGGGGCGTTCGAAGAAAAGGTTTCCTGTTGCCGTCTGTTCCATTGATTCCCTTCAGATTTTTATACCATCGTTATTTCACAATACGGGAGTAGTATAACATACGCGAGGAGCGATACGTAAAGGCAATCCTTCGATATGCGTGATTCCTGCGGAAATTATGTGCTCTGTTTGACGACAGGGCGAAAATAGATGATATTTCTTTTACCTGTATTGGCGCATAGCCGGAGGATAAAAATGAATCCCAAGGTCGACGAATTTATACGCGACGCCAAGAAGTGGCGGGAAGAATACGAAGCCCTGAGGACAATCGTGCTCGACTGCGGGCTGACCGAGAATCTGAAGTGGGGCGTTCCCTGCTACACGTTTAACGAGAAAAATGTAATTATAATACATGGATTTAAAGAGTACTGCGCGCTCCTGTTTTTCAAGGGAGCCCTGCTGGCGGATACTGACCGTCTTCTGATCATCCAGACCGAAAATACGCAGGCGAGTCGTCAGATTCGTTTCACCGATGTCCGGGAAATAGTCGAGAAAGAGCCTATCCTGAAGGCCTATATCCACGAGGCCATCGAGGCGGAAAAATCGGGCGCCAAAGTGAATTTCAAGAAGACGGCGGAATTCGCCATTCCGGAGGAATTTCGGAATAAATTGGACGCGACTCCCGCTCTGAAAACCGCCTTCGACGCGCTGACCCCGGGGCGGCAACGGGCCTACATCCTGTATTTTTCATCGCCGAAACAATCCAAAACTCGGGAAGCAAGAGTGGAAAAATCCACACAGCGCATTCTCGCGGGGAAAGGATTAAACGATCAGTAAATTCTATAGTAGAATGTCTCTCAATGAACCAAACGCTTATCCACAATCTTTCCATCATCGTCGAGGATGCGTGTAAATCGGATGCCAATGTCTTCGGCTACGGCATCTGGTCGTACCACATCAGGCCCATGATACCTGTCGCGCGGCGTTTGGCGGACGAGTATCAGGCCGACGCGATGGTCCACATACAGGAGATTGGGATAAAATGAGTGAACCGGGAAGAAAAAAATTCAAATCGCGATATGAAGAAGTAATGCGGGTTCTTGAATTATGATATACAGACGGGATGGAAAGGCCCGGAAATTGAGAATCTCAAAGCCACGGAGATACGCTACAGGAAGGAATTGTAAGCGATGGGTGGAGTATGATTCTTTGAATCCAGAAAGGACGAAAGTATGGATGAATTATTGATCAGACTGCTTGATGCAGAGGGCAAAGTAAAACGCTGGCCAAAGAAAAAGGCTGAAAAAGATGCTGTCCTTCACTATATTCATGAGAAAATAGAGAAAAATAAAATATATACCGAGAAAGAAATAAATGAGATTATACTCAGGTGGCATTCATTCAATGATTACGCTCTCATACGAAGAATGCTGTATGATAATTTCCTACTCGAACGGACACCGGATGGAAGACAGTATTGGATAGAAGACAAGAGAGGAGATGCTAAGGTTTAGAATGCGAATCGTAACGGGGAGAGTGTCAGATAACTTCTTTAAAAAGAAATGATGAAGGCGCTTTGTGGAATGAGAAATACATGATGCGATATGTCTCCCCGGGGTAGACCATTAAGCGAGGAAGATCATAAACAGTTGTAAATATCAGGCGCTCCGGCCCTTCGGACCGGAGACCGCCTTGCCGAAATACGAAAGATTATCTTCCCCAGGCCGAGCTAGCCGCGGTTTCTTCGACCATCGTCTTGAGGGCGGTGTCGGCGAGCTCGAATCCCTTTGTCCAGTGCTGCGCGCAGAAGGCATCGAGGGCTGCCTGGGCCGCCATCGTCTTACCCGCGGCCTTCAGGTCCACATAGTTCTTCTCCATGGCGGGCATCTCGGTGAAGAGAGCCTTTTCGTATGGATCGAACACGCTTCTGATGCCTTCGTGGTAGGTGGTATAGCAGCCGAAGGCTAGCTTGGAGATCGTCAGGAACCTGGAACCAGCTTCCGGCGTGGAATACCTCGTGTCCACCGAAGAAGCGCCCACGTAGAATGGAATAAAGAGGCTGTTGCAGGGTTGATCGTACGCGTGGATCATGAGGCCCAGTTCATTCGGGACATCCGGCCTGGCGATGAGGATTCCAGTCGCGGCTGTCGTTCCCTCGAAGGCATGGTGGCAGATCGCGCGGGGGAATATCGAAACTTCAACCGTGTCCTTGGTCGGGGGCTCGGTCATCCACTCCTGCCGGTCGTACACATAATCGGTGCTGTAGTAGGGAACCTGATTCAGTGTCAGCACCTCGCCGCTCGGGAGCGTGTAGGTGTCGTAGTGGTCGCGGGCGCAGGGCATCAGGGTCTGTGCGGAGATGTTTCCGGCGATGCCTTGCAGAAGCTCCATGGCCCGTTCGTAACGCATCTCGGTATTGTAGAGCGTTTCGACCGCCGGCCGCGAAGCGATGTTGTCGTTGTTTTCGGGATAGAGTTCCGTGGTGCCGTAGATGGCCCTGAAGTTGATCTTCGTGACATCGGCGCCTATCCAGCCCTGCGACTGGGCGTAAGTGAGCAGATCGTGCGAGCAGATTTCATAGTCGTCCGTGATCTGGAACTGGTTGGATCTGGCCGTGTAGGTGTCCTGGTAGCGTCTGGCGACCCAGCGTTTGCCGGTGATCTCGACGACCCAGAGTTCCTGAGGATCGCCTATCTCGAACATGATGGCGTTCCATGCCTGGCCGTATTTTTCGGTGAGCTTCGTGAGTATCTGGACACCCTCGCGCGCGGTTTTGGCCCGTTCCAGGACGAGGCGCACGTAGTCGTTGTCGTGAAGTCCGTTCGCAAAGGTCAGCTCGTCCCGCGTGGGCGCGTCGTTGTCCGACACGATGACCTGGAATTCGTTGATGCCCATTCCATATCCCCAGCGTCCGGCGGAGCGGGAACCGACGAATGAGTAGGTGTGGGACGCCTGTGGAATATCGATGTAGGCGGCCTTGTAGATCTCGGTCGAGGCGTGATCGCCGCCATTTTCCTTGGCGACTTCGGAGATCGTATTCGGCCCCAGGTCGCGGTTCTTCGAGATGATGCTTCCAGCGCCCGCCGCAAGAGCCTTTCCGTTGGCCAGGAAGGTTGTGCACTCTCCGACGAATCCCGTCATGAGCTTGTCGGCCGTGTTGTACACGAGGATGTCCTCATAGGGAATGCCCGAAGCATCGGCTACGCCATGCATCCATTCCACCTTTTCCGGAAGAATCTGAAGAACGAGAGCTTCACGCTCTTTCGCGGCAGCAAGGACAGTGGCGTAATCCACCCCGCGATTTTGGGCGGCTAACTTCATCTCCGCGATGTGTTCCTCAATCTGCGTCGGCTGAGAAGAACCCACCGCAAAGCCTGCCTGATATGACGAACTCTCGGTCGCCCCGAGGGGCAATGCCGCCAGAAACAGCATCAACACGGACGCCAGCACCGCGATGCCGAACGTCAGTTTCGCGTTGCGTGTACGGTTCACCAACATAGATACCTCCTGGAAAAACGTTGCGCAAATTGAGGCTTTTTCAATATTGACATTGAGAAAATGCTTCAGATCTGTGATAAGAGTGATTATAAATCCGAGTTTCTGAATAAACAATGAAATTTTATGCAAATTGACAAAAAATTCTTTGAAATCATGAAGAGAAAGCAAAACAGAAAGGGAATATTATATGAAAACTTCTTCTTGGCCCATTGCAAATGATGCGCTGTCTTTAGCTATCGATGCATAGGAAACAAGCCGTATCTTGATTTTATCACTTAAGGCCCGGCTGATGGAATAATGGATAGGAGTTTCATTTTGCTCAAAGACAAGTTCATTCGTCACGAGGAGAGGAGTTCCCGCCTTCGTTTTCAGATACATGGCGGTTTCTTCGTTTGCCAGTTCGATACCGATCGTTTTTTGTGCTTTGAAAGGGATGATTTGCATCTTTTGCTTTAAAAGATTATACATGGACTCTGTATTCAGATCCTCATCCATGAAAAATTTGAATTTTATTGGATAATAGGCGTTTTCCAAAACCACGGGTTCTTCATCGGCAAGCAAGACGCGCTTGATGTGTACCAACTTGTCATTGGGGGCGACGCCAAGTTGTTTTTTAACTATCTCCATATCATTGCTGATTATATTCCTCTCAATGAGAATCCTTCCGGGCTTGTATCCTAGGCGGAGCATGGACTGGGTATAGCCGTTGATTTCGTCCAACGTGGTTGCCACGGTGATGCCAGACAAGAAGGTACCCTTGCCTTGCTTTTTGACGAGGATCCCCTCATCGACAAGTTCACTTATGGCCTTTCTTATTGTTATCCTGCTCACATGAAAAAAAGACTCGAGTTCTTTTTCTCCGGGAATACGGTCGTTCGGTTTGAATTCGCGCTTGCGGATCGCATCCATGAGGCTATTTTTTATCTGCATATATAATGGGATAAGATTGTCGGGATTGAGTGCATTATTCATCGTCAACCTCTCTTTCCTGCTGGTAGGCATGTTTCACTAGTACGTAGTTCCAAGGACAATTTTATTTTCTTTTAAACCACCGCAGATGTAGTCATGCCACGCTCTTCAATTATAACAATGCCTCTGCCCATAACCGACAGAGTGCTCCGCAGTTAGGCTATATATGATATTATATAACATATTATTTAAATAGTGCATAGTCTAAATATCTATTGAAAATAGTATAAAACTTCACAATTGCGTTTCCTGAGCTGCTGTATGTTTTATGATATCTCTTTGTATCTTTTTTCAAAAAGGCTATAGTTTACCGAAATTAATGCTTGACAGTTCAGTATATGACGATATAATACGACATAATACATCATTTATTTTGAATGCTAAGCTTGCGAACATAGAAGAGAGCTACTTTCATATAAGGAGGAAGGGATGACTCCCCGGGCGATAGTTTCTGACATTCTTTCAAAGAAAGCGAATCAGGGCGGTGTCAAAGAGATTTTCTTTGTTTCATGTGGTGGTTCCCTGACAGCTTTTTATGCTTCGAAGTTTTTCCTCGAAAGTGAAGCTTCCGGTATTCGTGTGGGTTATTATACAAGCAATGAATTTGTACATGTCGTGCCGGCTTCCTTGGGGGTTCATTCTGTCGTTCTGCTCGCTTCGCACAGAGGCAACACTCCGGAGACTCTTGAAGCGGTCAAGGTCAGCAAAACCCGGGGTGCATTGACTATTGTCCTGACATATATCGAGGATTCACCTATAACGAAAGTCGGTGATTATGTCGTGCGATACGAATGGGGTGGCGGCGCGAAGGCTGGCTATCAGAAGCCTGCGATGGGCCTGCGCCTTGCGGTCGAATTGCTTGAGCAGATCGAGGGATTCAAATACTACAAAGAGATGCAGGAAGGGTTCGACAGGATAAGCTCAATTGTAGAAAGGGGCAGGGCATCAATCACAGAGAAAGCCTCCAAATTTGCCCGGGCCTACAAGGACGAAAAGATCATTTACACGATGGGCAGCGGATGCGGCTTCGGTTCGGCGCACCAGGAATCAATATGTGTCCTTCTTGAAATGCAGTGGATACACTCCGCAAGCATTCATTCGGGCGAATTTTTCCATGGCCCGTTTGAGATAACTGATGAAAATACGCCTTTCATTCTTTTAATGAGCAGAGGGCGTGTCCGACCTTTGGATGAGCGAGCTCTGAAGTTTCTGCAGAACTTTGCCAAGAAAATAATGGTGATTGATGCGAATAGCCTTTTCATAGATGAAATAGACGACTCGGTGGCGGAGTACTTTAACGGATTGGTTCTGGCGAATGCGCTGGGTGTGTTCAACGAAAAACTGGCGCAGGAACGCAATCATCCCCTCACCGACAGACGTTATATGTGGAAGGTGGAATATTAGGCATCTGGGTATCGCTGCCATATGGAAACAGTGAGAAAGGTTGAGATGAATGAGTAATTGCTTGCTTGAGGTTAAAGACCTTGTCACAGCATTCACAACTTCGAAAGGACCTCTTCGTGCCGTCGATGGCGTCAGTTTCCAGGTCAACTCTGGAGAGCTGATCGGTGTTGTCGGTGAAAGTGGCAGCGGAAAGTCTCTGACATCTTTGTCCATAATGGGCCTTGTTCCCTATCCGGGCAAGGTCGTTTCGGGCGAGATTTTTTTCGAGGGGCAGGACCTTCTGAAGCTTGAAGAAGCCGAGATGGTTAAAATCCGCGGCAAGAATATTGCGATGATCTTTCAGGATTCTAGGGTGTCATTGGATCCAGTATGTCGATGTGGTGAACAAATAGTCGAAGCAATAAGGACTCACGAAAAGGCAACGCGCGAGGAGGCCCGAGAGAGGGCCCTTGAACTCATCGGTCTTGTTGGAATTCCTAATCCAGCGAGGTGCGTGAATGCTTACCCGCACGAGCTGTCAGGTGGAATGTGCCAAAGGATCATGATCGCAATAGCGCTTTCCTGTCGACCTAAACTTCTCATCGCTGACGAGCCGACAACGGCGCTCGATGTGACGGTGCAGGCACAGATACTTGAGCTGCTTGATAAGCTTCGCCATGACTTCGATATGAGTGTGATCCTCATTACTCACAATCTCGGTGTTGTCGCCGGCGTTGCTGATAGGATTGCCGTAATGTACGCTGGACAGATCATGGAGCTGGGCGATATCGGAGAAATTCTAAATCATCCGATGCACCCCTATACGCAAGGCTTGATAAAATCCATTCCAAAGCTCGAGGTGTCATCCAAAAGACTCTACAGCATCTCCGGAACGGTTCCGGCGCTGGACAAAATGCCTTCTGGATGCAGATTCGAACAGCGATGTCCGGAAGCCATGGCTTTGTGCGCCACCGTTCTTCCGGAGATGTGTGTCCTGTCGGACGGGCAATACGTATGCTGTCATAAATACGATACCTGGAGGAGCGCCTATGAATGAGAGCCTCCTGCAGGTGAGGGGCCTGAAGAAGTATTTCCCTTTAAGGGCGGGCATGTTCTCGGGCCAAAGGGGACAAGTCAAGGCTGTCGACGGCGTCGGCTTTGATGTCCTCCGGGGAGAAACGTTTGGTCTTGTCGGTGAGTCGGGCTGCGGCAAAAGCACGGTTTCCCGACTCATTCTCAGGCTCTGCAATGCCGACGAGGGTGAGGTCATATTCGAAGGAGACAACCTTTTAAAACTGCCCAGGGCTGCAATGCGCCGCCGGCGCGCTCGCATGCAGATGATATTCCAGGATCCATTCGAATCTCTCAATCCGAGGATGACGATAGGCGAAATCATCGCTGCCCCACTGGAGATCCATAAAACTTTCAAGGGGTCCGAGAAGGAAAAGCGGATACGGGAGTTGCTTGAGCTGGTGGGATTGGCTCCGGACTATATCCGCAGGTATCCCCATGAATTTTCAGGTGGCCAGAGGCAGCGCATTGGAATCGCGAGGGCAATCGCGCTCAATCCTAGCTTGGTCATATGTGATGAACCCGTCTCTGCTCTCGACGTCTCCATTCAGGCACAGATTCTCAATTTGCTGAGCGATATACAGGAAGCCTTCAGTTTGACCTATATTCTAATTTCCCATGATCTGTCCGTGGTAAAGCACATGAGCGACAGGATCGGTGTGATGTATCTCGGGAAAATGGTAGAGATCGCTGGCAAAGATGATCTATATACAGACGCCATGCATCCATATACGCAGGCCTTGCTTTCTGCCATCCCGGAATTCGATACGAACAAGAAGAAACAGAGGGTGATGCTCAAAGGGGATCTTCCAAGTCCTATTGATCCCCCGGAAGGATGCAGATTTTGCACTCGATGCCTGCAGGCGATGCCGGAATGCGCCACGCTTGAGCCCAGGCTCGTCGAGTACAAGAAAGGCCATTTTGTAGCATGTCATTTATATCCGGACAAGGCTGCCGGAGTGCGGGATGCATTCATGAGGGTAAAATCTTGATTCGCTTTCTTATAAAAAGGATATTTTTGGCGCTTATCCAGATATTCATTGTTCTCTCGCTTGTATTCTTGCTCTTGCATATCATGCCTGGTGATCCAGCGGTACTTGCACTGGGAACGGATCGGACCGTCGATCCTCAGGTAGTCGAGGCTCTGCGCCATGAGCTTGGTCTTGATAAGCCTATTCTTGAGCAATACCTTATCTACATAAAAAATGTCGCCAACCTTAATTTCGGCAATTCGATCACCGATAAAGTTCCGGTAATGAGCTATATTGCGGAAAGAATCCCCCGGACCATTGAGCTCGCGTTTTTATCAATCATTGTGGCGTCGATTATAGGTGTTGTCCTGGGAATGGTCGCCGCCCTTGAGCGGAAGAAGGCGGCGGATATTATCACCACTTCGCTCGCGGCCTTGGGCATTTCGCTTCCTGTATTTGTGCTGGGGACATTGTTTATCTATGTTTTCAGCTTTTCTCTGCGGCTTTTGCCTGCGGGGGGATTCATCGCTTTGTCGAAGAATGCCGGAGCCCATTATGCGCGGCTTGTCTTGCCGGTGGCCACCCTCGCCCTGCCCATGGCCGCTTCAATCGCCCGTATGACGCGTTCGTCCATGCTGGAGGTCTTGAACAAAGAGGTTGTGCAGACTTTATACGCCAAGGGACTGTCGCGACAAAAGGTTGTGTTTGGGCATGTACTCCGCAACGCGATGATTCCTATCGTAACGATCATTGGACTCCAGTTTGGCAACCTCATCGGAGGGACGGTGCTCATCGAGTACCTTTTTAACTTGCCGGGTCTCTGTTCGGTTTTATTGAAAGCGATTTCGTATCGAGATTATCCGTTGATACAAGGCTGCATCTTTGTGATGTCGTCGTTTTACATCCTTGTAAACATGTTTGTGGATATTCTTTACGGAGCCCTCGATCCTCGAGTGCGATAAACCGGGAGGTAATAGCAGAAATGCTGAAGAGATGCTTTCGAAATAGGACATTCATAATAAGTATCCTCATGCTTCTGCCTTTCATGCTGATAGCAATTTTGGGGCCGCTTATCGTTACGCATGATCCTCTCGCGATTGATTCGGTGAATATTCTTAAGCCTCCTTCAAGGACATATATCCTTGGCACCGACGAGTTTGGGCGGGACATCTTCTCTCGTTTGATATTGGGTATACGCCCTACCCTGATTGTGGCGCTGGGTTCTACAGGTCTTGCGTTTTTCCTGGGCTTCATCATTGGGCTTTTAGCCGGCTACTATGGAGGGGTTGTTGAACAGCTACTCATGCGGATGGTGGATATCGTGCTCTGTTTTCCCCCAATTTTACTGGCGCTCATGATTGTGGCATTCTGGGGTTCGGGAATCGTTATTCTGATATTTATAATCGGCATTCTCTATACCCCTCATTTCGCGAGGATTACCTATTCGGGAGTAATTCAGGTTAAGACCCTGGCATATATCGAAAGCGAGAGATCGTTAGGGGCCTCTTCGTTTCGTATCCTCAAAAGAGGAATTTCTCCCAATATCATGTCGCCGCTCATTATTCAGGTCAGCCTGACCATAGCCTCCGCGATTTTGCTGGAGGCGGGGCTCAGTTTCCTTGGGGTCGGGATACTGCCGCCCGCTCCGTCGTGGGGCCAGATGATAGGCGCCGCGAAGGGGTATGTCATGCTGTCTCCCAATTATATTTTCTGGCCTTCGCTTTGTCTCTGTCTGACGATTCTTGGAACGAATTTGCTCGGCGACAGTTTGAGAGATATTCTCGATCCAAAACTCAATAATGAGACATGAAGGGAATATAACCAGAAGGTTTTTGCCGGTTAAGTCCGGGGGAAATATAGTTTTATTACGTTGAGGAGGCATGGTTATGTTAAGCAAGAGCAAATCGCTAAAACGCCTGATAATCTGTGCGATTGTCATGTTGCTCGTGTGTGGATTTTCCGTAAGCGGTGCGCCATCGTCTAAAGACAATGGCAAAAACCTCATTTTCGGTCTTTCCGCCGAGCCCGCCAATCTTGATCCGGCGTTAGCGCAGGGGACCGCGAAAAGGG
>Ga0074197_1001856_pt1 | contig 16225 bp, 7 predicted proteins | sample EPASupsiteSAE305_FD_64526 | JGI IMG/M metagenome (GOLD analysis project Ga0074197, IMG submission 64526) | Bioremediated contaminated groundwater microbial communities from EPA Superfund site, New Mexico - SAE3-05 reassembly with SPADES | ecosystem: Environmental > Aquatic > Deep subsurface >...
TCCGATGCTTGCTTTGCTTTAAAGCAAACCTTGCCTTGTGGAATTTTGCCACAAACGCAAACAGGAAAATCAGGAGGGCATGTACATCCACTGCACCATTTTGCAAAGTTTTGCTTTACCGTTCTATCTTCCAACGAATGAAACGTTATCACTGCGAGTACACCACCCACATTAAGACTTTCAAACATATCCGTGATTGAATCATTCAGCTTTTCAAGTTCTCCGTTAACTTCTATTCGTAACGCCTGAAAAGTTCTGCGAGCAGGGTGTCCGTCTCGTCTTGCTGCTGCGGGCATTGAAGCTTTTATTATTTCTGAAAGCTCTAGAGTTGTTTCAATCCTCTTTTGTTGTCTTACCTTCACTATGTTTCTCGCTATACTTCTTGCAAACTTTTCTTCACCGTATCTTGTAATTATTCTTGCAAGTTCTCGTTCTTCTAAGGTGTTTACCAAATCCGCCGCTGTTGGACCACTTTGGCTCATTCTCATATCCAGTGGTGCATCATTGTGAAACGAAAAGCCTCGTTCTGCCGTATCCAACTGGTGTGAGCTTACGCCAAGGTCTGCAAGTATTCCGTCAACTCCGCTTATTTCAAGTTCTTTTAATATACTATTTATATTACAGAAGTTGTCCTGCACGATTGTGACACATTCAAAATCCTTCATCCGCTCATTAAGCGTCTTTATAGCGTCTGGGTCTTGATCAATTAAAATCAACCTACCACCATTCAGCCTTTTTGCTATTTGAGTTGAATGTCCGCCACCGCCAGCTGTGGCATCAACATAAATTCCATCAGGCTTTATTCTTAATGCATCTATTGATTCGTTGAGCAGTACAGACTTGTGAGAAAAGTTTATTTTATTCATTAATAATGTGGCTCCATTTGTTCTGCGGCAGTTTTTATAATAGGTTCCATTTCAAGCAGGTTATTTTCCCACTCATCTGCATCCCAAATTTCAATGCGTTTTCCTGAACCTACGATTACTGCCTCTTGTTTAATTCCTGCGTACTCTATCAGTTTTGCGTTAATTGTTATTCTTCCCTGCTTGTCCGGCTCAACGTTTACTGCATTTCTAAATATTTCTCTTTGAATTTGTCTTGTTTGTGGAGATGGTGGCATATTAGAAATTTCTTCCGAAAGCTCGTCCCATGATTCGTTGGAATAAATGAACAAGCATTTTTCAGGTGCTTTACAAACTACAAATGACTCACCAAGAGCCTCCCTGTACTTTGCCGGTATGAACACACGGTTCTTTGGGTCAATATTGTGCCTATACTCGCCAAGGAATGCCATTGTGTTCACCTCCTGAATTATTAATGAATTTTACTCCACTTTACACCTTTTTAATACTATTTGCTCCACTTTAATGAAATTATAGCTCCTTTTTGCCTTAAATGCAAGAAAATGTTTTGCTTTTTTGTGTCTTGCAAGTCTCTCGTCCACAATATGTAGTAGTATGTTTTATAATGGCGTAAAAAAATAATAAATCGAAATAATATTACCTAATTATGATGTAGTTTTATGATTTAAATTAAAAATGTTTATATTTTTATGACACAAAGCAAGGTACTTGTACGTACAAATTATTGTACAAACCTATCACATTTACTAGTTAGAATTTTATGGATATTTTGCATTGTAAAACTGAGCAGTCATATGGTAAAATGTAGAAATTGCAACGTGGAAAATTCCCATGCAATTTATTTAATTGTCAAGTAGGAGGATAATTATGGAAAATCTCATCTATGTTGTTCCTGCAGCTGGTGTACTTGCACTTTTGTTTGCTCTTTTTCTTGCAATCAAAGTCGGCAAGGCTAGTGACGGAAATGACAAAATGAAGGAAATAGCTGGTGCAATACATGAAGGTGCTTTGGCATTTTTAACTGCTGAGTACAAAATTCTCATAGTATTTGCTACTGTTCTTTTCCTTCTCATCGGTTTCGCTATCAGTTGGCTTACTGCTATCTGTTTCCTTATCGGTGCAATTTTTTCAACTCTTGCAGGTTACTTTGGAATGCAAGTTGCTACAAAGGCAAATGTAAGAACTGCTAATGCTGCTAAAGAAGGTGGCATGAATAAAGCTCTTTCCATTGCTTTTTCAGGCGGTACCGTTATGGGCATGTCTGTTGTTGGCCTTGGTCTGCTCGGCATAAGTCTTATCTACATAATAACTGAGGATATTAATGTACTCTTTGGCTTTAGCCTTGGTGCTTCTTCAATCGCTTTATTTGCCCGTGTTGGCGGTGGTATTTACACAAAGGCTGCTGATGTTGGTGCTGACCTTGTAGGTAAAGTTGAAAATGACATTCCTGAAGATGACCCAAGAAATCCTGCTGTTATCGCTGACAATGTTGGTGACAATGTTGGTGACGTTGCAGGCATGGGTGCTGACCTCTTTGAGTCTTATGTTGGCTCCATCGTTTCCGCTATAACCCTTGGTGTTGCAGTTGCAGCAGCAAATAAACAAAATCCATTAAGTTATGTTTACTATCCACTTATTCTTTCAGCTGTTGGAATTATTGCTTCCATTATTGCTACTTTCTTTGTAAAAGGTAAGGAAGGCTCTAATCCTCACACAGCTCTTAAAATTGCAACATGGGTATCTTCTGCTCTTGTTGTTGCCGGTTCTGCATATCTTGGTAAATACTTCTTTGACGGCTTTAATGAGTTCTACGCTGTTATTGCAGGTCTTATCGTTGGTCTTCTTATCGGTACAATCACAGAGGTTTATACATCTGACGCTTATAAATCTGTTAAAAAAATCGCAAGCCAGTCACAAACTGGTTCAGCAACAACAATCATAAGTGGACTTGCAGTTGGTATGATGTCAACCGCACTTCCTATTATTCTTATTTCAATCGGTATCCTTGTTGCATACAAATTTGCAGGACTTTACGGTATTGCTCTTGCAGCTGTTGGTATGCTTTCAACAACAGGTATCACTGTTGCTGTTGATGCTTATGGTCCAATCGCTGATAATGCTGGCGGTATTGCTGAAATGGCAGGACTTGATAAAGATGTTCGCAAGATTACTGATAAGCTCGACTCAGTAGGTAACACAACAGCTGCTATCGGTAAGGGATTTGCAATCGGTTCTGCTGCTCTTACTGCTCTTGCTTTGTTCGCTTCATATGCAACTGCTGTTGGAATTACTGATGAAATCAGCATTCTTTCTCCAACTGTTATTTGCGGTTTGTTCATCGGTGGTATGCTTCCTTTCCTCTTCTCGGCTTTCACAATGGAGTCTGTTGGCAAGGCTGCAAATCAAATGATCGAAGAAGTTCGTCGCCAGTTTAAAGAAATGCCCGGAATCATGAAGGGAACAGATAAGCCAGACTATAAGCGTTGCGTTGAAATTTCTACAAAAGCTGCTCTTAAAGAGATGCTTGTTCCTGGAATTCTCGCCGTTATTGCTCCTTTAGCTATTGGCTTCCTTCTTGGACCAGAAGCTCTTGGTGGTCTTCTTGCTGGTGCTCTTGTTACAGGCGTTCTTATGGCTATATTTATGGCTAACGCAGGCGGTGCTTGGGATAATGCAAAGAAGTTCATTGAAGGTGGCGAATATGGCGGCAAGGGTTCTGACGCTCATAAAGCTGCTGTTGTTGGAGATACTGTTGGTGATCCATTCAAAGATACATCAGGTCCTTCAATCAACATACTTATAAAGCTTATGACAATTATTTCTCTTGTTTTTGCTGCTGTAATTGCTAATGTTGATGGAATTATAAAGTTTTAATCTATAACAAACAAACACCGACAGATTAATTTCTGTCGGTGTTTTTATATGCTTTCATTGCACTTTTCATGGTTAAAACTTTAAAACATATATTAATATTAACCAAGTTTTCCACCTAAATATTTTAAATCAAAAGTATTAAGCATAATAAAATGACACCACAGCAATTCGCCGTGGTGTCATTTTACTTATTTTAATGTTAATATTACAAACTATCAAGAGAAAAGCAATATAAAATATCACACATTCAAGCAACTTACTTGGATACAGTATCTTTATTGAATTAATTTTCTCCATTGTATATGCTATAGCTATCAAGACTTTCAAATCGAGCGTTAGACAACGCCATGTCAGCATTCATATACAGTTTTTCATAGTCTGTTCCGTCAACTCCATAAATAGATATACCAATGTTTCCAGTTACCTTGTATTGTCTACCATCAATTGCCAAAGGCTCTTTAAGCAGATCACAAAGCTGGTTAGCACGTTTTGAAAGTTCCTCACCGCTCTGTATCTTGTCAGACAATATTATAAATTCATATCCGCCTGTTCTGCAAAGAAATTCTGTTTCACATATCAAGTCCTGGATTCTTTCTTGGAACTCTTGAAGTATTCCATCTTTTGTTTCATATGTCCATCCATTGTTGTCATCCAAACTTTCAACGTCACTAATATCCAGCAATATAAATGCTTTTGTTTCACCAGTTTTAATTGATTGCAAAGACCTGTTTATAAGGATATCCGTTGTCTCCTTCTTATAAAGCTCTCTTAGCGGATCATAGTCAGCCCCACTAGCTACTCTTGCTTTTTCTACCTCACCCAAATCTCTTGCAAGGAAGAGAATCTTGTTATTTGAGGAGGGCACTCTCATATATGTAGCTCTTACGGTATGATAAATTTCCTGCCCGTTTCTAAATTCTTTTCTCTTAAATTCACATGAATTTCCTACTCTTCCAAGCTTTAAAGCAGTTGAAACTCTTGCAGGATCCATAAACTCTTTTACCCTATCGCAATCCCCATCATATACCATACGCTTAATAATCTTATCTACAAGCTTGCTATACTTCATAATGCGAGGGACTTTTGAAAATGCGTGATGTGCCTGAATAACAGTTGTTTCATCTGTTGCTAAATCTACGAGATAAACTATGTCATAATACTCACAGACCGCATTGTTAATAAACTCTGTAACTTCTTCTGTCTTTTGTACGCTTTTATTAATATCATCGATAGACTGACAGAGTACAAATACTTTCAGTTCATTGTCAACCTTGCTTGGTAGCCTGATAAGTGTAATCAATACAGGTAAATATTTCACTTTATCGTCCACATATAGTCTTGCTTGAGTTAAAAGCTTATTCTTGCCATTTTTAAGCTCATCTTTTATATTTTGTGGGCTTAAGAAATTTTGAAGCGACACCAAATCATCAGGATGTGTATTCTTTTTTAGATACTGCTCTCTAAACCAAGAAAACTCACCATTTTCAGGTCTGTCACCTGCTATTGCCTTATCATAATAAACTAATGAAAATCTATCAGAGTAATAATTTATCTCGAAAATCATACTGAACATCTCATACAGAGACTCTTCAAAAGCTTTAATTGTTGTTACAGAGTTCTTTCCCGTACTCATTAATTCATCAATATTTTCAACAAACAATATCGACTTAAAGTTTGAATTAGAGCCCGTCTCTACTTTAACAATAGTGGCTCTACACCACATATAATCGGTTAGATTGTCACAAAGCATTCTAAAATCTGTTATTATCTTTTGCTCACCTTGATAGAAAGATGACAAAACACCAATTGGCAAACATCTATCTTTGAGGCTGACTTTATCGTCAGGATGTACAAGTCTTTCAGCCAGTTCTGTAAACGTCTCAGTACCGTTTGATCCTTCTAATGTAATATTTTCATATGTACCAAGATTCCCCCACTTGATTATTTTGAAACTATCATTCTCATAATCTATTTCTACAACTGCACTACGTAAGAAATTAAGTGTTGCTAAATACTTTGATGTTGCATCTGAATTGTTGCCTACAATAGCAACTGCGTCCAGTCTTTTTTCGTCTTGTATGGGCTCTGGGATTTTACGTTTTTTACCCTCAACCAAATGCTCAAAACGGTTTCTTGAAATTGGCTCTGAATAAACATATCCCTGAATAACATCGCAACCAATTTCTTTAAGGAAATTAACCTGATTCCATGTTTCTATTCCCTCTGATACAGTCTTCATTTTAAGTGCTCTTGCCATTGCTACAACACTTGCAATAAGAGCTTTGTCTCTTTCCGTATTTTCACTGTTTTTAAAGAATAGTCTGTCAAGCTTGAGAATATCCATTGGAAGATTTTTAAGTATATTTAGTGATGAATAACCTGAACCAAAATCATCAATAGAGCATACAAACCCGTTTGCCTTTAGGTTAGTTACTATCTTTTTAAGTAACTCAATGTTTTCAAGAACTATGCTTTCTGTAAATTCAAGCTCAAGCAATCCATCTGGTATATCATACTTGTTCTTTATCTTAGTATATCTCTTAACAAAATCCAGTCTATAGAACTGAACTCTGGAAACATTTATTGATATTGAAACCACCTTTTTGCCTTTATCAATCCATTCACGAACTGTTTTACATACAGTTTCAAAAACATATTGGTCTAGATTTACAATAAAACCGTTTTGCTCAAACAACGGAATAAACTTGCCGGGAAGCATAAGACCTCTCTCTGGGCTATTCCATCTTACCAAAGCTTCCGCACCAATTATTTCTCCACTTCTTACATCATATTTGGGCTGATAGAACACAACAAACTCACCATTTGCAAGTGCTGTTTCCATCTTTCTTTCTATCTCTTTTTCTGCAATTATTCTTTCTCTAATTTCTTCATTATATAATGCCAAATGAAACTCGTGACTACCTTTAATTGACTTCTGAGCCATATTTGCCCTGTCAAGCATTTCGCTAAAGCTTTCATTTTTGTCCAAATCCTCGTTACAATAAACGCCAACATATACGCCTACTTTATAATTTTCTTTCTTAAAATCTGAAAAGTCAGAAACCTTATCAAGCACTGTATATATTTCATCAATAAAATCTTCCCTGTTTTCATACTGTCTCAAAACAGCAAAGTTATCCGCATTTATTCTTGCAAATACTCCCTCAACACCAAGAGACTTTTTGATTATGTCAGAAATATAAATTACAAACTTATCTCCAACATCATATCCGAATGTATCGTTAATATATTTAAAGTTTTTTACATCTGCATAGTATATTGCAAACTTTTTATTTGGATTAACTTTTAACAATTCTTCTGCTTCAATCAAAAATTTAGCATAACTTATATGGCCTGTAAGCTCGTCCTTATAAACCAAATCACGCAAAGTTTTATTATAACGCTTATCGGTTCTGTAATAAACAAAACCTATTAATAACGCTCCAACGATAACTGCAACAAAAAGAGAAAGCACTTTAACAATTAAATTTTGCGCATCTGTTACAACTTGTTGAGATGGCAAAACAGAGACAACATACAAACCATTATTATACTTAATCTGCTTATAACAAAGAATACTTTCTACTTTATTGCAAGTAACTCTTGCATAACCATTGTCTACTCCAACGAGCATTGAAGCCTTTGCATCCTTTGCATTTTCATCTTTATCTTCATCTTCGCTACTACTTATAATATTGAAAATGTTTTTTGGGACAGTTGAAAACTCTGATCTTATTGTATGTATTACATTTCCTTTATCATCAACAACAAAAAAACTGCCCTGCTCACTGTAAAATAAATCCTTAGAGCTTTCAACATCTTTTTCTCCGTCAAGAACAGTGTAGACTAACGCAGCATTATGTTCAGTATATGACATCATTCTTTCAACCTGTTTTTGCCACACTAAATTTTTGGCAAAATGTTGAAAATAAACAAAGCCACTCGATGTCGTCACTAAAAGTACGAAGGCGAACAGTAATATAAGTGTGTATTTTTTTCCTTCAATTTTTTGAATATTATCTCTCCTGCTCAAGTCTAGTCTCCTCTTCCTGTGAGTAATATACCAAGCACTTCCTATACCTGGGCTCAAAAAAATTGTTTAATATACATAGTTTCATTTTATCATTCAGCGCATATTTTGTCAATAATATGTTATGTTTGTCTAACTTAATTTCAAATATCATATTATATTGGGATTAAGTACTATTATTTTACCACATATTGTTAATATTTTACATAATATTATTCGATTTGTTATTTTTTTGCATAAATATTTCCATATTATATGTACTTTTTGATAAATATTTGATATAGTAATCAATATATTGTATTTGTTTTTTGAAATCGGAGGATGTTTTTGAATGGTTCATAAAGATAAAGGCTGGATCGAGAAAACAAAAAAATTTAAATTATCTATCATTGTTTCTATATGCTGTATAGTACTATGCATTTTATACTTTTTTGTTTTTTGGCGTGCTAATAGCTTTTCTCTTGGAATTTCATCAAAAAATATTTTAGAGATTACTCAAAATTCTTCAAAAACTTTAAGCAACACCCTAAAGAGCGATATTGTAATACTCGACTCTATTGCAAACAATATTCAATCTACAATAGAAAAAGATTCTAATGTTGATTTTTCTAAGCTTATGAAAGATATATCTAAAGATGTATCTTGTAACTATAAATCTATTACATATGTAACAAAAGGTGGAAAATGTTGGACTGAAGGTGAAAAGACTTCAAACATTAATGATTTCAAGAATTTCAAAAAGTTTTTTGACCCAATGCAAAACAACAGCAATTCAACTAATCAAAAGTTTTTTTCTCACTCTGATGGAGTTTATACATGTATTCCCGTTAAGGTAAACAATGAAACTGTTGGTATTTTATTTGGCTTATATTCCCTAGAAAACTTTACACAATCATATTTAAACAGCACTTATGGAAACCAAGGCATTTTATTTATAGTCAATTCTGAAGGTAAAGTTGTTCTTAAATCTGGCAATGATACCGATTATAATCTTAATTTTTCTAATTTTTTTGATTTGACTCAGGAAAGTTATTCTAATACTCAACCTCAAAAAAAAATAAAAAGTGATTTAGCTAAAAATAAAAGTGGTGTCCAGAACTTATTTATTAATGACATTCCATTTATTGTTGCCTTCTCCCCTGTCGATGATATAAACGACTGGCATGAGCTTTATCTTGTTCCACGCAATACAGCTTTAGAACACATGGATTATTTGTTTTTTACATCTGTTCTTATGGGTACTCTTATAATATTTTTATTTGCATTAATTGGATATAGCTACTCTAAAACAAACATAAATTATTCAGAGAATCTACAAGAGCTCGCATACAAAGACCCTCTAACTGGTTACCGTAACTTTCTTAAATTTAGAATTGACGCCGAGAAAATACTCGAAAACCAAAAGGATGTTCAGTATTGCTTGTGTTATGTTAATATTATTGGATTTAAATTTATCAACGAAACTTTTGGATACAATGTTGGAGATGAAGTTCTCAATAGCATCTCTTCAATATTTAACAATTCCATGCGTGAAGATGAGATTTTTGCAAGAGTTTCAGGTGACCGTTTCGTTGTTTTGAGAAAACGCAACTTTAATTCACAAAGTACAAACGATTTACTTTACTCTTTAGTTGACGAAATCAGCAAAATTCCTCCGCTTATATCTTCTCGAATGAGAATTGAAGCTCATGCAGGTGTTTATATAATTGAACCTAACTCTAACCTTAAACTAAATGCAATGTTTGATAGAGCTATCATTGCATTAAAATCGATAAATCGTTCTGATACTTGCGTAGCGATATATGACGACGAATTGAGAACAGACCAACTTGAGAAGAAAGACATTGAGCAAAAGATGGAAAAAGCATTATCGGACGGCGAATTCCATGTTTATATTCAGCCAAAGTATAAGACAAGCGACAGAACTCTTGCTTCTGGTGAGGCTCTTATTCGTTGGCATGACCCTGTGAAAGGAGTCATCTCACCTGTCCAATTCATCCCCCTGTTTGAAAAAAATAGATTCATATATAACATTGACAGATATGTGCTTGAAGTTGTTTGCAGATTTTTACGTATGAGAATAAACGAGAACAAAGAAATTGTTCCTATTTCTCTTAATGTCTCTCCAGTTGAAATCTTGATACCAAACTTTACACAATCATATATATCAATAAAAGATAAATATGATATTCCCGACGGTATTATAGAACTTGAATTTACCGAAGGCGTATTCTTTGAAAATCAGGAATTATTTAAAGAAGTTATTATTGAGCTTAAAGCTGCTGGATTCTGCTGTTCACTTGATGACTTTGGCTCTGGATATTCCTCTTTAAATGTTCTTAAAGAAATGCCTGTTGATGTTTTAAAGCTTGATCGGCTGTTTTTTAAAGAGAGCGACGACATTGTGCGTGACCGCTCAGTCATCAGAAGTGTTGTGGCTATGGCTCGTTCACTTAAAATTAAAACAGTTGCAGAAGGTGTTGAAACACTTGATACAGTTGAGTTTCTTAAAATTATTGGCTGTAATATGATACAAGGCTATATATACGCTCGTCCAATGCCTATTGACGAGTTTGAAAAGCTTATGGATTGTGAACACATTTCAGATTTCAATGATTTTTCTGATGATTACGACAAGGTATCGGAGATTATCCCTGTTGATAAGCCATATGATATACCTATTAGAAACACTTATGATGCAATATACGAAATCAATGTAACATCTGATACATATCATTTATATAAGCAAGAAAATTGCGCCCTTGATATGGATGAAATCAATGAAATAGGAGACTATAAAAATGCTACATTTCACGGTTCAATGATTGAAAAAGTGCATAAAGATGATATTGACAATGTTATTGCCGTATGTAATACAGAAAATCTTATGTTATATTTTGAAAGCAATCGAGAATTAACAATTGATTACCGTAGGCTTAACAAAAACGGTAAATATATATGGGTTCGTTGTAGAATTCTTAAAGCTCAAAATATGGGTGACCACCTTGTTTTATTTGCATATCTTAAGAACTTTGAAAATCAAAAACAAAAAGATGAACTGCTTTCAACTGCTCAAACCAGACTTTCATCTGCATTTATTGGAGTTGCAGGACTTGTATATGAACTTGACCTAACAAATGGACATTTAGCACTGGTAAAGAGTTTTTCACAGCATATGCAAAATATGCTCTCAGGAAATGAATATGACCCTGTATGTACGTATGTAGGCACATATCTTATGCATCCTAACTACACTGAAAAGTTCTACAAAGAATGTTTATTGGTTGAACTTAGAGAACAGTTCTCCCAAAGTCCGAGCAAGACATTATATTATGAATATTGTGCAAAGACTTCAAGAGATGACACTGAATATAAATGGTTCTCTGTCCGTTTTTCATATACCCATGAGCTTCCTAACAAGGTTTTGATTGCACTTCAAGACATAAGCAAGCGTAAACACATAGAAGAAAACATAGGTGTGCGTGACAATCTTATGACACTTGCTATAAAGCACGCATACGACGAAGTTCTGGAAATTAATCTTACTCAAAATTATTTTGCATTAACAAAAGTAATTGACAAAGAAAATCATAAGGAAAAATATTTCGAGGGTAATTTTGATGATTTTCTTAACAATACTATTAGAAACCAATTTTTACCTGAAGACAAAGGTTTCTTGAAGGAAGTATTGAGCCCTGCTGGATTATGGGATATGTATAACGACCCAAATGTTTCTGACTTTACTTTGAACATAAAAAAGAAAGTAATCGATGGCACATTCCAATGGCATGCACTCTACTTTATACCAAATCACACAGAGCCTCTGTCATCTGACGCAATCATATTTATATATGTCAAAAATATTCAAATTGAAAAGGATATACACGACAAAGCATCACTGGCCTGCAGACGCCTTAATTACACTACAAGTATGTTTGATTTGGTATATGAAATAGACCTTAAGACAAAAAAAGCAAGTGTATTTGGCGGCACAAATATTCCTGAAGGAATATTACCTTCTACACCAGTTTCATACAACAAACTTGTAACCGTCATTAAGGATACATTCATACAGAATGATGACATTGAGTATTTTAGCAGGAGCATGACTTTAGAATCTTTGTTAAAGAAGTTTAAAGAAAATTCTAATAATTTCTCATTGTTTGCCCGATGCAAAATTGACGGAACTGAGTGGGTTTCTATAAAGCATGTATTTGATAGTAGAAACAATATAGCAACAGTGTTTATTCAAAGCATAGACAGCAAAAATAGATAACAAAAAAATCAAGTTACAATACAAAGCCTGTACCCTCTTTGGTTATAGGCTTTGTATTGTAACTATATTGACAAAGATATTATGCTTTGTTAAAATATATGAGTTACTAAAATTTATATTTAACATTAATTTTTCTAAGCACAATGAAAACACTTGTTTTTTATGTTAAACTAAATATATATCTGGAGAGTTGTCCGAGAGGTCGAAGGTGCAACACTCGAAATGTTGTGTTCCGCAAGGAACCCAGGGTTCGAATCCCTGACTCTCCGCCAAAAAGTCTGTAGCCATATGGTTTACAGGCTTTTACTTTTTAGTTGGGTAAATAAACACGGGGAAACAAAAATGACATCAGTTTTGTTTCTTTGTAATATTTAAAAAACTTCCTTTCAAGCTTTGAATTTATTGTCATCTAAATTCTTATCTGAAAGGAAGTTTCCTATTAACTTTTACATGAAATTTTAAGGGGTCTCGCTTAAACTATTGATGTCAAAGATATAGTTCTGCATACTACTATTAATTAAGACTTTTTTAAAGAACGTTTCGATATACTATTATATTTTATTCTTTGTTAATAATATTTTTACTTCCAATATAAGTCAATGCAAAATACAATCCATAAATGAAAACAACAAATATTGCAGTTGCGCTCATACTTCCTACAACATCCATTTGTCCCATCATACTTATTACTTCGTTTGCTGCCTTTAAACCAATAACAGAGTGGACAACAGCAAGTATCAGTGGGAACAGGAAATAACACAGAATTTGTTTGAACAATGCTTTATTTAGCATATTCTTGTCTGCACCAAGTTTTCTTAGCAATTCATAGCGTTCTTTATTGTCTGCTGCTTCTGAAAGCTGTTGAATGGCAAGAATTGCAGCACATGTAATCATAAATACAATACCAAGATAAATTGCAAGGAATGATATAACCGCCTTAGCTGAAACTGACTGCTCATACATTTCAGGTCTTGTTATTGTATAAGAATATGCAGAGTTTTGCTCTTTAATTTTTTCAAAATCTTTTATTTCTTGGCAATATGAATTAGTAGCTTCATTATCTTTACACATTATATTTAGCACTACCTGAGATGCATTCATATTTTGAGTATACTTATCATTTACCACTATAAACAACGAGTAAACATTATTTGATGTATTTAAATCACTAATTGTTTTTATTGGGGTGAGCTTCTTTTCATTAAGTGTAATATCAACATTGTTAGCAACAATCTTTTCTGCAATGCCATCTATATTTTTATTACTGCTATTAACAATATATTTATCATCGTTCAAGGTAATAGGTTGTTTACCATTCATTTTAAGAAGTTCATTATAGTCACTAAGATTAATAAAATCAGGTGTTAGCTTCATAAACATTTCTTCTTCTTTGCGAAGATCTATTCCCATGCTTCCTATCGTAATACCCTCTTGTGAATAAATAAAATGTTCCTCATAAGAACGCATATGCTTACTATTTTTTAGATTATCAGGAAGTTTGTTATAGATAGATTCAACTTTTTCTCCGTCTTCAGGCCATTTAATGTAATTAACATCATAAGCAACCGATTCCCTGAGTTCACTTGATAATACATTTTGCATGCTATATCCTGTTGAAAAGATACCAATAGTTAAAAGTAACACAATGCAAACTACAGACATAGAAATAAAATTCGTGTTAATCTTGCTATTTAATTGGCGAAGAATAAAAATGTTTAGATTATTAAAATATACCTTTTTATTTGACTGAACAAACTTTGAAAGTATACCTGCAATTGAGAAGAAAAATAATACTGTTCCAATAATGCCAAAAATTATAGACATAAGGAATTTTAAGTTCATGTTTATCATGCCATTTGTTAGAATCAAATAATAAGCAGCAACTAAAAATGTAATAGCAAGAACCATAAAGAAAATAGATACGCCAACTCTTTTTACTTTAAAATTCTCATTCTTTCTTCCTCCATAAAGCAAATCAATAAGTTTAAATTTCGAAATTGCGATAGTGTTAAATACAATTACAATTGCGTAAATAAGTCCGAAATACAAAACGCTTTTTAGTGTCGCATCTGGCGAAAAAATAAACTTAAACTCGGACATATCAGCCTCAAATATTTTTGCAGTAAACACAGACATAAACTGTGAACCAAGGATTCCAAGCAAAAGTCCAACTGCAAGTGAAACAACTGCTATTAAAGAAGTTTCAAGCACAAGAATAGAAGAAATTTTGTTCTTATTCATACCAAGAGTCATATAAATGCCAAGTTCTTTTTTACGCCTTTTTATAAAAAAATTGTTTGCATACACAATTAAAAATCCAAGAACTACAGAAACAAATACAGAAACATAATTTAACATTTCAGAAAGTGCCTTCATAGACTGATCGGTTGCTTCTGTTACAACCATAATATCTTTCTGAGCATATATGGAGTTAAACATATAAAACACACAAACACCAAAAACGAGCGTACAGAAATAGACTGCATAATCACGGAAGCTTTTACCAACATTTTTAAATGCGATTTTAGTCAGCATTCAAATCACCTCCGAGAAGTGCAATAACCTCCATGATTTTATCAAAAAATTCTTTTCTTGTATCATTGCCACGAATAAGCTCATTGAAAATTTTTCCGTCTTTAATAAAAAGAATACGCTTACAATAGCTCGCGGTAAAGGCATCATGCGTAACCATTAAAATTGTTGCATTAATTTTTTCGTTTAGATTATTAAAACTTTCAAGTAACATTTTTGCAGACTTTGAATCCAATGCACCCGTTGGTTCATCAGCAAGTACCATTGCTGGATTTGTAATAATTGCACGGGCTGAGGCAACACGCTGTTTTTGACCACCAGACATCTGATAAGGATATTTTTGTAAAACATCCTCAATGTTTAAAAGTTTTGCAACAGCTTGTACCTTTTCGTGAATTTCTTTTGGTGACGTTTTAATTATTGTTAAAGCCAATGCAATATTTTCATATGCTGTTAAGGTATCAAGAAGATTAAAGTCTTGAAAAATAAAGCCTAATTTATCACGGCGAAACTTGGACAACGCAGCTGATTTCATTTCGGTAACATCTTTGCCCTCGATAATAATGTGTCCGCTTGTAGCACTGTCAATAGTTGATATACAGTTAAGCAGGGTTGTTTTACCACTTCCCGAAGCGCCCATAATACCAATATATTCTCCCTCATAAACGGTAAAGCTAATATTATCAACAGCTTTTGTTATATTACCTTTACCGCCATAATATTTCTGAAGATTTTGTACTTTTAAGATAGTATTCATTTTATTTCACCAAAGCCTTTCTCTTGTTTTTAATTAAAGAAAATATAGTGGATATAACTGCAATCGTTAGAAAAAAATAAGTAAGAGGTATAAGATAAAAGGGTTCAGATAACATTCCATCCGGCTGAACTGTTGATCCAATTACTTCGTATGCAATAACGCATCCTATAGTTGCTAAAAATGATATGATTGATATAATATGTTTTTTTATAATAAAAACCTCCATGAATTTTATGACATAATTATATATTTAATTTAATATTAGAACAATTGATTTATCTTACAGTAGACTAACAAAATTGTAACATAAAAACCTAAGCTGCTATAGACCCATATGTGTTCATCTTATATGTATTTGGATTATACTTACTTGGGCTTTTTAATGTTTTTACAAGAACTGCAACCTGATCTGTTGAAAGTCTCATAGGGCTTACTCCATAATAATGTGTTGAGGCTTCTTTTAATCCATAACAACCTTCACCAAAATATACAACATTACAATAAAGCTCAAGTATCTCATCCTTTGATAACATCTTTTCTAGCTCAAATGCAACAAACAACTCCGCAACCTTTCTCTCATATCGTTTTTCAAATGAGAAACACATGTTTTTAGCAAGTTGTTGTGTAAGAGTACTACCGCCTTGTACAAATGTTCCAGCTTTTATGTTATTATACATAGCTCTTGTTGTTGCTATTGGGTCAATGCCAAAATGATAATAAAAACGCTTGTCCTCCGATTTAAGTAATGCATCTATATATTCATCCGAAACATCTTCAAACTTAACATAGTTCTTCTTATCTTGAATTTTTTCAATTCTTAGAGCAAGAGGTTTCTCATTTATTGCAGCTTGATACATGTTATATCCGCCGCTGACTATAGGAGCAACTTTAAC
>Ga0074197_1001858_pt1 | contig 16225 bp, 16 predicted proteins | sample EPASupsiteSAE305_FD_64526 | JGI IMG/M metagenome (GOLD analysis project Ga0074197, IMG submission 64526) | Bioremediated contaminated groundwater microbial communities from EPA Superfund site, New Mexico - SAE3-05 reassembly with SPADES | ecosystem: Environmental > Aquatic > Deep subsurface >...
GGCGGAACTTCGCAGCCAGCCGTACGTGCCGGGCCGCAAGCCGGCGGAGTTGTGGACGGGCAGTTCCCGGTTCTCCGCTTTCAGCCGCAACGTGCCTCCTGAGGGCATGGCCTGCAGGCCGTTGACCAGCAGGTTGTTGACCGCCTGCTTGAGCTGGTTCTCGTCGCCCTCCACGCTCCAGAGGCCCTCCTGCAGCTCCAGTTCGCTGCCGGCTTTGGCGCCCCGCGTGGCCAGGTTGAATATCTCTTTGAGCGCTTTCTCCGTCGGGAGTTCTTTCTTGACCGGCTTGCCGCCCTTGGAGAAAGCCAGCAGCTGGTTCGTGAGCGTTTGCGCGCTGCGGGACGCCTCCAGCGTGTCGTGGATGATGTCCTTTTCTTCCTGGCCCTTTATCTTGCCGTTCAGCAGCGAGAGGTTGGCCATGATGCCGGTGAGCATGTTGTTGAAGTCGTGAGCTATGCCTCCGGCCAGGGCGCCGAGGGATTCCACCCGCTGCATGTTGGTCATCTCCGACATCAGGGCCTCGCTGTGCCTGCGCTCGGTGATGTCGTTTATGACCGCCAGGAAAAGCTTCCTGTTGCCGCTCTCCACCAGTTGCAGATGAATTTCAACAGGGTAGCTGGTGCCGGATTTCCTCGAGTGCGCGCTTTCGAAGATGAGCAGGTGTTGCGAGCCGTCCAGCAGCGGCTGCACGGCCTTGCGGAAGGTCTCCTCGGTGAACTCGTGCTTGAGGTCCCAGGGGGTCAGCTTGGACATCTCGTCGGGCGAATATCCCAAATTCTTGAAGGCCGCTTTGTTGACGAAGACGAAGCGGAAAGTTTCTGTGTCGAAGATGTAAACCTCGTCGAAGCTGTTGCTGATGGCGTCGTTGAGCAGGCGCATCTGCTCCTCGGATTCCTTCAGCCGGGTGATGTCGGTCCAGGAACCGGTGATCTCGCCGGTCCCGCGGGGGTTCACGTTGAGTTGGGAGTGCACCCACGCGTAGGTGCCGTCCTTTTTCCTGAAGCGGAAGTCCTGGGTGAGCGAAGTTCTTTTGTAGATGTCGCGCTGCTCCTCTGTGACCCTCATTGCGTCATCCGGGTGCAGGTGGCTGGCCCACCAGTCGGGGTGGAGCAGTTCTTCCATGGAATAGCCGGTCAGGGTTTCGGCGTTGCCGCTGACCCAGTCCGTCACCGGCACGCCGTTGCGGCGCTTCAGCGAGAAGAGCAGCACGGGGTTCACGTCCATGACGTGGGCCAGCTGCGCGGCGGTGCGCTCGAGTTCCTCCTTGGCGCGGGAGCGGTCTTCTTCCGCCGAGAGGGCCTCCAGGGCCAGGTCCAGGTCCGCCTTTACCTCCCCCAGCATGCGTACTTCGTCCTCGGAAAAGAACCGCGGCTGGTCCGAATAGAGGCTAAGCACGGCGGCGAGTTTGCCAGCGCTCCGTATGGGGATGGCAGCCGAAGAGCGGTAGCCGCGCTCCAGGGCGCGGTCGCCCCACGGGGCCATGCCGGGGTCAGTCGCGATATCGGCGGAAGTGCAGATCTCCCCTGAAGAAGCCGCTCTCCCGGTAGGTCCTTTTGAAGCGGGGGTCGCGCCGTTCATGTCTATGCGCACGCCTTCCAGGTAGCCCGCCATGTGGCCCGCCCAGCAGAAAGGGCGCACCCTGCCCAGGTCAGTGTCAGGCAGGCCTATCCAGGCCATGCGCAGGCCTCCGGCGCTCACCGCCACTTCGCAGATCTGGCGGAACAGGCTTTCCCTGTCCTTTGTATGGGCCGCGGCCAGGTTCACCTGCGAGAGGAAGGTATAGAGGTGCAGGTTCTTGGCGGTGCTCTGCTGGGCCGCTTCCAGCTCCCTCAGCAGCCGTATCTTTTCCAGGGACTTCTGCACGGCGGGCAGCAGGTTCTCCAGGAAATCCGCGTTCTTTACCAGGTAATCGCAGGCGCCGGCCTTCATGGAGGCCACGGCGGTGGCTTCGTCTCCCCTCCCGGTCACCACTATGAAGGGAGGGACTTCCCTGCCAGACTTTCTGACGGTCTCTATGAATTCCAGCGCGTTGGTGCCCGGCAGGGAATAGTCCACCAGCATCAGCGCGGGGAGGCGGCCCTCCAGGAGCGCCAGCGCCTGCGGCATGTTGTGGGCTTTCAGCAGCTCCATGCCCAGCGGCTCAAGGCGTTGCGCCTCAAGTTCGCAGGTGCCCTTGTCGTCCTCTATGAGCAGTATCTGCCCGGGTTGCTTGTCTTCTGATGGCGCCATAACCGCGGCTCCTTACTTGAATTTATCCACCCGCATTATCATCAGGAACAGGCCGAGGCGTTTTACCACTTCGGCGAATTTCTCGAACTCCACGGGCTTGGTGAGGTAATTGTTGCAGCCCAGATCATAACAGACGCTTATCTCTTTGGGGTCGTCGGTAGTGGTTAACATTATGACGGGCATGTTCTTGAGGCGGACGTCCTGCTTTACCCGCCGAAGCACCTCAATGCCGTCCATCCCCGGCATCCGGATGTCCAGGAGCAGCAGGTAAGCCTTGCCGGATTCCACTCCGGTGCCGGATAGGAAATCCCAAGCCTCCTTGCCGTCCTTGAACCTGAATATGGGGTTGTGAACTCCTACGCTTTCAAAGCGCTCCTGTACGAGCTTGGCGTGGCCGTCGTCGTCCTCCGCCATTAAGATGGTTACGCCAGTGTCGCTGGTATTCATTTATCCCTCTCTCACCGCGGGCAGTTCCACGCAAAAAACCGTTCCTTTTCCTTCCTGCGACTCCGCCGTTATTCTGCCGCCGTTGCGCTCTATGATGCGCCTGACCATGGGCAGGCCTATGCCTTCCCCTCCCCTGTCCGTGGTGCGCTCGTGGCGGTAGAAAACGTTCCAGATGCGGTTCAGGTCTTTCTCCGATATCCCCGGGCCGTTGTCTGCCACCTTATAGAAAGCCGAATCTCCGCGGACCTCCCCGGATACTTCTATCTTCAGCGCGCGGGAAGTGTCCCGGTACTTTACGGCGTTATCGAGCAGGTTGGTGAAGACCTGGCTTACCGCGCCCTGGTCCGCCCTGCAAGGCGGCAGGGCGCCGGTCTTAACCACGGCGCCTGACTCTTCCAGCTGGAAGCGCATGGCGTCCAGCACCTTCCTCAGCAGTTCCCCCATCTCCAGTTTTTCCGGCTTCATTTCCACTCGGCCTATCCTGGAAACTTTCAGCAGGGCCGTTATCAGGGCGTCCATTTTGCGGGAGCTGCCCAGCACGAATTCGAGCGCCTCTGGGACTTTTACCATAGTCAGTTCTTTGAGCCGTGCTTCGTCTTCAGGAGTCAGGCCGGTGGTCAGCCGCCACAGGAGCGCGCCCAGTTCCTCCTGGTAGTGACGCAGGTTCTGGCTGAACCCCTGAATGTTGACGAGCGGGCTCCGGAGGTCGTGCGTAGTGATATACAGGAAATTTTCCATCTCCTGGTTCTTTTCCGCCAGGGTCCGGTTCAGTTTCTCCCGTTCCAATTCTACCTGCTTGCGCGCGGTCACATCCGCGAAGATGGTGGCGAAACCGTTCTTTTCCCAGGGAGCTATGGAGATAGAAAAGTGTTTGTCCAGCGGAGGGAAATATGTTTCCATCTGCGAGGGAACCCCTGATCTTACCACTGCCGCATATTCCTCCAGGTAGGGCGCTGTTGCTGTTTTGTAGGCTTCAGTGGCCAGTTTCCCCTTTATGTCTTCGAACTGTATGCCGAGGATATTTTCATACCGGGGGTTGGCGGCTACTATGCGGTAGTCTACCGGTTTGCCTGCGGCATCGCAGACCAGCTCGTGGAGGGCTACACCTTCAGCCATGTGCGTCCACATGGAGCGCAGCTGCTCCTCGCTCCTGCGCAGCGCCTCCTGGGCGCTGAGCAGCTCGGTGATGTCCTGCACCGTGCCCACGGACTTCAGGGGCTGTCCGTCGGGCCCGTAGAAGGTGGCGCAGCATTCTTTTACGTGCTTTACGCGGCCGTCCTTCATGAGCAGGCGGTGGGTTATCTCATAAGGGGACTTGTCCTTCAAAGAATCCGTGTAGGACTTGTTCACGGCCGCCCGGTCTTCGGGGTGGATGGTGTTAAGGAATGCCTCGTAGGAAGCCCCGAATTTTTCCTTCTCTATCTCGAAGATGTTGTATATCTCGTCGGACCAGGTAAGTCGGTTAGAGGGCAGTTCCAGCGTCCAGTTGCCTATGCGCGCCAGGCGCTGGGCTTCTTTCAGTTCCTGCTCGCTCTTACGCAGCGCCGCCTCGGCCCGTTTGCGTTCCGTGATATCCTGGAAGAACCCGTAAAGCCGGTGGCTGCCTTTGTCAGCCTCCCCTACCGTCAGCACGTCGCGCAGGTTCCCCTTGGCCGTGACTATCTGCAGTTCGAGGTTGAAAGGTTCGTTCTGGTCTATGGCGCGTTTTACCGCGTTCTCTATGACCGGCCTTGAAGCGGGCGCGTAAAAGTTAATGCCGTTGTTTAAGTTCGGGTTGAAGTCCGGGGCAACTTCATGTATCCGGTAGACCTCTTGTGTCCATGTCTGTAGGCCGGTGTCGAGGTTCAATTCCCAGCCGCCGACCCGGCCAATGGCCTCCGACTCCGCGTGCAGGCGCTGCAGTTTTTTTAGCGCCTCCTCGCTCTGCTTGCGCTGGGCTATGTCCCAGACCAAATTGGCGAAGAGCGAGACCACCTCTACGTCCGTCTGGTCGTAATCCGTTGCCTTGTTGCCCACACCCAGTATGGCCACTATGCTCTCTCCGCGGAAAACCGGCACTACCAGCTCCCGTATTACCGGGGCGTGACCGGGAGGCAGGCCCTTGCGGTGCGGGAGGGACGCGTAATCGTTATGGATGACCGGCTTTCTCTCCCGGATGCAGTCGGTCCAGACGCCTGCTTCTGCCACGGGGTAATGCCGCCCCTTGCCTTCCGCTTTGCAGAATTGGGCCTTGGTCCTGGTGGACCAGTTCTGCAGGGAGAGCGTTTTCTGGTCCGCCTCTAAAAAGTGGTAGAACCCCACCGCGCTGCCGCTGAGCGCTTCCGCCTCGTTGAGCGTGGCCTCCAACACTTCGTCGAGACTGTGGGAGGCCGCGAAATCCAGCAGGCGGATGCGCGCGGCGTTTATCCCCTCGTTGCGCTTCTGCTCAGTGACGTCTATGGTGTAGCCGGCTAGGTAGGCCGGCTTGCCTTCCGGCTTAATGGGGAATTTAGTGGTCACGTAATGCCGGCCGTTGAATTCTTCCTCAATGCTGGTCTCTTTGCCATCGCGCAGGATCTTGAGGTCGTCGGCCACCATTTTTTGGGCTAAATCCGAAGGAAAAAGCTCGTTCATGTTCTTGCCCAGCAGCTCGCCTAGAGGTCGGCCTATCATTTTTTCGTAGTTGCGGCTCAGGCGCAGGGACCGGATATTCTCGTCCTTGAAGAAGACATAGATGGGGCTGTGCTCCATGAACTCGCTGAAGATCTGCTCGCTTTCACGGAGTTTGGTGTTGGTTGCCGCTATTTCTCGGGAATAAGATTCCTCCTGCATACGCAAAAACAGGAAAGTGCCAGCGACTGAGGCCGCCAGCAAAGCCAGGACCAGCAGCAGAAGGAGCGCGGAAATCCTGTTATAGTCGGCCAGTATTTCGTCGGCGTCCACCTTGGTGACCATGGCCCAGCCGAACTCGTCGATATGGTTCAGATAGGCGAAGACGTCCTTTCCGCGGTAATCTGTGCCTCTCACCATGCCGTGCCTTCCCATGACGGCCATGGTTGCGGGCAGTGTGGGGTGCAGGTCCAGCCGCAGCTTCAGGGCAGTGCCCTTCTGGTGGCGCAGTTCGTTCAGGAACACTACCTTTTCGCCTTCGCGCCGGACCAGCAGTGTTTCCGCGGTGCGGCTGGGGCCTGGCCATTTCTGTACCAGCGGGTAAAGGCGGTCGCTGGGGTCTATGCCCAATATCAGGAAGAGGCGTGCGCCGTCCGGTGAGGTTCCTGCCAGGCCTCCCACATGGATCCCGTACGTGGTACCGGTATCAGGCTGTGCGTGGAGGTCGGACATCTCCGGAGAGCGCGGGGCCCGTTTTAAGAGCCCAAGCGCGTCGGGACACAGCCTTTTTGGCGGACTGCCGGCCTTTACCAGCATTCTTCCGTCGGGAGTTGCCAGAACGGCGCTTTTGTACGGATTGTTGCGCAGGAAACTTTCCAGGCGGCGGCGCAGCAGGTCGGCGGTCTCGCGGTCCTTGGGGTCTGCCGCCAGTTTGTTCAGGTGGACCGAGAGTACCGGGCTGTCCAGCAGTGAGGCGGCGCGCTGGATCCTGTCCCTTCTCCAGTCCAGTAGCTGGTCCGTCTTGAAACTGGTCACGCCGTGCAGGAGGCTTTCGGTGTTCAGCATCAGGGCGGCGCGGTAACTGCGATAATAGAAAAAGCCGCCGGCCAGGATGGCCGTAGAGACGGCAAGCAGGAGGACGGAAAGCTTGCGCCTCGTCTTCCTGATGTCAGGTCTGCCGGAATTCTGCAATTTCCCCCCCAGAGAACGCAGATTACAATAAGAGCTCTTTATGAAGAAAACGAACGGGGTGGACTACGCTATCCTGCGTTTCCCCCCGGACACAAAGAACTTTTTACGCATTCTGAAGTTCGGGGTGGACTACGCTATCCTGCGTTTCCCCCCGGACACAAAGAACTTTTTACGCAGTAAAAAGTTCGGAGAGGAAGGGATTCGAACCCTTGATACGCATTTACACACGTATGCCGGTTTAGCAAACCGGTGCCTTCAACCACTCGGCCACCTCTCCACGTTTTCGCCGCAACCCAAAGCGGCAAAATCAATTATATAAAAAAATACTCAGCCGAAAGTCTTTTTTATCCCTTCCGCCAGGGGGGTCCAGGCCTTCCAGCCGGTATCCCTCTCCCACAGGTCCGAGGAAGCAGTCCAGTTGGGCGCGGCGCCTTCCTTGGCCTTGTCCCGGTTGAAGACCGGTTCAGCGCGGCCCAGCCAGGAGACGGCCTCGTAAACCAGGCCCAGCGCGCCCAGCAGCGGCGCGGGCAGGTCCACCATGAAGGGCATCTTCACTCCCATGGCGGCGGCCAGCATGCCTATGAACTCCTTCCATGGGTAGGCGCGGTTCTCGCAGACGTAATAGGTCTTGCCGTCCGTGGCCGGGTTCTCCAGGGCCGTTATGACGGCGGCGGCCAGGTCTTCCACGTAGACGAAATTGAAACTGCCGGAGGAGCCGGCGTTCACCATGAAGCCTTTCCTCACCCATTGGGCTATCTTGGAGACGGCGTATTCATTGCGGCCGTACACTATGGGCGGGCGGAGGATGGTGCGGCGCACGAAAGGCGGCAGGCGCATCACCTCTTTCTCGCCGCCCAGCTTGGTGCGGCCGTATTCGGAAACCGGGGCGTCCGGCACGGCCTCGGTGCGGGGCGCGCCTTCGGGCGACGGGCCGCCAGCGGCGAGGCTCGAGATGTAAACGAATTTCTCCGGCGGTTTGGCGAGGGTGCCCGCGGCCGCCACCAGGTTGGCCGTGCCGCCAATATTGACCTTCTCGAAGCCGGCGCGGCTGCGGGAGAAGAGCACCGCGGCCATGTGCACCACGTAGTCGGCGCCGTCGCAGGCCTTTTTAAGCGAGTCCTTGCTGTCGAACGAGACTTCGGCGTACTGGGCGCCTTCCAGGCGACGCTCCGGGATGCGGCGGGTGAAGATGCGCACTCCGTAGCCGCGCGCGAGCAGCAGGCGGGCCAGCGCGGTGCCTATGAACCCCGTTCCCCCCGTTATGGCTACGGTCTTCTGGTTCATTGATCCTCTTTCAGTTTTTTTATGGCCTTGCCCACTTCGGCGTCCAGGCCCTTAACGCCGTTCTTTACGCTGGTGTCCAGCTTTACGCCGAAGCGCAGCATCCCGGCGTTGACGGTGTCGCGGTCGGGGTATTTCCCCTTCTGCAGTTTCTCCAGCACGCTGGTCTTGTCGCGCTGGGGCATGGTGAACGCTATGGCCGCGGCCATGAGGGCGAAGGCGGCCAGGTTCACGGCCAGGCCGGCGGCGCCGCTCACGAAGCGGATGAGCTTGGTGCTGGTATTGATGAAGATGATGAAGACGCTCCACACCAGCAGCGAGACGCCCAGGAAATAGTTGCCGTAGGGCCCGGTTTCGGGATAGCCGGCGAAGAAGGCCACGTGCAGGAGCGCGACGGCGAGGATCTTGAGGATGAGCGTCACGGCAGCACCTCCGGCTGGGGCGGCGGCGCGAGGGCCGGGACGTCTATGCCCAGGCGCAGCAGCCCCTTGAAGACGTGCGTGCGGTCCGGGTACTGGCCGCGGTTGAGCTTCTGCAGCGGGTTTATATTATCCTTTTGCGGCAGGAAGGAGAGGCCGCTGAACAGGCACCCGGCGGCGAAGAAGAGCGCCCGCAGCAGCTGCCCGGCCAGGCTATAGGGCGGGCGGGAGCCCAGGAAGAAGGCGAAGGCCGTCCAGAGCACGGCGGAGAGGTACAGGAAGGTCATGCCGAACCTGCCGGTTTCCGGGAAGGAGACGAAAACCCCCAGGTTGATCGCCAGGGCGAGAAAGATAAGGGTGGCTGTTTTCATTCCATGGCCTTGAACTCGACGTGAACGGTAAGCTTGTCCTCGTAAAAATCGTCGGGCAGCGCGGGGAAAGGGGCGGAGCTCTCCACGGAACTTTCGGCGGCGTTGTCGAAGAGGCGGTTGCCTGATGATTTCTCCACGCTGACCGCCCGGGCGGAACCGTCGCGCAGGATGGAGAAGCGCACGGTACAGCGCAGCTCGCCGCCGGAAGGCATCTTGGCCGTCCAGGCGTTCCAGAGCATTTCTCGCACCTGCGTGATGTACCAGGGGTATGGGAAGTTGGCCGCGTCGGTGATGACGGGGGTGCCGTCCTCGCCGCCGTCCTTCTTCTTCTCTTCCTCGAACAGCTTGCCGCCGCCGGCGAGCACGCTGGGCTTGGGGAGCGCGCCCGAAGTGAAATCTTCCTCGTCGCGTTTTTCCGCCCTGGCCGCGGCCTTGGCCGGCTTGGCGGCGGTCGGGCCGGACCGCCCTTCGGCGAGGGCGGCCTTTTCCATGGTGACCACCTTGGAGGGGCCGATGAAGTCTATGTAGTAGGCCTCTTTCTTGACGAGGTTGAGGGAGTTGCGGCCGAAGAAGAGCAGGCCGGCCAGCAGCAGGAAATGGGCGGAAGAGGAGAAGATGAGGTATTGCCGCATGCGCTGTGGCTAGTTCTCGGGCTTGACCGCTATGCCGACCTTGCCGGCGCCCAATTTCTTGGCGGCGTCGAGCACCAGCACTACGCGCTCCACCGGCACGGCCTTGTCGGCTTCCACCAGCACGGTCTTCTTGTAGGATTTGGAGAAGCGCAGGATCAACTCGTTCTCCAGGCGGGCCAGCTTCACCGGCTTGCCGTCCACGGTGCACGCGCCGTCGGAGCCGAGCTGCACCTTGATAACGTTGTCGTCGCCGCCCTTGATGCCGGTGGAGGCCTTGGGCAGGCTCACCTGTATCTGCGACTGCACCAGGAAAGGCGTGATCACCATGAAGATGATGAGCAGGATGAGAGAAACGTCGATGAGCGGGATCATGTTGATCTCCGCTATTATCCCGCTCTTTACGGTGTGTACCCTCATGGTCTTAAGGCGGCGTCAGGCTATGCCGCTGTACTCCCGGTGGGCGGAGCGTTCTATGATCTGTTCGGTCAGCCAGTTCATCTCGCTGGAGAACTCGTTTGCCTTGTGGGCGAAATAGTTGTAGGCGATGATGGCCGGGATGGCCACGAAGATGCCCGCCGCGGTGTTGATGAGGGCTTCAGCTATGCCCATGGCCACCACAGAGGGACCGGCCCCGGCGTACATGGACAGGTCCTTGAAGGCCCGGATGACGCCGATGACGGTGCCGAACAGGCCCACGAAGGGGCTGATGCTGCCGATGGTGGCTATGGCGGTGAGGCTCTTGCCCAGGCGCGCCACGTGCCATTCCACGGCCTTCTCGGCCAGCTCGCGCTTCTCCTGCGCGCCGCCGTAATGGGAGATCACCTTGAAGACCACGTCGCCGGCCGGGGTCTTGGACTTGGAGCAGAGGTCCGCCAGCTGGCGCAGCTCGCCGCTCTTTATCAGGGCGTGGGCCTTGTGAATGAGGTCGTCCATGCCGTTGAAGGTCTTCTTGTAGACCGTCCAGCGTTCCCAGATGAGGGCTATGGAGTAGATGGAGAGGGCCGTGAGGACCAGGAGGATGGGGCCGCCGGCTATGATGAGTTGTTTAAAGGTTATGTTCATGTCGCTTTTTTGACCGCTATTATTTATCAAAATTATAGCAATTCGGGCGGCAGCCGGGGCTAAAAACAGGAAGGCGGGCCGCGGGGCCCGCCTTCCTGTCCGTGAAAGGCCCGGTCAGGCCTTGCGGAAAGCGAACTTCATCTTGGATTCCAGGTTCTCGAAATAGCCGCTGAGCAGCTTCAGCTTGGCGCTGAGCACGCCGTAGAGCTCTTCCTGCTCCCTGGACTTTATCTCGTCCACGGCTTCGAATTCCTTGAGGCGGTTCATGGCGTCGAAGAGCTGTTCCTTCATCTTGGCCAGTTCCCCGTCGCGCCACTTGAGTTCGGCGCGCAGGGCGCCTATTTCCTCGCAGAACTTGGCGTCGCGGACCTCCGCGTCGTGCCGCTCGTCGAGCATGATGCGCTGGAATTCCTCGTTCTTGCCGGCCAGGGAAGCTATGTTGTCGCTGAAAGTGCGGGCTATCATGTCCTTCTCTTCCAGCTGGGACTTGAGCTCCTGGATCTCGGCCTGCAGGCCTGAAACCAGGGCGGCCTGCTCCTGCGCGGACCGGGCCAGGTCGGTCCTGGCCCTTTCGGCTCCGGCGGCCAGGGCCTCTTTCAGGCGGATCACCTCGGAAGTCTTTTCGGAGACGGCCTGGGTGGCCTCGGAAAGCTTATCCTCGGAGCGCTTCTTGAGGGTCTTGTAGAGGGTTTCCCACGAGGGATGTTCCCCCCGGATGTTCTGGGAGTTCTCAATGGAGCGGCGGAGCTTGTCAGCGAGGGCCTTTACCTCCAAATCCTTCTTGCGCAGGGCCTCTTCGAAAGAGGCTTTCTCGGCGTGGTAGGACTTGCGCAGGTCCTTCACGTCGCGCTCCAGGTTGGCGTTCTTGGAAATGGCCTTTTCCAGCAGCGAGCGCGAGGCGGCTTCTTCCACGCTCTGCACGGTCATGGGCGGCTTGGGTTTTACGGGCGCCGAGGGCGGCACGGCTATGAGGCTCTGGAAAGCGGGTTCGAGGCCGGCCTCCTTCCACTGGCCGAGCTGCTTCTCGGGGCAGACCAGCGTGGAGGCGTTAAAACCGGGCTGGAGCGCCGCGTCCTTGGCGAAGAAGGGCCCGCGGATGCTCTTTTTGTAGTAAACGTAAAAACGCAAAATCGGTTCGGTCATGGTTAAATGATAGCAAGGGTGTGTTACAAAGAGATTACAGGAACATATCTATAGTCCTGGGGCCTCAAGGGGTATGGGGGCGAAGGGACAGCGTTGCCGTGATTCGTCCGCCAGGGGTATGGGACTACGGGCACGCGGTCGTCCGCATAGCGGCCGCCGCTCTTGGCTCGGCCTTCGCGCTTACGCAGGCTCAGGCCTGCGCTGTCCCTCCGCCCCATACCCCTGGCGGACGGTCAGTTTATGAGGTGCTTTTTAACGGCGGCGCGGGAGACGGGTTTGATTACCCCCCGCTCCGTGATGAGGGCCGTGATGAGACCGGCCGGAGTGACGTCGAAAGCGGGATGCCGCACGCGCACCTTTTTAGGCGCTATGCGCTGGCCTTTCACGAAGGTCACTTCCTCGGAGGACCGCTCTTCGATAACAATGGCGTCCCCGTCCTTCGCCTTCATGTCTATGGTCGGCGTGGGCGCCGCCACGTAAAACGGGACCTTGTGGTGCTTCGCTATCACGGCCAGGCCGTAGGTGCCTATCTTGTTGGCCGTGTCGCCGTTGGAAGCTATGCGGTCCGCGCCCACCACAATGGCGTTAACGCCGCAGGTCTTTATGATGTGGGCCGCCATATTGTCGGTGAGCAGCTCGCTCGGCACGCCCTCGCGCATGAGCTCCCAGATGGTCAGCCGCGCGCCCTGCAGGTAGGGGCGCGTCTCGCAGGAATAAGCGTGCTTGATCTTGCCTTTCTTATGCGCCGCGGTGATCACGCCCACAGCGGTACCGATGCCCATGGTGGCCAGCGCCCCGGCGTTGCAATGCGTCATGATAACGCAATTGCGTGGCAGCAGGCGGGCGCCGAACTCGCCCATGGCCAGGCACGCGGCTTCGTCCTCGGACGTTACCAGGCGCGCCTCTCTTTCTATCAGCTTCAGGAATTTAACGCGGGTCGCCGCGGAGAACTTGCCGGGATTTGCGGCCGCGAAAGCGCGGGCCGTCTCCAGCATGCGGTCCGCGGCGTAGAACAGGGCCACGGCCGTGGGGCGCGCGGCTTTCAGCAGGTCCGCTGTCCTTACGGCGGCCAGCATGAGTTCGTCGGCGGAGGCCGGTTTGAGGCGCCTCATTTCCAGGGCAAAACCGTCGGCCGCGGCGCAGCCGATAAGCGGAGCGCCCCGCAGCGCCATATCCTTTATGGCGGCCGCGGTTTCCTTGGCGTTCCTTGCGGTTATGTACTTGATGCGGTCCGGCAGCAGGCGCTGGTCCAGGACCTTCAGTTCTTTGCCCGTGAATTTAAGGCGGGGCGGGATCATGGTCTACGGGATGGAATCCAGCAGGTTCTTCAGCTCTTCCTCGGTCTTGCCGGTTATCTCAACGGTCTTCTCGCGGCCTTTGGCGCCGCGGATGATGTTGACCATCCGGCACGGGACCTCGAAGAACTCGGAGAGATAGTCCCTCAGCAGGACGTTTATCTTGAGGTCGGCGGCGGCGGCGCAGATCTTCACGCGCAGCACGCTGCCAATGCGGGAAACAACTTCGTTGTCTTCACAGTTAGGTATCACTCTGACTTTTACTATCATTTGCGCTACCTCCACCCTGTTGCGCGTCCTGTTGGCTGCGCGCTAACGTCTCCCCCCCGCGGGGTCTTGCTGACTTAAGCGAAAAGAGAACTGCCCACGCGGGGCAGGGTCGAGCCCGCCTCCGCCGCCAGTTCGTAATCACCGCTCATGCCCAGCGACAGGTAATTCACCGGGGCGCCGGGCGCCTGCGGGAAATCCCTGTCGAAGATCTGTTTGGCCTGCGCGAAAACGGCTTTCAGCGTTTCCGGGGCGGCGTCGGCCGGGGCTATGCCCATGTAGCCGCGCGGTTCTAAATTCTTGAGCTGGCGCACCGCGGCCAGCAGCTCCGCGGCCTGGTCGGGCGTGACGCCGGACTGGGTGGGCGAGCTGTTGAGCTTGAGCTGTATCATCACGGGCACGGTGCGGCCCGCGGCGGCGGCGTGGCGGTTCACTTCAGCGGCGATCTTCACGGTGTCTATGCAGTCTATCCAGTCGAAGGTCTCTACGGCGGCCTTGGCCTTATTGGTCTGCAGGTGGCCTATGAAATGGAGGGTGACTTTATTGCGCAGCGGGGCCAGGGGGCCGGTGACCCACTTGGCCCGGGCGTCCTGCACCTTGTTCTCGCCGGCTATCTTAACGGCGCCGGCTTCTATGAGGTCCTTCACGTCCTCCACCGCGGCGTACTTGGTGACGGCCAGCAGGGCCACGGAGGCGGCGGGGCGGCCGGCCCTGGCGCAGGCGGCCGCAATGCGGGTATTTATGTTCTGAAAATTTGAAAGAAGCGCGCCCTTGCGTGTGAGTTCAGCGGTCGGCATGGTTGGGATACTCATAGTATAGCAAAAAACGCCGGTTTTTCATAGGGAAAACGGGGTTTCCCGTCGTGGACGCCGTCGCGCGCGGGGCCGCGGTATTGCTATGATATCGGAATGGTGCTCGCTCCTGGTTTCTGGATCCTGGCCGCGGCCGAAGGGCTGATAACGGCAGGCTACGCCATTTCCTTCCCTTTTCTCGCGGTGTACCTGAGCGCCCACCGGGGCATGCCCATGTACTGGACCGGGGTGTTCCTGGCCGGCTCCATGCTTTTCTCTTCCCTGGCGCAGTTCGTGGGCGGCGAGGTGTCGGACGCCATAGGGCGGCGCAAGGTCATGGTCTATTCCACGGCCGCCCGGGCCGTGCTGATAGGCGTGGTAGCCTGGGCCATCTACGCCCAGGTATCGCTCTGGGTCATTTTCGTCTTTCACCCTATCGGGGTTTTCATAGGCGCCCTGTTCCACCCGGCGGCCCGCTCCTGGGTGGCTGATTTTACCCCGGCGGCCGGCCGGCTCAAGGCCTACGGGTTCCTGCGCATGGCCAATAACGCCGGTTGGGCTCTGGGCCCGGCGCTGGGCGGCCTGCTGGCCGAAGGCTCGTACCCGCTGATGTTCACGGTGACGGCGATAGTGTTCGCTATCTGTTCGGTGATAGTGGCGCTTTCAGTGCGCGACCTGCCGGGGCTGGCGAAAGGGCGTTTCGTTTCTCCCAGTCTGGGCGGGGCGGCCCGCATATTGCGCGACCGGGTATTCCTGCGGTTCTGCCTGTTCGGATTCACCATGAGCGCGGTGATGAGCCAACTGGTGGTGTCCAGTTCGTTGTATTCCAAGACCTACCTGGGGCTCTCCGAGCGCGAGATAGGTCTGCTGTTCTCCATTAACGGCCTGATGGTGGTGGTGTTCCAGTATTTCCTGACGCGTCTGCTGGAAATGCGGCGCATTACGTCGGGCCTGGCTGCGGGCGCGCTCTGCTACGCGGCGGGCTATTTATGTTTCGGCTACGCGCCGAGTTTCTTCTTCGCTGCGGGGGCCATCATGGTGGTGACGCTGGGCGAGCTGGCGGTGTCCCCTGGCATGCAGGCGCTGGGGGCCAACATGGCGCCGCGCGCCGAGAAGGGGCGCTACCTGGGCGTGCAAGGGGTGTTCCAGCAGGTGGGCAGCTCCATGGGGATCCTGGTGGGATCCAACGCCATCGGTTTTCTGAGCCCGCATTTCCAGCAGGGGCCCTGGTTCATTGTGGCGGCCGTGGCGGTGGTCTCCAGCCTTGGCTTCCTGAGCCTGGGCCGCCGCCTCACCCGCGAACAGGACGGCCTGCGCGCCGCCCCGCCTCCCCCCGCCCCCGAACAGGCCACTGAACCCGCCTGAACTCTATGACGAACGCCGATTGGAAACCGCTGGAGGCCGGGGATATCCCTGCCGTGTTCGCCATTGCAGGGAGGCTGCACCCGGAACTGCCGGAACGCTTGGAAGTGCTGGCGGAGAAGCGGCGGCTTTTTCCCGAGGGCTGCCGCAAGTTGGTGGCCGGGGCGGCTATGGCGGGTTATGGCCTGGCGCACCCTTGGCGGTTGAACGCTGCGCCAAAACTGAACGCTTTTATGGAGCGGCTGCCGGCCGCCCCGGACTGCCTTTACATACATGACGTGGCAGTGCTGCCGGAGGCGCGCGGCCGCGGCGCGGCTGGCGCCTATGTGCTTTATCTCGAAGGCCTGGCCCGGCGGTCGGGCTTGAAGCACCTGGCTTTGGTTTCTGTTTACGGCACCGTGCTGCTCTGGGAGAAGATGGGCTTTAAAACGGTTTCCCCCGGCGCGCCCCCTCTCCCCTCCTACGGCCCCACCGCGGCCTACATGCTCAAACCCCTCTAAACAGAACCGCCGGGCTTCCCCGGCGGCTGAAAAGGTCAAGAATCAAGACCTGACCCCTATTCCGAATAATTCGTTCTCTCCTCCTTTAAAATAAAAACCCCGGCTTTGGCCGGGGTTTTTATTTACTTCAGCGCTGATTTAGTACATGTCGGCGCCGGGGGGCATGCCGCCGGGCATACCGGCCATGGCGGGCTGCTTCTTCTCGGGCAGGTCGGCCACCAGGCAGTCCGTGTTGAGCAGGGTGCTGGCGATGGAGGCCGCGTTCTCGAGGGCGGTGCGGGTCACTTTGCAGGGATCCACGATGTCGGCCTTGAGCATGTCCACGTATTCCAGGGTGTCGGCGTTGAAGCCGATCTCCACAGCGGAGTTCTTTATCTTGTCCACCACTATGGAGCCGTCGGCGCCGGCGTTCTCGGCGATGATGCGCAGCGGGGCGTAGATGGCGCGGCGGACTATGTTCACGCCGGTCTTCTCGTCCTCGTGGTCGCACTTCACTTTGTCGAGCACCTTGGCCGCGCGGATCAGGGCCACGCCGCCGCCGGGCAGCAGGCCTTCCTGCACGCCGGCCTTGGTGGCGTTCTTGGCGTCTTCGATCTTGGACTTCTTGGCCTTCATCTCGGTCTCGGTGGCCGCGCCCACGCGGATC
>Ga0074197_1001860_pt1 | contig 16212 bp, 11 predicted proteins | sample EPASupsiteSAE305_FD_64526 | JGI IMG/M metagenome (GOLD analysis project Ga0074197, IMG submission 64526) | Bioremediated contaminated groundwater microbial communities from EPA Superfund site, New Mexico - SAE3-05 reassembly with SPADES | ecosystem: Environmental > Aquatic > Deep subsurface >...
ATGCTCGATGTGGGGCTTGGCTACATCCGCCTCGGGCAGTCCGCGCTGACGCTCTCCGGCGGCGAAGCACAGCGAGTAAAGCTGTCGCTTGAGCTTGCCCGGCGCGCTACGGGCCGCACGCTCTATTTCCTGGACGAGCCGACGACGGGACTGCATTTTGCCGATGTGCGTCAGTTGCTCGAGGTCATCCATCGTCTGGTCGACAGCGGCAACACCGTGGTGATGATCGAGCACAATCTCGATATCATCAAGCAGGCCGATTGGGTTATCGACCTGGGACCTGAAGGAGGGGATCGGGGAGGCACGATTGTGGCAGAGGGCACTCCGGAGGAGATTGCCGCCTGCACGGCTTCCTACACTGGCCAATATCTGCGCCCCATGCTTCGCGCCTGAAGTTTCTTCTGAGGGGATTCTTGCCAATTCTTTGCTCTTCCATATACGATACTAGACGATGAGGCGCATACTCGGCATTCTGATTTTGCTCCATGTGCTTCTTGTGCCCATGTCAGCGCAAGAGAGTGCAGTTGGTCCGGCGAGCGTGTCGGCCGAGGAGCTGGCGAGCAAAACGCTTCGCTTCCGGATCGCGTCCGCCACCTTCTATGAACTGCGCGATATGGCCGTGGAGTATGGGCTATCGGCTGAAGGAAGCGCCGACGAACTGAGAACCCGCCTTTATGGGCATTTTGGTTTTGACCCTGTTCCTAAGACCAAAGGCGATGTGTCCATGAGCATAGAGCAAGCAGCCAATGCGGAGTATTTCACGCTCGAAAATGGAACAAAAGAGATTCGCCTGCAAGGTCCCCTTGAGATCCGTTTTGTCGACTCCCAGGGCACCGTGCACAGAATCAAGGCTCAATATGTTGTCTATAATCGGGACACAAGGGAAGTCCAGGCGACGGGGGATGTAGAATATACCCGGGAATCCAAGACGAGGACCGACACCTATAAAGGTCAATCCATCGCCGTCAACCTCGACGATTATTCAGGCGTTTTTGTCGACGGTTCATTCAATATGGAGCCGACAACCACGGAGAGTCGCACCTTGATCGTTCACTTCGGGTCCTTGATTTCGCGGTCTGAAGATATACTTGCATTGGCCGATGGCTCTCTGACGGCTTGTGATGCGATCGATCCCCACTATATTTTGCGGGCAAAAAAAGTATGGCTCTTCGGTTCGGGCGATTGGGCCGTTGTCAATGCGACACTGTATGTTGGCAAAATCCCTGTGCTGTGGCTGCCTTTCTTCTATTACCCGTCAAAGGCCTCGGCATTTCATCCCGTTGTCGGTTTCCGATCGCGTCCTGGAGGCTTCGTTCAAACGACAACCTACCTTTCGGGAAAACAGGGCACGGAGGCGCAGAAGTCTTCCGCGCTGTCGATAACGCAGGGAGCGCTTGGATCTTTTGGCACGTATATTTCGAAGACAGAACCTTCACAGGAAAACACCGATCAGCCATCCATTGCGGTTTTGGCCGATGCCTATTCATCGTTGGGTGTGTTCGCGGGGATCAGGGGAAAAACGGCCGACAGCTCCCCCATCAACCTCTCGTGGCTCATCGGCGCCGGCGTGTCGCGCTCGATTTTTTATGAATCGACGGGCTATTATTCACCCTTCGACGCTGCCGGAGACTATGCCTCAGTGTGGAATCGCTGGTATCTAGGGTCCATCGATCTGCCGACAAGAATCGTGGCGAATTTCGAGGCATCGTCAAAGCAGAATGTTTCAGGGCTCAAGTGGCAGGTGAGCCTTCCTTTCTACTCTGATCCCTACGTCGAGCAGGATTTTCTGGATCGCAGCGAATCGTACGATTTTTTTTCGATTATCGGAGGTACATCGACATCGAGCATAGGTGAGCGCACCTCTTTTTCGCAGAAAGCCAGCCTTTCATGGTCATGGCGCCCCAGTGCTTCAGGGAATGGTTTCTCTTTCTCTCTCAGCAATCTCTCTTCAACCTTGGGCTGGAAAAGCAAATACGCCTCGAAGAGTGGCATGAACAGCACTCAGTTGAGACTTTATGCAGTCAATCCCCAGAGGTATTTTTTCTACCCCTATAATGCGCGCCTCCTCGACTCGAACTTTTCCCTTTCGGGCACGATTTTTCAGAGCAAGAATGCCTCGCTTGTCTGGAAAAACACGAATGCCGCCTACGTCGAAGATCGATTCTACAACGCCGCCTGGGAAAATCCCCAGGATATCGATTTTCAGAGCTGGTACTGGCTGCTCGGTGCGCGCAGTGACGCGAACCTGAACTCCTCATTCTCCGTCGACAGCGCCGGCTTGACTTTCCAAGTGTCGACAGGAGTGCGAGGTCAGGGGCAATATCGGCCATACCTCTATGATGAACGGACCTCTCCAACGACAGTGCATCCTTTTAGAATTGCCGATTATGGATATAACACCGCCAACTGGAACGCGGGGACGAACATCAGTTGGTCGCCGCTCAAAAACTCGGACGTTTTTTCTGCTTCGCGCGTGCAGTATTCGCTCTCGGGGAAAATCGCCAGAATCGATTATACGGGGCTCGACGGGAGCGGCACCGACGCAAATCCTGTCTACGACTTGTACTGGCTGTCATGGGATACTGACATGATCACGGATCATTCCGTGATTGCGGACCTCGCCGCAAAACTCGGCTCGAGTTCCGACCATCTGAGTTTTAAGATTGCCTTGCCGCCACTTCTTGAGAGCTATACGCTGCAGGCCTCGACATCCGCGAGCATAGTGAGCCTAGGTGCGGCATATGTCATTTCCCGCACCAGTACAACGGCAGATCTGAAATCGACATCATTGACAGGCAATGTGGCGCTGAAGCCGCTGAAGAACCTCCGCTTTTCCACAAGTGCGTCATGGGATTTTGACACACAGACCCCCTTAAGCCTCAGCACGGATGTAACAGCCTGGTCCTTCTACGCGCGTTTCCTTGCCCAAGAGACAGACGGGTATGTTTTTCAGAGTGGCTCCTGGGTGCAGGACGGGACCCAATATTTCAGGCCTTCCAGCGTATCCCTGAGCTGGAAACCTGTGCTCCGTTCCAGCCCCAGGTCTTCTTCGGATAAAGTCCTATGGTACTTTGAGACCGATGAAGCATTTTCTCTGACACAAAATCTTATTCAATATACAAATTCAACGTTTGGCGCGGATTTTAGTTTTATTGTCAAGAATTCTGCGGGGCTTTCGCTTAGTTTTACGCTATCCTCAATCAATACATCTTTCTGGAGGTATTATACTTCCCTGCTTCCCACATCCGGCGATCTCGATCCTCAAGTCTATGCGCGGGGTTTTTTTGCGGATCTCTTGGATTCATTGTCGATTTGGGACACAAGCCGACTCCAGAGCACTTTGTTCAAGCTGCAAAAGCTTTCGCTGGAATTGTCTGTCGATGCCCACGACTGGCTGCTCTCGGCAAGCGTGGACGCGGGGCCGACCCTTGTTACGCCTGCTTCGGGGCGGCCATATTATCAAATGGATGTATCGTTCAGTCTTGCAGTGACCTGGAAGGATATATCCGCAATAAAGAGCACTGTTTCATACTCGGACGGGACTTTCAGTCAATAGGCCAAAAGCCGATGAACCCCACTCAGCATGAGCGCTGTTCCGGGTAGATACGAAAAGGCTGGAAAGACGTCGTATATCATAGTATATTAACATGTAGAGTAGTTTTTCATAAATCGGGAGTGCGATTGAGTCCTTCACATATTGTTCTTGAAGACACACAATTACTCGCTGAACTTTGCGGGGCGAATGATTATAATCTTTCTGTGATCAGCAGTCTTTTAGGTGCCCGCGTCCTCACAAGAGGAAACGAACTGTTCATCGAGAGCGAGGACAAAAAGGCCCTCGATCTTTTTCCCCGCCTTGTCAGTGCAATCGGGACATCGATAGAAGAGGGTGTACCGGCAACCCCAGAGCTTATCATTGCACTGCATGCGGAGCTTACCCCCGAGGGTGGCCAAAATCATTCCAGGGGTCCGGATAATGCCCCAGAAGAAGGCCAAAGCGAAGTCTCCAAGTTTCTCGATACCTGCATTCAAATTCCAAATGGCTTTGGCAAAGTATTCCCGCGCTCGGGCGGACAGAGCCTCTATCTCCAAGGCATCGCAAGCCATGATCTCGTTTTTGCGATTGGTCCGGCAGGAACGGGAAAGACATATCTCGCAATGGCATATGCGCTGCGCGAGCTTATGACACGATCGAGGCGGAAGCTGGTTTTAACGCGTCCTGTCGTAGAGGCTGGCGAGAGTCTTGGTTATCTGCCGGGGGATTTGGAACAAAAAATAAATCCATATCTTCGGCCTCTCTATGATGCGATGGAAGCCCTGGTTCCTTATGAGACCATTCATCGCCTGGAAGAGAGCAGGGCCATCGAAGTTGCACCGCTCGCCTATATGCGGGGCCGGAGCCTCACAAACTGCATCGTCATTCTGGATGAAGGTCAGAATACGACGAAAGAGCAGATGAAGATGTTCCTCACACGCCTTGGCGAACGGACGAAAGCGATCGTTACAGGAGATATCACCCAGATAGATCTCCCCAAGAAGACTGAATCGGGCCTTGTCCACGCAGCCGCCCTTCTTGAGCATATCGATGAGGTCTTTGTCTCGAGGCTCGACGCCCGCGACGTAGTTCGCAGCCCTTTGGTGCGGAAGATAATAGAAGCGTATGAAAAAGAATAGTGAAGAAACGTTTCTTCGCAAGGTGATCAGATGGCTTGGTTCAATAAAGCCGTCGATGTGGTTTTTTGTGGGCACAATAGTAATAGCTGCGGTTGGCCTTTTTTTGTTGGGTCCGTCCTCAATAGGAAGGAGCAACTCTCTCAAGTCTGTTGAGGCCGGCAAAATTGCAGAGACAGACATATACGCGGGCAAAGACACCGTATATACCGACAAGGAAGCCACTCAGCGCAAGATCCTCGCAGAGGAGCGGCTTGTACTTGCAGTCTTTGTGCTGGATGACAAAATTACTTCGTCCATCCGGGAAAAGACGGAAGCCTTTACTTCGTATTATTTGCAGCTTGTCAATGGAGAATCCGGAGGTGCAGATGCGCTTGGACTTCTATTGAGCAGCCGGTTTCCGGATTTTTTGCAGCCTGAACAGTATGCCACCATTGTTCGCGCGAAGCTGAATTCGCAGACATTTGTCTATGTGAGCGATATCGTCGAAAGCCTCTTGGACAAGGGAATCGTTTCAGTGCCGGACGGCGTGTTCGACCGCTTCAATCCAAATTATTATGAGCTTGTCAGAACGCTGAACGGCAGAGAAGAGAGTGAACAGCTGGCGGTGAACGGCATGGTCACGCTTGCAAATCTCGGCAATCGCCTTGAAGATGAAATGGATGCACGGCGCATCCCCGAATCCCTGAAACAATATGTCCGTCTCCTTGCGAAGGCCCTGCTGAAAGAGAACACTTTTTTTGATCAGAGCCTTTCAGAAAAGCGCATCGCCTCGGCGCGCGCGAATGTAGAACCCGTGACCCGCTTCGTAAGCCGCAATGAAATTCTTGTACGAAAGGGCGAACTTATCACGCCTGAGGTGTATCAGCAAATAAAGACGATCCGGTCCGCAATCCTTGTTTCCGACGTGGGAGTTCTCCTTACAGACCTCGGCCTGCTCCTCATTGCGTCGCTTTTGGGTTTTCTCCTGGCGCGCATAAAGGATTTGTCCGATTTTCCAAATGATCGTCCTTCACTCATATTCTTGCTTCTTTCGCTGCTCATACTGTTCTACTGGATTTTGGCAGTTCAGAATGTGCTCGATACAAAGGATCTCTCGCGCGGCGCTCTTTTCGTCCCTGCATCGCTGTTCGCGGGCCTTGTTTCCCTGCTTTACGGGCCGCGGACAGGCATTTTCTTCAGTTTGATCTCGTTTTTCCTGACAGGTGCCGCGACCAACCTCAATGCGCAATTCATGATTGGCATTCTGTTGGCGGGAGTATCTGCAACGCTCACGATGCGCACGGCGCGCACAAGGATCATGCTGGCCCGGGCGGCGGTGCTGCAAGCGCTCGTACAGGCGCTCTTGGCAGTTGTACTGCTGTTCAATCAGAAGCCCACTGCGGCCGAGGTCTTTCAGGCCATGGGCCTGGGAGCGCTGAATGGTTTTGCGGGCGGTTCCTTTATTCTGCTTCTGTTGCCGCTTTTTGAGCGCATTCTCGACAAGGCGACACAGTTCAGGCTCATGGAGCTGGCGGACATCAACGCCCCTGTCCTGAAGGAGATGCTGTCCAACGCGCCCGGCACCTATGCGCACTCGATGAATGTCGCCCATCTTGCAGAGACGGCGGCGAAGGACGTCGGTGCAAATCCTCTTCTGGCACGTATCGGGGCTTATTATCATGACATTGGCAAAATCGATCATCCTGAATACTTTACCGAAAACCAGAAGGGCATCAACAGACACGATGAAATCAACCCGACGCTCTCCGCGAGCATCATCCGCCGCCACGTAAAGGACGGCGTTGAACGGGCACGGGAGATTGGGCTTCCCAAAGAGGTCATCGACATCATTGGCCAGCATCATGGTAACTCCGTGATGGAGGCCATCATCAACAAGGCGAAGGACTCGCCGAACGAGGCCGATGTGCAATCGTACAGCTATCAGGGCGAGCGGCCGAGGAGCAAAGAAGCGGCAGTTGTCATGCTCGCCGATACAGTAGAAGCTGCTTCGCGTTCTCTTAAAAATCCGAATGCCGCGAAGCTGGAGCAGCTTGTGCACCAGCTTGTTTTGCACAAGATCACGAATGGACAGCTTGAGGAAAGCGAGCTCACATTGCACGATATAGATGTTGCAGAAAAAGCATTTTTACGGATTTTGCAGTCGCAGATGCACACTCGTATCGAGTATCCGGAGCAGGAAAAGCAATGAATGGAAACGAGGTGTTCTATTCAATCATCGGTATAGAAGAGCCGATTTGGGCTCAGAGGGCCGCTGATTTTGCGCTTTCCGTGCTCGATCTCCTCGAAAAGCGCGATTGGCAGGTTTCACTGACCTTGTGCGACGACGCTACCATACAGGCACTCAATCGGGACTACAGGCACATTGATTCGCCCACAGACGTACTTTCATTTTCGCTTGGAGAATTTGAGCCGGTAGAACAGGGTGAAAATATCTATATTGCCGGGGATGTCGTCATAAGTATTCCAGCACTTCGGCGCAACGCCGCCGAGTTCGAAGTCACGGAAGATGAAGAATTGCGCCGCCTCATCATTCATGGCATTCTGCACTTGTCCGGCATGGACCATGAAGATAGTTCGGCCGATCAGTCCATGCTGGAACTGCAGGAAAGACTTCTGTGCCAATTGGGAGGGAATGCCATTCTATGAGCCTTTTTACTCAGTTTTTCGGCGCTCGCACGAAGACAGATCTGCCGCAGGACGAATCTGTTGAAGAACAGCGTGAGATGATTGAAGGAGTAGAGCATCTTCCAGAAAAAATAGTCCGGGATGTGATGGTGCCTCGCACCGATACGGTATGTGTCGAGGATACAACAACAATCGATGAGATTCTTGCAACACTGGTGGAATCGGGGCATTCGCGCATTCCCGTATACTCGGGCACCATCGATAACATAGTCGGAATACTCTATGCGAAGGATGTCCTCGCCGCGCTCGTGAAGAAAGAGCCGCTCGAGCTGAAGAGTCTCATGCGCCCGCCGTATTTTGTGCCTGAAACAAAGCGGATTGATACCCTTCTGAAGGAATTCAGGCGCCGTCACGTGCACATAGCTATTGCCGTGGATGAGTATGGCGGCACTGCGGGCATCATAAGCCTTGAAGACATAATTGAAGAAATTGTAGGTGAAATCCAGGATGAATTCGATGAAGAAGCCGAACAGATCGTAAAAATTGGCGAAAATGCCTGGCGCTGCGATGCGCGCATTCGCCTTGAAGACATCAACGAAACGATCGGATCACAGCTGCCTTCGGGTGAATATGATAGCCTTGCGGGATATGTCTTCGATCTTTTTGAGCGCATTCCTTCAGCGGGAGAGCAAGTTACGGCAGGAGACCTGCAATTCAGTGTCGAAGCGATGGAAGGCCACCGGCTCATTACAATTCGCATTGACCGCATCGATATCTCAGAAAATGATGAGCATGGAGAGCACGTGTCAATTTCATAAATCAAAACGACGTTTCAAATATCAATTTTGCTTGCACGATTCGATAAGTAGGTATAGAATTAATCGAGTTGGCATCCTGTCAGCAGAATGAATATGAACAACCCCTGAAAGGAGGGAGACATGAATTCCTACATAAAAGAGGTGCTGGATGGACTCCGCGCTCGTTATCCGTGGGAAAGCGAATTCCTTCAAGCCTCTGAGGAAGTCCTGGAATCCATTACGCCACTTATCGAGGCGGAGCCGAAATATCGTCAGCAAAAGATCCTCGAGCGCATTATCGAGCCCGAGCGCGTCGTGATGTTCCGCGTGCCCTGGGTCGATGACAAGGGCGAATATCATATCAACCGCGGCTACCGCGTACAGTTCAATTCAGCCATAGGGCCGTACAAAGGCGGTATCCGGTTCCACCCCAAAGTCACCCTCTCCACGCTCAAGTTCCTCGCATTCGAGCAAATATTCAAGAATTCCCTTACAGGCCTCCCGATGGGCGGCGGTAAGGGCGGTTCGGACTTCGATCCGAACGGCAAGAGCGACAATGAGATTATGCGTTTCTGCCAAAGTTTTGTGACTGAACTCTATCGCCACATCGGCCCCGACACGGATGTCCCGGCAGGCGATATCGGTGTCGGCGGGCGCGAAGTCGGCTACATGTTCGGCCAGTACAAGCGGTTGGCCAATGAATTTACGGGCGTCTTTACCGGCAAGGGCTTGTCCTTTGGGGGCTCTCTGATCAGACCGGAAGCCACGGGATTCGGCGCGGTCTATTTCGCCGAGGAGATGCTCAAGCTCAAGAATGATTCGCTGAAGGGAAAGACCGTCTCGGTATCTGGATTTGGAAACGTCGCATGGGGTGCTTGCATCAAGGCGAGCCAGCTCGGAGCGAAGGTCGTCACCATCTCCGGTCCCGACGGCTATGTCTACGACCCTGATGGTGTGGGCACGCAGGAGAAGTGGGAATATCTCGAGGAGATGCTCATCATCGACCGCAACAAAGTCGAGACATATGTCAAGAAATTCCCGAAGGCCGTGTTCTACAAAGGCAAAAAGCCCTGGGAGCAGAAAGTCGACATCGCCATGCCCTGCGCCATTCAGAACGAACTCAACGGCGAGGATGCGAAGGCTCTCATCGAAAATGGCGTAAAGATCGTCGTTGAAGTTTCGAATATGGGCTGCACTCCCGAAGCGTGGAAACTCTTTATAGAAAAGAAAATACCGTTTGCGCCGGGCAAGGCGGCGAATGCGGGCGGCGTCGCGACGAGCGGTCTCGAAATGAGCCAGAATTCGATGCGGCTGGCATGGAGCGCCGAGGAGGTCGATCACCGCCTGCACGAGATCATGATCAACATCCACAGGGCCTGCGTCGAGACGTCGGCCAAGTACGGCTTTGAGGGCAACTACGTTGTCGGCGCGAACATCGCGGGCTTCAAGAAGGTGGCGGACGCGATGATCGCCCAGGGTTTGGTGTAACCCCGGTTTCAGCAACCAGCTCTATACAGCGGCCTTCTTCGGAAGACCGCTTTTTTTGCGGTCGGTGCGTCCGCAGGGGACGAGGCGGGCGCCGATATGGTATAACCAGCGACAGAGGAACAGTGCATGGAAACTCGAACAATGCATCCAGCGGCGGTAGGGGGCAGCATCCGCGCCCCCGCATCGAAAAGCGCCATGCAGCGCGCGATCGCATGTGCGATCCTGGGGCGCGGCACGAGCAGGATTGAAGGGGCTCCCGTGTGCGCCGACTCCCGGGCGGCGCTGCGCATCGCCCAGAAGCTTGGGGCTGAGGTGCGGGAGGGTGGGGGCATCATAGAGATTGACGGGTCGCCCTTTTTTCAGAAGGAATCCCCTAGGGGGAGAGGAGGCCATCGGTCTCCGGAGCGGCCCCTGGAGATTTCCTGCGGCGAGTCGGGCCTCTGCATGAGAATGTTCTCGCCGGTTGTCGCCCTTTTGGAGGATGAAGTGCGGCTGACGGGGGAGGGTTCCCTCATGCGGCGGCCCATGCACATGGTGGAGAGCTCCCTGAACATATTCGGCGCCCGCTGCGCTTCGAACGGCGGCAGGCCCCCGCTGACCATCCGGGGACCCCTCCGTTCAAAGCGGGCCACGATTGACGCGAAGGGTAGTTCCCAGCTCATAACAGGGCTGCTCATCGCGCTGCCGCTCTTGCCCGGCGATTCCGAAATCGAGGTCGAAAACCTCGTGAGCGCGGGTTATCTCGATTTGACTCTGGAAATGTGTGCACACTTTGGTGTTCATGTCGAAAAGGAAGAAGATGGCGCCACTTTTTTTATAAAGGGAGGGCAGTCGTACAGGGCCTCCGATATTCATGTCGAGGGCGACTGGAGCGGAGGGGCCTTCCTCGCGGTCGCCGCGGCAATAGCGGGCAGAGAGGAGGGACTCCGCATACGAGGCCTGTCTTGGGGTTCGAAGCAGCCAGACAGGGCAATCGCGGAGGTCCTCTCCGTGGCCGGCGCGGACCTCCGCTTTGAAGGCTCCGACCTCATCGTAAAACCGGGGAAACTCGTTCCCTTCAGCTTCGACGCGACCGATTGCCCGGACATCTTTCCGCCTCTGGTGGCGCTTGCGTGCGCGATCCGCGGGATATCACGCATCAGGGGCGTGCACCGCCTCGCCTCAAAAGAAAGTGACCGGGCGTCGGCTTTGCGGACGACATTCGGCACTCTCGGTGTCGAAGTCTCTATTGAAGGCGACGAGATGCAGGTGAGCGGCGGACACCTGCGTGGAGGCACTGTCTCTTCCTGGAAAGATCACCGCATCGCGATGGCGGCCGCGGTCGCCGCCCTCGCCGCAGAGGGCGAAGTTCACATCGAGGACACAGAGTGTGTGTCCAAATCCTGGCCGGGCTTTTTCGAAGACCTCGCGTCGATTCTCCTACACTAGGCCATCAGAACGGTCCGAAGTGAATCGCGACGGCGATTCCCAGAAAGATCGAAGTGACGAGGAGCATTATCGCCTGCAGCTTCCACGTCCAGCGCATCCATTGCGGATAACTCACCACCGTGAACGACAGCGCAATCAGGAGCAAGGCGTTTGTCGGAAAGATCATATTGGAAAACCCATCGCCAAAATCGAACGCGAGCACGGCCGTCTGACGGGTAATGCCGACCAGGTCCGCAAGCGGCGTGAGCAGGGGCATCATCAGGAAGGCTTTTGCGCTCGCCGATCCGATGAAGAAATTCATCACCAGGGTTGTGGCATAGACGAGGAACGCGGCCGAGAGCGGAGGTGCCTGGGCGATGAGCGTCGCCGCGCCGTGGAGTATGGTGTCCATGATTTTGCCGGAGATGATGATGTGCTTGACACTGTATGCCATGAGGATGAGCACGATTCCAGGCGCGAGGTTGGCGGCACCCTGAAGAAAGGTCTTCACTATACTGCCCATCTTCATCTGCGCAAGAAGACCTCCCCCAATGCCCCCAATCAGAAACAGCAACGCCATGATCGGGAAGGCCAGGTCCGAGAGCCCTGGCATCCGCGCGGTCACGAGGACGATGATCATCGCGATTCCGATGCAGACGGCGAACCAGATGAGTCCCTTTGTCTTGGCCTTCGATAGGCTGTCCTCCGGGCTCGCCAGACTTCCGGCTTCGCCCTCAGCAGCAGCTTGCGCCGTGGCGCTCTGTTTTTCGCCCAACGAAGCGCGGATGGCCTCGTCTTCCTTGAATGTGGGGGAAGAGCTGGGGTCCCGCTCAACTCTTTTTGCGTGAAGGATGACGAACATAGTAACAATTATATACACTACAATGAAAAATATGATTCTGAACCATGCGCCCGAGAACAGCGGGAGGTCGGCGATCCTCTGTGCCACCGCAATCGTAAAGGGGTTGGTGACCGCCGAGGCAAACCCGAAAGCGAGGGGCAAAAGACTCATGCCGAGGCCTGTGAGCGAGTCCCAGCCCAGCGATATCGCGAGGGGGACAATGAAGATGATCATGGGCACCATACCTTCGTACACGCCGATAAAGCTTGATATCGCCATAAAAAAGAGAATGACAAGTGCGATGAGGAAGTACTTGCGTCTCGAAAAACGCCGGACAAGCTTATGGATGAGTTCTTCCATGACGCCCGCGCCCTCAAGGATGGCGATCGAGCCGCCCACGCAGAAGATGAAAATGATAATCGTAATGAGCGTCAGGTTGTCCTGGGAAAATAGAACCTCAATAGGAGCGGTCAACCATCGCCATGCGGGGTAATCGGGCCTGGGAACAGAGTGATATGTTCCATTCACTACAAGCGTTTTGCCATCCTGAACAATCCTCTGATATTCCCCCGGAGGCAGGACGATTGTCAGAATGCCCGATATCAGCATGAGGAATAAGATGATGCCCGCGGAGAGCAAAAAAGCCTTTTTGCCGATTTTTATGGCACTTTGCTGTGGCGGATTGGATGGACGGTTCCCTGTGCTCATGGTGCGCTCCTTTTATGATGATAACAGCCGCGGCTCAAGATAATTCCATGTACGGGTTCATTCTCCTATATTGGCCCTCAGGCTGTCCAGAAACTTTTTCATCTCTTCGTAATCCCGCTGGCGAATAATGTGCGTGAGATAGGTGAGCTTGGAGTTGATGAGTTCAAGCTGGCGAATGGTGCGCGGATTGAACATAATTTCGGTGAGAAGCCGGTCATCCTCGGAAAGGAGCCCTTTGGCGATAGTCAGATGCCGCTTGAAGTTTGTGCCGGGTGCGTCCTGTTTTTTCATGCACGCCGCGAAGACCATTGTCGAGGCAAAGGGCGTGGCGAGGGAGTACGCGACAGTCTTGTCGTGTTCTTCAAAACTGTACTCGAAAATGCGGATTTTCAGGCTTGAATAGAAATCCCGGAAGAACGACGCGCCTTCTCTGTTCGATTCCGAAATGATGATCGCGCTTTCTTCTTGAAGATCCCGGATATTGGCGAGCGTGGGGCCGAACATTGGATGGCTCGAAACAAAAGGACGTCCGGCCTGCTCATAGTATTCCTTAAAGCCTGTTTTTACGCTCGCGATGTCGCTGATGATACAAGTCTTGGGGAGGAGGGGAAGCACTGCATCGAATGCCTCGAGCGTGTAGCCGAGCGGTACGCAGTTGATAAAGAGTTCAGGCTCGAATTTGGCGAACTCATCGATGGACAGCGCGCGGTGCACCTTGATGAAGTATTTCATCTTGAGCAGATCGCTATCGTGTACCATCACTTCGTGATGCCAGCAGAGCTCTTCGGTAAGCCACGCGCCCATGTGCCCTGCGCCAAGTATGGCAATCTTCATTCTTCTACCCTCATTTCGCGATAGCAGCCCAGAATTTTGAAGTCTTCCGCCATCTTCGAGACTTTCCCCACCGCGCGCTGCACCGCGTCCGAGGCGAGTGCACCCTCAAAATCGATGAAAATGGCGTATTTGCCCGGAGTGTCCGGCACCGACTCGATCCGCGTGAGGTTGATCTTTTCCTCCGCGAACACCTTGAGGACGGCGAATAGGGAGCCCGCCTTGTTCCCTGCGGTGAAGACGGCCGAACACTTGTCCCCCTCGTCTCCGTTTCCCCGCGCTGAAATGAGGAAGAAACGGGTGCGGTTGTGGGGCGAATCCTGGATGTCTTCTTTGATCGTCTCGAGGCCGTAGAGCTCGCCGGCGAATTTGCTCGCGACGGCGGCGATGCCCTTGGGCCGGTTTTCCGAGAGAGCTTTTGCCGCTCCTGCGGTATCATAGTAGGGTTCTGAATCCAAGTGGTTTCTTTGCAAAAAATTGCGGCACTGGGCGAGGGCCTGGGTGTGCGACCATGCGGTCCTGAGTTCGCGATGATCGGCTCCCGGAACCGTGAGAAGGCAGTGACGGACAGGCATGTCGATGGCGGCGACTATCTTCAGGGTGGTATAGATGAGAATCGAGTTTACGGGCCCAACGATGCCCCCCAGCGTATTCTCTACCGGCACAATGCCGTAGTCGTAAATGCCCTTCTCGACGCCGTCGAAGACATCGGAGAACTCGCGGCAGGGAATGGTCGCCGCATGAGGAATGAGAATTCTCAGGGCGACTTCGGAGTATGCCCCGTGTTCGCCCTGGAATGCGACGGTTTGAGGGCTTGCTTCCTGGATGCGCCGGCTTTCCGCCATCATCTGCTCATAGATTTTGACCGAAAACTGCGGATCGAGCAGACACTGGCTCGAGTGGCGGACCTTGTCGAGAACAGCCTGTTCTCGTGCAGGATCGAGCGCCGTTGATTTGAAGCGCCTTGTGAGGAGCGCCTTTTCCATCCGTTCATTCAAGAGTGAGAGAATTTTTGCGTCGATGCGGTCGATGTCGGTTCGTATATCCTCGAGATTCATGATTTCCTCCACGGTATATTGGATTCCCAGGGACTCTCCGCGCGCGCGGTCAAGGCTAAGTCCGCAAGGGCGCAGGCTGTGGCCGCTTCCAGGACCACCACGCTCCGGAGAGCTATGCAGGCATCGTGCCTGCCCTGTATTTCGAGGTCGGTCATCTCGTCGCGCGAGAAGTCGAGCGTGTGCTGTGCGACCGAGATGGATGAGGCCGGTTTGACGGCGACGTGAAGCACGATTTCATTGCCGTTGGTGATTCCTCCGTTGATGCCTCCTGCCCCGTTGCGCGCGGTCCTGCCGTCCTGACTGACGAAGGGATCGTTGTGTGCCGAGCCCCTCCTCGCCGCCGCGGCAAACCCGTCGCCGAACTCGACGCCCCGGACCGCGGGGACGGCGAAGAGGTAGTGGCCGATCACGCTCTCCGCCGCGTCGAAGAATGGCTCACCCCAGCCGGGGAGAACTCCATTGACCCGTATTTCGACGAGGGCGCCGATTGAGTCTCCGGCTTTTTTTGCCGCGCGTATCGCCTCGGGCACATTTTTTGAACCGCCCGCCTCGAGCAGCTTTGTTTCGAATACGATTGGCGCAAAATGGTTGAGAATTTTCTTCGCGACGACCCCCGCGGCGACCAGTCCAATCGTGATGCGGCCCGAAAAGTGGCCCGACCCCCGCGGGTCCTGCCAGCCCGCGAATTTCGTCATCGCGCTGAAATCCGCGTGCCCGGGCCTGGGAATTCTGGTGAAGTCGGCGTAGTCCGCGGATTTTGTGTTTTCATTGCGGAATTCGATGTGGATTGGCGCACCGCTCGTGTGGTCGCGAAACACTCCCGACAAGATGGCGGGCCTGTCCGACTCTATGCGCGGAGTGGTTCCCTCGGCTCCCGACTTGCGGCGTGCGAGATCGACCGCAAAGTCCTCTTCCGAGAGAGGGATTCCCGCAGGGCATCCATCGATGACGACACCGACGGCCGGCCCGTGAGATTCTCCGTACAGAGAGATACGAAATATTCTGCCTCCGGTATTCATTCTCTTCCTCGCTTTTCAGTGCAACAGTTCAAGTCTGCAGGACTTCCGCAAGCTCGTCTACAGGAATGGCCTCGATGCGAACATCGCCGATCCCGTGCGGCAGCACAAAGTCCATATAGTTTCCACGACGTTTCTTGTCCGCGCGAATGAGCTCAAGCAGCGCTCTGCGATCCATCGTTCGACCCGCCATCCCGAATGCCTCCTGAATACCCGCAGGGAGCCCGAAATGCCGGAGCAGGGAGCCTATACGGCCCTGCGTCACAGGGTCGAGCGTCCCACGCGACACGGCCAGGGTATTCGCCGCGCCCATGCCCGCAGCCACCGCGAAACCGTGCGGCAGGCCCGTGAGCAGCTCGATCGCATGCCCGAAAGTGTGGCCATAGTTGAGGGCGTGACGCTCATGCGAATCGTATAGGTCGGCGTTTACATAGCGCAGCTTCACTGCCTGCGAGCGCCGGATGAGATCCTCAAAGGTCTTGCCGCCCAGTTCTGCAAGCGGAATGCGCGTTTCAGCGAGTTGTTCGAAGAACTGGACGTGTTCTTCGCTGTCGAGCACTGCGTGCTTGATAGCCTCGGCCATGCCCGATGCCAGATCCTTTTCGGGAAGACTCGGCAGCCAGCCCACATCGCAGATGATGCTTGTGGGCAGGTGGAAGCTGCCGACTGCGTTTTTCGCGTAGCCAATGTCGATCGCGTTTTTCCCGCCGATCGACGCGACGATCATGGCGAACAGCGTGGTTGGCACAAGAATAAGCCCGATGCCC
>Ga0074197_1001862_pt1 | contig 16200 bp, 8 predicted proteins | sample EPASupsiteSAE305_FD_64526 | JGI IMG/M metagenome (GOLD analysis project Ga0074197, IMG submission 64526) | Bioremediated contaminated groundwater microbial communities from EPA Superfund site, New Mexico - SAE3-05 reassembly with SPADES | ecosystem: Environmental > Aquatic > Deep subsurface >...
CCTCCGGCGCCGACAACCAGGACGCGCGGAGAATCCAAGCCGTCCAGAGGGTTGAGCATGGCATAGGGCAGGGCCATCGGCGTCCAGCGCAGGAACTCCATGGCCGCCGGGCCTTCCGCACCGCGCTGGATCATGCCCACGGGATGGCCGTCATGGAAGAGCGCCACCTGTTCCGGCGGGCCGACCGGTGCCAGCAGGCTCAGACCCGGGGCGGAACGGAACGGCAGGCTGGCCGAGGTCAGGGCCGTGAAATCGCCGGTAGGCGAGCGCCTTTCCGCGGCAATGCGAACTCCGGGAATCTGCAGGGTCTGCACCAGTCCCTTGAAGGGCGACATCAGCGGCGTCAGCCACTGCGCCGGCCAGAGCAGAATCAGCAGGGTGACGGCTGCAACCCAGATATACCTCAATCCTTTTTCGTCGCCGCCGATGAGAACAGCGGCGGCCAGGCCGATCAGGGCAAGCACCCGGACGCTGTTTTGCGGCGTCAGGACAAAGAGCAGCATCATGAGCAGCAGGGCGCCGCAGGCCGCCCCGCTGAGGTCCGCCTGGTAGATCTTCGGCACTGCTTCGGTCCGCCGGCGCAGGGTCAGGCCGATACAGAGGCCGGCGCAGAAAAAAGGGAGGGTGGCGAGGACAAAGACCACGGCCAGGCGCGCCAGTTGATTGCCATCCCAGATCACCTCGGGAGGGTTGAAGCCGATCCGGCCGGCCAGCGAGGTTGCGGTCAGCAGGGAGAGGGCGAACAGCAGGGCGCCGAGGAAAAACGAGCGATGAAAGTGGGGGAGGAGGCGATGCTGCAGCACTGCCAGCACGGTTCCCGAGACCCCGAATCCCAGCAGGGCCATGCTGATGATCAGGTGGGCGAAATGATCCCAGTACATGATCGAAAAAAAACGCAGGAGCAGCAGTTCATACCCCAATGAGGCCCCGGACATCAGCGCCACCGCCGCAAGGGTTCGTCGTTCATTCCCTTGCATGGCGGCGGTTCACCCGCGCGCGCCGGTCAGCGGCACGAACTGGACCGGCAGCACCTGACGCATCGAGACCTCGCCCTTATCGTTTTTTTCAACCAGCATCAGGTGCTGCACGGCAAAGGGCGTGCCCACCGGGATCACCATGCGCCCGCCCGGTTTCAACTGCTGGACCAGCGGCGGAGGAATATAGGAGGCGGCGGCGGTGACCACGATGGCGTCAAAGGGTCCTTGATCGGGCAGTCCGTAATAGCCGTCGCCCTCATGAATGGTGACGTTGTCGTATCCCAGCCGGGCCATCCGTTCCCGGCATTGGCGCGCCAGCTGCGGGATGATCTCAATGGAGTGCACCTCTTTCACCAGCAGCGACAGGACAGCGGCCTGATAGCCCGAGCCCGCCCCTATTTCCAGCACTTTGGCGTCCCTGGATACGGCCAGCAGATCGGTCATCAGGGCCACAATGTAGGGCTGGGAGATGGTCTGGCCAAAGCCGATCGGCAGCGGCCGGTTGAGATAGGCAACGTCCTGTTCCTCCTCGGGCACGAACTCGTGACGGGGCACCTTGGCCATTACCCGCATCACCTCTTCGTTGAGCTGGGTCCGCCCGATGTGAGCGGCCGTGTCAACAACATCCCGCTCGATTTCCTTGACCATCCTCTCCCGTGCTCTCTTCATTTTGTCTCCTCCTCCGATGTCGGCGCTTCCGTTCTGACCCGCCAGGGCCAGGCCCATGATCACAAGCAGAATCACTCGCCAGTTCATTCGCCCCTCCTGTTGCCATGCCTCCGGTGAAATCCGCGCACTGCCGCGCCGGTATGGGAACAATCGGCTCTTGTGCAAATGCTTCTTGTTCCAGATGCATATTCTTCCGTTTCTCTGTGATTGTTATAATTATGATGGTTCATCCCGTCAAATGGCGGGAGCGGCGGCGATGACAGCCCCATCTCCTCTTTATGCTTCGGGACCGATCCCGGCCTTAACGGCAATATCTTGCATTTCGCCGGCGCATGGCTTAAATATTGACAGCTTATTTATCCAGCCTCCTTTTCGTGACTTGCGGCGGTCAACGGAACCGGAGGCTCTTTTTTCTCATCGGAACGGACCAATCATCCGTATGCGGTATAACCGGAAGCATACCTCGGGAAAGACATGGATTCGACGTCCCAAATCCGTATGGCCCTGACAACCACGGTACGGCTCGAAACCGCTCGGGCCGAAGGTCTGCGCAATCAGTAATGATGGGTGCCGTCCTGAGATCCAACCCTTCCCGAACAGGTGCCTGCCCATGACCGGCCCGGATAATTGGCCCGGACCGGCCGCTGAACTGCGTCGGCTGGCCGAAGAGAGGGCCCTTGCCGAAAGGGAATTGTCTCAGCGGGAAGGGGAAGCGCTGCTGCCCGCGCCATCACGGGAAGCGCTCCACGAGCTGCGTGTTCATCAGATCCAGCTGGAAATGCAGAACGAGGAGCTGCGCTGCATCCAGGAAGAACTGGCCACGGCCCGGGCGCGCTACTTCGATCTCTACGATCTCGCCCCGGTGGGCTATTGCACCCTTTCCGCCCAAGGACTGATCCTGGAGGCCAACCTGACGGCCACGGTCCTGCTGGGTGTGGCCCGGGGCACGCTGATCAACCAGCCGTTTTCCCGGTTCGTTCTTAAGGAAGATCAGGACATCTATTACCTCCATCGCAAACAGGAGCTGGAACCCGGTGCTCCCCATGTCTGCGAACTCCGGATGGTGAAAGCGGATGGCGCCTCATTCTGGGTGCATCTGGCAACCTCCCGCACCGAGCAAACCCATGGCGCCTCCGAGTACCGTCTGGTGATGAGCGACATCACCGGGCGCAAGGTCGCCGAGGAGGCGCTGCACAAACGCGAAGCGCAGTACCGCCAGCTTATGGAGACGGCCCGGGAAGGAATAGGGTTCACCGATAAGAACTGGCGGGTGGTCTTTGTCAATAATCACATGGCCCAACTGCTGGGATATGAACCCGGGGAAATGGTGGGAAGATCCGTTGAGGATTTCTTGTTTGCGGAAGATAAGGCCAGCTATACCCGGCGCATAGAGGACCGGCGGCAAGGTCGGGCCGGCAACTATGAATGCCGGTTTCGACGCAAGGACGGCAGCGAGATCTGGGTCCTGGTTTCCGCAACCCCCCGGATGGACAAGGAGGGTGCCTTCGCCGGTTCCTTGACCATGCTCACCGACATTACCGACCGCAGGGTGGCCGAGGCCTCCAGTAAGGCCAAGTCCGATTTCCTGGCTCTGGTCAGCCATGAAATCCGTACCCCTCTCAATGCCCTGGTGGGTTTCAGCTCTCTGGCGCGTAAAAACCGAGACCCCGATATTCTTCAGCAATATCTTGATATTATCGATCAGTCTTCCCAGTCGCTCATGAATTTGGTCAACGATATTCTTGAGATGTCGAAAATCGAAGCCGGGCTGTTGCATCTGGAATCCATCCCCTTCAATCTGGTCAATACAATCGATCTCATCGCCTGGCAATACGCGCCGCTGGCAAAACAGAAAAAGCTGGATTTTCATATCGCCAAGGGAAACGATCTGCCCCGCTGGATCAGCGGCGACCCCATGCGGCTTCGGCAGATACTCGCCAACCTGATCACCAATGCCATTAAATTCACCGAGTCGGGCAGCGTAACCCTGACCATGGCGACCACGGCCGCAACGGCGGATGACGATCGCATCGTGGTCCGGTTAACCGTCCAGGATACCGGTATCGGCATTCCGGCGGACAAACTCAATCTTCTGTTTCAGCCTTTTCGCCAGATAGATCCGAGCATAACCCGGCAATACGGCGGCACCGGTCTGGGGCTGGCGATTGTCCAGAGCCTGGCCAAGCTGATGAACGGCCGTATCGAGGTCACCAGCGAAGAGGGCCGGGGCTGCTGTTTTGTGGTGGAACTGCCCTTTCCGCTCGCAGATCCTCCTGATTACAAGAAGATGGCAACACCGGTGGTTACGCCCTTTGACATCCTGGTGGTCGAGGATAATGCCTTTAACCGGCGGTTCCTGGTCGATATTCTCACCTCCTGGGGCCATACGGTCACAGCGGCGGAAAACGCCTTGCACGCCCTGGGGTTGACCGAACGGTCCTGCTACGATCTTGTTATTGCTGACGTGAGGATGCCGGGTATGGACGGCATCGAGCTGGCCGGCCGTATCCGGGAATGGGAGAGGGCGCGAGGTTATCCCCCCATACCCATCATCGCCTGCACCGCGGATACCGGGGGCGACACCAAGGAACAGTGCCTGGCGGCGGGCATGCAGGATGTGCTGATTAAGCCGATCGATCCGGACAAGCTCGCCCAGGCCATAGAGGAGTTCTGTTATCCACGGGTCGCGGCCGACATTCCCCCCAGGGTCGATCCCATACCCATCAACATGCTGTCGGATCGGATCGTTATGGACATGGGGTATGATTCCGCGCAAATGCAGGTCTATCTGCAGCTTCTCGGCGATGATATCCATGCTGAGCTCAACCGGCTGCATCAAGCCGCGGGCGAGGGGGACCGCAATCTGCTCAAGGCGGCCGCGCATAGCCTGAAGGGGCTTTGCGGTCATCTGCAGAATCCCCTCCCCATGGAAGTGGCGCAACAGCTGCACGAGGGGGCCATGATTTTGCCGCTTCCGGAGCTGCGGGAGACGGTGAAACAGTTGGCGGAAGTCTGCGAGCGCCTTGGCTCACACGACTGAGAAGACGAGGGAAGATGGAGACATTCGCGGGGCGCATACTGGTGGTGGACGATAAAAGGAGCTTCCGCTTTATGATCAAGCGGTATCTCGAGGAGGCCGGCTTCGAGATCGCCTGTGCAGCCGGAGGAGGCGAGGCCCTGTCTGTTCTGCAGGAATCCCGGATCGATCTGGTGCTTTCCGATCTGGTCATGCCGGACATGGATGGCATGGGCCTGCTCCGGGAAGTACGGCTTCACTATCCGCAACTGCCTTTTCTGCTGATAACGGCGCACGGCAGCGTCGACACCGCCGTTGCCGCCATGAAGGAAGGAGCCGCCGATTACCTGTTGAAACCCTTGCACCGGGAAGAATTGATTCTGACGGTCAGCCGGAACCTGGAAAGCGCCCGCCTCAAGCAAAGCCATGACCAGATGGAAGACTTCCTCAAGGAACGCTTCAGTTTTCAGAACATCAAAACCGTTTCTCCCGCCATGGGGAGGCTGCTGGAGTCAGCCCGGCAAGTCGCGGCGTCCCCTCGAACCACGATCGCCCTGTACGGCGAGAGCGGTTCGGGAAAAGAGGTGCTGGCCCGGGCCATTCACACGGCCTCGGCTGCGCCGCCCGCCGCCTTTGTGCCCATCAATTGCGCCGCTATTCCCGAAACTTTGCTGGAAAGCGAGCTCTTCGGCCATGTCAAGGGCGCCTTCACCGGCGCGGACCAGGAGCGTGAAGGGAAGTGCCGCCGGGCCCGAGGCGGCACCCTTTTTCTCGATGAGATCGGCGATATGCCGCTGCCCCTGCAGGCCAAACTGCTCCGGGTGCTTGAGGAGAAGGTATTTGAAAGCGTGGGCTCCGACGTGCCTCAGCCCGCCGAATTCCGGGTGATCGTCGCCACCCACCGGGATTTGCACGAAATGTCCCGTCAGGGATTGTTTCGCACCGATCTTTTCTATCGGCTCAATGTCTTTCCCCTCACCATTCCGCCGCTGCGTCAACGGAAGGAGGACATACCCCATCTGGCCGAGCATTTTCTCGCAACCTTTCGTCAGCATCAGGGAAAGCCATTGCCCGGGCTTTCCAAGGCCGCTCTTGATTTCCTTCTTGCCCATGATTGGCCGGGAAACGTGCGAGAACTCCGCAACCGGTTGGAATATGCCTCGATTATCACCCGCGATGAGCTGATTCAACCCCAACATCTCCGCCTGCACCACGATTCGGCAAGCGCAGTCGTCGCCGGCGTTGATACCATCTCCCTCCATTTCGAATTCACCCCCGAGGAGTTCTCCTATGAAAAGGTGGTTCAACATCTTGCCGACTGGGCTCTGCAGCAGAGCGGCAACAATAAATCAGCCGCTGCCCGCCTGCTGAAAACCTCCCGCAAGCTGTTTTACTGAAATACGGATACTTGCAAGGTCGGTCAGACTGTAGCCTGTTGGGTTGCAGGGACCAATCCGTGCATTTGTGTCATTTTCGATACATGGGAGAAATCTTAAGATCCCTCACGATTTTTGACACAAGTCAGAGGAGTGTGTTCGTGTTCGTATACAGGAGCACAAACTCCGGTCGCAGGTTGCGATGGAGCGCTAAAAGATTCAATATCTACAGGCTATCCACCCGAATAGTTACAAATACGGTTCCCTCCCAATTGTCCGCATCGGGACAACTTGTCCCCATGCGGACGGCTCCTTTTTCCCGCCGCGGTATATCTTCCCGAAAGAGCATGGTTTGATCGGGATGGCATGGATACTGCTCCAGTGACGGGTAGTCGAGCCTTGCAGTGCTCGATCTGTCCGAAACGGGACAACTGTTTTCCTGTGCAACGAGGGGGGGAGATGTCGCAGCGAGCTGTCGAGCGTTTAATCGGCCGTCTGATCACCGACGATCAGTTTCGGCGGAAGGCCTGTTCTTCCTTATCCGCAGCCTGTTGCGAAGTGGGTCTGGAACTGACCCCTGGGGAAATGGCTCTCCTCTCTCGCATGGAATTTACCTGTTTTACCGACCTTTCCCGCCGTCTTGATCCCGGTCTCCGTCGGACCGGAAGCAGCCGGGAAAAATAAGGCATGGAATATAATTTCCACGAAGTCACCCCCGCCGATCCCCGCAAGCCTCACCCCGGTCAGCCGCTGCCGCTGGTGCATTCGCTGATGCTGATTTTTCCGAACCGGTTTTCGATCAAACATCATATCGTCTGCCATTTCTCGCTGTCCGTGGCTGTCATTTTGACCCTGGCCGGGGCGGCCATCTACTCGTTTGTCTACGAGAACGTGCGGCAGAACATGATGGAGAAGTTATCGACCTCGACCACCTCGATCAAGGATGTGGTCGAGAACGCCGCCAATCTCTCCATCCGCAACCATCTCCAGGCAATCGCCAAGACCAATGTCGATATCCTCAGAGGCCTGGAACAGCAGGTCCGCGAAGGGCAGCTTTCCCGAAGCGAGGCCATGCAGCGGGGGGAGGAAATCCTGCTTTCGCAACGCATCGGCGATCATGGCTACAACTATGTGATCTCGAGCAAAGGCATCCTCCTCGTCCATCCAAATGCCGAAACCAAAAAACGTGATCTTGCCGGCGAATGGTTTATCCAGCAGCAGATTTTTTATAAAGAAGGCTATCTGGAGTATGACTGGCAAAATCCCGGCGAGGAAACGGCGCGGCCGAAATCCTTGTATATGGCCTATTTCGAGCCCTGGGACTGGATTGTCTCCGTATCGAGTTATCGCCAGGAATTCAATTTTCTCGCCGACGATCTCCCCCTCGGCCTGAAATCGCACCGCTTCGGCAAGACCGGTTATGCCTTTATCCTCAACGGCCGGGGCGAAATTATCCTGCATCCCTGGCTCAGGGGCAATGTCGGTCGAACCGGGGATCTGGCTATCCAATCCTTGTTCAACCGGTTGATCGCCATGAAAAACGGGGAGATTTCCTATTACTGGCACGATCCCGATGGGAGCGATCCCAGGAAAAAGATCGTCTTTTTCAATTACATCCCCGGATTGGATTGGATTGTCGCCTCAACGGTGTACGAGGATGAGATTTTTCAGCCCCTGACGACCCTGGGGCAAGTCATCGCCCTGATCGTGATCTGCGCTTTGCTCCTGATCCTGCCGCTCAGCCTCTACCTCGGAACCTCGATTGCCCGGCCCCTTTCCCGGCTGGCGCAGCAGATGGACGTTGCCGCCGAAGGCGACCTCGGCATTCGCGCCGAAGAGGACGCCCTGGGCGAGATCGGGATGCTCGGACGTCATTTCAATCACTACCTCGAACGTCTCCGGCAGGCGAACCGGAAAATTCTCGCCGAAATCAACGACCGCGTTCAAACCGAGCAGCAGCTGGTCATCTTTCACAAGGCTTTTGAAAACGCCTTGGAAGGGATCAGCATTACCGATCCGGAAGGAAACATTCTTGCGGTCAATCGGGCCTTTTCAGAGATAACCGGCTACTTGCCGGAAGAGGTGATCGGGCGAAATTCACGGATTCTGAAATCGGAACATAATTCGCCGTCCTTTCACCGGCAGCTGTGGGCCAAGCTGCTCCTCACCGGCCGATGGAGCGGGGAGATATGGAATCAGCGGAAAAACGGCGAGATTTTCCCGGAAACCCTCAGCATCAGCTCCATCTACAACGAGAACAAGGAAGTGACCCATTATGTGGCCGTGTTTCACGATATCACCGAGATGAAGCAGCAAGAGGCGCGAATCGTCCATCAGGCCTACCACGATGCCCTCACCGGGTTGCCCAACCGGATGCTGGCCCATGACCGGATCGGAGTTTCCCTTGCCCACGTCAAGCGCGCCGGCACCAAGCTGGCGGTTCTGTTTCTCGATCTCGATAATTTTAAAAACATCAATGACACCCTGGGCCACGAGTGGGGAGACAAACTGCTGCAGGAGGTGGCCGGCCGTCTGGTCTCGCAGGTGCGGGAGGAAGATACCGTGGCCCGCCTCGGTGGCGACGAATTTCTGATTTTAGTGGCCGCCGTCACCTCCGAGGAAGTAGTCGACGATCTGGTGCGGCGACTGGTGCGGAGTTTTGCAAAACCGTTCAATGTCGACGGTTCCGATCTGTTTATCAGCGCCAGTATCGGGGTGGCCTTTTATCCCCGGGACGGCGAGAGCGCCGGTGTCTTAACCAAAAATGCCGATATCGCCATGTATCAGGCCAAAGCTACCGGAAAAAACAACCATTGCTTTTTCACCCCCGATTTAAGCGATCGCCTTTCCTTTCTGCGGCAACTGGAAAACAATCTTCGCCAGGCGATTATCAACAAGGAATTTATCGTTTTCTTTCAACCGAAGATCGATCCCCACCGGGGGGTGATGACCGGGGCCGAGGCGCTGGTGCGCTGGCGGCAGCAGGACGGGACCCTCGTCAGTCCGGCGGATTTTATCCCGCTGGCGGAGGAGACCGGCCTCATCATCGAGCTGGGGGAGCAGGTTCTGGACATTGCCTGCCGGGTGATCCGCATGCTCAACAATCTGGGCCATGCCAATCTGACCATCTCGGTCAATCTTTCCCCGCTCCAGTTCGGTCAGACCAACCTGGTGGAGCGTATCCTCGCGCTTCTCCAGAAAAACGGCGTTCCCGGGACACAGCTTGAACTGGAGATCACCGAGACCACGATGATGACCAATCTGGCAAAAACCGTTGAGACCCTCAATCAACTGGTCGATGCCGGTATTGCCATTGCCATCGACGATTTCGGCACCGGTTATTCCTCCCTTGCCTATCTCAAGAAATTCCCGATCAAGACCCTGAAAATCGACCGCTCCTTTATCAGGGATCTGGCCACCGATCCCAACGATGCCCAGCTGGTGGAAACCATCATCCTCATGGCCGGCAACCTCGGCATCGGAGTGGTGGCCGAAGGGGTTGAAACCAGGGAGCAGTTGGACTGGCTGAAAGGTCGCGGCTGTGAACAGATCCAGGGGTATTACTACAGCGAGCCCCTGGCGATCGAGGCCTTTTTCGCCTATATCGAGGATCGGGGCGGGGCCGGACCAACCGGTCAGACCCTCCTTGACGATACGGGATAAGGTGAAGCCGGGGGAATGAGTTCTTAAAGAAAGCGGGTTGAGAAAGAACAGGCCAAGGCGCGGGCCGCAGCTTTCGAACCTTTTAGAAACAGGAATACAAGGAGAAAATATGAACATTAGATCCATCGGTTTCCGGCTTATTGTCGGAGGTTGTCTGGCTGTCGCCGCACCTCTTGTCATTGTCGGTTTTCTTGCCGTCTCGAAGTCCGCGACCGCTCTATCGGAGAACGCCCGGAACAATGCCACAGCGCAGGCGCAGAAGCTGGCAACGGTTATCGAATCGACGCTTGACGCCCAGTCGAAAACCGCTGCCGCCCACGCGGTCGACACCAATGTCCGCCTGATCGGCCAGAAAGTGAAGGATATGGGCATTGAAGGGGCCGCGGCGGATATCGCCGTCCTGCGTCAACAGATGAAGGCCAAATTCAAGCAGTTGGACAACAGCTACCTCGGCATTTTCGTCACCGACGATAAAGGGGCCATGTACACCGGTGAACTCGCCAGCGGCGAAGAATACAAAGGGGTCAATCTGGCGGATATGGAATATTTCCAGAGGGCCAAGAGTACCGGCAGGGCGGTTGTCGGCGATATTGTTCCCTCCAAGGTGACCGGCGATGTCATTTACGTGCTCTGTGCGCCGATTCTCTCCCCTTCCGGCGAATTTTTAGGTGTTTTCGGCATGTCGCTCAAGGCGCAGCCCCTGATCAGCCATGTGTCGACGGTCAAGGTGGGCAGCACCGGCTATGCCTTTATGTGCAACCGGGACGCCATCATTATTGCCCATCCCAAAAAAGAACTGGAAATGAAGCTCGATCTCAAGACCCTGGCGGATATGGCCGCGATCACCAAGGGCATGGTCGCCGGCAGCCAGGGTGCACAGGATTACGTCTTCAAGGGGGTGCCGAAAATAGCGGGATACGCCCCGGTTCCCCTCAAAGGCTGGAGTATCGCCGTCACCCAGGATGAAGCCGAGTTCCTGGCCGCGGCGCGTTCGATCAGAAACAGCATCCTGACGATCACCCTTATTGCGGTTGCGTTGGTCTGTGCCGTGGTCATGCTCTTTTCGCGGAGCATCACCGCGCCGCTCAATCGGGCGGTCGAGGGATTGCAGGACATCGCCCAGGGCGAAGGCGATCTGACCATGCGGTTGCGGGTGGCTTCGAAGGATGAGATCGGTGAGCTCGCCCGCTGGTTCAATATTTTTATTGAAAAATTGCAGCATATTGTCGGCCAGATTGCCGACAACACCCGTTCCATCGACGCTTCTTCCCATGAACTGTCCCAGGTTGCCACCGACCTTTCCTCCAATTCGGAAGACACCTCGCAGCGGGCCGACAGTGTCGCCGTGGCCGCCGAAGAGATGACCGTCAATCTCAACAATGTCGCCGCGGCCATGGAGCAGTCGACCACCAACACCTCCATGGTGGCCAGCGCCGCCGAGGAGATGACCGCCACCATCGCCGAGATTGCCCATAACGCCCAGCAGGCTCACTCCATTTCCCTGGCCGCGGTCAAGCAGGCCGGGTCAACCTCGCTGCGGATGGCGGAACTCGGCAATGCGGCTCAGGCGATCAGCAAGGTCACGGAAACCATCACCGAGATCTCCGAGCAGACCAATCTCCTGGCCTTGAACGCCACCATCGAAGCGGCCAGGGCAGGGGAGGCCGGCAAGGGGTTCGCGGTTGTGGCCAACGAGATCAAGGAATTGGCCAAGCAGACGGCGGCGGCCACCCATGACATTAAAAAACAGATTGAAGGGGTGCAGGACACTACCTCGACCACGGTGCGGGAAATCAACCAAATCTCGGAAGTTATCAACAATATCAATGAGATTATCGGCGTTATCTCCTCGGCGGTCGCCGAACAGAGTGCCGCGACCCAGGAAATAGCCAACAATATCGCCCAGGCCTCCCAGGGCATGGGCGAGGTCAATGAAAACGTCTCGCAGAGTTCGGTGGTGGCGGCTTCCATCACCAAGGACATCACCACGGTGAACACTGCTTCAGCGGAAATTTCGCAAAGCAGCAATCAGGTGAAAGTCAGCGCCACTGACCTGCAGCAGCTTGCCTTGCGGCTGAAGACCATTGTCGACGGCTTCAAGATATGATACAAATACTATCCTGTGGCCCCAAAAGGGCGGAATAAAAGCGGACAGGGGGATCGCATGACCAATATTGAGACCCACAAGTTTCCTCTCTGGATATTGGTCGCCCTGGCTGCGCCCTTGTTGGTTCTGCTGGGCAGCAGCTTCTGGTTTTACCAGGCCGAAGAAACGGCGACGCGACAACGGGCTGAACAACAATTAGCGGCCATCGCCCACCTCAAGGCGGATCAGATTGTCGCCTGGCGCGACGAGCGTCTGGGCGACGGTGCCTTGCTCATGGAGAACCCCTTCTGGATCAACAGCCTGACCTCTTTCCTGGCTGATCCGAAGGGGCCGGATGCGGAGAAACTCCTCGGTCATTTGCGCGATATCCAGGCGCACCGTCATTATGCCGACATCCTGATAGTCGATCCGAAGGGGCAGGTGCGTGTGAGCCTGAACGGCAGTCATGAACTGCACGGCAGCTCTGCCGCAGCCCTGGCCCAGGCCCTGCGCGACCGCAAACCCGTGTTCACCGATCTGCATATGGAGGCCCCAAAACAGCCGCCGCATCTCAACGTGGTTGCTCCGCTTTTTGCGGGTTCGGGGCCCGCCGCCTCCCCTCTCGGCGCAATTGTACTGATCAATGATGCCGCCCAGTTTCTTTATCCCCTGATCCAGTCCTGGCCCACGCCGAGCAAAACCACCGAAACGCTGCTGGTCCGGCGTGACGGCAATACGGCCCTGTTTCTCAATGAGTTGCGGCATCGACCCGAATCGGCCCTGCAGCTGCACCTGCCCTTAACCCGGACCGACACCATCGCGGTCATGGCCGCGCTGGGGCGGGAAGGTTTTGTCGAGGGGTTGGACTATCGCGGCATGGCGTCATTGGCGGTCATCCTCCCGGTCCCAGGTTTTTCCTGGCACCTGGTGACCAAGGACGATACCCAGGAAGTCCTGGGTTTGTGGCGTTTTCGCGCCGCCCTGCTCATGGTGCTGTTCGCGGCCCTGCTGGGCGGGCTGGGCGCCTTTGGCCTGATCGCCTGGCAGTCCGACAAGAAGGCCCAGTACTGGGCGCTCTATAACAGCGAGGTCCGGCTGCGCACCAGCATTGAACGCCACAGCATCACCCTGAAGGCCATCGGCGACGGGATCATCGCCACCGATGCCGAAGGCCGCGTCGAACTGATGAATCCGGTTGCCGAGACGCTCACCGGCTGGAGCCAGGAGGAGGCCTATGGCAGACCGCTGGAGCAGGTTTTTGAGATCGTCAACGAAACGACCCTGCAAAAGTCCGAAAACCCGGTGACCACGGCCCTGCGCGAGGGACGCGTGGTGGGACTGTCCAACCACACCCTGCTGATCGCTAAAAACGGACTGAGGCGGGCTATTGCCGACTCGGCGGCGCCCATTTACGATGCCGAGAGCCATCTGCTCGGCGTGGTCCTCGCATTTCGCGACCAGACCGAGGAACGCCGGACGCAGCGGCTGCTCCAGGTGCGGCTCGTCCTGCAGGAATATTCCTACGCCCACACCCTGGACGAACTGTTGACCATGGCCTTGGATGAAATCGGCGCACTGGTGGAGAGCCCCATCGGATTTTATCACTTTGTGGAAACCGATCAGAAGACCTTGTCCCGGCAGCAATGGTCCACCCGGACTTTGCAGGAATTCTGCCGGGCCGAGGAAGGCGGGATGCATTACGACCTTGAGCGGGCCGGAGTCTGGGCCGATTGTGTCCGCGAGGGCAAGCCGGTGGTCCATAACAGCTACGCATCGCTGCCGCAAAAGATGGGAATGCCCGCGGGGCACGCCCAACTGGTCCGCGAACTGATTGTCCCGGTGATGCAGATAGGGAAGGTGGTCGCCATCCTGGGGGTGGGCAACAAGCCGGAGGAGTACACGGAAAAAGACGTCGAGACCGTCTCCTATCTGGCCGACGTCACCTGGCGCCTGATCGAGCAGAAGTGGGCGGAAGAAAAACTGCTGGCGAGCGAGCGCCGCTATCGCACCTTGTATCAAAGCATGATGGATGCCTTTGTGGTGACCGACATGAACGGGCGCATCAAAGACTGCAATGCCTCCTACTGTTCCATGTTGGGGTATACGCTTGAAGAGCTCAGGCAGCTGAGCTGCAGCGATATTACCCCGAGTCAATGGTTTGAGTCCGAACGCACGATTTTCAAGGAACAGGTCCTGCACCGCGGCTGTTCCAACTTATACGAAAAGGAATACCGGCGGAAGGACGGCACGGTCTTTCCGGTCGAGCTGCGAACCTTTCTTATCCTCAATAACGACGGCAAGCCGGAAGGCCTGTCGGCCATAGTCCATGATATTTCCGAGCGGAGACGAACCGAGGAAGAACGGGAGAAGCTGCAGTCGCAGTTGAATCACGCCCAGAAAATGGAATCCGTGGGGCGGCTGGCGGGCGGCGTGGCCCACGACTTTAACAATATGCTCAGCGTGATCCTCGGCTATGCGGAACTGTCCATGAAAAGGCTAGCGTCAACGGAACCGATCTATAAGGATCTCAAGGCCATCTACACCGCCGGCCGGCGTTCCGCGGACATCACCCGGCAGCTGCTGGCCTTTGCCCGTAAGCAGACCATTGTCCCCAGGGTGCTCGACCTCAACGATACCGTGGAAGGCATGCTCAAGATGCTGCGGCGTCTCCTCGGCGAGGATATCGATCTGGCCTGGCTGCCGGAGGCGGGTTTGTGGCCGGTGCATCTCGATCCCACCCAGGTGGATCAGGTGCTGGTCAATCTCTGCGTCAATGCCCGCGATGCCATCGCCGGGCAGGGCAAGATCACCATTGAAACCGAGAAGGTGACCTTTGACAAGGCCTACTGCGCCGAACATGCCGGTTTTGTCCTCGGCGACTTTGTGCTCCTGGCCGTCAGCGATGACGGCTGCGGCATTGACAAGGAGATCATGGACAAGGTGTTCGATCCCTTTTTCACCACCAAGGGAGCGGGCCAGGGGACAGGGCTGGGATTGGCCACGGTCTACGGGATTGTCAAGCAGAACAACGGGTTTATCAATGTCTACAGCGAACCGGGGCAGGGCACGACCTTCAAGATTTACCTGCCGCGCCATGATGGCGATAGCGAAGAAACCGAACCGGAGCTGAGCGCGGAGCTGCCCTTGGGCCATGGCGAGACCATTCTCATTGTCGAGGACGAAGCCGCAATCCTCGATTTGAGCCGGTCAATGCTGGAATCCCTGGGCTACGCGGTGTTGGCCGCCGGAACAGCGAGCGCGGCGCTCGAAGTGGCCGAGACCCATGGCGACGAGATTCATCTCCTGATCACCGACGTGATCATGCCGGAAATGAATGGGCGGGAGTTAGCCCGGCAAGTGCATCTTCTTCGCCCGGAGATCAAGGTCCTGTTCATGTCCGGTTATACCTCCAATGTGATTGTCCATCGCGGGGTGCTCGACAAGGGAGTGCGTTTTATCCAAAAGCCCTTCTCCACCGCGGATCTTGCCGTTGAGGTCAACGAGGCGCTGAAACAGGCATCGTCGATATGATGAAAATCGATGGTTTCGAATGAAGTCGATTTTTGTCATATAAAGGCCACAGTCGGAAAACCTGTGCTTTGGAGGGGAGAGATTGCAGCACAAGACTGGACCTTGTTCGCGGGCATGGCCCGCTCCTACCGGCAGACACAATACCCTGGGGGTAGGAGCGGGCCATGCCCGCGATGTGGATCCTGAATTGTTTTTCTCGTTCCTACGCTCTGCGTGGGAACGTGTCTTTTCCGCTCTGCGGAAAGGAGAATCTCGTTTCGCCGGCTTCATTTTTCCTCGCCGCAAGGGTGTGCAAGCGTCTTTCTGCTTACCCACCGTTTGCTCGAATTCAAACTAAATTCATTTAATCGGCAGCTGGAAAGCGAGCAGTACTTAAAGCTTCTTGGCCTGCATCTCGCGGTAGATGGTCCGGGCCATGACGGCCAGCAGCGCCACTCCGGCTATCAGGACCGCCCAGAGCAGGATTTTTTTCCACGAGGCGGCGGAAAGCCGCGATTGCAGCGCCGGCTCGCCGCCGAGCGTTTGCAGCGGGCCGGGCTCGATGGGCTGGATCAGCGATTCGGACCTGGTGTCCTCCATGGCCGCCAGCACCAGATTCTCCGGCATCGCCCCGGTTTCGGCCAGTTTGGCGCTGCCAAAGGCCAGGGTATAGGGACCGGCGCCCCGGCCGACAAACACCAGCTGTTCCCGCCGCCATCCCAGCTCAAGCCGCGGCGCCTGTTTTCCGCCGCCTAGCCCGGAGCCACCGCTCGTCACCCGCAGCCGCCAGTGGCGGTCGGAGTTCGGCGCGCACCTTGCCGGCTCGTTGACCAGGGCCTTGCCCTGGAGGGTGAGGGGGTAAAAGTTGCCCTGCGCCCGGGTCTGCCCGGGGGCGTCACGGCC
>Ga0074197_1001864_pt1 | contig 16192 bp, 12 predicted proteins | sample EPASupsiteSAE305_FD_64526 | JGI IMG/M metagenome (GOLD analysis project Ga0074197, IMG submission 64526) | Bioremediated contaminated groundwater microbial communities from EPA Superfund site, New Mexico - SAE3-05 reassembly with SPADES | ecosystem: Environmental > Aquatic > Deep subsurface >...
AGAGAAGGTTTCAAGTTCCAGTTTGGGTTCAGCCCGTTCAAACGGGATGCTGTAATAGCAGGTGAAGCACTGGTGGAATTCTTCGCGTTTGCCGTCTGGTAGGAAAAAGACCGTGATGTCGTAAGGGTTTCCGCAGATCGGGCATTTCTGATCGGAAACATCCTGCAGTTCATGGCCGTCGTTTTTCATTTCGTCGGGGCGATGGGTTGGAGTTTCCAGATCAGGTGGCAACCGCTGCATTGCATGGTTGCCGAACATTTGCCGTGAACCAGGGCAACAGAAAACTCGGTAAGTCGTTTGCATTGCGGACAGAGCACCGGGCCTTGAAAATGATGTTCAGCGTTTGGGCTGGCCATTGTTGCGGATCCGGATGGTTAAGTTACGGTCTTTGGCGCGCATTCTGGCTTCAACAAGATGGACGCGGCCGGAGAAAAGCAGCCCGGCGACAAGATGTTCCTTGCTGATAGATTCCTTTTCATCGTTATAGGCTGGGCTGGTTAGTTTCATGGTTTGGGGTTCCTGGGTTTGGTTCGCGTATAAAGGTTGGAACACTTTCATAGGTTTTCCTATATTTATTGACCATATTATAAGAATAATTATGAGTCAACAGAAAAATATAAGTTTTATTATGGAAAATAATTTTGAAGAAATTTGGGCTCGGATCAAGGGTGAAACAGATTTGAAAAGCCTGCAGAATCTTGGTGATCTAATTCAAAGGACGCAGCCAACAATTTCTGGAGCTAAAGCTAAGAATGAATTTCCGCCAGGATGGGCTTATCAGGTAGGGAGAAAATACGGATTATTAACAGAATGGATAATGACTGGTGAAGGGCCGAAAAGAATTAATGAGATAGAAGGTGACGAATTTTTTTCCGAACTTCAAATTTGGGCAAAAGAAATGTCTGGATCAGAAAATATTAATTGGCTGAAAAACCAGATAATTTCACATTTTCCTGGATTCAAGGAATGGAAGAAAAGAAAGGAAGAGTCAGAAGAAGAACGAAGTGATTCCCTATCGTCCAAAGTAGCGTAAACACAGTCAAATAAAATATAAATAATATCAATATGTTAAATAATCATTCCTGAAAAGCCTAAAGGCGTTGAAATTATTGGAGTCTGAAAATTGAAAAAAGCAGGAGGGCGTAAGGGTTTCCAACTTCCTTCGTTCACCGGGAAAGAGCAGTTTGTCTTTTCGCTTTGTCATAACAGCTAAACGGGCACGCTTTAATGATGAAAATAATTAATTTTTCATGAATTATTCACATGTAACCCATAGAGATATTATCTTAACTTTTTTTCCTATTAACACTGTTGGGTTCACGACATAAAACATGAAAACATCTCAAACAAATTACGTATTCTTTGTTGATATTCTTGGAATTGGTGCATTAACAAAAAATCAGATTAACTTATCCAAAGTTCCTTTAGCAATTCATGGAATAAAACGGAAAAATATTCCACATAACGCAATAAATCATCACCTTGCCGCAGCATTATTGTCAAAATTTAGAGAAATATTAGTTCAGCTAAATACGAAACATGAGCAGGTTAAAGTTGCGCAACTATCTGACTGTGCATTTATTTGGTCAACAAATATAAAGCAATTGTTTCTATTTGCCTGTGAGTTCATGCATGAAAGTATCAAAAATGGGATTTTATGCAGAGCTGGGTTTGCTTCAGGTGATGTAATAGAATCGACAGAAGATGGCAAAAATATAGGAAAATTTATTGTCGGTTCAGCTGTCACGAGTGCGGTTAAACTTGAAAGATCCGGAAAAGGTTGCCGAATTTTCACAGAAGAAGATTGTGCAGGGAAAATTTTAAGTGCTTTTTCTCGCAGCACGCTGATTCATAAAATTATAAAAGAAGTTGTTATTCCAACAGATTATTCAGTAATTGACGAAATAAAATGGTATCTCCTCTCCACATTCGGTGAAAATCTAGATGAATCGGTTGACTCAGAAAATAGTCTCCGGAAAACAATTTATAATACTGTGTCAATATCAACTTGTTTGAATTATTCCCCTATATTTTCATGGAATGCTAGTAATGCAGAAGGAAGAATTCACTTGTCTGCAAGTATTGAAGCAATTACATCGTCAGTAAGTCTACTCATTAAAAATAGTGACTACAAAAGAGACGCTTATCTTGTCAAAGATTTTTTGATAAAAAGAAGTAATAGGGACTTTCGCAATCGATTGAAACATCTAAGAAGCGACGTTGATAATATTCAGTATGAACAAAACGGAAATAGCCAATAAAACCCAACCAGTCAATAAACCTGACCGGAATTAGCCGCGTTCTTAAAAGGTGGGCAGCGCGTCGGCCGGCAGGTTATTTCACCGTTAGGCAGGGTAACTCCAGATTATTTCGAGATTGAACATAGGAGATGCGATGAATCAAGACAGAAATATTCAAATAGAACAATTCAAAAACATTAATTTAGGCGATCCTTTTTTTCAGTCTCTTCTTGAAAATTATTCAGAATTCCCAAAATGGTTTGCAAAAAAATCGGAAGAAAATGCCTATATAATGAAAAATGACCATGGTAGAATACAAGCTTTTTTATATTTGAAAGAAGAAAATGAAGAAATAACAGATGTCACCCCTTCTTTACCAAAAGACCGTTACTTAAAAGTAGGTACATTTAAAATCAATGCTCACGGAACAAAACTTGGAGAACGATTTGTAAAGAAAATTATAGATCATGCGGTAGATAAGCAAATTTCAAAAATATATGTAACTGTATTTTCAGAGCATAAAGGCTTAATATCTATGCTCGAAAAATTCGGTTTCAGAAAAATTGGAAAAAAAGACACTCTGAATGGAACTGAAAATGTCCTATTGAAAGATATAAAATTCGTATCTGGTCAACTTGAGTCCGATTATCCTCTTATTCACCTAACCGGGAGACAATATTTATTAGCTATTTATCCTAAGTTTCACACAAGACTCTTTCCAGACTCAATCCTGGCAAGAGAAGACGCCAAGATCATAGATGATGTTTCTCACACAAACAGCATATCAAAAATTTATATATGCAAAATGCCAAGAGTCCAAAATCTAATCCGAGGAGATGCACTCGTTATATACCGAACATCGGATGAACAAGGGCCAGCAGAATATCGTTCCGTTGCAACGTCATTGTGTATGGTAGAAGATGTTCGTCAAAAGGAAGATTTTGCTGATTTAAAGGATTTTTTAAAATATTGTTCCTCTAGGAGCGTGTTTAGCGAGCAGGAATTATCGTTTTTCTTTAAAAATTGGAAAAATATGTTCGTCATAAAAATGACATATAATGGTGCGTTACATAACAGAATTATAAGGCAAAAATTAATAAACGAAGTTGGTCTTCGAAGAGATGATTATTGGGGCTTCATCGATTTGGACAGAAATCAATTTAAACATATTGCTTCTCTTGGGGGGTTCAGTGACAGTCTTATTATCGATTAAACCTGAGTTTGTTGAACGAATTTTTTCAGGTGAAAAAAAATTTGAATATCGGAAGTCTATATTCAAGCAAAAAGTTAGCAAAATTGTAATCTATTGCACAATGCCTGTAGGCTTGATTGTTGGCGAATTTGAAATTGATGATATTCTTGAAGGTACACCTTGTGATCTCTGGAAAAAAACTAATAAGTTCTCGGGAGTGCAGAAAAATTTTTACCTTGAATATTTCAACGGTAGAAATAAAGGTTATGCAATTAAAATCGGTGAGAAAATAAAATACAATAAACCAATAATCCCCAAAAAACTCTTTGAGTCTTTTACTCCACCTCAATCATTTCTGTATATAAATCACAACTTGATGCAAGGAATAAAAACGATGGCCTAACCAGTCAATAAAGTGCGCCGTGCCAAGGCGGTGCTTCTCAGCGGGTGCGAATCCCGCCCGGCAACTTTCGCTCCGGCCGGTAGCAACTGGAGCAGCCGTGGAGGTAACGAAGCGGCTGAAGCCTCTGGTGTAGAAGGTTCTGTAACAGGGACTTGGCGAACATGCAGGCCGTAACGCGAGTGAACGCTGAGCAGGCCTCGAAAATTGTAATACGGAAGCCGACCCGGCTTTATTACGGGGAAGGCTGTCATTGCTGGTGAAGCGAGCGAAGTGTGCAACCAGCAGTTCCGTCGGGGTAGTGGCGACAGCATGCATGGAAGAGGGGAGCAGACGCAACACGGGAAGCCCCATCACGAGGTCGAGCGTGCGACCAACCGGCGCCCCGCGAGGGATAGGCCGGGCGAGGTGGGGTGGCGGAAAGGCCCGTAGTACCTGGGAAGTCGGGTAATGCCGATGGAGGAAAGGGGCCTTAGTTCAAGACCAACGCAATAAGCAAGCAAGGACAGGAAATTGGGAAACCTGCAAATTCCGGGAAGTGTTCAGAAACTGCGGATGGCGTTACATACCAAAGCGAAGGAAGAACCCGGATTCCGGTTCTATCTCCTGTATGACAAGGTGTACCGGCGCGACGTACTCACCCACGCTTATCGCTGCTGCAAGGCGAATAAAGGAGCGGCCGGGGTGGACGAAGTGCGCTTTGAGGACATCGAGGCAAATGGAGCGGAACACTGGCTCGGGGAACTGGCGGAACGGCTGCGGAAGAAAGACTACCGGCCGGAAGCGGTCAAGCGGGTCTGGATACCTAAGCCGAACGGCAAACTGCGCCCTTTGGGCATTCCGACGATCACTGACCGGGTCGTGCAAACGGCTGCGATGCTCGTGCTGGAACCCATCTTTGAGGCCGATCTGCAACCGGAGCAATACGCCTACCGGGCAGACCGTGGAGCTCAGGGCGCGGTACAAGCGGTACATCGGCTGTTGAACACCGGGCACCGAAACATTGTAGATGCGGATCTGTCGGGCTATTTCGACAGTATACCGCATGCCGAACTGATGAAGAGCGTTGCTCGTCGGCTTGTTGACCGGCACGTATTGCACCTCGTCAAGCAATGGCTGGAGGCCCCGGTTGAAGAAGACGATGGTCACGGTACCCGGAAGCGGACAACTGCCAACCGGGACGCCGGACGCGGCACTCCCCAAGGGGCACCCATCTCCCCGCTGCTGTCGAATTTGTACATGCGGCGGTTCATTCTGGGGTGGAAGCTGCTGGGGTATGAGCGGCGCTGGTCGGCGCGCATTGTCAATTACGCAGACGACTTCGTTATCTGTTGCAAGGGTCGGGCGGAGCACGCCATGACCGCGATGCGCAGCTTGATGGACCGGCTGAAATTGACGGTGAACGATGACAAGACGCACCTGTGCCGTATACCGCAAGAGCGATTTGATTTTCTGGGTTATACCTTCGGGCGATGTTACAACCGGCAGAACGGGCGCGCCTACCTTGGCACCCAACCTTCCCGGAAGAGCATCAAGCGGATGGTGGATGGCATTACCCTGGAAACCGAACGCCGCCGAACCGTACTGGATGCCGAAGTGATCGTGAGAAGCTTGAACCGTAAACTGTCCGGCTGGGCGAATTACTTTTGCCTTGGCCCGGTCAGCCCTGCGTATCAGGCAATTGAAAGCCATGTGACCGGTCGGCTCCGCCGGTGGTTGTGCAAGAAGCATAAAGTTCAAGGGAAGGGGTGGTCACGCTATCCCGATCGGTATCTCCATAAAGAATTGGGGCTTATTGATTTACCCAAACGAACGCGCAGCTTTCCGTGGGCGAAGGCGTGAAGTCTTGTCCGAGAGCCGGATGCGCTAAATCCGCATGTCCGGTTCGATGAGCGGGATGTGGAAACGGAAGGGTAGCTGGACCTGCCGTCACCGCGCCACATCTCGACTCTACCCTGACCGGAAATAGCCGCGTTCTTAAAAGGTGGACAGCGCATCGGCCGGCAGGTTATTTCACCGTTAGAACCACAAGATGTAATGGATGATAGATGAAAAAGGTCATAGCGGCTATTGCGCTTCCGATCATCAGTGGACTGATCATTCTGATGGCTGAATATTCATATTTCATCCCTCAGAAGACATCGGAACCATCGAAGAGTTCATCTGTAAACATCTCAAATCAAGCAACCGGAAAGGTTACCCAACCGGAAGAGCTTTCCGTAAGCGCTTCGCCAGACGTAATCAGGCTTAAATTACTACATGTCACTGCTAAAGGTATATCCTCAGGAACTACCCGAGATGAAGAATTGACAAATCTTGCCCGGTTCGCCACTGAAAAGGGAGAATACGAACTAGCTGTTGATATCGCCAAGGACATCTTTTCTGGCAACCTGCGGGACAAAGTCTTGGAGGGCATATCGTGCACCACTTTACGTGCGGAGAAAATAGAATCTGCAAAGAAAGCTGCGGTTTCCATCACTTCTGGATCCAGGCGAGATGAAGCGCGGAAAGCGATCATCAACAGAATGATCAGCAAGGATGAAATGGCTGAATTAACTTGTCCAAAGTTCTAACAAGCAACTGCAGCTGAGCAATTTTCGCTGCGCTTTAATCGCCCGCTGAGTTGGGCGTTGGGCCGGGCACTTCAGCCGGTTATATTAAATATTGAACTGCCAAAACAGATTAGAGATCATGGTCGAAAAATTGGAAGAAAATAAAAAGAAATCAAAAGTTGGGCAAAAAATTCTGATCCTTATACGACATCTTTTTGCTATATCTTTCTGGGTATATGTTGTCTCAGCGCTCCTTTTTTTCGATCTGAATCATTTTTTAATCTCTAATCTTGGTGTACCCGAAATTTACATGCAGTATAAATTTGTATTTATATTGTTTTTACTTGGAATCCTGTGGTTATCTTTTGGATCAAAACACTTTCTTGTTGGCTTGTTTTTCATGCTGTTTTATCCAATAATTATCATATTTCTCGTAATATTTAAAATGCTTGGATTTTCAGCCAATTCCTTTATAGCAGTTACAGGATATTTGTTGTGGATAATAAAATCAGTAAAAACTTGGTTTATATTTTTTGCATTTTATTTCACATTTTTCGCTATTATACAAATAAACTTTAATAAATATCTAACAATATTAAGCATGACGTTCCTTGCTTTATTATTGTCCTACCACTATTTTCAAAGAATTTATGAAGCATTCATATCGAAAACAATATTATCTAGTATTAACAAATATATTGAATCAAAATGGAGAAACCATAGAGATAAACTTTTTGAGTTTGAATTAAAAGATGATGAAAAACTTGAGGTAGGAACAGCTGAATATTTCAAGAAGATATTCAATAAAGTTTTTATCATTTTTATAGTCAATACAGGCTTAAAATTTTTATTAACAAAATTAAAAACATTTCAAGAAACTAGAATATTGGCAGTTTCTGTGATATTGAAGCTGCTCGCAACATTGGCCATTACCGTTTTATCCTATGGCTTCCTTTACAAAGGACTAAATAATCTATCTCCAAATAGCTTCTCCATAAAACCTGATGCGAGTATTTTTTATTACTTCTATGCAAGCTTTAATACTGTTATTAATAACAGTATTAACGATTTTACACCAATAAGTTCATTGGCAAAAATATTTGTTACAACAGAGCAAATTTGCAGCATCTCAATTCTAATCTTCTTATTTTTTGTTTTTACAACCATAGTTAGAGAAAGATATCAAGAAGAACTTAACACCTTGATTCAAAATATTGATAGAGAAAATTCAGTATTAGTCAGCTTGCTGCCAACTCACTTTAATGTATCTCTAGAGCAAATAATAAACCTTGAATGTTTTCAAGAAGAAGAACAAAAAAAGCAAATTGCAAGTGTCCTGAAATTCAGGAGTGAAGTATTGAAAATTGAATAATAAAAGCCCAGCAAATCAATAAAACTGACCGGAATAGGGAATAGGGGACGTACCACGTTAAAACGGGTCGGTATCCCGGATGTATCCCGGCATACCTTGAAAGCCTTGCTCTACAACGCGGGACGCGGGTTCAACTCCCGGCGACGTGGTGGCGGATTTGGTGGCGGTTTCGCTTCCCTTAAAACGGATTTTACAGTGGTTTCCGCAAAGAGTGTCTTGCAAATTCAATAGAATCGAGTAAATTTTCCCCGGCGCGGTTGCCTTGGGAGCAGGAGGTCGAGTGTTCGAATCACTCCGCCCCGACCATCGAAATATAACAGCAAGCCAAACGCTTACAAGGTGTTTGGCTTTTTTATTTTGTGCTCGCTTTTGCTTGTTTTTCCATTGCGGAGCTTCGTGTTCTGTTATGTCTCAAGTTCAATAACGGAGGGAACCATGCAATCACGATGGACCATCGGGAAAAAATTGACCGTTTCATTTTTGACTCTCGCCTTTATCTTCCTCCTGTTTGGGATCTTTACCCAAAATACCATCAAGGAAATAAAGATCAAAGGAATCTTGTACAGTCAACTCATTGACAACAAAGATCTTATCGCGGACATCCTGCCTCCGCCCGCGTATATCATCGAGAGTTACTTATGCGCCATGGAAGTGGCCACGGTTGAGGAAGATACGCAGGCGCGCGAAAAACTGCTGGTGCGGTTGAAGGAATTATCCGATGGTCCAGGTTTTTATCGCGAACGTATGGAATTTTGGAATAATAATCTGAAGGATAGCCAGATTCGTTCAGTATTCCTGCAGGATGCTTCGCAACATGCGCAGAAATTTTTCGGTATTGTCTTGGGCGAGTTCTCATCCGCGGTGAGAAATAATCAAATGGATAAGGCACGGGAAATTTTTTCTAAGCAACTTAAACCCGAATACCTTGAACACCGTCAGGCGATCGACAAAGTGGTGGAAATGGCCAATGCCGGTTTTACGCAACTTGAAATACATGCCTCCGAAGAACTGCAATGGCGCCAATATGCGATGATTATTTTCTTTGTTAGTGTCGTGGCGCTGGCGCTCTCCTTGAGTATTTTGATTTCCCGCAGCATTAGCAGGCCGATCACCGCCGGGGTTAAGATCTTGGAAGTCATTGCGCAGGGGGACCTGTTGCAGCTTGTTCCCGCTGAGTTGCGGAAACGGGGGGATGAGGTCGGCATGATGGCCAATTCGCTGCACTCCATGGCCGCGCAATTGGCGTCCATGATCAGGGATATTGTCATTGGCGTCCGCAAGCTCACTTCTTCATCCAATGATCTCGCCGCAATATCGAACCAATTGTTTGCAGCGGCCCGGGAAACCGCTGACAAGTCCGCCGTGGTTGCCACTGCCGCCGAAGAGATGAGCGCCAATATCCAGTCGGTTTCCGCGGCAACGGAACAGTCATCGAGCAATGTCAACATGGTCGCTTCTTCCACCGAGGAGATGATTGCAACCATCAATGAGATCGCCCAAAACGCTGAAAAGGCCCGCATCATTTCCGAAGGTGCGGTCCAGCAGGCGCAACGCACTTCCGAAAAAATGGCTTCCCTTGGCGATTCAGCCCGGAACATCGGGAGAGTGACCGAGGCCATCACCGAGATATCCGAGCAGACCAACCTGCTTGCCTTGAATGCGACCATAGAAGCGGCGCGAGCAGGAGAAGCGGGCAAGGGATTTGCCGTGGTTGCCAATGAAATTAAAGAACTGGCCAGGCAGACGTCGGCCGCGACCGTCAATATCAAAAATCAGATCAGCGAGATGCAGTCCACCACCTCAATGACGGTGGAAGATATCGGAAAAATTTCTCAAGTCATCATTGAAATCAACCACGTCATCAGTGGGATCGCAGCTGCCGTGGAAGAACAATCCGTTGCTTCCGGTGAAATTGCGGGAAATATCTCCCAGGCATCTCTGGGGATTGCCGAAGTGAATGAAAATGTTGCCCACAGTACCGGGGTCATTGCGGAGATTGCTCGCGACATCGGCAGCATTAACCGGCAATCGAATCAGGTAAAAAACGGCAGCAGTCAAGTGCAGCTAAGTGCGCAAGGATTGTCCGAGCTGGCCGCTCAGCTGGAGAACCTGGTGAAAAAATTCAAAGTCTGACAGAGAGATGCTCAGAGGTGGAGTGTTGGTGCCCGGCATCCCGCCGCGCCTTATCCCTCATTTTGGCAGAGGCCTCCCGCTTGCAGGCAAGTAAGGAAGGCTTCCAGGGGGAGAGGTTTGCTGTAGTAAAACCCCTGGATCAGTTCGCAACCGCAGGCTTTCAGCCAGTCGAGCTGCTCCTTTGATTCCACCCCCTCGGCCACCACTTCAATCCCCAGGTTATGGGCCATCAGGATGATTGTTTCCACAATTTGACCGGTATTGGGATCACTGATCATATCCTTGATGAAGGAATGATCGATTTTCAAGGTCTTGATCGGAAATCTCTTGAGATAATAAAGGGAAGAATAGCCGGTTCCGAAATCGTCGATTGAAATGCTGACCCCGGCGCTCACCAACTGATTCAGGGTGTCGATGGTCTTGGCCAGATTGGTCATCATCGTGGTTTCCGTTATCTCCAATTCGAGCTGGGAACTGGGCACCTCGTACTTCCGCAGTATTTCCAGGATTCGTTCCGCCAGATTTGGCTGGCTGAACTGGTGGGGTGAGAGATTCACTGAAACGGAGAGATGCTTATACCCTAAGTAATTGAGCCTGCGGATCGCTTTACAGGCATTTTCCAGGACCTGCTCGCCCAGGGCAATGATTAATCCGGTTTCTTCCGCCAGGGAAATAAAGTCCGCGGGATTAATGATCGTCCCGTCCTGCTTCTGCCATCGGACCAGCGCCTCGGCCCCGGTTATCTCGCCGCGCAAGGGATCAACCTTGGGCTGGAGGAAGACGGTAAATTCCCTGTTCGCCACCGCCTGGCGGAGATTGTTTTCCAGTTGCTGCAGGAAGAAAATGCGGTCGCTTAAATCAGGGGTGAACAGGTGATAGTTGTTTTTCCCTCTCGTCTTGGCCTGGTACATGGCGATGTCGGCGTTTTTGGTCAATACGCCGGCGGTGTCGCCATCTTGAGGGTAAAAGGCCATGCCGATGCTGGCTGTAATGAATAATTCGACGCCGCCAAGGTAGAATGGTGATGCAAGACTCCGCAGGATTCGTTGGGTGATATCGACGGCCACCTTCTCCGTGGTGATCGCCGCCACCAGAATCAAAAATTCATCGCCCCCGAGACGAGCTACCGTGTCTTCATCCCGCACTGCCGCCACCAGGCGGTTTGCCACCTGCAGCAACAGCTGGTCACCCCAATCATGGCCAAGGGTGTCGTTGACGTTTTTAAAATTATCGAGGTCGAGAAAGAGGACGGCCAGCTTGGTGCCGCCTCGCTTGACATGGGCGATGGAAACGGAAATCCGGTCATTGGCCAGGGTGCGGTTGGGCAATCCGGTGAGCGCATCGTGGTATGCCTGATGTTTGATCCTCTCTTCCTGGCCCTTGGTCTCGGTGATGTCGTGAAACACGGCCACATAATGGGTCACTTCCTTGTCTTCGTTGAAAATGGCGCTGATGCTCAGGGTTTCCGGGAAAACCTCTCCGTTTTTTCGTAGATTCCAAATTTCCCCGGTCCAGCAGCCTGTTTGGAGGAGGGTCTCCCAGAGATGACTATAAAAGGCCGGGTCATGTCTGCCGGATTTCCAAAGGCGAACGTTCTTGCCGATCACCTCTTCCGGCATATAACCGGTCATCTCTAAAACGGCTTGGTTGACCACCATAATATTTCCCGCGGGATCGGTGATATAAATACCTTCGACCGCGTTTTCAAAGGCCTTGCGAAAGATGATCAGTTGTTGTTCGGCTTGGATGCGGTCATTGATTTCGGCACGTATTTTCTGGTTTGCCTGCAATAACCGTTGGATGTAATGATTAAAATGCTGCCCGAGAAGACCAATCTCACCCAGGGCATCTTCCTCGGCGCTGACACTGAGATCGCCTTCGGTGGCAAGATTCATCTGCTGCGTCAATCTGGAGATGGGGTGAGTGATCGATGCCCCGAGAAAGAGACTGAGCGGTATGATCAGCACCAGGGCGCAGATCACTATCAAAACGATAATTTTACCTAATTCCGTCAGCGGCTGGAAAATCTCTTCCTCGTACACTGTCGAGCCGACAATCCAATCCAGTTCCGGTATATAATTAAAAAACAAGATCTTTTTTACTGTCGCATCTTTGCCCGGATCCTTCCAGTCGTAAGAAAAATCCCCATTTTTCATGTCAACAATTCGTTTGAACAGGAAGGCCGCATAGCGGTCTTCCAGAGTATCGATATTGCCCTTGAGCCAGGGGTGCAGAATAATCTCGCCTTGGCCGTTAACGACGAACGCGTAGCCTGTCTTGCCGAAGCGAAGTGATTTCAGGCCCAAACGGAGATCGTCGGCTAAAAAGTTGAATTCCTGGCGGTAACTCGATACCGAGACAATCCAGTCCCAGGGTTCGAAATAGGCCATATAAAGAGATTTGGGACGTTCCCGCTGCTCGCCCGGGTTCTTCCAGTCGTATTCCAGATACCCGTTTTTAGATGCTATTTGCCGTTGAATGAAATCAAAATCGGAAAGGTCGCTATTCTTCAATTCAGCTACGGGATGGACGCGGAGAGTGCCTTTGCTCGAGAGTGCATAAATATAGCCGTGGTCGCCGATACGCTGTTGGAGCAGCGTTTCCTCCCCCCTTTTCATGGCCTCGGTCTTGGAAATCTGTCCGTTACGGACCTGCTCTTCAAGACCGTTGAGGATGTCGATATTCACCCTGGCTATCGCCTGCAGGTGGTTGCGAACGGAGAGGCTGGCGGCGTTTTCCACGACGTTTTTAATGGATGCGGTCGCCAGGGATAATTTATCCATGGTGTTTCGCCGCACATTCTCATAGACAAACGAGTAGATGACCGCTCCCGACAGGGCCAGGATAATGGCAAGGGTTAAAGAATAATGCCCGACAATATGGTGCTTTATTGAAATCCGGCGGGGAATAATTGACATGGGGAGGAGGGCGTCCGTGAATTTATTAAATCAGGATTTATGGGTGAATCGGATAAATATTTCCATTTGTCAGGCGCGAAAAAGCGTTCCTGCGACTTTTTGCAGCCTGGAGCGCAGCGGCAGGCAAGGGAGTTTGCGTATCTTCACTGCTCTTGACGAGCCGAGGATTTTGCCGGTTCGACCTGGTGGTGTTTCGATGCGATCGGATCCGCGGGCAACCGAATAATAAAGGTGGAGCCTTGCCCTTCCGTTGAAGTGAAATCAAGCGTTCCGCCATGTTTGTTGACGATGATATCATGGGCGATGGCCAACCCTTGCCCGGTCCCTCGTCCCACCTCTTTGGTGGTGAAGAAGGGGTCGAAAATCTTATCTCTGATTTTTTGCGGAATGCCGCAGCCGGTATCGGCAAAGGTGATTTCGATCTGGTCGGCAATGACGTGCGAGGTGATGGTAATGCGTCCTTTTTTCTTATCCGGCTGATTGTTCATTTTTTCGGTTACCGCATGGGCGGCATTGACGAGGATATTCAAGAAGACCTGCCCCATTTCATTGGGGAGGCAGAGTATCGGAGGCAGGTGGTCATCGAGTTGCTTGTCGATATCAGCGGCATATTTCCATTCATTGCTGGCGATCGTCACCGTTGTCTCAATGAGCCGGTTGAGATCAGTCTGTTGTTTCTCCTTGGTCCCCGGATGGCTGAATTCCTTCATGGCAAGGATGATGGATCTGATTTTGGTGATGCCTTCCAGGGATTGATCGATGGCCTTGGGGATCTCCTCCTTGAGGTACTCCCAATCGGATTGTTCTCTGAGCGCCGCCAGCCGTTTGATGAGTGCGTCGCTGGAAGCCGGGGTTTCCGTTTCCGTCTGCAGGAGTCGATCGTATTGGGTTATGAGCGCGTCAACCTCCTTGAATGACTCACCAAGAAAATCGATATTGCTCCCCAGGTATTGGGAGGGGGTATTGATTTCATGGGCAATGCCGGCGGCCAACTGACCCACGGATGCGAGTTTCTGCTCGCTTAACAGTCGTCCCTGCAGTTGTTCCCTCTCCCTTCGCTCTGCCAGTCGGCGGGAGATATTACGGACCATCGCGACGCAGCGGCCTTTTCCTCCTGGAGGGATGATGTATTGAAGGAGAATTTCTACGGGAATGAGATCGCCTTTTTTGGTCTTGTGCTTGGTTATAAATTCAATGGAATCCTTGCTCTTGTCGAGTAGTGGCGTTATGAGGGTCTTAACCTGCTGTTCCGTGAAATCAGGTGCGATATCAGGGGGTTTCATGCTGAGCATCTCGTCAAATGAGTAGCCTACCTGTTGTAATCCCCCCTGATTGACATAGAGAAACAAAAGGGTGTCGGGATCAAAAATAAAAACGCAATCGTTGGTTTTATCCAGGGTGGTTTTGAATTCATTGAGTGCGGCAACGGTTTTTTCTTTCTCTCGGTGTTCCTTGGCCAGGCGTGCCATGGCAGCAGCCAACCTGCCATTGAGGATGGCCATATAAACAGACCCTCCAAGAATGATCGCGAGGAGTCCTAAAAAGCCATACACCCACAAACGGTATTTTTGATAGAATTGATAGAGCGAAAAAGGGGGTTCCACATAGGTATAGGGTGGCACTTTCAGTTCCTGCAGACACTTATGCACGGGGAAATAATCGAGCGGAATGACCCATCCCTGCGAATGGGAGGCGAGGGCGGCGTTGCTTGAGGGCGTGATCTCGAGAAAGGCGATCATCACTTTTTTCGCCAATTCCGCTTTCACATGATAGACCTTGGCCAGGGCCCATTGCGGATACAGATTGGTGGTGTGCATATAGGGAAAAGCCTGATCGTCCGCCTGAGGGCTGACAATCTCAAACTCTGAGGCCTGATCCATCGGCTGGGGATCGATGACCTCAAAGTCCTTGAGATCAATTTTACCTTCGTCGGCCATTTGTTCGAGAACACCCGTTCGTATTGCTCCGACATCAACCAGGCCTTCTTGGACTGCTAAAACTACGCGTTCATGCTGTCCCAAAAAATCAAGCGACGCGAAATCCTTGAAGGGATCGATCCCTCGCTCCTTGAGATAGCGCCAGGCTATCAGCCACCCGCCAAAAGACATCTGATGCACGGCTGCAAACCGTTTCCCTTTGAGGTCAACCACGGTTCGGATATCCGTGCGGCGGGCCTTCGTAATGAGAACGCTGCCATACTGGGTTGAGGTTTCATTGTTGCCTCGATCCTTGAGAGTGGCGATCCGGGTGATGCCGAAAATATATTCGAGATTAACGTAAACCGAAGGGTTGGTGATGGTGAAATCGACCTGTCCGCTGTACACCGCCTTGTCGACTTCGTTGTAATCAAGACAGACGATATGCACGGAATAATCGGGAAGAACACTGCCCAGATACGCCGCGGTCGGTCGCCACTGATCGAAGCATTGCCCCTTGCTTCCCGTTGTCAACACTCCGATATGCAGGGAAGCGGAGTTATTGATCGTCGCCTGGAGCGTGGAGGGAAAGAGAACAAGGCAATTGAACAATAACCAGAGGAATTGGAAAAGCAGGGAAGGAAAGGGCCGCATGTGGTTTCCTTTTGTGAGCATTCCTAAATAAGAACCAAGGGCGGTTGAGTCGAGTTACAAGGAGTTCCTCAAACACCACGCTGCATTACCGAGCAGCACCGGGGAATCGCCCTGCGTTCATTCAAAATGACGCTTTAATAAAATTCTGCCATGCAGGATGTCTCACGGCAAGAAAAATTACTAATATTCCTGGAGAAGTACCAAAAGTCCGCAATAATGAAGTCAGGCCGTTACGGCATTTCGAATACCGCCGGGCCCTGTCAGTGCTTATGAATGTCGGATAGGACTTCGAGCCGAACAAAGACAGAGGGGCTGGACACAATTCGTGGCGCCGTCAAAAAACACAATGAGAGGATCGGATGATGAAAAAGATTGAACTGGCCGGCACGCGGGAATTTAATCCCCTGGGGATGAAGAGCATCGTGCTCCACGACTCCGAGCATTTTAAGATCCTTAATTTCAATCTCAAGGCCGGGGCGCTGTTTCCGGTGCATTCCCATGACCTGGATGGCCAGTTGAGCATTCTGGTGATCGAAGGGGAGGGGCAGTTCCTTGCCGACAATCAGGTGGCCATGCCGGCTAAAACCGGTGACATGCTGATCTCGGACATTCGGGAGCCGCACGGGGTTCAGGCCACCACCGATATGCGTATCGTCGTGACCATCGCCCCGCCGATCTGAGATTTTTTTATTTTTCTGGTGGAGAGCCGCTTGGGTTCATGGGCTGGGATGGGTAATAGCTGCTACCTTTTGTCGCCTCTTTCCGCTGCATCCAGCAGTTTCAGCAGGGCCTGACATCGCTGGTCGGCTGTTTGC
>Ga0074197_1001869_pt1 | contig 16176 bp, 18 predicted proteins | sample EPASupsiteSAE305_FD_64526 | JGI IMG/M metagenome (GOLD analysis project Ga0074197, IMG submission 64526) | Bioremediated contaminated groundwater microbial communities from EPA Superfund site, New Mexico - SAE3-05 reassembly with SPADES | ecosystem: Environmental > Aquatic > Deep subsurface >...
AGGGCCGCGCATATTTTCACCTGTTTGTTAGTTATTCCAACTGGTTGAATAATACACGGTATCGTTTTGTATGTCCCGTTGTTTATGAGTTTTTCAACATCCTGCTAAATTGGAGCAAGAGTTTAAAATTTATGTTGCTCCAATTAATATCGATAACCACAAAACCATAGGATTGATATCAGCCTTTTTTGATGATGAAGACGAACCACTTATTATTTGTACTCCACTATTTGAAGAACCCAATACAGATGATCTTACAAAACTGCTTTTGTCTAAAACCGTCAGTGTTTATTTTCTTGATGAAAACAATACAGAGTACCTTGGTTATGAAACAATAATTGAGTGTAATGAAAACACTCAAAATAGGCTTAATGGAGCGAAGTTTTTCCCGTTTAAACTATCTTATACTAGGAGTGCACTTGATCAAATGACAATGTGGTTTGGTATGAGATCACAGAAAGAAGATCGATCTGCAATTACACTATCATTTATAAAATCACTTGTGCCCGAAGATCTCTTTATACAAGATTTTATTCCACAAAATCACCTTTATCACGGATCTGGAGTTATCAGATTTATTGAACTTGAACGTAAAGAACCGGGTTACTATCAAGAAATGGATATTGTCCGTCTTCTACACCGTTTGTTTCTTCCTGAACAGATATACCTTAATCCTATGCGAGTAACTGATAATGAAGAAATAGCTGACATTTTGATTGCTACCAACAAAAATATTTTACTAATTCAAGCTAAAGATAGTCCAAATACAGAATCAATTATTCGAAATACTATAACACGAAAAAAATCAGCAACATTAAAAAAATTAAACGGAGCAATAAAGCAGACCAAAGGAGCCTTACGTTACATTGGCTCTAGTTCACGTATCAAAATAATAATAGACGAGAAAGAAAAGGAAATAGAAATTGGTGATCGCAAATTGAGAACTTTGGTTTTAGTGAAAGAGTTATTTAACGATGGGTTTTCCATTTATGGCCCAATAATACTGTCTTTGGTCAAATCAACAAACACACCTTGTATAGCGTTGGATTACTCAGAATTGAATATTTATACTTCAAATTTAGCAGATGAATTTTCGTTTTTTGAAGCTTATGACAAAGTATCTGATTATGGAATTCAAAATGGTGTTTTCCCGCGATTACGAATATTACCAAGGCACGAGGAATAAAATAAACTTCTAACAAATGCATAAACGCGGACTTTTTTCGCGCCGCTTCAGTCGCTACGCTCCTTGCGCTCTGCGAAAAAATCCGGTTATGCCGGTGTTAGGGGGATTGAGGACCAACTATGGAATCTTGCTGGCCTGAGAAGGTGAAAAATCTACCGCGAACACTTGATCGCTTCAGAACTGCGGCTGTGTTCTTTGATCTAAAGTACCCAACGTTCCTCCAGGGCAGCATAGACGCCCGGAAGTGGACGAGTTGGGCGTCGCTCGCAGCTCTCGCGAGCATTTCGGAGACATTAGAATATGATCTTGAAGAGTTAGGGTTCCTGTCGCTTTGGCGTGACTCCTCCGAGCGCACACGTATTCAGAGCGATCACACACTGGCTGTTCTCAGGGAACTCCGAAACTACGAGACTCACATTGAACTGCACCAACGAAAGTCGCACTTGGACGCGGATAGCTCAGCGTTTCAGGAGTCGGTGGACCACGACAGCTTCTTCTTCACACCAATCGATTGGAACAGTTTTCGGAAATTACGCAACATCAGTTCTGGTCGATCTGTCGTAACCAAGCCAGTGGTTGAGGCGTTCAACGCCTATGCCAAGCAGTATTCGGTAGAAACTATAGTGACCAAGGCGCTCGAACATATGGCGGAGATCATCTCGGCGTTCTTGGAACACGCATGGTCCTGCGAGCGCCCTGCTGGCCCCTAACCAGGCTCTTGCCGCGGATCGCAAAAGGCCGCTCCCGCTGAAGAGTGACGTTAAAAGTCAATATTGCTCCCGTCTAACTTCACTTTTCCTTAACCTGTTCAATGAGGGTTAATTGGAAATAACATTAGCAGATTATGGCCATCGCTGGCGGCAATCTCCATCGCCCGTTTGGCGTATTCCTGGCCCTTGACACCGCTAAAATCGACCGAATACTGGTCGTGACGAGCAAAGAGGTCTGCAAGATCGATCGAAAGAGGAGACTGCGGGATTTTACTGGCAAGAAATTCCACGGCCTGATCAAGGCGTTCGATGCCGTAGACTTCCAGCCCCTGGACAATAGCAGCCTCGGCCGCGTTGGCTAAGGGAACGAGAAAACGGCTGATCCCCTCCTGACGCGCGCGGCCAGGGCCATGGGCAGCACGCCAGGAACCGGCCGGACCGTGCCGTCCAGCGAGAGCTCGCCGGCAATGGCGGTCTGCTCGAGCAGGGAGCTCTGGAGGATGCCCGGCCGCCGCCAGGATCCCCAGGGCAATGGGCAGATCGTAGCCGGTCCCTTCCTTTTTGACGGCGGCGGGAACAAGGTTTACGGTTATCCATCTATAATAAACACGATTTACCGATGCCTATCGCTGCCAGGATACTAGTGGTGGCGTAGCTATATTATACCAACCACAAGCAGGTGTCTCTTTCAGGCGACCAGCAGTAGGAAACGAGCAAAAAACGGGCAGGCCAGACCTGTTGGCCAGACCCTATCCAAAATTTGTTCAAATCCACGCCAAATGACGTGAAGTCGATTATTCTTGGTATCCAGGAGCAATTTTGAGGTTTTTGACTCCGTAAAGAGATTCTACGTTTTTAAGGCAAAGGTGAAATTCATCACCGATCAGCGAGTGATCTTTTGAACAATCAACATTCCATCTTCTTAAGACATATCCGGCAAGCGCTGCTCGAACATTTATTCGCAAAATACCATCTTCCATTGCGTAGTCATACTCGATAGTTTTTTTCTGATTCAGTCGAGGATGGACTGCTATTTCCATTTCAACTATTCTGTTCCACTGGATATCAAACTCTTTAGTCTCACTATCATCGATAACACTATTGGAAATTACTGGATTTTCTATTCGAGTAAGAACAAAGTCAGAAAATTGAGATCGCCTTCGATCGAATGCTCTGACATGCCACCGTAAGCCGTTATCCACAAGTGAAAAAGGAACAATCTCTCTTTCTGTTTGTCCGCTGCTTAACGAACGGTACGTGATACCAACAGCTTTCTTCTGGTGAATCGCTCTTGATAAGGGTGAAATGACATCTAAAGATGGTACATTCAAGAGGAAGTGTGTTTCGCAAGGTATAAGTGCTTTGTGAATACCAACGAAATCTTCTCCGAATCCTTGGGATAGGGCCGTGAGTACCTGGATTGCTGAGAACTCAAACACAGATTGAAAATCCTCTGTACGCTCGTAGCGTTTAATAGTCTCATTATAATTGATGTTCTTTTCTGAAAGCTCTCTGTATAGAGCGATATCTCGTGTCGCAGCAGCGTTTTTCATGCCGAATCGATTCATCAAATCTTTTCTGCTGATGCTACCAAGAAAGTTCAGCCTGAAGTCAATATGCGCTAAGCGCTTTTTCTGTGCTTCGTTGATGTCATTTAATTTGATATTCGGCATCGAGGTACTCCTGTCAAGCTATAACGCAATGATTTCTTAGTTAGGGCTAGAACGCTGATGAGTAAATCACATGTAATTAATTAAAAATATTCAGTTATGGCGTTTCGCGGCTAGAGTCAGATCACCGACTTCTCTTTCATGAAAAAATTATAGGTGACTATATAACAGTTGTTTAGCAATGTCCAACGAGATCATAATAATTTATTGACATCATCAAAATGATCATGTAAGGTCATCGCATGAATGAATTTGGATCAAGCGAGGCGGATTGTGACAGCTGTGAGAGTGAGGCGGCTATCAAGGTGCTAAGAGAAGTTGGTCAGCAGCTTGACAATAATATTCTCCCAGTTGTGAAAAATGACGGCCTTGTGGTTCCAAACCCGAAGGTCACCGATCAGGTAAATTTTGCAATGGAGAAAGCAAATGAAAGAAAAGGACAGGGAAGACCCGAAACCGGATCGCGGACAAGGGCCGAAAGACGACAAAGGCAGACCCGAAGATCATGGCAGACCTATTCCGCCCCATCGGTCGTCAGCAGTCACATTAGACAATCGTATTTGCGACAACTTGATACAGTAAGTATCGCATATCCGAGCTGTCGTGTCTGGCACCAGCAGGAAGGTTTATGGCTGCTAACGGAGAGCTCTGTTTTGCCTGGGCGTTGGCATAAAGCCGCATTTGCAACAGGGCTCTCTTATGTGTATCCGTTTGTTGTTCGGAGTTGGGGTTTTTGGGTCAGTGGAATTTCTTTGAAACCGGTATGGATTGGTCCTCGTCATACTAATTTCCCTGATGGCTCTATATGTGCGCATGAACCTTCGGACCGAACTTGGCTTGCTGGAGAGTCAATCATTACCCTACTTGACTTGTATACCCTTTGGGCTCTACGGCATAGGCATTTGGAGTTTTTTGGACGTTGGCCAGGTCGTCAAGCTGTTGACCATCCTTATGAACGGTTGCAAGAGCTGAAAGGAAATGAGTTTTGTGGCTGCCAGAAGTCTAATTTTCTTTACAAGGACTGTTGTCGGGAATCAGACCTTACTAGGGATCGGGTGGCTGATGCGTTAGACTTTCGATTCAAGACGGGCCAAGATCGAGAACCACCAAAGATTATTGTCGATTTCGTAATTAATCGAGACAAACCTCCTGAACATAACAGGATGTTAAGTTATGCTTGAGGTAGTTCAAATCGCTTTAAGTGAGACATCTCTTATCTATCTTGATATTCGTGATAACAACGAGAACGCGATCTCGAAAGTTCTACAGCTATTCTCGCACGCAAAACCACCATGCCGACGTTTAGCTTATGTCCCGACAAAAAGCATCCGTTCCAGACTACGCTTCCACTTTGATCCAGTAACAAAGCCCCCTGCCCTTCACACCCCCGCTCTTCAAAACGGTTTTTATTACAGGTACCCTTTTCCCAGCCTTTCAAAATTATACATTAAAAATCATCATGTTATGACGGCAATCCCTTGATTATCTTGTTATCCATCTATAATAAACATGATTTCCCAATGCCCATCGCCGCCAGGATACTAGTGGTAGCGTAGCAGAACGCCCCCCCCCACCACAAGACGGCATTTTTTCAGGCGAGTAGCCGCGTCGCCACAGTCCTTGCTGGTAGCTTTTCTTCAGCTCAACCTTGGATGCCTTTACATATTTCAAATGGTGAGTACCATCAATTTATTGGAGGGTACATTATGACACGAGAACGAGCTGTTCTAGCGGGCGGCTGCTTTTGGGGCATGCAAGATCTAATTCGACAGTTGCCTGGGGTTGAGGCCACCCGAGTGGGGTACACTGGCGGAGATGCCCCCAACGCAACCTACCACAACCATGGTACGCACGCCGAGGGCATAGAGATACTGTTCGATCCGGATAGAATTTCATATCGTCGCATACTGGAATTTTTTTCCAGATTCACGACCCCACAACCATCTACCGGCAGGGCAATGACCGGGGTTCGTCCTATCGCTCGGCAATTTACTATGTAGACGAAGCGCAGAAACAAGTCGCACTTGCTACCATAGCCGATGTGAACGCTTCGGGGTTGTGGCCGGGCAAGGTGGTAACGGAACTTGAACCTGTTGGCGATTTTTGGGAGGCAGAGCCTGAACATCAGGATTATCTTGAGCGCTTTCCCAATGGATACACCTGCCATTATCTGCGTCCGAACTGGGCACTACCGCAGCGCGATTGCGAATGAGCGGTATACGTGCCAGACATGTTTGTATCTTCTATTGATTCATGGGCAGCGGCAACCGCTTAATGGCTTAATCCTGACCTCAAGATTCCTGTGCGGTAGCGAGTTTTCAACTGCCTGTCTTACAAATTCATATTTCTGCATCATCCTCAGCAAGCCTAGAGTCGTCATTCCAGTATTCCGATGATACCAGTTGCGAGCACGCTCGGTAGGTATGGAGCCTCCCGATTCGCTTGCCAAACATTGTCTTGAATAATTCCCTACCACCTTGCCCTTCTCTCTATTCACATGTACCACATTGTGACATGGTAAACATGCCTATATATTTACGTGATTTCAGATGGTTGCAGAAATGACAATCGAGTGGTAGGTATTATTTGATTTGTGAAAGGTGCTGCATTGCCCTCCAGGTAAATATTGATTGGAAAATATGTTGCCCAGCTTCCTTTGCTCGCCGAGAAAGAGCAGTTCGTCTTTTTACTTTGCCCCAACAGTTAAATTGGCCATGTTTTACATAGTGCAACTTATTGATTTTTTTTGCAAATTAATGGTATTTAACCCGTCGGGATATTATGCTCATTTTTTTGCCTATTAACACTGTTAAATACACAAGGAACTAGTCAATAGATGGCTCGTAAATTCATTACTCAAAAGAAACAAACCAAAGAAGAGATGTTTAACTCCTTGGTTAAAAATGCAATTGATTTCGTCGATTCATCACTCGATGACTTGGGAAAAAGACCCAAGAACTCAATAGTAGATTTTTATACATCTATAGAATTATTTCTTAAAGCCAGGCTAATGAAAGAGCACTGGACATTAATTTTAACCAAGCCAGAATCAGCTGATATTGATAGTTTCCAAGTTGGAGATTTCAACTCGGTCTTTTTAAGCGATTCAGTAAAAAGACTAGAGCATATCATGAAGGAAAAAATTGACGATCAAACAATAAGTAAATTTAGGTCATTAGGGGAACATAGAAATCAGATCGTACATTTCGCTCACACTGGATACAGCGATTTAAGCAAAGCAAGTGTTGTGGTCGAGCAATGGGAGTCGTGGCATTATTTACACCAGTTATTAACTGTTAAATGGAAAGATATTTTTAATCCATATTCAACCGAAATTGAACGTATTCATGCCCGAATAATGAAAGAAAAGGAATTTCTTGATGCTCGGTTTAAAGCATTAAAAGGTTCTATCGACATAGAAATTAAAAAAGGTAGGAAAATTGTATTTTGTAACCATTGCGAAAAAAAAGCTGGTGTCGGCAGCAAGGAAAATACATGGGGCACAGACTACACTTGTTTAGTTTGTGGCAGAGACGGGGTGGCTATAAAAAGTACAACTGACACTTTGCCTTGTTATTCATGTGGTCAAGAATATGAATTTTTCAATAAATTTATAAAAAACTGTCCACATTGCGCTGCTCCAGTTGAAACAGAAAAATTTATTGATGAATGTGCAAAACGATATACAGAAGGCGATGATTGGTGGGAGGAAGGTGCTCCTCACATAGCTTTTTGTCACGAATGTGACTATCCAAAAGCTTCGGTTTTTTACATAGATGGTTTATGGAGTTGCGTTTCGTGTTTTGATCGGGGCTGGAAGGCTATATCTTGCCCAAGCTGTAACAAGTTTGTTACAGGCGACATCGAGAGAATACAATACTGGGCTTGCCACAAATGCGAAGAGGCGGTTCAAGCCGTTTAGGACAAAGAAAGAGGCGTTTAATAAATCGTTTAAATAGGGAACGCGCCACGTTTTTCTGCTCCGAGTCAAACTACCTCCTGTCAGCATGGATTGGAAAAATGTTGACTTTCGGAATTACTATTCTTTCCTAATGTTTCATGCCAAGCAAACTCAGGAGCTCGACTCATGGGTGATAACTGGTTTCTGGTTATCCCTCAAAAATGCAGGATATCCAGTTAGCTGAAACCCAAAAACGGTGAATCATGGATCGATTGTCCAGAAACACTGAGTGATAATCAAAAACCGGATAATAACTTGTTGGGCTGGGCAGCTCAGTCGGTTATTTAAAAATAGGGCAACAAACACAAATCAATAATAAGAACGCAATTATGCGAGAATTCAGTGAGTTAGAGAAGAGAATTATTAACCGAATTATCGAGCTTGATGACAGCTTATCTGCAAATGTATTGGGAAACATTTTGGGAGGTACTTTTGCAGAATACTCAGAATATTATATTAAAGTTGAATCTCCAACTAAATGCTCAGTCCAGATAGAGCAGAGTTATTTCTTGAGAATAATGCAAGGTAGGGAACCTATAGATAAAATAAAAATTATCCTTCAAGGAACAAGCAGAGATATTTATCTAGCAGTAAAATTAATTGAATATCTTGAAAACCAAAATCTCTTATTTTCCAGTGGAAATTCAAATCTTCGTGATATTGGGACGAAGATTCATGACGGACAATATACAGACAGCACTCCTTTCGATGCAGAAATTTGTGAGTTATTATTTAAATATAGTTCTAAAAATTATATTCCATCCCACTCTCTACGGAGTTTAAGAGATAATGAGTTCTTAAATGACGATGAGATTAGACATCGTCATTTAGTGAATCAATACAATAGAACATTAAAAATCTCCGCTATAGCAATATTCGTATCTCTACTTGGTGTCTGCTCAACAGCATTTCTTACAGTAAAAACAAAAACAGAACTTATTAATCAGAATTCTAATATCAACGTTGCAATTGACAAAAATGTATTGTCTGAGCTTAACTCAAAATTAGATAAAATACGCACATCTATCGATGGAAATAAACAGACATTTATCGAATTAATCCCTGATCAGTTAATTGTTTCCAAAACACTTATTAGAGAATTTATTGATGAGTCAAATAAACTGAGAATATTACTAGAGAATAGAGCCAATTTTGCTGAAACGACGAAAGATGACAAAGCCCAACAAGTCAATAAACTTGACCGGAATTAAGCGCGTTCTCAAAAAGGGCAGCGTGTCGGCCGGCAGATTATTTCACCGTTGTGCGACAAAAATAACATATTAACGGGTGCATAAATCATCGAACATTTCGGTGTATTTGATGATAGGGTGGCGGAAGAAACTCTTTACCTTGTCCTTGAGTTGTTGGATTGATTGCATGATGGTGATCACCCGTTCGTGGAACTCCTTTTTGCCTCCATGGGATATTCGGCCTGTGTGATGGTTTTTCAGATAGTTCCACACCAATTCATCGGGATTCAGTTCCGGGGAGTAAGGCGGAAGGTAGAAAAGCCTCAACTTCCCCTTGGTTTCGGTCACAAATTTCTGCACTTCCTCCGAGCGATGCACGGGGTGATTGTCCACGATCAAAAATACAGGTGCGGTTGCATCGGCAAGCAAACAGCTGAGAAACTCGCAAAACACTTTGGCGTTCACGTTGTTTTCGGTAGCCATGATCCGTAACTCACCCCTGGGGCTGATGGCGGAAATCACGTTCACCTTGAAACGTGCGCCCGTGGTGACGATTACCGGCGTCTTGCCCTTGGGTGCCCAGGTGGTTCCAGAATGATAATCAGAGCGTACCGACGCCTCGTCACCAAAGAAGATGTCGGCGCCTGCCTCCACGGCCATTTTTTTTATCTCAGGGAAGTCTTTGGCCATCCAGTCAACAACAAGAGGTTGATTTTGCTGAAACGCTCTCCGGACAGGACGTTGAGGGCTGAGGCCAAGTTTGTGCAGCAACCGTCCCACGGAGACATCGCTCAAACGAACATCAAACTCGCGACGGATCAATTCCCGCACCATGCCTCTGGTCCAAAGCGCAAAGGGGAATTTCAATTGTCGAGGATCTCTGCCGACAACCAAGCTGTAAATCTTTTGCAACGCTGGGCCGGGGAGTTTGGGCGGACGGCCACTGGCCTTGCTGCTCAGCAGCGCTTCGATTCCACCTTCCCGGTACTTGGCGGTCCATTCATAGATACGAGGACGGGTGAGCCCAAGCGCCTTAATGACAACTTCGGGACTTTCTCCCGCCTCAACTCGCTTCACGGCACGTATGCGAATTTCTTCAAGTGCCTTGCGATTTATTTTACGCCCATCTAATTCGTTCATGGACCGAGTACACCACATGTTCGCTAATTTATGAACTAATTAATAGTTTATAGTTGCTTAAGTCAAGATAAACTCCTGTGAACAGTTCCCTTGACCACATTTAGTAGTTCTAATTGTCTTCTTCGCTATCCTCCGGGACTTCCGCGCTCTCGATCACGTCGATCAAATTTTCGTCGCTCTCAAACACGCCGATACCTCAGCCACTCGCCAATTCCAAAATGGTGGTCACTCCGAAAATAAATTTTCAGCAAAAATCAAGCCAAAGGCTCCACCTTGGTTGCCCGGAAGAGCTACCGGTGGCAACGCGCTATTTTTATAGGTAAATATTATCTTGACGGCAAAGCCGCAACAGACCGCAAGGATTGCGCTTTGTCCGAATTTATCAAACGTAACCCTGGATATCGGAAAATGTCCGGAGATATTGGACAATTGAGCGAGAAAAGTGCGTGAATGTTCGCCCGGAACAGGCGAGCATTTGTATTGAATCATCAAAAAAACAGGAAGATCGAGCGAGATGCAAATTCGTCCATCAAAATCCGCAAAAGGCACACTTATTGCTTCGGGTACATCTGAATGTCACCCGATCCCATTACCGCTATTACGCGCCGGTTCTTGAAATCTACCCGGATCACTATTCCCGCCCCGTTTTTTTAACCATTCCGTCATCTCGGGAAACCTCAGCGGAAATTCTTGAAAAAATTCTATCGCGGTTTTCATTGTCCTGCCGTTCTCGTCTGCCTGCCAGTTTTTTACCTTCTCAAAATATTCATCCATTGCCTGGTCGAACGGGTCTTTTTGCTCCGGAATATGTCGTAACCGGGGTTCTGTCGCCAACTGCTCCCCCTGCCCGTCCTTCATCATCGGCCCCTCGCCGGTGATGAGCCACATCAGCGAGACACCATTACTTTCGGCAATTTTTATTGAATTCTCCACAGTCGGAGAACTCTTTCCGCTGAAATAACCAGCCATTGTACTCTGTTCAACCCCACATTTTCGCGCAAACGCGCTTTTATTGACCTTTCCCATCCTGTTTTTTCTGGCGTCAATCTCTGCCAACATCCTGATTCTACTATTTATATTTTCCATTCACGAAACAATTCAAAAGGTTGGCTTGAATAATTATGGATTTTACATTGATTTATTATGGAGTTTTCGTTAATATGTTTTCCACGACAAATTACTTTCAACTCACAAACAATCAACTCGCTAACACCATGACAGACGACAACCTCACCGACCCCATGGAAATCAAGCATGCCCTCGAACGTAAGCTCGGTTACGGGGCAGTTAAAAAAACGGCCGCCGCTTGCGGGGTCACGCTACCCGCGATTTCAAATACGATTCATGGCCAACGAGGCAAATCCGGCCGCCCTGGAAATAAAGGACTGTTGCAGCACCTCGCCAACGTAATAGGGCAACCAGTCCACGGCGTAGCTCCTGATAAGGAAGTGAAAACATATTAACACGTTTCAGGTTCTACGTCATTCGCTGTCAATGTCTTCATCATTATCGACAGAAAGATCTGAATAATTAACACATGGACACGATATGGGAACGAACACTCCATATATGACCTATCAGGAAGCGCAAAAAAAATACCAGGTTGGAAGATCGAAGCTGCAACGGCTGGTAGTGACTGGGGTTATTACAGCGTTCAGGCCCGGCAAGGAAACGATGCTCGATTCGAGCAGCCTGGAGGCGTGGTTTCGGACCACCAAGATCGCCCCCAAAAAACGCCTTGGTCGGCCGCGCAAGGGCGCACTGAGAACATAACCAAATCCCAAAAGGGGGAACCGTGGGAAACATACATTTTATTCTGCAAGGCAAGGGTGGCGTCGGTAAATCTCTGGTTGCCAATCTATTGTTTCAGTACCTGAGAAAACGGTCGATTGATGTCATAGGCATTGACACCGACCCTGTTAACTCGACTCTGGCCGGGTACAAGGAACTTTCTGTGTCGGCGATCAATATCATGGATGGCGCGGATATTGATCACTGCAAATTTGACGAGTTGATGAACATCGCCCTTGATTGCCCGGCCGAAAGCCATGTCATAATCGACAACGGTGCCAGCAGCTTCATCCCTCTTTGTTCATACCTGATCGAAAACAACGCGCTGCAAACGTTGTTTGACACCGGCCAGCAACCCTTGCTGCATACCGTCGTCACCGGCGGGCAAGCAATCCTCGATACCACCGCCGGACTTGCCACTCTGGCCACCACCTTCTCATCGGTACCCTTGGTTGTATGGCTTAATCGATATTTTGGCGACATAGCAATTGGCAACCTACCCTTCGAGGAGTTCACCGTATACCGAGCCCACAAGAATAATATCGCCTCAATTATCCAGATACCCCACCGCAAACACTCAACGTTCACCAAGGATCTGGATGCGTTGTATGCCAGAAAAGAGACCTTCGAGGCGGCAATCAATTCCAGCCTGCCAATCATGACCCGACAACGGCTGATCATGTACTGGCGCGATGTTCAGGCGGAAATCGACAAGGCGCAACTGATTTAAAGCGGAGGTCTCTGGCCGCTGGGGTGGCGTCGCAACCGCCACCCTATTCCTCCGGCCAGACCAAACAGAAAACAGGAGGTCTCTACATGTTTACCACTAAAAAATACCGCGCAACAGCCACCATCACTCTACCAATCGTCGCCGTCTTCGACAACGACGGGCTCCACCCTCTAGATACCCAAGCCGATGCGGCGCTCCAGGCCGAGGCCCAGGCATTCTACTGTCTGGCCGATTCCGATCCCGAACTTCAAGACATCCAAATTGAACCGCTTTCCATAAGCATGAAGCCAGTTAATAGCAGCAGCAATTCTGCGGCTACCATGGGAGCCTAATAATGGCAGGCGAAACCACAGCTCCAATTGTCTTGGCTGAGCCGATTCCCATGCGCTGTCTTTCCGGCTTCGGAATGAGCAAGGAACAGGCCCGCGAGCTACTGATAAAGGCGCACGAGACACAAAATATCGGAAATGACGACCCGTTATTAATGCTCGTCACCTTGCTCAACGCCTATCTGGCAGAGGCAGACCGCATCCAAGATCGGCACAATACAGCCTTGACCAAAATACTTGCAGAGCAAACCGGCAAATATGTAGTCGAGGTCAAGAAGACCACCGATGCTCTGTCCACACAACTAACTTCCACCACGGTGGAAAAAATATACGCCACATTTCAGGGTTTCATCATCGCCCAGAAACAACATCGGCGCGACACGTTATGGCTGACCAGCATAATCGGCATATCGGCCCTGATCAATGTGGCGGCCTTCGTGGCGCTGCATTGGCAGCCCTGACAACGATTCGTTTCTCAAAAAAACCGAAGGGATCGAACGATGGAACACAAAAAACGCTGTGCGATGAACTCGCCCCTCACAGATGAAGCACGATAACCGGCTGCTCGCCAATCTCGAGCATAATCTTGGCCCGGTGATCATGCAGTCCCTGTGCGATCCCGATGTGGTGGAGATCATGCTGAACCCCGATGGTAATTTGTGGATCGAAAAACTCGGCCAGGACATGCAACAGGTTTCATCCCTGCCGCCTGCCCAGGTCCGGTTGATCATTTCGCTGGTAGCCAGCGGCCTGGAAACCGTGGTGACCACGGAAAACCCCATTGTGGAGGGCGAACTGCCGCTGGACGGCTCCAGATTCGAGGGATTGTTGCCTCCGGTGGTCTCCGGCCCCAGCTTCACAATCCGCAAGAAAGCCAGTCGAGTGTTCAGCCTGGAAGATTACGTTGCCGCCGGCATCCTGAATACGGAATGCCTCGTGGCAATCCACACGGCGCTTGTCAAACGCAAGAATATCCTCGTGGTCGGCGGCACGGGATCGGGCAAGACCACCCTGGTCAACGCCCTGATCCATGCCCTTTCGGATCTCTGTCCGGACGACAGGCTCCTGATCCTGGAGGACACCATGGAGCTCCAAAGCAGGAGCAAAAATGCGGTGTTTTTTCGAACCTCGGATTTTGTGGGAATGAGCCGGCTGGTGAAAGTGACCATGCGCTACCGGCCAGACCGGATCATCGTCGGCGAGGTCCGCGACGGCGCGGCCCTCGATCTGCTCAAGGCCTGGAACACCGGCCATCCCGGAGGGATAGCAACGGTTCACGCCAACAGCGCGACCGAAGGGCTGGACCGCCTGGAAGAATTAATTGCGGAAGCCACCCCCGCCCCGAAACAGAAACTGATCGGCAAGTCGGTCGGGCTGGTCATCTTCATCGAACGCGCTCCCGGCGGACGGCGCGTCTCGGAAATCCTGGAAGTAATCGGCCATGAGGCCGGAATCAATCAATACCTGACGGAGGTTCTTTATCATGTCCAGTAATTTTAAACTCATTTTTTCCTTTTTGGCGATCATGCTGTTACCGGCCGTTTCCCATGCTTCCGGCGGCATCACAGAGTTCTCCGCCCCGCTGGAACAGGTCGTCAACACGGTCACCGGCCCGGTCGCCAAATGGATCGCCATCATCGCCATGGCGTTATGTGGCATTCTGTACATTTTCAACAAGGATGATCTCACTGGCGGTTTCAAGCTCCTCTTGAACGTGGTGTTCGGGATCAGCTTCATCTGTTTCGCGGCCAGTATCGTCAATAGCGTGTTCTCGTTTTCGGGAGCGGTCATCTGATGCGCACTGTTTCTATCCACCAAAGCCTGCACCGGCACAACCAAACTTTCGGGGCTGAACGCGAATTGGTCATGATCAGTTCGCTGGTCAGCCTGTTGGTGGGGATCGGCGGCATGTCGCTGATGAGCGTTACGGTTGCGGCGCTGTTCTGGTTTGTGGCGGTACTTACCTTGCGGCGGATGGCGAAAGCCGATCCCCTGATGAGCAAGGTTTGGTTCCGCCACGTCAAACAGCAGGATTACTATCCGGCCCGCTCATCGGTTTGGCAAGAAAGAGGGTTCAAATGCTGATTGAACCCTCCACCAGAAAGCGGCATCCAGCCGCAGAAGAAGCCTGGGCTGCTCTCGAAGCAATTACAAAGGATGAGTTGCTGCAGTTGCATGAGTATTTCGCAAGTGTCGCAAGGGCAACCAAAGAGAACAAGCTTGGTATGGTCTGCGCAGATACGCTCCAACGCCTGTTGCAGGAAAAACCGGTCTCTGACGAGGAATTACTCGGATTGACGTGGGCGATTCTTACAAATTTATCAGAACCAGCAATTGGGAAAAGAGTGGAGAGCATTGCATATGCTTAAGCTGAGAGATTATCGAACCCGCGCCAAAGGGCTGCCTGATTTACTACCGTATGCGGCGCTGGTCGCGCCCGGCGTGGTGCTGAACAAGGATGGTTCTTTCCTGGCCGCGTGGGCGATCCGCGGCCAGGACACCGCCAGTTCCACAGCTGAGGAACTGAGTTGGACCTCAGCACAGGCCAACCAGGCCATAAAGCTCCTGGGCACTGGCTGGATGTTGCATGTGGATGCCATTCGCAGTCCGCATTTGGCCTATCCGGACGAGAGCGAAGGGTATTTCCCCGATCCGGTCACACGGCTTATCGACAGAGAACGTCGCGCGTTTTTCGGAAGCGGGCTGTGCTACAGTACGAAAACCGTACTGACCGCGACTTTCAAACCCGATCTTCGCGCCACCGGGATAGCCGGAAAAACCCACACCGGTACAACCGGCCGCAGCGCGATGGAAAAGGCGCTGTCTCAATTCATGAATACATGCGAGGAACTGGAGGACTCGTTATCCTCGATTCTCCGGATGGATCGCCTCGCGGAAAGCGAGTTCGATATCCACGGCGAGCAATACGTCCAATCGGCCCTACTGTCGCATCTCCAGCAATGTATCATCGGCGACGCTCACCCGGTCCGTATCCCGGCCTTACCGATGTACCTGGATGCAATTCTGGGCAGCGCGGACCTGATAGGCGGCATTGCGCCGCGCATCGGCGGCCAGCACTTATCGATTGTGGCCATAGACGGACTGCCGCAAGAGTCCTGGCCGGCCATGCTCGCCATACTGGAAGGCCTGCCGATCTGCTACAGGTATTCGACCAGATATATCTGCCTGGACCAGTATGACGGCATCAAGGCGGCCGAGAGTTACCGCAAGGGCTGGAACCAGCAGATCCACCGTTTTGTCGATCAGTTTTTCAATAATCCGGCGGCCCGCGTCAATCGCGACGCCGAGCGCATGCGCGACGACGCCGAAGTGGCGCAGTTGGCCATACAGTCCGGCTATGTTGGGGTGGGGTACCTCACCTCCTGCATAGTGCTGATGGATGAGGACGCGGAACGCCTGCAGGATCAGGCACGGGAACTCCGGCGAACATTGCAGTCTCTTGGTTTCG
>Ga0074197_1001870_pt1 | contig 16175 bp, 14 predicted proteins | sample EPASupsiteSAE305_FD_64526 | JGI IMG/M metagenome (GOLD analysis project Ga0074197, IMG submission 64526) | Bioremediated contaminated groundwater microbial communities from EPA Superfund site, New Mexico - SAE3-05 reassembly with SPADES | ecosystem: Environmental > Aquatic > Deep subsurface >...
ATCGTTAGGCCTGCCTTTTCCGCTGCGACCCGATCGACGCCCCGGGAGCCACGGTCGGTCAGATACTCCACCATGCTGTCATAGATCCCAGCCTGTGCTGCCAGTTCTTTTTCAGAGGTGGTGCCGCCTACGGCTCGAATCAGCAGCAAACGCTCGCCGTCGGCAGGTTTAGAGGTGGTTGCCGCGACTACCGCAGTAAGCGTAAAAGAAAAGCAGAAGAGGGTTAACAAGATCAAACGCACAGTTTTAGTCCTTTGTTTGGAATAGCGGTCAGCATACCAGAAAATTTCGGCAGTGCAAATTACCAATCATCAGAGGAACCACCGCCATCAAAGTCTCCGCCGCCACCGGAGAAGCTGTCATCGCTGGATGAAGATCCGCCTCCGCCGCCACCATAAAAAATAGTTGGTCCGCCCCAGCCACCACCGTGTCCACCGCCACCACTGGCATTGAAAAGGCGCATGAGCAGGCTGATCAGGAGTCCGGCTGCTCCACCCAGGAGTGCCAGAATGCCAAGTTTCCAGAGTACAGCCCCCAGTCCAATGCCGGCAGCAACCGGCAGGCTGACACCGCCAGCCAGAACACCGGCAGTACGTGAGGATGAACCAGCCACTGCAGTTATGACGACACCGGCCAGCAACAGCACAATAAAGAGGCCATAGCCACTGCTCTTTTTCTTTCTATTGGCTTTTTTGTCTGCGGCTGTTGCCTTGAACTCACCTTTGGTGGCATCAATAATTGCACCAAGTCCGGCGCTGACTGCCTCATCCGGTTTTCCAGCCCGAAGGCCTGGGGCAATCACATTGCGGGTAATCTGGGCAGTCGTGATATCAGGCAGGACACCCTGTAGTCCGGTGCCAACCTCAATTCTGATCTTGCGCTCCTTCTTGGCCAGAATTAAAATGACACCGTTGCTTTTATCTTTTTGACCGATCTTCCAGGCCTCAGCTACCCGTATAGCAAAACTCTCGATAACATCACCCTCCAGTGAGGGGATCGTCAGTAGCACGACCTGGTTGGTGGTTTCCCGCTCAAAGGCAGACAGATTCTGTTCAAGTGAACGGGCAGCTGTTGGTGACAACATCCCGGCATAATCATTGATTCTGCCTTTAAGAGGCGGAGCTTCAAGGGCAGCTGCAGTCTGCGTCAGGCAGGTAAGTAGCATGATAAATAGCAGTAGCAGCTTGCAGGCGTTAAAACGCATAAGGGCCTCGTGTGGAACCGGTTAGAATTTTACCTTGGGGGCTGCCTTGGCACCTTCTTCAGCTTTAAACGGTTCTTTGCGCTTCAGGTGCAATAGCATTGAGTTGGTCATACTGTTGGGAAAGGTTCGGATACTGGTGTTAAAGACCTGGACAGATTTGTTGTAGCGCTCCCGTGCTACATTGATTCTGTTTTCAGTCCCTTCAAGTTGTTTCTGCAGGTCAAGGAAGTTCTGATTTGCCTTCAGGTCCGGGTATTTTTCTACCACCACCATCAGTCGTGAAAGTGCAGAGGAAAGTTCACCTTGATTCTGCTGGAATTTGGTCAGGGCTGCAGGGTTGTTAATGACCTCTTTACTCAGCTGCATGCTGCCCACTTTCGCCCTGGCCTCGGTAACCGCCTTGAGCGTGTCTGCCTCATGCTTGGCATAGCCCTTTACCACCTCGACCAGATTGGGAATCAGGTCGTTGCGGCGCTGGTAGGAGGATTCTACATTACCCCAGGCAGCAATGACTGCCTCTTCATTGGCCTGTATGGTGTTGTAACCACAGCCTGAAAGCGTAGCGATCAGTAATAGTCCAAGCAGGTACAGTGAAATCTGTTTCATACAGGTGCCTCCTCGTTGTGTTCAGTTTCATTCTTAGAGAATTTTATCTTCATTGCCGTTAACAGCAGATTACAGACCAGCGGGGTGATGTTCGCCAGGATTAAAGGTGTATCACCAATCAGCATACCGTAGATCAGCCACAATGCAACTCCGAACGACAACAGCAGCGGCTGCCAGATGGAAAGATCGCGGGCATGACGGCTGCGCCATGTTTTTACAACCTGCGGCAGAGCAGCAATACTGGTGAGTAACCCGGCAATCAGGCCGATAAAAGTAGGTGTCATGATGTTTTCTTACGGTCGCTGAAGTTTCCGGTGGCCCAATCAATCTGGGATAACATGCCGCGCAGGATGGCCACCTCACGGCTGTCAAGTCCTGACCTGAAGAAGATTCGACGCAGCGAGCGCATCATATGCTCAGGATTTTGAGGGTTTAGATGTCCTATTCGCAGCAGGGTGCTTTCCATATGGGCAAACAGAGGCTCAAACTCGCCCGAGGGAGCCACGGTTCGCTGCACAGCATCTTCTGTTGCAGCAGTAGTTGCGCCAAACAGCTCATAACAGAAGATAAGGGCTGCCTGTGAGAGGTTGAGGGAGCCATATTCCGAGCTTGAGGGAATGGTTGCCTGTAAGGTGCAGAGTGATAGGTCAGTTGTTGAAAGTCCGTGGTCTTCCCGCCCAAAAACCAGCGCTGCAGAACCAGGCGCCTGTACTAGTGCCTGGGCTGCTTGTGGAGGGCTGAGTAGGTCCTGACGGTATTTTCCGCTGCGGCGTGTTGTTCCTATGGAGACGCTGATATCTGCCAGGGCGTCGGACAAGGTGTTAAACAGTTCGGCCTGCTCCAGCAGATCTTTGGCAGAGACCGCAAATTTGAACGCTTCAGGGTGGAGGTGGTCGCAGCCAGCTACCAATCGCAGACGTGAAAGCCCCATATTTTTCATGGCACGGCAGACCATGCCGATGTTGCCGGGAAACTGGGGTTCAACCAAAATAACGGTACATTTTGAAAGCGGCAGTTGCATCTAAGTACCTAAACTGAAAGGCGCCCGGCTATCTCGGAACGCATCAGATCAATCATTTCTTCCAGTTTTACTTCAGGATCTATGTCAGGAGATTGCGTTGTCATTGCAGCAAGGAAGGCAGTGACCTTTTGGCTGTCAAGCAAGGCGGTCTTGCCTCCCACCAGATCAATCAGGTTGTCCACCAGATCGGAACCCTGACGTCCTAGATAAGCTTTGGCTATTTCCTGTAGGTCATCAATTAGTTCAGTCAGTTGAGCTTCATGGTCGGCAATGTTTTCATCGTATTCCGGTTCCGGGGGGGCGGGAGCAACGGTTGCGGGTGCTGGTTTTGGTTCCGGCTCTGCTTTTAGTGCCGTTTGTGGCTGGCTGGCAGCGTGGCGGTTGACGGAAGCCTGCCAAAGTCGATCAATATTGAGTGTTTCTAGAAAGTTATGGTGTAGCAATTCATCAGCAGGTGGTGTGCTGCGGATTTCGATATGAGCCCCAGGTAGTGCGGCAACTCGCTGAGATTCCGCTGGAGATGTTTCTATCTGTTGTGCAGCATCGTGGTAAAAACCGATTGGGGCTCCATCCTTGTAAAAGATCATGGCACTGCGTTCAGCTGTTGAAAATAAGGCGGTGCCATTCAGCATTTGAAGCTTCATCTGGGCAAAAACGACTTTAAGATCAATACTGCTGACCTGCTCAGGTTTGAGTATAACGGTGCCATGGAGCAGGGCCTGGGTGCATACCGCAAGATCAACGGTCATGCGATAGACGTTGATGGCGCCGCCCTCGAGAAGGACATGGGTAAACAGGCTGGTAAATGCCTCAAAACCGCTTTTGCGTTTGCTTCCCTCCAACATCAGGGCACTGATCAGGGCGCCCTTAATAAAGATAAAGTAGCCCTCCGAGCTGTTTGAACCGTAGCCAAGATAGCCGGTAAAACCGCCTGCTCCCATTTTTTTCATGGCGTCCGGCAGATTGATCTTTTGAACTAACAGGTTTTCGTAAAGTGGATTTGAGCGCGGCAAGATCAACATGGTACTCTCTCGCTTCATCAATTGTAGTGGAGTGTCGTAAAGCGTCTTTAATAGGTACTGTATTTGGAGGTCGCTGTCAAAGGATTATCGGAATGTTGGTTTTGGCGTAACTGTTTGTAAAATTAGCGATGTACGGCTTGACAGGGGGTAAGGTATACACTATGTTTACACAATTGTGGTATATTCTATACGGATCGTTACTTTGAGGAATGTTCGTTGAGTAAAAAAGATAAACTGCTTACTGATGCCCAGAAAATGCTGCAGAAAGGCCAGACTGATAAGGCTATTTCCTGCTTTCAGGATGCGTTGTCGTTGGATCCTGGTGATCTGCGGGTGCGCCAGCGGCTTGCCGAGTTGCTTGCTAAATCCAAGCGAGTTGATGATGCACGTAAAGAGCTGGAAACCATTGGTAGAAATCTGACGGCAAACGGTTTTTATCTGAAGGCAATTGCAGTGTATAAACAGATTGAAAAACTGTTTCCTGATGATATTGGCGTTGCACTCATGTTGGCGTCACTGAATGAGAAGCATGGCCTCTCTGCCAATGCATTGGCTGAATATAAGCGGGCTTACGATCACTATGAAACTCTGCAGAATTATGTTGAGGCGCTAAAGGCCCTTGAGGCGATGCAGCGGATTGATGCCCATAATCCAAATATCAAATTAAAGTACGCTGAGGTGCTGTTTCAGCAAGGTAAACTGGAAGAGTCTCAGGATGCATTCAGGGCGCTGGGGTTGCTGTTGGTGGAACGTCGCGATGATGCTGCTTTTGGCCGCCTCGCAGAACGTATTGCACAGCTTTTTCCCGATAAGTCTGATTTTACCTGTTCTGTGATCGAACAAAAAATCAATGACGGCAGTGCAGAGCAGGCAGCAGCTCTGCTTCAAAACCTTATTAAAGCCGATCCTCAGCGTTTGCCGGCCTGGCGTCTGCTGGTGCTGGCCTACCGTGCGCTTGGTAATAGCAGTCGTCTTAAAACGGTCTGCCAGCATTGCATTAAGTTTTTCCCCTCTGAATTATTTCCCCGTGAACAATTGATCCGCTGTCTGCTTGAAGAGCAGGATTCAGCTGCAGCCTTGGCACTGTTGGATGAGAGTGAACAGCTTTTTCTGGCAGGTGGCGCAGCAGGAACGCTACGAGAGTTCTATTTGACGCTGAATGATCTGGTCCCGATCAATATCCGCATCCTGAAGGGGTGTGCACGGGTCTGTGAAGCGGCAGGCAACAGTGAAGAGGCGGCTTCCTTTGCAGCTAAAATAGGTTCGCTTGCCGGACTGGGAGGTCAGGCTCCCGCTGCTGCCCAAAGTGTAATATCTGAACCGGTCTCAGATGAACCGCAGCCGGAGCCTGAGATAGAGCTTGAGCCACTGGTACCCGGTCTTTCTGAAGAGGTGGTCGTTGAATCCCTTTCTGAAGCCGGGCCACGTGAACTGGATATCAGCGATTTTGCTGATACCAGTGATTCACAGGATGCTGATTTTTACGAGATTGAGGTTGAGCTTGACGATGATCTTGGCGGCCCTGCACCGGCACCTGCGGATACCTGGTTTGAAACGGTTAATGATATCTTTGATACCATAAAGACCCAGCCAGGTAAGGTCCGTTTTGGTGAAGGGATGGATAACGGAGATGCCCAGTCTCAGTATGATCTGGGGTTGGCATTTTATGAAATGGGGCTGCATGACGAGGCGATTAACGCCTTGCGCCAGGCGGCAGAAGACCCGGAACGTCGGGTGAGCTGCCTGATTTTGCAGGGTGCTTGTCTCCGTGATAAGGGCGAGTTGCAACTTGCTGAAAGTGCTCTGCGTGCATTGCTTGCTTCGCCAGCATTAACCCTGGAGGATAGCTGCGCCTTGAAGTATGAACTGGCATTGACCTGTACCGCTTTAGGCAAGAGTGATGAGGCCTGGATGTTGTTGGGAGAGGTGGAACAGCTTGATCCAGCCTATCGTGATGTTTCTGCCCGGCTGCACGATGCTTCTGAAGGGAAGACAGTTGGTGGGCTTGATTTTAGTGAGGATGAGTTGCTGGACTTTGAGTTGAAGTAGACTCTGTAACAGCATTTGGGATTCTGTTTTCGTCTGTTTTTGCTAACACTGAAAAGCCCAGTCACAATTCCGTGGCAGGGCTTTTTAGTGCCAGTTGAGACGATTTTGTCAGGAATCGACTGTCTTGCTTTGTTTGCGGTTAACTGCGGTTTTCCATACATTGGCAACATTGATGATATCCAGCAGGTCGTGAGCCATCAGTTCATTGGCAGTAACCGTGCTATACATGTCAAGCTTGGCTGCAGGATCCTGAGTAAGTTGTTGGGAGTCCCCCGGTGACATCTCGATTTCCTGGGAACCGTCATGGAAAAAGCCCAGTGGATCACCTTCCTTGTAAAAAATCATGGCAGAGCGCTCCTGGGTATAAATTCGCAGACAGCAGCTCATCTGCTCATTCTTTACCCGGTCAAGCAATGCCTTGATATCAATCAGCGAGAGGTCTTGGGCGCGATAGCGTGCCTCTCCATGTAACAGGGCATGAATACACATGGTCAAGTCGCTGGAGAGCCGGTAGACATTCAGTGTACTGTTACTACTTTCCAGCATCTGTTCGGCCAGGGCGCTCATCCCTTCAAAGTCGTTCAGGTGAGAACCTTTATCGTTTTCAAAAATAACGCTGATCAGTTTGCCTGATTCAAACACCAGAATGCCGACAGCAGTGGAAAAGGTCAGGCTGGCATACCCGGTAAAGCAGCCGTGGGCAAGTTTGGTGACAACCGCATCAAGCTGCAGTTCTGAGGCATCAAGATTTTCAAAGAGCGGGGTGCCTTTGGGGAGACGAAGCATGAATTGATCCTCCTGACATACCAACATAGCAGATGGTGCATATAGTGATAAACGTTACGATACACGTCGCTGAATGTCAAAAGATTGTTTGAAAAAGCATGGGGTAGCAATAGGAGGAGAAACAGTATTTCCCGCATGGCGGAATGATCGGCCATGCGGGAAATACGATGATGCTAGTTGTTGTTACGTCCCTGTGCATCAACCACTGCAATGGCAGCCATGTTGACGATGTCACTGACGTCGTCGCCCCGTTGCAGGACATGCACCGGCTTCTGCATTCCCATCAGGATCGGCCCGATCGCCTCGGCGCCGCCCAGACGGGCCAGCAGTTTATAGGCGATGTTGCCTGAGTTAAGATCAGGGAAAATCAGCACATTGGCTGTCTGCTGCAGTTTTGAGAACGAGAAGTGATCCAGCAGCTCCTGTACCACTGCCGTATCGGCCTGCATCTCACCATCAATGATCAGCTCCGGCTCCCGCTCCTTAACGATCTGAACCGCACGGCGCACCTTATCAGAAAGGGGATGACGCACTGAGCCGAAGTTTGAGAATGAGAGCATGGCCACCCGTGGGTCAATGTCAAAGACCTTGACGTTCTGTGCAGCCAAGATTGCTGTTTCAGCCAGTTCCTCAGCAGACGGGTCAATCTCAACCGTGGTGTCGGCCATGAAGTAGACACCCTTTTTGAAGACCATCATGTACATGCCATGCACTGAAGTCAGATTTGGCTGCTTTCCAATAACCTCCAGCGCCGGGCGGATGGTCTCTGGATAGTGGGCGTCAATACCGGACAGCATGGCATCGGCATCCCCCATTCTGACCATCATGGCACCGAAATGGTTGCGCGATTTGCGGCGCATGATCCGACGTGCCTCGGTTTCTGTGATCCCTTTGCGTTGACGCAGGCGGTACAGCTCCTGTGCATACGGTTCAGTATATTTTGAGTTTTCAGTATCCACAATCTGTACGTCGTCCAGATTAAGCCCCAGCTCATCGATTTTATCGCGAATCTTGATGCTGTTGCCGATCAGAATCGGATGGGCTATTCCTTCATCCACCAGGACCTGAGCTGCGCGAAGCATTTTCTCATTATCGCCTTCAGGGAAGGCCACCCGTTTCGGATCAGTCTTGGCCTTGTTGATGATGTAGCGCATGATCTCTTTTGATGTGCCCTGGGTTGATTCGAGGTGTTCAATATATTTTTCCATATCCTCGATCGGCTGACGGGCAACACCGGAATCCATGGCTGCCTGGGCAATGGCCGGGGCCACATGCAGCAGCACCCGTGGGTCAAACGGTTTGGGAATGATATACTCCCTGCCGAATGAAAATTTGACATTGCCATAGGCCTTGCTGACGGAATCGGGCACCTCTTCACGGGCCAGTCTGGCCAGGGCCTTGACTGCAGCCAGTTTCATTTCTTCATTGATACAGCTTGCCCGTACATCCAGAGCGCCGCGGAAGATGAACGGGAACCCCAGCACGTTGTTAACCTGGTTGGGATAATCAGAACGGCCGGTGGCAATAATCACATCGCCTCTGGCGGCGCGGGCTTCATCAGGGGTAATCTCCGGGTCCGGGTTGGCCATGGCAAAGATGATCGGGTTGGGGGCCATGCTGCGTACCATATCGGCAGTAAAGGCCCCTTTGGCGGAGAGGCCAAACAGAACGTCGGCTCCTTTGGCAGCCTCTTCCAGGGTACGGAAGGGGGTATCAGCGGCAAAGAGTTCTTTATAAGGGTTCATGCCGATGGTTCGGCCTTTGTAGATGACCCCTTTGGTGTCGCACATGATCATGTTGTTGGGCTTGACCCCCAGGGCAATGGCCAGTTTGGCACAGGAGTTGGCAGAGGCACCGGCACCGTTGACCACGATTCTGATGTCCTCGATATTCTTGCCCACCAGTTCAAGGGCGTTGATCAGAGCAGCTGATGAGATGATGGCGGTACCATGCTGATCATCGTGGAAGACCGGAATCTTCATGGTTTTTTTTAGCTCTTCTTCAATGTAGAAACATTCAGGAGCCTTGATATCCTCCAGGTTGATCCCGCCAAAAGTCGGTTCCAGCAGTTGGCAGGCCTTGATGATTTCGTCAGGGTTTTCAGTATCAAGTTCAATGTCAAAGACATCAATATCGGCAAAACGCTTGAAGAGTACGCCTTTGCCTTCCATGACCGGCTTACCGGCCAGTGCCCCCAGGTTGCCGAGGCCCAACACCGCCGTACCGTTTGAGACAACGGCCACCAGATTACCTTTGGCTGTGTACTTGTAGGCATCATCCGGGTTTTTCTCAATAGCCAGACAGGGCTCTGCCACACCCGGTGAATAGGCCAGAGACAGGTCTGCTGCAGTTTGGCACGGTTTAGTTGAGATAACCTCAATTTTGCCTTTACGACCCATTGAGTGGTACTCAAGAGCATCCTTGATTTTTGCCATGGTCGACATCCTCCAAGTAAATTTAGTTACAGTAAAAAAATGGTTGATTTAGTCCTGATTACACTGGTTTGTGTTTATTATGACTAAAGACATATATTCCCCTTGTTTGGGGCTGTCAAGCGCTATCAGGTTCAAATAAAAAAATATTCTATTTGTGCGTGGTAAGGGTTGAAGATGTAAGATACGGTACCGTATTATAGAAAATCAATTTTTGTTGTTGAATATACCTCAAGCTGTACTTGGAGAGATCCGTGTGTGATCAGATGGCTGGCTATATTGGTGTTGATATCGGCGGAACAAACCTTCGGGGGGCGCTGGTACGGGTAAATGGCGAGGTCCTTTCCCGTTTTCGCCTGAAGAGTGCCATCGCAAACGGTGCTGACTCATTTCTTGAGCGTCTGACAGAAGAAGTTGGCAAGCTTACGGGAGATGCGGCTGCTTACGGTCTGCAAGTGCAGGGGGTGGGGCTTGGCATACCCGGCCTGATCGGGAATGATGGTACCATTCATTCCTCAGTAAATTTGCGACCGCTTGAGGGGATGAATCTGTCCAGACTGTTTTCCAGCCGTTTGCAGATACCGGTGGTCTCTGCAAACGATGCAAATCTGATCGCTCTGGGTGAAGTCTGGGCCGGTGCCGGCCAGGGGATGCAATCTGCGGTTGTAATAACCATAGGAACCGGATTGGGAAGTGGTCTGATCCTTGATGGCAAACTGTGGACCGGTGCAGGCGGTTTTGCAGCGGAGTTCGGGCATCTGACTTTTGAGCCGGAAGGGCTTCCCTGTCCCTGTGGCAATCGGGGCTGTCTGGAACAGTATGTCTCGGCAGCCGCCCTTTCCCGCTATGGTGGAGGACGCACACCTGAAGAGTTGGCGCTACTGGCACAAGGCGGAGATCCTGTTGCCTGTGCCGCCTTTGATACTATCGGTTACCGGTTGGGTACAGCCTTGGCCGGGTTGGTAAACCTCCTTAATCTTGAAGGTATTATTATTGGTGGTGGGGTCTCTGCCGGTTTTGATCTGTTTGAGCCAATGTTGCGTAGAACGATTCAACAGCGGGCATTTACTCAGATAGCAGAGCAGGTGCGGCTCTGCAGGGCTGCTCTGGGGGATGATGCCGGGCTTGTGGGGGGAGCACTGCTTGCTGCGGGTAAAAAGCTGGGCAGTTGATTTTTTTGATGGGGAGTTTACTTTCAGATAAATGGTGGTATTCTACACGGCATGCGTATTCAGAATAACCAAGGTATTGTATCAGTTAACTCAGGAGGTTGTCTATGAAGCGGATCTGGTTGTTTCTGGTGTTGATAGTGGCTGTACTGGCGGGGGGGTGTGTCAAGCAGGTCGCACGGTGTACGGCGCCGGAGGATAATCCTGCTCATCATTACCTGCGTGGCATGGAGGCGCTTGAGTCTGGCAGAATTGACCTGGCTCAGGAAAAATTTGATCGTGCACTCTACTGTGAAGAGAATTTTTCAGCTGCCTACGGTGGCAAGGCGATTGTTGCCGCTTTAAAAGCAAAAGGAACGGCTGATGCCGGGTATCGTACTATTGAAGTGGCCCGCGCAGAAGAATACCTGGAGAAGGCGAAAAAGCTGATTGAAACCAACAACGACCGGTTTGAATATCAACTGGCTGTCTTGCGGGTGGTCCCTGCAGTAAAGGGTAAAGACTGGCTGGACCGGGCTGAAGTGGCCTACCGTGCTGCCCAGTCCATCGAGAAGATTGATGAACGTCGTCTTGACTACTATCAGGGGAAAGAGGCCGCTGCCTACTTTATGGGGCTGGCCTATCTTGAGGGCTATCAGTTCCGCAAGGCTGAGGACAAGTTCCGTGAAACACTGGACAGCCGCAAGATGGGCAAGTGGAACGAGCCAGCTGATAAGGCCTGGAAAAAGACATCCAAGATTGTACGGGCCATGGGTGGCATTACGGTAGGCGATGTGGGCAAAAAGATTGCGGTAAAAGATACGGTGTCACGGGGGGACCTGACGGCCCTTCTGGTTGATGAGATGAAGATCGACAAGCTGTTCGCAGGTCGGATTCCCGTTAAATCACAACTGGATGCCATGAAAGCTGAGTTTACTCCGGCAGACTTGCTCTCCCATCCGTTCCGTGATGAAGTCAACACCATCATGAAGTGGAAAGTCCGTGGCCTTGAACCCAAGTTTGACCAGACCACCAAGGCCTACCTCTTCAAGCCGGAAGATAAAGTGCTGCGCGGTGAGATGGCGTTTATCCTGGAAGATGTTCTGATGAAGCTGACAGGGGATGAAAAGATCGCCACGGCCTACTTCGGTCAGGAACGGTCTCCTTTTCCGGATGTCAAGACCACCTCTCCCTACTATAATGCTGTCATGAATATGACCAGCCGCGGGATTATGGAAGGTGAACTGTCTGGGGAGTTCCGCTTTAACGAGCCGGTGGACGGAGCTGAAGCGATCCTTGCCATCCGGATGTTGCAGCAAAAAATCAATATCTATTAGTTTATTGCCTTTACCTGGCACTAATTTGAGACAAGGAGGAAGGTTCAATGAAAAAAAGTATCATACTGGCAGCAGTAGCCCTGATGGGATGTGCAGGACTGGCTCAGGCAGATGAGGTGGATCTGAGGCATTACAAGATCGCCCGTGAGTACATCAAAAAAGAAAAAGTCACCGTAACCGTTACCGTTGAGCAGGCGTTCAAGCAGGATGCCATCCTGGTGGTGGGGGAAGGGGTTCCTAAAAAAGGGACTACAGGCGGACAAAAACGGTTGACCGCCATCCGGGCCGCTGAAGTATCTGCCCAGCGGGCCTTGGCAGAACTGCTGAAAGGCGTCTCCATTACCGCTCAAACCACTGTGCGGGATGCTGAGCTTGAGTCCGACGTGATCAAATCATCCGTCAATGCCTTTATCAAAGGTTTTCAGCCGGTGGTAAAGGATTGGAATGCTGAAGAAGAGACCGCTCTGGTTATTTTGAAGGTGGGGATGAACGGCCCACGCAGCTTTGGCGCCATGATGTATGAGAAAATCCTGACCGAGCCTAAGATTAAGCAGCAGATTGACCAGCCTGCTTATCTGCCGCCTGCTGACCTGCCTGCACCGCCTCCGGTTGCCCGGCCCTATGACGGCCTGATCATTGATGCCACCGCCTATACCTTCCGTCCGGCCCTGATTAACCGGATCTTTAACCCCAAGGGTGAGGTGCTGTATGACCCAGCCAAGATCAGCCAGAAGGTGCTGGTTGAGCAAGGCTGCGGCGAGTACACCAACAGTGTTGACAAGGCTCGTGCTGCCCTGCGCAAGCGTGGCGTCAATAACCCGCTGGTGGTGGCTGCCTCCGGTACGGTCAGCCCTTCTGACCTGCAGGTTTCAGGTGATGTTGCTCTGCAGATATTCAGCGCCAACCAGAATAACGGTTTTATGGCTGATGCACGGGTTGCCTTTGTGCTGAAGTAACAGGCTGTTTTTGGTGAATCTGAATGTAAGCCCCGTAACAAAATGTTGCGGGGCTTTTTAGTAATTTTTTTCGGAACTTTTTACTGTGGGAGATGTCTTATTCCATGAGTACCGTCACTGCTGAAATATCAGAGGAGTTGCAACTGCTGGCTGCCTGTCGCAAAGGTGATACCGCTGCCTTTGAACAGCTGGTGCTGCGCTATCAGCGCAGCCTGTACAATGTCGCCTTCAGGATCAGCGGTAATGAGGCTGATGCAGCAGATATTGTTCAGGAAACCTTTCTGGCTGCCTGGCGTAAGATCAAAGAGTTCCGTGGAGAAGCCAAACTTTCCACCTGGTTAACCAGTATTGCCGTTAATCAGGCCCGGAGCCGTTGGCAGCATAACAGGCAGAAGCAGGGCCGTGAGGAGTCGCTTGACTCTTCTGATGAAGCGGGGCAGGGGAGGCCGCTGCAGGTCGCTTCGGATCAACCGTCTGCTATGGAACAATTGGAACGCTCTCAGTTGAGGGAGCTGCTGGAACGTTGTATCAGGGCGCTGGATCAGGGGTTTCGAGAAGTGCTGGTGTTACGGGATATGCGGGAGATGCCTTATGATGAAGTGGGGCAGGTGCTGGGATTGCGGGAGGGAACCGTGAAGTCCCGCCTGTTTCGGGCCCGTGAGTCGGTCAGGGACTGTGTAACCAAAGGTATGGCACAACCATGAAAAGTCACGAAGAGATACGCAGTATGCTTCCAGCCATGGCTGGAGGAGATTTGTCGAAAGCAGACCAGTCACTGCTTGAACAACATCTGGTTGAATGTCCGACCTGTCGCAGTGAACTGTCACAGCTGCAGGCAGTGGTGGCTGCGGTGCGCAGTACGCCCCAGCTGGAGCCACCTCCTTGGTTGTCCAGCCGGATTATGGCGCGGGTTAAGGAAGAACAGGAATCCCACAGGAGCTGGTTTGCCCGTCTGTTCCTGCCGCTGCAGATCAAGCTGCCTCTTGAAGCCTTGGCTCTGGTGATGATCTGTGCCACTACCTGGTATGTCATGCAGGACGTGAATCGGTCTCAACAGCGTCCTTCGGTTCCACCGGCAGCCGAGGCACCTGCTGCTGCCCCTGCCAGAGAGGCTGACAGGGTGTCTGATGCCCAGGCTCCCCGTGCAACTGTTCCGGTTATTCCTCCTTCCGTACCGGTAGCCCCAAAGGCGGAATCCCCACCATCTGCAACTCCGCTAAGGCCGGTGGCACAGAAACCACAAGCTGCTCCGGCTTTTGCACCGCCACCACAGAAAGTGCCAGAACATATCGAGCAAATGGAACGATTCAAGTCAGCTTCCGAGTCCGTATCTGCCCCTTCAGCTGCCGGTCGTGAACAACGTGCCGGTAGTCCGTCGCCCATGGCAGATCATACCATGGCTGCTAAACGTAAGGCAGAAAGCAGCAACAGTGGTCTTGGGGTAACAGGCATGCAAACCCAGCGTCTACGTCTGGTGGTTGAGGATCGCGCAACGGTTTCAGATGCTCTTGGGATTATTGTGCAGCGCCTGGGTGGGACGATTCTGGAGAGCCGCACTGGCAGTGCCAAGGTACGGATTCAGGCGGATCGTCTGCCTGAGCTGGTGGAACAGCTTGCACGATTAGGGCGGATAACAGAGCGTCCTGTTGTGGATAAAGCCGGAGATAAGGTGTTGGAACTGCTGATAATCTGGCAGGCTGCAAAATAAATAAATTTTTTGGGAACTTTTCCCCCACTCCTCCTGTCTAACAGTGCAAAGGCTTAATCCAAAAGCCAATCACCCACAACGGGAGGAAGTCATGAAAACTATCGTAACCGTTATTCTGGCCGTCATGATCAGTGCAACTCAGGTATGGGCTGGCAGCATCGGCGACAGTGTTGAAGTCAGGGTTCTGTCAGAATCAGGTTCAGAACTGCAGTTTTATCCGGTCTCTGCACGCTATCCATCAAAAAAGGTCTATGCCGAGGCGATCAAGGGGGATCATTATAAGATTGTGGTCCGCAATAAATTGAACCGTCGGGTAGGGGTGGTGATTGCGGTTGATGGCCGTAACATTGTCTCAGGCCAGAAGTCATGGCTCAAAAACAGTGAGCGGATGTACATCCTTGAACCGTATGAGCGTTATGAATATGCTGGCTGGCGCAGCGGACAGGATCGGATTAACCGTTTTTATTTTACCGAGGTGCCAGATTCCTATGCTGCTTCCTTTGGTGACCAGAGTGCCATGGGGGTAATTGCGGTGGCGGTCTATCCTGAAGTGCAGCGTTATGAACCACCGGTACAGTATCGCAACCAGCTTTCCGGCTCAGCTCCGCCAGCGGCAGCAGAAGCGCCAGCTCCTTCAGCAGCATCTGAGCGTAAAAGATCTGCTGCAGCTCCGTCGGCAAAATCTGAGGCGATGGATCGGTCTGCCGGTACCGGTTATGGCAGAAGCGAGTACTCGCCATCCCAGATCGTAGCCTTTGAACCTGAGCGCCGCTCTGTGGAAAATATGTACATCAAGTACGAATGGCGCAGCACACTCTGTAAAATGCGGATTGTCAGCTGTGGTCACCCGCACCCCAGAAATAACAACCGGCTGTGGGATAATGGTGGCTATGCACCGCCACCTCCGGGCAGGGAATAGGTACAGGAACCATCGTTGTAAGCAAACGGGGATGCTCACCAAATGGGCATTCCCGTACTGTTTTGGTCGGGTGACATTGCAGGTACAGGGATCTGTGGTATAGCAACAGGAAGCAGTGCATCGAATAATGTAAGCAGCAGGAGAACTCTATGTCGCAACTGAACGGTGTCATGATGCAGTATTTTCACTGGTATATTCCTGCTGACGGTAGCCTCTGGACGCAACTGACGGACAAAGCCGATGAACTGGCGCGCTCAGGGATTACCGCCCTCTGGCTGCCGCCCGCCTACAAGGGAATCGGTGGTGCTGCTGATGTCGGCTATGGTGTGTATGATATGTATGACCTGGGCGAGTTTGACCAGAAAGGGACGGTACCTACCAAATACGGCACCAAAGAACAGTATCTGCAGGCTGTGCAACAACTTCGCAAGGCAGGTATCCAGGTCTATGCTGATACGGTGCTGAATCATCGTATGGGGGCTGATCAGGCCGAGCCCTGTCGGGCCACCCCCTTTCGGCGGGGTGATCGGCTGCATCCTAAAGGCGATATGCGGGAGATACTGGCCTATACCGGGTTCAGCTTCCCCGGGCGGGCTGGTGTCCACTCCTCATTCCAATGGCACTGGCAGCATTTTGATGCCGTTGATTATGATCACTCAAATCCCGGTGAGCGGGACACGGTCTATCTGCTGGAAGGCAAGAGCTTTGATGATGAGGTCTCGCAGGAGTTTGGCAATTTTGCCTATCTGATGGGCTGTGATCTGGATTGTCAGCATCCTGAAGTGCGTGAAGAGCTGGCCCGTTGGGGCCGCTGGTACCTGGACAACACCGGCGTGGATGGCTTCAGGCTGGATGCGATCAAGCATATTGCCGCCTGGTTCTTTCCGGAATGGCTTGATGCACTGGAAAAACATGCCGGTAAAGATCTGTTTGTGGTGGGAGAATACTGGGTTAACAGCCTCTCAACCCTGCTTTGGTATATCGATG